>Ga0335397_10000011_pt1 | contig 188381 bp, 162 predicted proteins | sample MAT04_FD_205740 | JGI IMG/M metagenome (GOLD analysis project Ga0335397, IMG submission 205740) | Freshwater microbial communities from Lake Fryxell liftoff mats and glacier meltwater in Antarctica - MAT-04 (spades assembly) (version 2) ...
GCCCGCCGGCAGCAAAGCCTCAATGAAACTGTCCTGCGCCATCCCGTTCACCTCCGCCTACGCGCAAGTGAATCACATCTGGATAGAACAGTCAGGTTTTGCAGAGGCCTCGCTTGCGGGAGAGGGCGGGGGTGAGGGCGCCCCAGGCAGTGAATCAGCGAATTGCGGAGCGGAGTGCCCTCACCCGGATCGCTGCGCGATCCGACCTCTCCCGCAAGCGGGAGAGGTAACAGACGCGCCGCCTTGCGAAACTAACTATGCAGCCCCGGCGCCTCGTGGCCCGTCCTCGCCACATACTCCGTGTAGCCGCCGCCGTATTTGTGGATGCCCTCGGGCGTCAGCTCCAGCACGCGGTTCGACAGCGCGCCGAGAAAGTGCCGGTCGTGCGACACGAACAGCATGGTGCCCTCGAATTCGGCGAGCGCCTTGATCAGCATTTCCTTGGTGGCGATGTCGAGATGGTTGGTCGGCTCGTCGAGCACCAGGAAGTTCGGCGGGTCGTACAGCATCTTGGCCATCACCAGCCGCGCCTTTTCGCCGCCCGACAGCACGCGGCATTTCTTCTCGACGTCGTCGCCGGAGAAGCCGAAGCAGCCGGCGAGCGCGCGCAGGCTGCCTTGCCCGGCCTGCGGAAACCATTCTTCGAGCGATTCGAACACGGTGAGTTCGCCGTCGATCAGGTCCATCGCGTGCTGGGCGAAATAGCCCATCTTGACGCTGCCGCCGAGCGCCACGCTGCCCTCGTCGGGCGGCGTCGAGCCGGTGACCAGCTTCAGCAGCGTCGACTTGCCGGCGCCGTTGATGCCCATCACGCACCAGCGTTCGCGGCGCTGGATCTGGAAATCGAGCCCGTCATAGATCACGCGGCTGCCGTAGCGCTTGGCGACGCGCTTGAGGCTGACGACGTCCTCGCCGGAGCGCGGCGCCGGCAGGAAGTCGAACGCGATGGTCTGGCGTCGGCGCGGCGGCTCGACCTTGTCGATCTTCTCCAGCTTCTTGACCCGGCTCTGCACCTGCGCGGCGTGTGAGGCCCGCGCCTTGAATCGCTCGATGAAGGCGACTTCCTTGGCGAGCATCGCCTGCTGGCGCTCGAACTGCGCCTGCTGCTGCTTGTCGGCGAGGGCGCGCTGCTGTTCGTAAAACTCATAATCGCCGGAGTAGCTGGTCAGCGTGCCGGCGTCGATTTCGATGATCTTGTTGACGATGCGGTTCATGAACTCGCGATCGTGCGAGGTCATCAGCAGCGCGCCTTCGAAGCCGCGCAGGAATTGCTCGAGCCAGATCAGGCTTTCGATGTCGAGATGGTTCGACGGCTCGTCGAGCAGCATCACGTCGGGCCGCATCAACAGGATGCGGGCCAGCGCCACGCGCATCTTCCAGCCGCCGGACAGCTTGCCGACGTCGCCGTCCATCATCTCCTGGCTGAACGACAGGCCGGCGAGGACCTCGCGGGCACGGCCTTCCAGTGCATAGCCGTCGAGTTCCTCGAAACGATGCTGCACCTCGCCGTAGCGCTCGAGGATCTGCTCCATCTCGTCGGCGCGGTCGGGATCGGCCAGTGCGTGCTCGAGCTCCTTCAGCTCGGCGGCGACCTCGCTGACGGGGCCTGCGCCCTCCATCACCTCGGCGACGGCACTGCGGCCGGCCATTTCGCCGACGTCCTGGCTGAAATAGCCGATGGTCAGGCCACGATCGACCGAGACCTGGCCCTCGTCGGGCGTCTCGGTGCCCTTGATCATCCGGAACAGCGTGGTCTTGCCGGAGCCGTTGGGGCCGACCAGGCCGATCTTCTCGCCGCGCAACAGCGTTGCCGAGGCTTCGATGTAGAGGATCTGGTGGCCGTTCTGCTTGGAGATGTTGTCGAGACGGATCATGGGCTCACAGGGCTGCAAATGATGCGGCGCGTTTAGCCGAAACCGGCCAGATGCGCCAGATAAGCATAACTCTTCACGCCGTCATTCCGGGGCGCTTGCGCAGCAAGCGAACCCGGAATCCCGAGATGCTCTGCCCGTTTAGGATTCCGGGTTCGCGCTGCGCGCGCCCCGGAATGACGGTTGGGGGAGGCTATTCGCCCGGCAGCAGCGCGTTGCTGGGGGTCTGGCGGTCGGTGATCTGCATTCCGAACAGGCTGCCGATTAATTCCACCGCGACGCGGGCGGTGCGGCCGCGTTCGTCGAGGAACGGGTTGAGCTCGACCACGTCGAGCGAGCGCACCAGGCCGGAATCGTGCAGCAGCTCCATGATCAGATGCGCCTCCCGATAGGTCGCGCCGCCCGGCACCGTGGTGCCGACGCCCGGCGCAACGGCGGGGTCGAGGAAGTCGACGTCGAACGACAGATGCAGCACGCCGCCCGCGGCGCGGACGCGGTCGATCACCCGGCGGATCAGCACGCCGACGCCGAATTCGTCGATCGCGCGCATATCGACCACCGGGATCGCCCGCGCGCGCACCAGCTCCTTCTCGAGCGGGTCGATCGAGCGGATGCCGAACAGGTCGAGCTGGCTTGCGGGGATCGGCACCCGCGGCTCGTCGCCGAGCAGATCGTCGAGCCCGGGCTCGCCGCACAGGAACGCCGCCGACATGCCGTGCATGTTGGCGGTCAGCGTCGTCGTTGGCGTGTTGTAGTCGGCATGGGCGTCGAGCCACAGCACGAACAGCGGCTTGCCTTGCGTCTGCCAGTAGCGCGCGACGCCGTTGACCGAACCCATCGACAGGCTGTGATCGCCGCCCATGAACAGCGGCACCGCGCCGGACTGCGCCAGCTCGTAGGCCCGCGCCGAGATCGCGCCGACCCAACTCCGCACCTCGCCGTAGAAATTGGCGTTGGCCGGCGCCGGATCGTTGCCACGGTCGCGTTGAGGCCGGGTCATGTCGCCATGGTCCTCGACCTCGATGCGAAGCTGTTCCAGCAGCCGGCCGATGCCGGCGGTGCGCAGCGCCGCGGGGCCCATCAGCGTGCCGCGCAGTCCGGCGCCGATTTCGATCGGCACGCCGAGCAGCGCGACGCGGCGCGGGACATCAGTCGGGAGCACGGAGCCGGACGGCGTCATATGCGGCGCCTTTTCGGAGAGAGGCGGGGACGGATCGATCAGGCCTTGAAATAGGTGATCTGATGCGTGGTCGCCAGCAAACGCCCGCTGGCCGACCACAGTTCCCCGGTCTGGTCGCTGAAACTCTTGTGAAAAACGTTGGCGTCCGCGACGCCGAGCACCGCGGTCGTGGCCTCGGTCGCAAGGTCGGCCGCGTCGACGTGGAAATACGTCGTCATCGACACCGTGCCGATCGGCAGCAATTCGCCGCGGACGTGGAAGATCCGCGCAAAGAACGCATCCGCGATCGCCGACAGCGAGATCAAATCGATCACCCGCGGCACGCTGTGGCCGATCCACGCTTTTGTATGCGGGCTCGCCGGCTCCGGATGCGGCGCGCCGCCGAAATTCGGTGCGTTCTCGGCGAAGCGAAATTCGAACTGGCGGATCCAGGCGGCGGCAACGCCGGCCCTCGAATACACCGGCGTGTCTTCGTAATGCGAGGTCTGCGGCTTCTCGGCCGGCTGGTGCGACCAGGTCTCGCGGCGCTGCGCGAACACGGCGGTGCCGAACGCGGCGACGCCGACATCGGGCTGCGTGAGGTCGATCGACCAGTGCTGGGTCGAGCGCGTTGCCTTCACCAGCCGCGGCGCGAGATCGAATGCGCCGTTCGAAACCGGCGCGCAGAAATTCACAGTCAGCGCCAACGGATCGCCGGCGCGGTCGGGATGCGCCATCAGCGCTCGCAGCAGCGTCGCGGTGGTGGCGCCACCGAACTGGCCGACGAAGGCGTGATAGTCGTCGCTGGTCGCGCCGGTCCAGCGCCCGTCGGTGCATTCGACCTGCGTCGCGGCGTCGAACGGATGCGGCTGATGCTCTACCTTGGCGTCCATGGTCTCTCCCTTGTTTCTTATTGGTCTTGTCCGGCTCTGCCCAGCGCAACTTGCCCCGCGCCGCGGGTCAGCGCAATGGCTGTCGATCATCATGTCATGGGCGAGTGGCTGTCGCGATGCTCCCCTCCGCTTGGCTGGGAAGCATCGATGTAAAATGCGCGCGCCTTCTGCTCCCTCTCCCGCTTGCGGGAGACGGTTGGGGTGAGGGCGAGCCGAGTACTGACCCGGCGATGCTGCGAGAGCACTTCCCCTCCCGGATCGCCGCGCGATCCGACCTCCCCCGCAAGCGGGAGGTTGCGCTGTCCGATGACGTGAGCGCGGCTGTAAGCCCCGCGCTCCTCAACCAAAAGCGTTCCTGCTATCCCTTCGCGCGCCGTGCCGGCGAGGGCTGCGTCGCGTGGCGGGTGGGCACGTCCCAGATGTCCTCGGCGTATTCGCGGATGGTGCGGTCCGAGGAGAACCATGCCATTCGCGCGACGTTGAGGATGCCGGCGCGAGTCCAAGCGGAGCCGGCGCGCCAGCGCGCGTCGATGCCGCGCTGGGCTTCGTAGTAGCTGTCGAAATCGGCGCTGACCATATAGTGGTCGAGATGCCGCAGCGCGTGCGCGACCGAGGCGAACCGCGCCGGATCGTCGGGTGAGAACGCGCCGGCGTCGATCGCGCGGATGGCGCGGGCGAGTTGCGGCGAACGGCTGACGACGTCGTTGGCGTCGAGCCCCTGGGCGCGCCGCGCCACCACTTCGAGCGCTTCCATGCCGAAGATCGCGATGTTCTCCGCGCCGACGTGATCACGGATTTCGATATTGGCGCCGTCCAGCGTGCCGATCGTCAGCGCGCCGTTGAGCGCCAGCTTCATGTTGCCGGTGCCCGAGGCTTCCATGCCGGCGGTCGAGATCTGTTCCGACAGATCGGCGGCGGGGATGATCACTTCGGCGAGGCTGACATTGTAGTCGGCGAGGAACACCACCTTCAGCTTGCCGCCGATCGATTCGTCGTTGTTGATCACCTCGGCGATGTCGTTGATCAGCTTGATGATCAGCTTGGCGTAGCGGTAGCTCGCCGCCGCCTTGCCGGCGAAGATCTTGACCCGCGGCACCCAGTCGCGGTTCGGCTCGTCCTTGATCGCGTGATACAGCGCCACGGTCTCGAGCACGTTGAGCAGTTGCCGCTTGTATTCGTGGATGCGCTTGATCTGCACGTCGAACAGCGCGCCCGGATCGATCCGGACGCCGTTGCGCTCGCTGATCAGCCGCGCCAGCGCGATCTTGTTGCGGTGCTTGACCGAACGGAACTGCTGCTGGAACGCGCTGTCGCCGGCGAACGCCTCGAGGCGCTGCAGCTGGGTCGGATCGTCGAGCACCTCGTCGCCGCAGGCCGCGCGGACCAGATTGGTCAGCCCCGGATTCGCCAGCGTCAGCCAGCGCCGGAAGGTGATGCCGTTGGTCTTGTTGGTGATGCGGCCGGGATAGAGATGATTGAGATCGTGAAACACGGTCTCTTGCATCAGGTCGGAATGCATCGCCGACACGCCGTTGATCCGGTGCGACCCGATGAAGGCAAGGTGGCCCATCCGGACGCGGCGGCCGCCTCTCTCGTCGATCAGCGACACCGACGCGCGGAACTCGATGTCGCCGGGGCAGCGCACCTCGGCGAGCGCGAGATGCGCCTCGTTGATGCGGTAGATGATCTGGAGATGCCGCGGAAGCGTGCGCTCGAACAGGTCGAGCGGCCAGGTCTCCAGCGCCTCCGGCAGCAGCGTGTGGTTGGTGTAGCTGAGCGTCGCAATTGTGATCTGCCAGGCGTCGTCCCAGCGCAAATGATGGACGTCGACCAATAGCCGCATCAGCTCGGTAACGGCGAGACTCGGATGGGTGTCGTTGAGCTGGATCGCAGCCCTCTTGGCGAGGCTGCGGATCTGCCCGTCGGAGTCGAGATGCCGCTGGATCAGATCCTGCAGCGAGGCGGAGACGAAGAAATACTCCTGCCGCAGCCGTAATTCGCGGCCGGCGGCGCTCTCGTCGTTAGGATAGAGGAATTTGCAGATCGCCTCGGCGCGCGCCTCGTGGGCGGTGGCGCCGAGATAGTCGCCGGTGTTGAACACGTCGATCAGCATCGGATCGGGCGCTCGCGCCGACCAAAGCCGCAGCGCATTGACGTGCTCGCCGCGCCAGCCGACGATCGGCGTGTCGTACGCCATCGCCTGCACCGTTTCGACCGGTGTCCACACCGCCCGCGTCAGCCCCTTGGCGTCGGTGACTTGCTCGACGCTGCCGCCGAACTTCACCTGATAAACGACCTCGGGCCGCTGCAGCTCCCAGGGGTTGCCGAAAGACAGCCACTCGTCCGGGAATTCCTGCTGCCAGCCATGATTGATGATCTGCCGGAACAGGCCGTAATCGTAGCGGATGCCGTAGCCGAAGGCCGGGATCTCCAGCGTCGCCATGCTTTCCATGAAGCAGGCGGCAAGCCGGCCGAGGCCGCCATTGCCCAGCGCCGCGTCGGGCTCGCATTTGCGCAGATCGTTGAGGCCGACGCCGAGGTCGCCGAGCGCAGCGGCGTATTGCGCGAGCAGGCCCATATTGTTCAGTGCATCGGTGAACAGCCGGCCGATCAGGAACTCCAGCGAGAGGTAATACACCCGCTTGCGGCCGGCGTCGTAGCTCTCCTTTTCCGAAACAAGCCAGCGGTGCACGATGCGGTCGCGCAGCGCCAGCGCCGAGGCTTTGTACCAGTCGTGCTTGGTCGCCTGCGTCGCCGCCTTGCCGATCACAAGCGTCAGCTTCGCCAGAATGGCACTCTTGATCTCGGAGAGCGCCAGCTCATCGATCGGCGGCTGTTGTTGCTGAAGCTTCTCGAACACGGACTGCACTGGCAAATGATGATCCTATAAGGGCTTTGTAAGTTCCGAACATACAAACAATAGCGCGGGTCCGAAACCCATGACGAGTGCATCGTTGCGGCGCGATGCCTTGGTTTTGTGCAAAACTCGCGTTTTGGCGAGCTCTTGCCGACCAGGCGCGGCTGCTTCGTTGCACAGATTGCCGTCCGGATGATGACGCGGCGCGGTGATGAGCGCGGCGAGTGCCAATGTGATCGTCATTGTGATCGCCGCAGCCGTGCCACTTCCGGCTCGCTGCGTGGATCTCGCTGCGAGAGCCGCGCGGATTTTTGCAAATAGAACAAATTAAGAACAAATTTACAAGCTGTTGATATATCGTGATGATTCGGCGCGTGGCGCTACAATATCTATGGTTTGTCTCAGCTTGCGAGGACTACATGTCCACAATCGCCTTCGATCAGATGGCTCTGACCCGGATTGCCGATTTCGCGCGGTCGCTGTCGCGACTGCATCAGCTCGCGCGGCGGCAGTGGATCGACGACGACCAGCTCGACCGTGAATTCAACGCGGTCTGCCTGTCGATCTGGGGCTATTCACCGGACGACCTCTGCGACCAGATGTTCGACGCGGACGATCTGGCCTGGCTCGACACGCTGGACGAAGCCACCGCGCGGATCTTCGCGGCCGAGCATGGCTATGATCTCGTCGACGACAGCGGGATGCTGACCGACTGGTGGGGCTATTGCTGGATGATCCTCGCTGAAAAGCGCGGCCTGCTGACGCCGGAGAACCGCGCCGCGGCGCGTGCCAGGATCGAAGAGACCTACCTCGCCGCGTCCAATGTGATCGGCGTCATTGTCGGGCGCTGAGCGCCCGTCTGCAACACGCGCGTCATTCCGGGGCGCGAGCGCAGCTCGCGAACCCGGAATCCCGAGATGCTCTGGATGCCTGAACTTCGAGATCCGGGTTCGCTCGCTTTGCGAGCGCCCCGGAATGACGCGGTGAAAGTCTGCGCTCAGTCCACCGCCGCACGCCGGCCCTGCACGGGCTTCGGCGAGGCGATCGGCAGCGAGACGTCGCGGGCGACCACCGGCACTTGTTCGGCGATCAGTTCGGCATTGACCGGCGCAACTTTCATCTCGCCGAGCCGGGCGCGAATCTGCGTGGTCAACCCGGGATAATCGGCGACCGGGGTGAAATCGGGGGTCTGTTCGGCGCCGAGGCGGACGCCATTATAGGCGGCGAGCCCGGTCGCGGTGGCGACGATGTCGCCGGGGCGCAGCGAGGTGTCGAGCGACAGATCGACCGGCGCGAGGCCGGCCGGGTTGCGGCCGTTGCAGGTGCAGTCGGCCTTCAGCGCCTTGCGATAGGCGAAGGCGTTTTCGCTGTCGGCATAGCGCTGGCCGTTACTCGCGGTCGCGCTGTCGATATGGCTGCCGTAATACACCTTGGCGTTGCCGGCTGGGCAGAACGCCTGACACATCTGCGCCGGCGTCGCGCCGCCGCGCGCCTGCAGCGGAAAATATTTGCCGTCGCAGCTGCGGACACAGAACGCAGGCCCGCCGCCCGAGGCGACCTGACGCGGCGCCGGCGGCGGTGCCGCCTGCTGATTGAGTCCGAACGGATCGGCAAAGAAACTCGCCTGCGCCGGCGCGCTGCGCTGTTGCGGCCGCTGCGGGCCGGCGCCGCCGAACAGCATTTCGAGGATGTTCTGCGCGGAGGCGGGCGCCGGGATCAGCGCCACCGGGGTCCCGAAAAATAGCGCCGCGGCGAGCGCGGCTGAGCGCTGAAGGCGCAGCATTTCAAACACTTGACGCAACGCTCACTCCACCCGACGCGATCGTGCGGCAAAGCCGCGACACCGGTCACTTTAGTGCGGGATGGTAAACGCGCGGTTTCTGCGGGTGCTCCGCGTCAGCGATTAAGAAACTCGCTGGCCTTGTACAGCGAGCGGAATGGCAGCCCGGCTTCGGCGAAGGCTTCGGTAGCGCCTTCCTCGCGGTCCACCATGGTCAGCACCAGCACGATCTCCGCGCCGGACTCACGTACCGCTTCGACCGCCTTGATCGCCGAGCCGCCGGTGGTGGTGACGTCCTCGACGATGACGCAGCGCTTGCCGGCGAGGCTCTCGCCTTTCGCCAGCCCTTCGATTGCGAGCTTTGCCCCGTGCTCCTTCGGCTTCTTGCGCACGAAGAACGCCGCGATCGGATGGTTCTTCAGCCAGGACAATTGCGCGATCGCGCCGGCCAGAGGCACCGCGCCCATTTCCAGCCCGCCGATGAAGTCGACCTGTTCGTCGCGCAGCGCCTCGTAGGTCAGTTCCGCCAGCAGCGCCGCGCCCTCAGGATCGAGCATCGTCGGCTTCAAATTGAAATAGAAATCGCTCTTGCGGCCGGAGGCCAGCGTGATCTCGCCGCGGCCGAATGAGCGGTTGCGGATGATGTCGGCAAGGCGGGCGCGGGACGCGGATTTGGACACGGGCGGACTCTCTGAAGTTGACCGGCCGCAATCTAGCCGCGGGCCGCGAGCGAAGCCAGCGGCGCGGTGGCGGTATTCGCGGTTGAGGGGGGGCCTCGCGTAGCTCTCCGATGCAAGCCCCGCAACCGGCAGGGCGCAACCTCTCCCGCTTGCGGGGGAGGTCGGATCGCGTCAGCGATCCGGGTGGGGGAAGCTGACTTTCAACGGATTGCTGACTCAGTGCTCGGCTCGCCCTCACCCCGGCCCTCTCTCGCAAGCGGGAGAGGGGGTACTCTGTGCGCGTCGAGAGGCGGCGGCGACGAGAGGCATCAAGCGGAAGCTCAATGCGCCTCGTCCCAATTGTCCGCGGCGCGGGCGTCGACCTGCAGCGGCACGTTGAGCAGCACCGCCGGGAACGGCGCGTCCTGCATCACGTGCCGGACCACCGGCAGCGTCGCGGCGACCTCGTCGTCGGGCACTTCGAAGATCAGTTCGTCGTGGACCTGCAGCAGCATCTGCGCGCTGAGCTTCTTCTCCGCCAGCGCGTCCTCCATCCGCACCATGGCGCGGCGGATGATGTCGGCGGCGGAGCCCTGCAGCCGGGCGTTGATCGCGGCGCGTTCGTTGAAGGCACGGATCGACGGGTTCGACGCCTTGATGTCCGGGTAGTGACATTTGCGGCCGAACAGCGTCTCGACATAGCCGTGGGCCCGGCAGAAATCGCGGGTCTCGTCCATATAGGCGCGGATGCCGGGGAAGCGCTCGAAGTAGCGCTTGATATAGGCGCCGGCCTCCTCGCGCGGGATGCCGAGCTGGTTGGCGAGGCCGAACGCCGAGATGCCGTAGATGATGCCGAAATTGATCGCCTTGGCGCGGCGGCGGATCTCCGACGGCATGCCCTCGACCGGCACGCCGAACATTTCCGACGCGGTCATGGCGTGGATGTCGATGCCGTCCTGGAACGCCTTGCGCAGCGCCGGCACCTCGGCGACCTCGGACAGCAATCGCAGCTCGATCTGCGAGTAGTCCGCCGACACCAGTTTGTGGCCCGGCGATGCGATGAAGGCGCGGCGAATCTTGCGGCCGTCCTCGGTTCGCACCGGGATGTTCTGCAGATTCGGCTCGTTCGACGACAGCCGGCCGGTGGTGGTGGCGGCGAGCGCGTAAGTGGTGTGGACCCGTTGCGTCTGCGGATGCACGTAGTTCGGCAGCGCGTCGGTGTAGGTCGAGCGCAGCTTGCTCACCTGCCGCCAGTCGAGAATCTTCCTTGGAAATTCGTGGCCCTGTTCGGCGAGTTCGTCGAGCACCTGCGCCGAGGTCGACCACGCGCCGGTCTTGGTCTTGCTGCCGCCCGGCAGACCCATCTTGCCGAACAGGACGTCGCCGAGCTGCTTCGGGCTGCCGATGTTGATGTCTTCGCCGGCGAGTTCGCGAATCTCCGCTTCGATCCGCGCCGCGGTCTGGGCGAAATCCGCCGACAGCCGCGACAGCACGCTTCGATCGATCGAGATGCCGCGCCGTTCCATCCGCGCCAGCACGCCGACCAATGGCCGCTCCAGCGTCTCGTAAACCGCCATCATCCGCTCGGCGACCAGCCGCGGCTTCAGCACCCGCCAGAGCCGCAGCGCCACGTCGGCGCGCTCGCCCGCATATTCGGTGGCGCGCTCGATCGGCACCTGATCGAAACCAATCTTTGCCTTGCCGCTGCCGGTGAGTTCGCCGAGCGCGTGCAGGGTGTGGCCGAGATTGCTCTCGCTCAGCGCATCGAGTCCGTGGCTGCCACGGCCGGCGTCGAGCGCGTAGGACATCAGCTGCAGATCGTCGATGTTGCGCAACGTGATGCCGTGCTGCGCCAGCAGTACTGCGGTAAACTTGATGTTGAAGCCGATCTTGGCGAGGTCGGCGGATTCCAGCAGCGGCTTCAAGGCATCCAGCGCCTCGCGCGCGCCGAGCTGGTCGGGCGCGAGTCCCGCGGCGAACAGGCCGCTTCCGTCGCCGGACTGCCGGTGGCCGAGCGGGATGTAGCCGGCGTCGTTCGGCCCGAGCGCCAGCGCAATGCCGGCGAGCTCCGCCTGCATCGGATCGATCGAGGTCGCGATGGCGTCGACCGCGACGAAGCCTGCGTCGTGGATGCGTGCGATCCAGCCGTGCAATTCGTCGAGCGTCCGGATCGTCTTGTATGCGGTGCGATCGACCGGAATTTTTCGCGCGGTCTCGGCGCGCCTGGCGGCGAGGATCTGCGGCGACAGAACCTCGCCCGGCCTGCCGTCGCGCCCACGCCCGGCGTTCAGCGCACCACCTTCCCCCGATTGCTGCGCGCTCCCTCTCCCGCTTGCGGGAGAGGGCTGGGGTGAGGGCACTTGCTCCGAAAACAGGTCCCCGCTTGCGGCAGTGCCCCCACCCGTCGCGCCACGCGCGCCGACCTCCCCCGCAAGCGGGAGAGGGGAAGACTTCAGCGCGGCTTCCGCCTCGACGTCCGACGGATCGATCTGCGCATAGTCGGCGACCCGCCGCGTCAGCGTGGTGAATTCCATCGCCTTCAGAAACGCGATCAGTTTTCGCGCATCGGGCTCGTGCACCGCGAGCTCGTCGAGCGGCACGTCGAGTTTGACGTGATCATCGAGCAAGACGAGCTTTCGCGAGATCCGCGCCTTCTCGGCGTTCTCGATGAGCGCCTCGCGCCGCTTCGGCTGCTTGATCTCGGAGGCGCGCGCCAGCAAGGTTTCGAGATCGCCGTATTCGGTAATCAATTGCGCCGCGGTCTTGATGCCGATGCCGGGCACGCCCGGCACGTTGTCGACGCTGTCGCCGGCCAGCGCCTGGACCTCGACGACTTTATTCGGCGGCACGCCGAATTTCTCGATCACTTCGGCAACGCCGATGCGGCGGTCCTTCATGGTGTCGTACATCGTGACGCAGTCGGTCACGAGCTGCATCAGGTCCTTGTCGGACGACACGATGGTGGCTGTCGCGCCCGCCTCGCAGGCCTCGCGCACATAGGTGGCGATCAAATCATCGGCTTCGAAGCCGGACTGTTCGAGACAGGGCAGATCGAACGCGCGCACCGCCTCGCGGATCAGCGCGAATTGCGGGATCAGGTCGTCGGGCGCCGGCGGCCGATGCGCCTTGTAGGCGGGATACATTTCGTTGCGGAACGTCGCTTCCGACTTGTCGAAGATGATCGCCAGATGCGTCGGCCGGTTGTCCGGCGGCATGTCGCGCAACAGCTTCCACAGCATGTTGCAGAAGCCGAGCACGGCGTTGACCTGCAACCCGTCGGATTTGCGGCTCAGCGGCGGCAGCGCGTGATAGGCGCGGAAGATGTAGGACGATCCGTCGACCAGGAAGATGTGATCCCCCTTGCCCGGCGCCTTGCCGGCGATCGGGGCAGGGGAGGTGGCGGCGGCTGGCGTCGCGGCGGCTTTCGAAGGGGATTTCGGCATGGCCGCAACTTAAGGCGTTTTGCGGCTTTTGACACCCTGCCGGATGCGAGCGGCGGCGAATTTTGCAGAGCGCCGGGAATCCGGTTGCGTGGGCTGTTGTTCCGTGCGCCGGTGGTTGCTCCGTCGCACCCGAAAGGAATCCCGATGCCCTCGCCCCTCGATGACCTGATGGAGAGACTGCGCGCGGTCGAGGCCGAGATCGAGGTCGAACTGGCCAAGCGCGGCGAAGCGCTGCGCTGGCATCTGGAAAATCGCAGGATCGTGTTCGAGCAGGGCGTCGAGCGGTTGCACAGCGCGATCAAGACCACGTTGTCGCAATATATCCGTGACGCCAATCCCTGGATCGTTCTCACCGCGCCGGTGATCTATGCGCTGATCGTGCCGTTCGTGCTGCTCGACCTCGGCGTGATGGCGTATCAGGCGATCTGCTTTCCGATCTACAAGATCCCCAAAGTGCGCCGCCGCGATTATCTGGTGTTCGACCGGCATCACCTCGCCTATCTCAACCTGATCGAGAAAATCAATTGCGCCTATTGCTCCTATGGCAACGGCGTGATCGCGTTCGCGCGCGAGGTCGCGGGGCGAACCGAAGCTTATTGGTGCCCGGTCAAACACGCCCGCCGCGTGCTCGGCCCGCACCCGCACTATCAGGGCTTCGCCGATTTCGGCGACGCCGAAGCCTATCGGGCGAAGATCGATCAGGTGCATGACAGGGTGAAGATCGAGCGCGTCGGGTGAGCGGTGCGGCTGCGGCCTGACATTCCGCAAAAGCGAATGGCCGGAGCTGAACCCCGGCCATTCGAATAGCACTACCGCTTTGTCATTCCGGGATGCGCTTGCGCGCAGGCCCGGAATCCATACTCCCGGCAGTGGTTATGGATTCCGGGCTCGCGCGTTCCGCGCGCCCCGGAGTGACAGAAGATAGCTCGGCTTACGCGAAGCCGTGCTTGGCCTTGCTCTCCAGCTCCTGCGCCTTGAAGGCGTTGAAGCGCGGCAGGAACTTGTCCCAGTCGATGATGTGGGCGTCGATCTCCGGGCCGTCGATGCAGGCGTGTTTGCGCACCATCTTGCCGTCGATCGTCACCGGCACCATGCAGGCGCCGCACATGCCGGTGGCGTCCACCATGATCGAGTTGAGGCTCGCCACCGTCTTCACGCCATACGGCTTGGTCAGGTCGGAGACCGCGCGCATCATCAGCGGCGGGCCGATCGCGACCACCTCCGCGATGGTGCGGCCGATGCCCTGCTGGTTGGCCTTCATCATCTCTTCGAGCGGTCCGGTGACGAAGCCTTTGACGCCATAGCTGCCGTCATTGGTGGTGTAGATCAGCGACAGCTGGTCGCCGAACTCCTGCTTGAGCTTGCCGACGCGCTCGTCGTCGCCGGTCCAGAACAGGAATTCCTTGGCGCGGAAGCCGGAGATCAGCGTGACGTGGTTCCCGAGCCGCAGATGGTCCCGCATGATCGGATAGACCGGCGGCAGGCCGACGCCGCCGGCGCAGAACACCACGGTCTGGTTACCCTCGTAGCGATGCAGCTCCGAGGCGCGGCCGAGCGGGCCGGCGACGCCTGAGAACGCGTCGCCGATCGCCATCCGGTTGATCTCCAGCGACGAGGTGCCCATGCCCTGCACGACGAGATCAATGGTGCCCTTTTCGACATCCCAGTCGGCGAGCGTCAGCGGGATCAGTTCGCCCTTCTCCCACGGCAACACGCGGACGAATTGTCCGGCCTGCGCCGAACGCGCCACCATCGGGGCGCGCACCGTGAACTCGACGATGCCGCCGGCCAGCGGCACCTTGTTGACGATGGTCTGTGCGATCTGGCCGAGCTCGGTGTAGCGCGCCGCACGTTCGACGCGTGTCTTGATCTCAGCCGGGGTGAACGGGATCTCGCCGACGATTTCCTTGGCCGCGGCCTGGCCGTCGCCGGCCGCACGGATCGCGGTGGAGCCGCCGCGCGCGGCGTCGCCGCCCGAGTAGACGTCCTTGATCGAGGTGCGTTGCGAACCCTGCTCGACCTCGATGGTGCCCCATTTGTTGGTCTTCAGGCCGGGCTCGGCATCCTTCATGATCGGGTTGGCGGTGTTGCCCAGCGCCATGATCACCAGGTCCACCGGCACACGTTCGATCTCGCCGGTCGGCTTCGGGCTGCGACGGCCGGACTTGTCCGGTTCGCCGAGTTCGTTGACGTCGAGCAGCGCGTGGGTGACGAAGTGGGTGTGGTCGTCGCCGATGAACTCACGCGGCGCCCGCAGCACCGCGAGGTTGATGCCTTCCTCGAGCGCGTGATGCAGCTCCTCGACGCGGGCCGGCATTTCGCTCTGGGTGCGGCGATACACGATGGTGACGTTGCCGCCGAGTCGCTTAGCGGTGCGCGCCGCGTCCATCGCGGTGTTGCCGCCGCCGATCACGAACACGTTCTTGCCTTTGGTTTCAGGCAATGGCGTCTCGTAGCGATCGTCCAGGCCGCGCATCAGATTGACGCGGGTCAGGAACTCGTTAGCCGACATCACGCCGAGCAGATGCTCGCCCGGCACGTTCATGAAGGTCGGAAGCCCGGCGCCGGTGCCGACGAAGATCTTCCAGAAGCCCTCGGCCTTGAGGTCTTCCAGCGTCGCGGTCTTGCCGACCACGAAATTCTTCACGAAGCGACCGCCGAGCAGCGTGATCTTCTCGACCACGTCGTCGATCAGCGTGTTGGGCAGCCGGAATTCCGGAATGCCATAACGCAGCACGCCGCCGAGATCGTGGAACGCCTCGAAGATCGTGACGGGGAAGCCTTCGACCGCCAGCAGATAGGCGTTGATCAGGCCCGACGGGCCGGAGCCGACCACCGCGATCGGCGGTTTCGCGGCCGCCGCCCATGGCGAGACCCGACCGAGGAAGCGGTCATTGGCGTTGGGGTTCACCAGTTTCTCGTGCTCGGGCAGATACCATTCGAGCTGGCCGATCTCGATCGGGCGCTTGGTATGGGTGCAGACGCCCTGGCACTGCAGTTCCTGCGGGCAGACGCGGCCGGTGACGTTCGGCAGCGGGTTGCAGCTCTCGATCAGCTCCAGCGCTTCGCGATGCCGGCCGGTGCCGAGCAGGTCCAGCATCTCGGGGATGTGGATCTTCACCGGGCAGCCGCCCTTCGGCTCGCTCTTGCCGTGGACCAGGATGCCGATCTCGCACGGCTTGTCGTCGCACTGCTTGTCGCGCAGCACTTCCAGCCAGACGAACAGCTCGCATTCACGCAACGAGTAGCCGATCGACTGGTAACCGAGATAGCCCTGGTTGACGAGGTCGAAGTCGACCGCCCGCTCTTCAGCCGGGCGGATGTAAGGCGGGATGAATGTCTCGCCCGGCCAGCCTTCCGACAGGTTTTCGAACATCGGATAGCGTTCGCGCAGATGCACGTCGATCGCCTTGATGAACTTGCGCTTGAACTTGAGCGGCAGCGCCCAGATGAAGCGCTGCAGGATCGCGCTCATGTCGTCGTCGCGCTTGAGCAGCTCCCACAGCATCGTGGTGAAAGCTGCGCCGAGTTCGCTTTGCTGGAACTCCCAGACGATCGCCTGGGTGCCGTCGGAGATGAACATGTTGCGCAGCGACGCCGGGTCGTTCAGCAGCCGCTTCTGCAACAGCGCAATCTGCTTCTGGAAGACGCCGACAGCCTCGCTGTGCTGCAGCTCTTCCAGCTCGTTACGCGATGTTTCGAGTGTGCTGCGCGCCTGTTCGTAGCGCAGCACCTCGTTGGGGATCGTGCCGGTGACGCTGCTCATCGGATGATCTCCGCGTCGCAATTCGCCGCCGCACGGTTCAGCTTCGCCGACAATTCGGGCGTCACCTTGAGCTTGCCGAACACGCCCGGGATCACATGGGCGACGTCCTTGGAGGCGCCGCCGACGACGATCTTGGTCAGTTCGAACACTTCAGGCACGTCCTGATAGCAGCTCTTGCAGTTGGTGCACTTGTCGAGGTCGGTCTCGGCGATGTCGATATGCGCGCCGCCATTGGCACCATTGGCCGGCTTCGCGCCGTTGGTCTGCGCCGCGGCAGCCGGGGACGACGCAAGTCCGGCCATCAGCCCGGCGAAGCCGTTCGCGGCCGGCGCGTTCGAGCTTGCCGCGAGTTCGCTCATGCCGCGCGCGATGGCGTCGAGCGAGGTCTCCCGCGACTTGACCGATTCCTCGTACTGGTGCTGCAGCGCCTCGAGTTCGACGCGGTGGCTTTCGTCCAGCGCGCGGACGTCGAAGCCGCCGAGATATTGCAGCGTGCGCCAGTATTTGCGCCGCTCCTCGACCAGCGCGATCACCGACTCGCCGACCGCGAGCTTGACCAGCTTCTTGTCGCCGTCGGTGCCGTAGATGAACGGCGTCTTGCCGGCGCGGGCGTCCGCGTCCAGCGCGACGTATTCATCGACCGGGAGGCCGTCGGCGTCCTTCTTCAGCGGCTTGAACTGCTTGCGGAAGCGGACTTCGCTGTAGGCGAAATCGGCCGGCGTCACCTTGGCCTTGAGCAATTGGGTCGCGCCGTTGTCGTCGACATATTCGATCGACTGCGACGCCCAATCCTGGTCGGGCTCGGGGTTGCCATCGAGCGAGAACCAGTTGTCGAGCTTGTTGCCCTTGCGCGGATCGTGGACGAACACCGGGTTCATCCGGCTCTCCACCGCCTTGCGGGCCTGGCGGTTGGCGACCGCGTCGCCGATGCCGTGCTCGGCCTGGCAGGGGGTGTAGACGTCGAGCACCGCCGGCGAGGAGGTGTGGTTGAGGAACTCCATCACGTTCTTCAGGAAGTGACCCTGCAGCGCGGTCGCGGTCTGCACCACGAACACGTTGGGATGGAACGAGGCGATCAGGCCGAGTTCCTTGCGGGCTTCCTGTTTGCCGTGATTGGCGATGCCGAACCGCGACAGGTCGGAGTCCTGGCCGGTCAAGCTCGCGGTCGAGGTCTGGCCGCCCGTGTTGGAGTACGCGCCGGTGTTCAGCACCACGACCTTGATCGGGGTCTTGGTCGACAACAGCCGCGACAGCGCGCCGAAGCCGATGTCGTAAGTGGCGCCGTCGCCGCCCATGCTCAGCACGGTCGGCAGCAGGCTGCGCTCCTCCGGCGTGAACTGGCCCCATCCGAAGTAGCGGAAGTAACCGTCGTGCTTGGCCGGATCGTAGGCGTCCGCCAATTCCAGCCTGGCGACACGCAGCGCGCGGAAATCGTCGGAGGCCTGCGCGGTGAGGCCTTCGAAGATGCCTTTCGCGACCGCCGGGGTGTCCTGGAACAGGCTGTTCACCCACGGATCGGTGTAGGGGTTGAACGGGAAGGTCGAGGCGTAGACGCTCGAACAGCCGGTGGCGTTGGCGATCACCATGCCGGACGGGCCGTTGCCGGTCGGGCCGCTCTCATAGAGATACAGCCGCTTTTCCAGCGTCTTCAGCGTCGCGTCGATCCGCGCGGCGCGGGCCGGGTCGGAGGCGACCTGCGCCCGCTTGGCGGTCAGTTGATCGATGAGACCTTCCAGTTCGCGGGTGTGCTCCTTGCGGCGCTTGTCGTGGATCGCGTGGTTGGTCGAGGTGACCAGACGGATCGCGGTGACTTCGCCACAGCCGCGGCAGGCGCCGTGGCCGCCGGTGGTCGCGTAGTAATTGGCGCGGTCGAGCATCAGCCGTTTGGTTTCGCCGTCGGGTTTGGTCGCGCTTTCAGTGAACCGGGCCGGGGTGTTCGGCGTGCGGCTGAGGAATTCGAACCGGGCCTGCAACTGCTCCAGCAACGGTTCGTCCTGCTCGCGATCGACCAGCGCGCCGGGGCCGCAGACGTCGATACATTCGAGACAGCCCGAGCACTTCCACGGGTCGACGCTGACCGAATACAGACCGCCGGTGCCCGGCTGGCTCTTTTCCATCGCGTCGAAGAACGGCCGCGTCCGCGACACCGGATACACCGACAGCGCCGCCGACAGCTTGCCGAAATTGCGCTTCAGCGTGGCGTTGCCGACGTCGAGCGCGTCGGCCGCCTGCGTCACGACCTCGTGGAACGGCTTGTCGTCCTTGCCGCTGCGATAGACCTCACGGATCGCCTCGCTCAGGCTCGGCACCTGGCCGCGCAGCGCTTCCTGCTGCGCGGGCGCGATGTCGAGTTGCTGGATCGCGGTGCCGAGCAGTTCATGGATATCGTGCACGGCGTTGGGGATCGCGGCGTCCGGGCAGACCAGCGCGCATTCCATGCAGCCGGTGCAGAGATCGGCCTTGAACTCCGGCACGTTGCGGCGGAACAGGCCCTTGTCCTTCGCGGCGGCGGAGCCCGCCGGCATGAACATGCCGATGCCGGGCAGCACTGGCGCGTCCGCAATGGTGCCGTCGCGGAACGGGCCGGCGAGCACGTCGTCGTAATACTGCGGATCGAGGAAACCCGACGCCGAAGCCGGCGAGGCGGCGCGGCACATCGAGGCCGAGATCGAGGCGTCGGCCTTCTTCTTCGGCGCGGCCTTGATGGCGTCCTCGCTGAACTCCGGCGCGTCGTAGTCGATCTTGTTGGTCGCCTCCAGACCCTCGCGGATCACCGCCATATTGCCTTCGACGATGTCGCCACCCTTGGCGCCGAACTTCTTGGCGATCTGCTGACGAATCTTGTTCAGCATCGCGTCCTGCGAGGCGTCGGCCACCACGCGGTCGACATTGCCGCACACCGCGCCGATGAAGGCGATGCCCATCATCCGGGTTTCGAGTTCGGCGGTCGGCGCGTGGCGCTTGGCCACCGCGAAGGCGTCGATCAGATAGAACTTGATCTTCTTGTCGCGGATGGTGGCGCGCGCCTTGGCCGGCAGATCACGCCACACTTCCAGCGGTGACAAATTGGTCTGCAGGATGAAGGTGCCGCCTTCGATCAGGCCGCGCAGCGGGTTGGTGTGCACGAACACCTTGTGGTCCGGCGAGATCACGATTTCGACGTCTTCCAGCTCGGCGTTGGTGATCTTCACCGGCTCCGGCGACAGCGTGATATAATAGTTGGTCGGCGCGCCGCTCTTTTCCGAGCCGTATTTCGGCGCCGACTTCGAGTGCATGTCGAGCGCGCCGGCGAGGATATCGGTCAGGAGCTTGCCGGAGGCGATGGTGCCGTAGCCGCCGATCGAGTGAAAGCGGATGCGGAACGCCGACGGCGGCAGCAGGTTCGGGTTGGTGCCGGTCTGCAGCGCCATGAATTCCGTTTCCGGATAGGCCGCCTTCAACCGGTTCTGCAGCGCCGCCATCCGCGGCGAGGCGTTCTCGGTGAAGAACCTGGTGCCGAGATACACGAACGGCGCGCTGTCGGGCTTCTCCATATTGGCGTAGCAGGCGATCAGGTCGCGCGGCTGCAGATCGTGGCCGCCGAGGCCGAAGATCGCGGTGGTGATCTTCGGCAGCTTGTCGAGCGCCGGGATGCCGGCATGACGCACGCCGGCGTCGCCGTTCTCGCGCGCCTTGCACAGCGCCTGCGTCACCAGGCTGGTGAGCGCGGTGACGTCCGAACGCTCGAGGATGGTGACCGCCTTCTTGCCCTTCAGCGCGGCGACCAGTTCGGCCTCCGGGAACGGCTGCAGCATCTTGACCGAGATCACGCCGACCTTCTTGCCCTGCGAGCGCAAGTAAGCCGCGACCGCCTCGGCGTCGTCGGTGACCGAACCGAGGCCGACCATCACGGTCTCGGCGTCGTCGCACATATAGGTCATCACCGGCTTGTATTCGCGGCCGGTCAGGCTGGCGTATTCATCCATCGCCTCCCTGACGAAGCGCGGCACCGCGTTGACGAAGTGGGTGCGATGGTCGACCGCGCCGGCCTGGAAGTCCGGCTGGTTCTGCACGCCGCCGGTGAGGCCCGGATTGTCGATGTCGACCAGCGCCGGCACCAGCTGCCTTGTGCCCTTTTCGGGCGCGTTGATCCACTGCCGCTTCCATTGCGCGCGGAGTTCTTCCGGCACGAATTGCAGCGTCGCGTCGATCAGCCGGGCGTCGCCGTCGGTTTCGATCGCGTCGGCATTGGCGTCGAGATGCGCCTTCAGCGCCGCGAGGTCGGCCGGCACGAAGTCGGCATCGTGCCGCGCCAGATATTGCTTGAGCTGGAACACGCGGCCCTTGGCGCCGAACAGCATCTCCTGCGCCACCGTCGGGCACTTGATGCGGCCGGCCGGGTCGCCGAGGAAGTCGCGCAGCAGTTCGGGTTCGGGCATCAGCGCTTCGCTGAGCATGTGCGAGGTGGCGAAGCCGTCCATCGCGTTCGCGACCGGAATCAGCGAGGTCGCTGCGACTTTATAGGAGATCGCGGCGAGGTCGGCCGCTTCCTGCGGATTGGAGCCGAACAGGATGGTGTAGCCCGACGACAGCAGCGCATAGACGTCATCATGGCCGGCCATCACGTTCAGCGAATGCTTCGACACCACGCGCGCGGCGACCTGCAGCACGAAGCCGCCGACCTTCTTGCCGACGGTGACGTAATGCGACTCCAGCCCGTACAGGATGCCCTGGCTCGACGAAGCGTTGGAGATGAACTTGCCGCCGGTCAGCGCCGCGCCGAGCGCGCCGGACTGCGCTGAGTGCTCGCCCTCGGGCTCGAAGAAGAACGGATGCTTGCCCCAGACATTGCAGCCTCCGGAGGAGCGGAACGCCTCGTAGATTTCGGAGATCTCGGTCGAGGGCGTGATCGGGTAGCCGATGACGCCGCCGCAGACATGACCCATCACCTGCGCGACCGCGCCGTTGCCGTGAATGACAGAGGGAATGCCGGGATATTTTGCGTTCATGGGTCGTTCCATTTCCATTGACTGTTGGCGCAGCGATGCCGCCGCGCGGCCGCGTCTGAGAAAAGCGTTTCCGGGCCGCGGCGGCTGCGCTGGCAGCGGACGGCAAACCTTGTCTCGATCTTCAGAAGTGGCTTCCGACGGTGGTCAGGATCCCAGGGTCGGTAAAGCCGTAGCCATGTGTGCGGTGCACTAGCATGCGAGCCACCCCCTCGATTTGATGCGCATCAAAGGAGAAGATTATGCTTCTTTTGGGTAATAAAATTGCGATCAGCCTAGATGCAAGGCAGTTGCAGGTGTCGGGGTGCGGATGTGGCCAAACTGGATGTTGCAGTGCATCCAAAGGTCCAAATTGCTCGAAAAGCGTCGCTTCGCTATATAATCGTCTATACGACGAGGCTGTCTGTTGGACGACCTGGTCGGCGGTTTCTTCAGAACAGGGTCGAAAGTCTAGCGGATGGTCGATGACCTTTGACTCCCAATGTGAAGTGGCCGCGCTGGTCTATGACCGCGGCGATGATCCGGACGGCGTCCTGCAGGCGTTCGCGGCCGATCTCAATGCAAGGGGTTACCGCTCGGTCGGGCTGGTGCAATTCGGGCATCGGCAGGCCGACGCGCCGCGCTTGTCGGCGAGGCTGGTCCACAACGGCGAGGAACTGCCGCTGTATCAGGACCTCGGCTTGCAGGCGACCGGTTGCGCGCTCGATCCCGGCCGCTTGCTCGACGCCGGCGCGCGCGTGGCCCGCGCCATGGAGCAGGGCGCGGATCTTCTGATCATCAATCGCTTCGGCCAGCAGGAGAGCGAAGGTCAGGGGTTGTTGTATCTGATCGTCCAGGCGCTGAGCGCAGATATTCCGCTGGTGATCGCGGTGCCGAGCCATCGCTTCGACGCCTGGATCAGATTCGCCGACGGCATGAGCGTGCGGCTGCGCTGCGATCGGCAGGCGTTGGATGTGTGGTGGTCGACGCTGCACGGCCGCGGGCGCCGCGCGGCCCGCGCTCACATGACGATGTGCGAAGTCTACAAATAGGCACTCGCCTAACTCATCGACAATCGCGGAGTCGCCCGGAGTCTGCGCAGTTAAGCCCATGCATCCATGCAACAGAGCTGTTCGGCGCGCTGCGGCGTCGGATGGTGACGGATCAGAATGCCGCCTCTTCAGAACTGGTAGCAATCTACCCCGTCATTGCTTTCGATCAAATCTAAAACCCTTCTAACTTACTGATCTTAAAAAACAAACTCTTTGACCGAGCTGTGGTCTAAGTTGCAATTAGTTCTCGGAATTGATTGCGCTGACGATTTCGGGGGGCGGATGTTGTTGCAGTTGGTCGTGGCGCGCGTTCGCCACGCAGGATTTCGTTTCGGGATCGCGATCGGCGCATTGGCGCTTGGCTCGGTTCTATCTAGCAGCGCGCACGCTGGCGACGCGCCGTCATGGCTGTCCACGGCCTCGACCTCGTCGAACAGCGCTGCCGTGCGGGCCATCAAGCCGCGAGCCGAGCTGCTCGACGCGAAGGCTCAGAGCGACGGCGTGGATACCGAGCACATCTTCGGCTTCAGCATGGGCTCCGACATCGGCAAGAAAGGCGAGATCGAACTCGAGATCGAGAATGTCGGCCGCTTCAGCAAGCGATTTGGCTCGTATACCGGCGTCGGCGTGTTGTCTCAGGTCAAGTTCGTCCTGACCGACTCATTTCGTGTCGCGCCGGGCGTCAGTTTCAGTTCCACCCATGTCAGCGGCGTGCCGGACATGATCGACAACCGTCGCACGGCATTGGCGGGTGCATCGTTGGAATTCCGCTACAGGCTGCTCGATCGCGATGTCATGCCGTTCGGCCTGACACTGCACGCCGCGCCGGGGTGGAATCGGGTCGACGAACTGACCGGCTTCGACATCCAAACCTATGGCAGCGAATTTGCCGCGCTGATGGATAAGGAACTGATCCACAACGCGTTGTTCGCGACCGTCAATGTCTGGTTCTCCGGCGGCGCATCGCGCGCACTCAGCAACCAATGGAGTCGTGATTCGGAACTCGCGGTGAACGGTGCGCTGTCCTACAAGGTCGGCCCGGATCTGATCCTCGGCGTCGAGGCGCGCTACGTGCGGGCCTATGAGGGGCTCGGTCTCGACCGCTTCGTCGGTGACGCGGTGTATCTCGGCCCGACCTTCGCGATGCACCTCTCGCACAATTTCGGTGTTTCAGGCACCTGGAGCACGCAAGTCGCGGGCAGGGCGAGTTGCGAAACGCTGCATCTCGACCTCCAGGATTTCGAGCGCCACCAGGCAATGCTGCGCTTCAACTACTTGTTCTGACAGGCAGCTCCGGTCGGCGCGGCGCGCACGCGGCGTCGACGGATCATCGTCGTCAGTCGCCGATGGCGACGAGCACGTCCGAAGCCTTGATCACCGCGGTCGCCGCCTGGCCCTTGGCGAGCTTGAGCTCGTCGACCGCTTCGTTGGTGATCGCTGCGGTAACCACCGCACCAGCGCCAATGTCGATCCGGACATGCGATGTGGTCGCGCCTTTCTGAATGTCGATGATGGTGCCCTTGAGCTGATTGCGGGCGCTGATCTTCATAGCCGAATCTCCTGGTTGCAGATGGTCCCGATCGAGGGTAGCGTTATATATATCCGCTATACAACCATAGGCGAGCCCGTCTTTATGCCGATAGAGGCCACGGTCACCTTAACGCGGAAGGACATTTCCGGCGTCGGCCGAGATCGCATCCGGCTGCTGCAGGCGGTGGCGCGCGAAGGCAGCATCACCGCCGGCGCGAAAGCGGCGGGCCTCAGCTACAAGGCGGCCTGGGATGCGCTCGACGCGATGACCAACGTGTTCGGGCGGCCGCTGCTGGAAACCAGGACCGGCGGCAAGGCTGGCGGCGGCGCGGTGCTGACGCCGACCGGTGTGCGCGTGATCGAGGCGTTCGGCCGGCTTGAAGCCGAGATGGCGCGGGTGTTCCGCAGCCTCGAGCCGGACCTTGCCGGCACCGGCATTTCTCCGATCAACCTCGTCTCCGGATTCTTCATGAAAACCAGCGCCCGCAACGCCCTTCGCGGCGCGATCACCGATATCAAGTCGGACACGCTGAGCGCCGAAATCGCGGTTGCGGTGTCGGCCGACACCACGATCTACGCGCTGCTCACCAGCGAGAGCGTGCGCAGCCTCGGTCTGGTGGTCGGGCGCGACGTGATCGTGCTGATCAAGGCGCCGTTCGTGCTGATCTCGCCTGGCAGCGAGGCGCCGCTGGTGTCGGCGCGCAATTGCGTGCGCGGCGTGGTCCGGCGCAGCGATGTCTCCGCGGTCAACGCCGAGATCGTGCTCGATATCGGCGGTGGCAAGACGCTCGCCGCCTCGATCACCGCGCGTAGCGCCGAAGACATGAAGCTTTCCCCCGGCGATCCGGCCTGCGCGTTGTTCGACGCCGCGCATGTCATCGTCGCCATCGATTGACCCAAAGGAGTATCGACGTGAGGACTATCAACATGCTGCGGCTCGTCGCAAAACTCACCGTGCCCGTCGCTCTCGCCACCTGCCTTTCGGCAGGCCAGGCCCTCGCGGCGTCCGCCACGGTCGCGGTCGCGGCCAATTTCACCGAACCGGTCAAGGAGATCGCCGCGGCCTTCAAGGCCAAGACCGGTCACGAGCTGGTGCTGTCGTTCGGCTCGAGCGGCCAGTTCTACACCCAGATCACTCAGGATGCGCCGTTCGAGGTGTTTCTGTCGGCCGACTCCGCGCGTCCGAAGAAGCTCGAGGACGACGGGCTCGTCGTGAAGGGCAGCGCCTTCACCTATGCGATCGGCAAGCTCGTGCTGTGGAGCAAGGCGCCCGGCGTGGTGAAGGGCGAGGAAACGCTGAAGGATGCCAAGTTCGCCAAGGTCTCGATCTGCAATCCGGTCGCCGCGCCCTATGGCGCCGCCGCTGTGGAGACGATGCAGGCGCTGAAGCTCTATGACGATCTCAAGCCGAAGCTGGTCGAGGGCGCCAACATCACCCAGGCCTTCCAGTTCGTGCAGACCGGCAATGCCGAAGTCGGCTTCGTCGCGCTGTCGCAGGTCATCAACGACAAGGAAGGCTCGCGCTGGATGGTGCCGCAGAATCTCTACAAGCCGATCACCCAGGATGCGGTGCTGCTGAAGAAGGGTGAAGCCAACGAAGCCGCGAAGGCGTTCATCGATTTCCTGAAGGGGCCTCAGTCGCGGGCGATCATCGAGAAGTTCGGCTATGAACTCGCCGTGCCCGCCAAGGCGAGCTGACCCTTGGGTCCGCTGTTAGCGCCGTCGCGCGCGGAGGCTCCGTCGCAATGATGTCCGGACTTCCGCCCGACATCTGGCAGCCGGTCAGGCTCACCATCGAATTGGCGGTGATCACCACGGTGATCCTGCTGATCGTGGGAACGCCGGTGGCGTGGTGGCTGTCGCGCTCGAAAGCGCCCTGGAAAGAGGGCGTCGCCGCGGTGGTGGCGATGCCGTTGGTGCTGCCGCCGACCGTGCTCGGCTTCTATCTGCTGGTGCTGATGGGGCCGGACGGTCCGGGCGGCGCGCTCGCCAGCCTGTGGGGCGGGCGGACGCTCGCCTTCACCTTCGGCGGCCTGGTGTTCGGCTCGGTGATCTATTCGATGCCGTTCGTGGTGCAGCCGATCCGCAACGCCTTCGATGCGATCGGCGACCGGCCTCTCGAAGTCGCGGCGACGCTGCGCGCCTCGCCCATGAAGGCGTTCTGGACGGTGGCGATGCCGTTGGCGCGGCCGGGCTTTCTCGCCGGCGCGGTGCTCGGCTTCGCCCACACCGTCGGCGAATTCGGCATCGTGCTGATGATCGGCGGCAACATTCCCGGTAGCACCAAAGTGCTGTCGGTCGCGATCTACGACTATGTCGAGACCTCGCAATGGCGCGAGGCCAACATCCTCGCCGGCGGCATGGCCGCGTTCGCCTTCGTCGTGATCCTGACCATGATGATTCTTGAAAAGCGCACCGCACGGCTCAGGGGATGAGAGCGATCTCCCCGCGCATGATTCGTGGCGAATTCCGCGGCCGGCTCGGCGGCTTCGCCCTCGATGCGTCGTTCAGTGTTCCGGCGACCGGCATCACCGGCCTGTTCGGCCCGAGCGGCTGCGGCAAGTCCACGGTGCTGCGCTGCCTTGCCGGACTGCAGCATCTGCCGGGCAGCCTGTGCGATGTCGACGGCGACGTCTGGCAGGACGACTCCACCTTTCTGAAGCCGCATCAGCGGCCGATCGGCTACGTCTTCCAGGAAGCAAGCCTGTTCCAGCATCTGTCGGTGAAGGCCAACCTGGTTTACGGCGCGCCGCGCGGCGACGCCGGCGGGGCGGCCGGCGTGATCGCGTTCGACGAAGTGATCGAACTGCTCGGGCTGGCGCGGTTGCTCGATCGCGCGCCGCGCAATCTGTCCGGTGGCGAGCGGCAGCGCGTCGCGATCGGCCGCGCGCTGCTGTCGCAACCCAAATTGCTGCTGATGGACGAGCCGCTGTCGGCGCTCGACCGGCTGACCAAGGACGAGATCCTGCCGTTCCTGGAGCGGCTTCATGCCCGGCTGTCGCTGCCGGTGATCTATGTCAGCCACGACATCACCGAGATCGAGCGGCTCGCCGATCATCTGATCCTGATGCGGGCAGGCCATGTGATCGGCGTCGGGCCGCTGTCCGATCTGCAGAGCGATCCGGCGCTGCCGCTTGCGACCGCGCGCGACGCCGCGGTGAATTTCGCCGCCATCGCCGAGGCGTATGATGCGAATTATGGGCTGCTGACGCTGCGGGTCGATGGTGGCCGCCTGCTGGTGCCGTCGGGGCCGGTCGAGCCCGGCGCGCGACGGCGGATCAGGATCGCGGCGGGCGATGTCAGCCTCGCGCGCGAGGCGCCGCGCGCGACCTCGATCCTCAATGCGTTGTCCGCCCGGATCGTCTCGACCTCGCCGGTCGGTCCGAACGAAATGCTGGTCGTGCTGGGGCTCGGTCCAAATGGCAATGGCGCGCGGCTGCTGGCGCGGGTGACGCGGCGTTCGTGGGATCAGTTGCAGCTCGCCGAGGGCATCGAGGTGTTCGCGCAGGTCAAGGGCGTGGCCCTTGCGTCAGAACGGGGCGTGAGCGAGGCGACGAAGTAAATTCGGCCGCCATCGCGCGGCGGCTGCATCCGTCATTCGGCACGGACTTCGCATAGTCCTCAATTCACTGAGACGGCGTCTCGGTCAGCTACGCGATTACCAATCGTGTCTGATCAACGGCGCCGTGTGTCTGGTTGTGTTGAAGGGGATTCGACAATGTCGTTTGAAAGCAACCAATCGATGGCGATCGCTGCGGTGCGTGGCGGTCCCGGCACGCCGGCCGCCGACGTGCTGACCGCCTTCGCGCTTCGCCGCAAGGCCGAGGGCGTCGTCATCGTCGGCGTAATCGTGCCGCCGGAAGAGACCGGGCTCCGCCATCACGGCGCAGGACATGGTGCAGGACACGGCGAGGGTCATGGGGAAGGTCAAGGCGGCGGCCATGACGGCTGCGAGTGTCGCAGCGAGTTGCTCGACATCGCCACCGGCGATCGCTACGCGATGCATCAGAATCTCGGATCGGGATCGCAGGCCTGCAATCTCAATTCGTCGTCGCTGGCCCTGGCGGCCGGCGCGGTCGAGCGCGCGATCGCGGGGAATCCCGAACTGGTGGTGCTGAGCCGGTTCGGCGGGCAGGAGGCGCAGCACGGTGGTTTGATGTCGGCGTTTCAGGCGGCGGTGGCGGCCGGCGTGCCGGTCGCCTGTGTGGTCACGCCGAAGGCCGAAGCCGTGTGGCAGGATTTCGCACAGGGCCTATCGGTCTCGTTGCCGCCGGACGCCGAGGCGCTGGAAGCGTGGTGGCGCGGTCACGCCCGCGGCCGGAACGCTGCGTGATCCGACCATTTCGCGCTCGTCTGGGCGCGATGCCACAGTTGGAACGGCGTCCCCGTGGCGGTGTCGTACATCCCGTCGTTCAGGCGCACCGCGGCGGCTTCGACATTCGCCAGGCCGATCCAAGCGCGGTGGCATTCATACGCCCGCGCCGCCACGCGCGGCGTGGCGGTGCTCAGCATCGCCTCGACCGCCGCGCCGGGATCAAGCGTCCGTCCGGTCTGGCGCTGCGTGCCGAGCAGCAGCCCGGCGATCCCGGCAATCAGCGCGGCCGCGTAGTTCGCGCCGCGACGGTTGTCGATGCCGCCTTGCGGCGCTGCGCCGATCAGATTGGCGCCCGGCACAGCAATGCCGATCTCGTGCAGGCTGGCGTCGCCGCCGTCGATCAGCCGGCCGTGCTGGTCGATTGCGCCGACCGGGAGAAGATTGGTCGCGCCGCAACGGCGCAGCAGGCTGCCGCAACCGTCACGGCCGGCGCCGGCGACGATCAGCGCGTTGTCCGCGTTGCACCGTGCGACTGCATCAAGCAGTTCTGCGGTTGGCTGCCGCGGTCCACCGAACAGGCCGCCGCTGATCTGGATGATATGGGCGCCGTGATCGAGCGCGATCGTGATCGCCTGCGCCAGTTCCGCCTGAGAACAGTCGAGCCGATCGTCGCTGAAGATCGGTGCGATCAATCCGCGGCACAGCGGAGCGACGCCTTCGACCGAACTGCACGGCTGGCCGAAGATCAGGCTGGCAATATGCGTCCCCTGCGCGGTCGCGCGTCCGTCGGAACCCTCAGCCGCCGCGGTGTCGAGCGGGACCAGCCGCGCGCCACGAAAGCAATCATGGGTCCGATCAACCGGTCCATCCAGCACAGCGATGTTGATCTGCGAATCGCCACCGCCCAACGCGAACAGAACTTCCTTCTGGAAATCCGCTCCTGCTACCCTTACCATTTCACCCCGCCCGCACTCACGCCGCCGTTCAATATGCGAGGCACCCGCATATGGTTGCGATTCAGCCCACAACCGGCGGCCTTCCAATTGCGTTCCGCGAATTTCTTCCTGCGGAACGCCAGCTCGACATTTTCCTTATCGCACCCACGTTCGTCTGCTTATCGCGCCGTATCGGGCGTGAAAATCACGTGATAGACACGTGAAAAATGCTATTCTGAGTTGAAGTCGGGTGATCGAGGATATGAAGGCGACGTCAGCGCGTTTCATTCTCAATTTGCTGGGCCCCTTCGGACTGGTCGCGCCGAGCGGGGATCGCATCGAGATTTCCAGCAAGAAGGGTACCGCGGTCATCGCGATCCTTGCGATGTCGCGCGACGGCGAACGCGCGCGCGGCTGGCTGCAGGAACGGCTATGGGGCAGCCGAGGTCATGCCGAAGCAGCGGGAAGCCTGCGCCGCGAACTCTCCAATCTTCGAAAGCTCCTCAACGTCGGCGGCGCCAGCCTGCTGGTCAGCGACCGCGATCGCATTGGTCTGCGGCTCGATTTGATCGAGGTCGATGCGCTCGCTCCGAACGCCGACCCGAAAATTGCGGGCGAGTTTCTCGAAGGCCTCGATATCACCGGCGAAGCGGGCTTTCGCGACTGGCTGCGCGAGCAGCGCGCGACGCTGTTGCGCGGATCACGCGCGCCGTCGCTCCCCGGGCTGCCGGGCGCGCTGCCGAGACACATTCTCGATACCAGCCAGCCGCCGGTCGGCTTCAGCGGCAATCAGGCGATCGCGGTGCTGCCGTTCACCAATGTTACCGGTGACGAGGCGCTGGACTATCTCGCCGAGGGCATCAGCGAAGAGCTGATCGTCGGACTGTCGCGGATCCGCTGGCTGCCGGTGATCGCGCGCAGTTCGAGCTTTTCCTTCGCGGACGGGATCGACCGCAAGGTGATCGGCCAGCGGCTCGGCGCGCATTATCTGATCGAGGGGCATCTCTACCGCGCCTATGATTCCTTCGGCGTCTCCGCCAGCCTGTCGGAGGCAATGACCGGCTACGCAATCTGGTCGCGGCGCTTCACGCTGCAATCACCCGCGATGCGCGGTGAACTCGAGCAGTTCGTCAACGAACTGGTGGCGCAGCTCGAGACCAAGATCGAGCACGCCGAGCAGATTCGCATCCGTAACAAGCGTCAGGACACGCTCGGCGTCAGCGATCTGATCTGGCGCGGGCGCTGGCATCTCAACCGGCTGACCCGCGCCGATTCCGAAATGGCGCAGAAGCTGTTCGCCGACGCGCTCGCGCTCGATCCCAAATCGCCGGAGGCGCTGATCCAGACGACCTCGGCGTTGGCGTGGTCGATCTGGGCCGGACGGCAGCCGCAAGAGCAGGTCCTGCGGATGCGCAAGCTGGCGCAGCAGGCCAGCCTCGCCGATCCCGACGACGGCCGCGGCTTCATGCTCGCCGGCATCGCCGAGATGTGGCTGCGCCATCCGCAGGAGGCGAAGAATTTGCTGCAACACGCGATCGCGCTCAATCCGAGCCTGGCGTTGGCACATGCGCAGCTCGGCGGTTGCTACAATCTCGCCGGAGAGCCAGCGAAGGCGATCGATCATCTCCGGGCGTCGATGCGGCTCAGCCTGAACGACCCGAACATCTTCTACGCGCTCGGCGAGATGGCGCTCGCCTACACCATGCTCGGGCGCTGGACCGAGGCGGCCGAACATGCGTCGCTGTCGCTCGCCCGGCGCCCGGCCTATTGGTACGCGCACGTCCTGAAGATCAACGCGCTCGTGCGCAGCGACAATTTCGCCGCAGCCCGCGTGGCGGCCGATGAATTACTTGCTGTCAAGCCGAATTTTTCCAGGCATTACATCGATTGGCTACCGTTTGTTGAGAGAACATGGATTGACCATTTCGTGGAAGGCCTGAAAATGGTCCCGGGCCGCGATGCGGACTGGCTGGAGCGCGACAGTCAGGAGAGCCCCGCGCAATTTCTGCCGAACTGATCGGCGAACCGATTTTTTATGTCTTTGTTTGAGGTGACCGATGTTCACGCTCAAGTACTATGACGCGATCAAGAAGGCCCAGTCCGACGCAGCCTCCGCTCCTCCCCCGCCGCTCGTTCCGTTCGATCTCGACGATCTCGGCGCCGACACCACGCTGAAGCGCTGGAGCACCACGGCGTTCAGCTATGTGTTGCGTGGCGCGCTGTATCTGTTCAGGGAATTCTGGCCGAACCCGCAATTCGGTCGCCTCGTGATCGTCACCCGCGAAACCGACGTCCGCGAGGTGTTGGCGCAGCCCGGTGTTTTCGAGGTGCCCTACGGGCCGGAGATGACCGAACTCGCCGGCGGCACCAATTTCGTGCTCGGCCTCGAAGGTCCGGAGCATGACCGGCAGAACGCCATCATCCGCAGCGTGCTGCGCCCGACCGATCTCGATCGCATCAAGAATCTCGCCCGCCATTACGCGCAGATCCTGATCGACGGCTCCGGCGGCCGGATCGACGTGATGAAGGACCTGATGACGCGGGTCGCCACCGAGACCTGCTGCGGTTATTTCGGCCTCGCTCCGGAGGACCCGGACGCATTCGCCGAATGGGCGATGTCGATCTCGGCACTGCTGTTCGCCGATCCGTTCGGAAACGCCGCCACCCGTCGCCTTGCGCTGAACGGCGCGGCGCAGGTCCGCGAAGTGATCGATCGCGCGATCGCGCGCGCAAAGGCGGCGCCGGAGACCGACACCGTGGTCGGCCGGCTGGTTGCTCAATCCAGCGACGGCGCCGTGACCGAAGGCGAGATCCGCGCCATTCTGGTCGGGCTCGTCACCGGTTTCATCCCGACCAACACGCTCGCCGCCGGCAAGATTCTCGAAGAGCTACTGCGCCGGCCCAAGGTGTGGGCGGAAGCGATCGACTGCGCCGGCCGTGACGACAGCGCCGGGCTCGAAGCGATCCTGCTCGAAGCCGGCAGGCTCAATCCCGCTCTGGCGCCGGGGCAGTGGCGCTACGCGACGAACGACGGCGTCATCGCCCACAACACCTCGCGGCAGCGCAAGGTCCGCGCCGGCTCGGTGCTGATGGTGGCGACGATGTCGGCGCTGCGCGACAAGCGGGCTTTCGTGTCGCCGGGATCGTTCCGCGCCGACCGGCCGAACCCATCGAGCCTGATGTTCGGCGACGGTGTCCATGCCTGCCTCGGTATGCATGTCGCGATCGCGCAGATCACCGAAGTTTTCCGCGTGCTGCTGAGGCAGCCGAATTTGCGCAGGGCCTCCGACAGATCGGGCGCGATCGGCTGGGTCGGTCCGTTCCCGCGCCGGCTCGACATGGAGTTCGAGCCGAAGATCGCGCCGCAGACGCAGAACATGATCGTGATCTGCGCGCCGGTTCGTCCCGACACCGATCTCGACGCCCTGCGCGCGCAGATCACCGCGCTCGGCAATCCGGCGCGGCCGGACGTCGTCGCCGCATTGCAGGCGACAGGACTGATCCACTTCGCCTCGATGACGCTGATCGACGCCGGCGAGCCGGATCAGCCCGCGCCGCATCTGTTGCTCGAACTCAATGTCGACGGCTCGCCGGAGAGTGCGATCCGCGCCGTCGTGAACGAGGCGGGCGAATGGCTGGCGCCGATCTTCGCGCACGCCGACGAACGCGCCGGCGCCGCGCTCGGCGATATCCTCCGCCGCAACATGCTCGATCTGCAGACGAAGCCATGGGGCGCGATCGGGTTGAACTTCAACGGCACGCCGGAATTCGCCGTCGCCGACATTCTGCGGCAGCGCGAGCTCGCGCGTTTCACCCAGGACGCGCTCGAGGCGTATCTCGAGAACCATGCCGGCCTCGGCAGCCGCGCGATGGTCGCGCTCGGCTATGTCCGCAAGCTGATCCGGCAGGATCCCGCGCTGAAGCGGATCATCGACCAATCGCCGGACTCGACCCGCAAGGCCCGGCTGCAGGCGTTGTTCACGCGCGGCGCTGCATTCACCGACTATCTGATCCGGCCGAGCCGGCGGCGTTTGCAGATCTCCGACTGGGTCCCGCGCTCCGGCGCCGAGTCGCTGCTGGCGATGTTCAACTCGACCACGTTCCGGTGGATCGGCGCGATCGTCATCGGCCTCGTGCTGATCGCGAGCCAGGCGATCTATTTTGCGATCGAGCCGTATTCGGACGCGACCTATATCGGCCGCATCGCGCTGGCGGTGGTCGGCGGTTTGCTGCTGGTAGCGCTGAAGCTCGCCGCGCTGGCCGGCCTGTTCCTGCTGGTGTTGCGCTATTACGAAAACGGCGACGTTCCCGACGACAGCGATCCCGACATCGCCAGGGTTCGCGAGATCGCCGCCAGCGAAAACCATCCCGGCTTCGTGCAGAACCACATCACCGCCGTCACTGCGCTGAAGCCCGGTGCGTTCCGCAAGCTGACGCTGGCGCTGTCGCTGTGGGGCATCAAGGAGCTGGTGACGAATTTCTACCGGCCCGGTTTCGTGCTCAACATGGGCACCATCCACAAGGCCAAATGGTTCAGGCCGCCCGGCGCCGACAAGCTGATCTTCCTCGCCAATTACGATGGAAGCTGGGAGAGCTATCTCGAAGACTTCGTGATGAAGGCCCATGCCGGCCAGTCGGCGGCGTGGAGTAACGGCGTCGGCTTCCCGCGCACCCGCTTCCTGATCTACGACGGCGCGCAGGACGGCGACCGCTTCAAGCGCTGGGTGCGGCGGCAGCAGGTGCCGACGCAGTTCTGGTTCAACCGCTATCCGCGGCTCACCACCGACGAGATCCGCCGCAACGCGCTGATCCATGACGGGCTGGTCCGCGCCTCGACCGACAGCGCGGCGCAGGCTTGGCTCGACTGCTTCGGTTCGATGACGCGTCCGGTCGACGCGATCGAGACGCCGGAGGTGCAGTCGCTGGTGTTCCGCGGGATGGGCCAGCTCGCCTACACAGCGACCGCGCTGCTGCGGCTTCCCGCCGACAAAGCGGCCGGCAAAACATGGCTGCGCGCGATCGTGCCGGAGCCGGGGCTGCTGCCGGATTCATCCGGCGCTGCGCCGCGGCCGGCGGTCGGCGCGGTCACGTTCGGCGATCGTCCGTTCGCCGGCGGCGATGCGCCGCATCATGTCGCGACCTTCGTCGCCTTCTCGGCGTCAGGGCTTGCGAGGCTCGGGATGTCGCCGTCCAACGCCAATGACGGGCTGACGACGTTTCCGACCGCGTTCAACATCGGTATGGCAAATCGCGCCAACATCCTGCGCGACACCGGCGCTTCTGCGCCGGAGCGGTGGGACTGGGTCGACGCCGCGCTCGACGGCCGCGACGACCTCGCCGCCGCTGACGCCGCGTTGTTCGTCTATGGCCGCTCGGCGGAGGACTGCCGCGCTGCGCTCGACGATCACGTCGCGCTGCTCGGCGGCTCCGACGCGCTGCTCTACGTGGTCGAGACCCGACCTGCCACGGTCGAAACCGAGGACGGGCCGAAGACCTCGCTCGACTACGAACATTTCGGTTTCGTCGATGGCATCTCGCAGCCGGTGATCCGCGGCACCCAGCGCTTCGCCAAGGGCGTGGCTGCGCGCGACATCGTCGAGCCGGGCGAATTCATCCTCGGCTATCGCAACAACCAGGGCTACTTTCCGCCGAGCGCGACGGTGCGGAGCAGCTCGGATCCCGCCGATCATCTGCCGATCCTGCCCGACGCGCTGCCGAGTCGCTTCCCGAACTTCTGCTCGGACACGCCGGCGAAACCGCTGCGCGATTTCGGCCGCAACGGCACCTTCCTGGCGATCCGCCAGTTCGTGCAGGATGTCGACGGCTTCCGCAGCTTCACCGAGGCGAAGGCCGCCGAGCTCGGCAGATATCGCGATCTCGCCGCGGTGATCGGCGAGCAGCCGACCGCCGAATGGGTCGCGGCGAAGATGATGGGCCGCTGGCGCAACGGCGTGCCGCTGGTCGATCAGCCGAACTCGAAGACGTTCAACAATCGCCGCGGCCCGTCGCGCGACGACGTCGACCGCGCCTATGATCGCGACAACGATTTCAGCTACGGCCAGGACGATCCGCAGGGGCTGCATTGTCCGTTCGGCGCGCATATCCGCCGCACCAATCCGCGCGACAGCCTGCAGCCCGACGATCCGATGCAGCAGCAATTGACCGCGCGTCACCGGCTGCTGCGCCGGGGCCGCTCGTTCGAAAGCCAGCAAGGCGATACAGGCAGACCGGAAAAGGGCCTGCTGTTCGTCGCGGTCTGCGCCGACGTCGAACGTCAGTTCGAGCTGGTGCAGCAATCCTGGGTGTCGTCGCCGTCGTTCCACGGCCTCAGCGACGAGCCGGACCCGATCATTTCGGCGACGCCGGACGATCCGGCCGAGCAGCGGGTGTTCACCATCCCGACCGCCGCCGGCCCGCTGACGCTGCACGGCATCCAGAGCTACGTCACGGTGAAAGGTGGCGGCTACTTCTTCATGCCGAGCCGCTCGGCGCTGCAATATCTGATCGATCTGGAGTGACGCGCGGCGCGGAGCGGAGCGCAACAAGGAAGCACGATGTAGCAATACTACAACGGTCATCGCCCGGCTTGACCGGGCGACCCAGTCTTCCAGAGCGTTCATGCTCGGCCACAGCATGCGCATACTTGAAGGCGGCCTCGGAACTTGCCAGCGCTCTGGAATACTGGATCCCCGCTGTTGCGGGGATGACAGCCGTGCCGGCGGCCCGACGTTCCTGACGTCGGGCCGCCAATGCGAGCAGATCAGCCTCGTGCGTGAGCCCGTTACATCGCGATGATTGCGATGTCCTTCACGGCGCCGCCGACGCCGCTGATCTTCGCGGCTTCGGTCGCCTTGCCGGTCGCCAGGTCGACGCTGTACAGCGTATCGCCCGCCATCAGCCAGGCCTCGTTCTTGCCTGCGCCGTCGGACCAGATGTCGAACGCGACGCCGTCCGCCTTGATGCCGAGCTTGCCGATCGCGCCGAGTACGCCGTCATTCGGCGGCGCCTGCTTGATCAGGCCGCCGATCGATCCGTCGATGTTGAACAACGCGGTCTCCTTCGCGCCCTTCACCGAATTGGTGTAGGCGCCGGCGACGATGTTCGGCTTCTCGCCCTTGTGCATGTCGGCGTCGGCATATTTGTGATCGCCGTCCTTGGTGACCTTGCCGTCGTCGACATTAGCACGCAGATTGGTGCCGTCGGCGCCCATCACGCGCAGCCGATCCGCCATCGGGTTGAAGTCGACGGTCGCGGCGACGCCCTTGGCGAGCGTGGTATCGAGCTTCGACTTCACGGTGGCCTTGCCGTCCATCGCGATCGTCACCACGCTGCCGTCATCGACCAGCCCGTACAGCAGGCCGTCGGCCGGGCGCACGTCGATGCCGACCAGCGAACCGGAGATGCCGGTCACCTTGACCGAACCGGTCGCTCTTTTTTGCGATGTGTCGACCATCGCGATGGTGTCACCGCCGATCAGCGCCGCAACCTGCGCGGCATTGGCGGCGGCGGACGACAGCAGCAGGGCCGCCGAAGCGGACAAGATCACACGTAGTGTCATGGAAGAGTTCCCTCTGTTTCGGATCCTCATCGGGATCACACAGCGGGTACCGGCGGCGGGGGCCCAACGGATGCACGCGTCGAGAGGATTTTTTCGATCCGACATGCATCCAAATGCCGCACCACGCGGGTAGGCTAACTATGCAAGGGCATAGAGATGACCGGACAAGGGACCGCGGCGACCGGCTTGCGCAATCCGGCTGTCGTCGATGACGGACGCGAGCAGCAATTGAGCGCGGCCCTGGCGCGATGCGCGCGCGGCGATCGCGCCGCGCTGCAGATCATCTACGACGCCGAAGCGCCGAGGATGATCGGCGTCGCGCGCCGCATTTTGTTCCGTCAGGATCTTGCCGAGGAGGCGGTCCACGACGCCTTCATCCGGATCTGGCGCGGCGCGGCCGGCTTCGATCCGCAACGCGGCAGCGCCCGCGGCTGGCTCTACGCCGTGGTGCGCAACCGCGCGCTGAGCATTCACCGCGATGAACATCGCTACGACGCTGCCGACGAGACCGCGCTTGATCCGGACGCCGAGGCGCCGCTCTTGCGGATGCCGGAGCAGAGCGCGCTGCGCCGTTGTCTCGAGCGGATCGAGCGACCGCGGCGCGACGTCGTGGTCCTGGCCTATGCGCACGGCATGAGCCACGGCGAACTGGCCGGGCGATTGAAGGTTCCGCTCGGCACGGTGAAGAGCTGGGTCCGGCGCAGTCTGTTCGCGTTGCAGGAGTGCATGGGATGAGCGTGTCCGACGCCGACGATGCGCTGGCTGCGGATTTCGTGATCGGCCTCCTGGAGGGCGCGGAGCTTGCGGCCGCCGAACAACGCCTCGCGACCGACGACGGGTTCGCCAAGGCCGTCAACGCATGGCGCGAGCGCCTCGCCGAATTCGACGCCACTGCCGAGCTGATGCAGCCGCGCCCCGGGCTGTGGCAGCGCATCGCAGCGTCGACGCAGGGTATGCCGGCCGATCCGCGGTCGGCCGCGCGGGCCGGGGCGGTCGGTCCACGGCTGTGGGACAATATCCGGTTCTGGCGTTTCGCGGGAATGAGCGGCGCCGTTGCCGCAGCATTGGCCGTGGTGATGATCGTCGGCGCGTTGACGACGACGCGCCAACTCCGCAACGAGATGGCCGCCTTGGCGGAGCGCAAGCCGGTCTATGTCGCGGTGCTGGTCGACGATCAGACCAAACAGGCCGGCGCGATCGTCAACACCTTTGCGAATGGCCGGGTCGAGCTGATTCCGCTGCGCGCGATCGATGTGCCCGCCGGTCGCACGCTGCAAATCTGGACGTTGTGGGATCGCTCGGTCGGTCCGAAATCGATCGGCCTCACCGATCAGCCGCGAGCGCTGCAGCTCGATCTGAAGTCGTTGCCGGAAACCGTGCAGGATCAGCTGTTCGAAATCACCTTGGAGCCCCAAGGCGGCTCGCCGATCGGCCGTCCGACCGGCCCGATTCTGTTCAAGGGCAATGCCGCGCGGGCGCTGTAGGTTCTCTCGGAGAGTTGGTCGCTGCGGTGCGCGCGACAAAATGTTCCGCGCCCGAACAGTCTTTGCAACTCGCGCCTCGTCATCCCGAGGCGCGAGCGCAGCGAGCCTCGAAGGATGACGCTGAGCAGGTCGAGATTTAGGGGCTTTGGTATAAGCCGGTCATGGCGGCTGCGACGCGCTGATACGCGTAGCTCAGATCTGCTGGGCGACCTGCTCGAGGCCCATCGCGCGGGCGAGCTTGCGGACTTCCTGCTTCTGGTCTTCGCGGAGCTGGAACAGCAGCGGCATCGCGGCGTATTTCAGCTGCTGCACTTCGGCGCTGTCGGGATCGATCGGCGGCGGGCCGCTATCTGCGACGCGCGTCGCGTGCAGTTTGCGGCCGATCGCGCGCAGCGCCTGCTCGACCGAGGGCCAGAAATATTCCTGCGAGGACGAAAGGTTGAGGCGGCCCTTGATCTGGGTGATCTGCGCATCGCTGAGCAGCGCGGGCGGCTTCGGCTTGGCGGCAGGCTTCGGCTTTTGCGCCGGTGCGGTCGCGATCACCGGGGGAAGCTTGGTCACGGGCGCCGAATTGGCGGCCCGGTCGGTCTGATCGGGCATTGCGCCGACCGCGAGGCCACTGACGTCGTCGGTGGCATAAGCGAGCTGCACCGGCTGTTGCGACGCGGCGGGCTCCTCGGCGGCAAGCTGTTGGCCGTCGTCCTGCGCCGGGGCGGCGTCTTCCGTCGCCGACTGCGCGTCGGTCGATGCGGTTGCTGCAGAGGTCCGCGCCAGCCTGTCCGCCTTGCTCTCCCGGTTGGCGACCGGACCCTCGACCGCCGCCAAGGCGAAAGCCGGGCCGGCGGCCGGCACGCTCTCGCGCGCCAGAATCGTTGCGGCGGATGCGCCCACGATCAGGACGCATACCAGGGCCAGAAGGGTCGCTGCTTTCGTCAAGCTGGTCTCCGTCGCGGTGACGAACGGCTGTCCGTCTCGCCTACAAATGCAGAAGAAATATGGCCCGGCACCGGATACCGGTGTCGGTTGCGGCCGCGCGCGGGCGCGTGCGGTCGGCGCAGAGGCGAGTTCCGCTGTGAATTCAGGGGTGTCGGGGCTCAGGCGGCGACGTCGAGTTCGTAGGCTTCCTGGATATCCGAGACGATCTCGGAGGCTTCCCACAGCGCGTCGGGCGCCACCGACTGGATGGTGATCGTCCAGTTGCCGCCCTTGCGGGTGCGCGGCGTCGAGACGATCTCGAACCGCACGTCGCGGCACAGCGGATGACGGTGCAGCGCGTGCGCCACGCGGGTCCGGATCTCATCGAGAGTTGCGGCAGTCTTGTCCGAGTGCAACATGGCGGCGTCCCTTCGAAGCTGTGGTGCCGGCGCGGCCGCATCGACATGTCGAGGCCCCGCATCGCGGCAGCCTGATTGTTGGTCCGGGATGGTTAACGGGCGTTTAATACCAATGGCCTTGTACCGAGACCTCCACTCGCGGTCGTTATCCTGAATGCGAGCGTAGCGAGCCTCGATGGATGATGCTGAGTAGGTCGAGAGTTAGGGCCTTTGGTATAAGCCAGAACAGTTTGCGAGCACGCCGCTGGCGTTCAGCGTTGTTCGATCACCAGGTTCTGGATGGCGCGGCCGAAGTAACCCTGGACGTCGGCGAGCCGCGACGAGGCGGTGCCGGCGCCGTCCGGGCCGAGCCACATCTCCGAGTTCAGCAGAATCCAGTCGCCGACCGGCTGGCGCGCCAGGAACACGTTGAGATCGGCATTGATGAAGATCCAGTGCCGGAAATCGAGTACCGCGGAGGTCGCGTTGCTGAAGTCGGAGGCGATCACCGCGCGCATCAGTTGCGAGGTCGGCTGGCCCTCGATCAGCGGCCGGTCGGCGCGATACCAGGTCGCGCCCGGGCCGATCGAGCCGAAGCCGCCATGGACCTTGCGCAGCGACATGCCGCCGACGAACGGATTGCCGATGTAGCTGACATCGAGCGGCGGGCAGTCGTCGGGCAGCGGCACGTCGAGGGCAGGGTGCTCGATATGATCCGGCAGATCCGGCGGCGCGTTGCGGACCTTGAGCACCGTCGCATTCACCACCACCACGCCGTTCGACAACAGCCGGACGGCGCAGAGCTGAATCTTGCGGCCCTCGCGCAGCACCTCGGTGTCGAAGGTCAGCGGCCCGACCGGCACCGGCCGCAGCAGGTCGACCGTCACCCGCACCACATGCATCGGCGCCGGCGCCGGCATCTGTTCGGCGAGATGCGCCACCAGCGCCGATGGCGGCGAGCCGTGCTGCATCGACGGATCCCATGGCCCGGCGGCGTGGCCGCTGGTCTCGATTGCATTGCCGTCGATTCGGTAGATCGCGTCCATGGTGATGCCAAACCCAGTAGTCAGCAGCGTGAGTTGACCTTCTCCCACGAGGGGAGAAGGGAAGAGCGTCGCGACGCCGTGTTCGCGTGCGGCGACTACGCCAGCGGCGGATCGATTGCGGCGTCGTATTCCTGCTTGAAGCGGGCGACCATCTCGGCCACCGGCACGACGCCGGTGATGCTGCCGATGCCCTGGCCCGCGCCCCAGATTTCCTTCCACGCCTTCGGCTTGGCGCGCTCGCCGGATTCGTCGGTGCCGAAATTCATCTTCGAGGGATCGGACTGTTCGAGATTGTCCGGGTCCATGCCGGCGGCGACGATCGACGGCTTCAGGTAGTTGCCGTGCACGCCGGTGAACAGATTGGAGTACACGATATCGTCGGCGCCGGAGGTAGTGATCATGTCCTTGTAGCGCGGCACCGCGTTGGCTTCCTGCGTCGCGATGAAGGCCGAGCCGATATAGGCGAAGTCGGCGCCGAGCACGCGGGCGGCGCGGATCGCGCGGCCGTTGCCGATCGCGCCCGACAGCGCGATCGGGCCGTCGAACCAGCTGCGCGTCTCGGTGACGAAGGCGAACGGCGATTGCGTGCCGGCATGGCCGCCGGCGCCGGCCGAGACCAGGATCAGGCCGTCGGCGCCCTTCTCGATCGCCTTGCGGGCGAAGCGCTGGTTGATGACGTCGTGGAACACGATGCCGCCCCAGCGATGCGCGGCCTGGTTCAGCTCCTCGCGGGCGCCGAGCGAGGTAATCACCATCGGCACCTTGTGCTTCTCACAAAGCGCGAGGTCCTGGTCGAGCCGGTTGTTGGATTTATGGACGATCTGGTTGACGGCGAACGGCGCCGAGGGGCGATCCGGATGCGCCTTGTCGTGGGCGGCGAGTTCTTCCTTGATGCGATGCAGCCATTCGTCGAGCATCGCCACTGGCCGCGCATTGAGCGCGGGAAACGAGCCGACCACACCCGCTTTGCATTGCGCGATCACCAGATCGGGCCCCGAAATGATGAACAGCGGCGAGCCGATCACCGGGATCGACAGGCGGCCTTTGAACAATGCAGGCATGGACATTCCGGACGTCTCCTCTTTGTTGTGTTTGGCGGTGCAACCGCGGCGACACAAAAGCAAGTGAGGAACCGGCCTGCAAGGCGGTTGATGCGGAAAATCGCAGCTGTTCAACGCAAGCGCGCGGAAATCCCGGTGCGCTACTGGCACCAAGCCCGCGTCACGAAATTTTCCGTACGGCAGTCGCCTGGTTCGCGGGCGCGACCGGGGATCAGCAGCTTGGCCGAGCACTTTTCGGTGGCGTCGACGGCGAGGCTGCGGCCGCTCTGATACCCCCTGCTTCGGCACAGCACGGCGGCCCCGGCGGCACAGTCGGCCCCGCCATTGGCGGACGCCGGACAGACCTCGCGGCCGTTGATGATCGCCGGGATCATCGGTGAAGGCTGCGATGGGGCGGGCGGCGGTGGCGGCGCAGGCGCGATTGCGGCGGGTTGCTTGGGCGGCGGCGCAGAGGCCGGCGGCGGCGCTGGCTGTACTGCTGCGGCGGGTTGCTGGGGCGCCGCGGGCGGCGACGGGGCGGGGTCGGGCGTCTTGTCGGCGCTGCTATCCGGCTTGACGAAGTCGGGCAGCAGTGACGACGGGTCCTTCAGCAGCCTGCCGATTTCGTTGACGAGGCCCGGATTCTCCCGTGGCGCCGGGGCCGCGGCAGGCTGCGGCTGTGGTGCGCCGGGCGGCGGAGCGGCGGTCTGCGCGCCGGCCGATCCGGTCGCAAGCGCCGTTAAGACCGCGACCGCGGTCAGGCCGAAATATCGTCTCCTGAAGCAGGGGCGGATCGGAGCAGCCATTGAGTCAACCTATGCGGTTGCGCTGACGTCGCCGCTCGCCCGGCTAAACCAGTTTGACGGCGATGACGAAGCCGAACACCAGAACGACGGCGCCGATCGTGACCCACATCGTCAGCCGCTTCTCGATCTGCTCGCGGATCACCACGCCGTAGCGGTTGAGCAAGATCGCGACCACGAAGAAGCGGCCGCCGCGGGCGATGATCGAGAACAGGATGAACAGCCAGATGTCATAGCCGGCGAAGCCCGAGGTGATGGTGACGAGCTTGTAGGGGATCGGCGTGAGCCCCTTCAGCAGGATGATCCAGGCGCCCCATTCGGCATAGCCGGCGCGAAAGGTCTCGACCTTGTCGCCATAGCCGTAGAGCTGGATCAGCCAGTGGCCGACCGAGTCGTAAAGCAGCGCACCGATCGCATAGCCGACAATGCCGCCGAGGACCGACGTCACGGTGCACAGCGCCGCGTAGAACCACGCGCGCTCCGGTCGCGCCAGCGACATCGGAATCAGCATCACATCCGGCGGGATCGGGAAGAACGAACTCTCCGCGAAGGAGACCATCGCCAGGATCCAGAGGGCGTAGGGCTTATGGGCGGCGTCGATGCACCAGTCGTAGATTCGTCTCAGCATGGCCGCGATCAACCACCCCGGGGCGGTTTTGTCCATGCCACAGTTATGACGGAACAGACCCGCGTGGCCGTCATCGCTGCTTGAAGGTTGTGCCGGCTTCCATCGCGGCACGGCCATCGATTGCGGCGATCGGCCGCCGCTCGGGCCGCGACGTCGCGGGCTTAGCGAGTTTCAGCGTGGATTTCGGGAGCTTCTCGGCAATGCCGAACAGCTTCTCGCGCCGGCTCATCTCGCTCCAGACGTCGTCGGGATGCACTCCGGCGGAAGCCCAAAGCACTGTCAGATTGTAAATCAGATCGGCGCTTTCGCGGATCACCGCTTCGCGGTCGCCATTCACCGCGTCGATCGCCACCTCGATCGCCTCTTCGGCGAGTTTCTTGGCCATCTTGCCGGAGCCGCCACGCAACAACCGCGCGGTCCGCGACGTCGCAGGATCGAGATCGCGCGCCGTCAGCACCGCCTGATAAAGCCGCTCGACCGAATCAGTCATGCGGTCAGCCTAACGCAAATCAATGTCACCGGTGTTAATGCACCGAGCCGTAATCAAGGGCGAAAGGCCGCACCGCCAAGCGCGGCCCGACCCGCGCGGGTCAGTATCCGTAGTAGCCGCCGCCATAGCCGCCGCCGTAACCATAGCCATAGCCGGGATGTCCGCCGATATAGCCCGGGCCGCCGCCGTAATAGCCATAGGGACGTGGCCCATAATGATGGCCGTAATAATAGTCGCGGCGGGCCTGACTGGCCGCGATCGCGCCGACGGTGCCGATAATGCCGGCAAAGGCCGCCGCCGCTGCGGCGTTGCCGCCGCCGCCGCGCCGCACCACGCGTCGCTTGCGGGCCGCGCTGAATTCGGTGACGTCGTGATGGGTGGATGCGCCCGGCGCCGCAGCCTGCGGCTTCGGGGCGGCGACGGCCGCCGTCGGCTCGATCACGGGCAGCGCCAGCGCGGCGATCGTCGCGATGATGATGGCTCGGGCACCGGTCGATCGCAGAATCTTACGTTTCAACATCGGAAAACCTCCGCCTGACAGGTGGCCGCGCACGGCCTACGTGTGAGAACTCTCACCAGGAACGTAAGGTTCCATAGCTGAAATACAAGGTTCAGTTATCGTGATCCTGGTCACACGCCGTCATGCCGTTCTGCCGGGCATGACGGACTCATTGAGCCGACGTTCGGCGTTTCAGCCCTTCGCGAGTTGCCGGTCGAGATCGTGCAGCATTTGGTAGCACGGCAGCACCTGAGCGACGCTGGCGTTCGGCTCGCGGCCTTCGCGGATCGCGGCGAAGAATTCGCGGTCCTGCAGCTCGATGCCGTTCATCGAGACGTCGACCTTGGAGACGTCGATCTTCTCCTCCTTGCCGTTCACCAGATCGTCGTAGCGGGCGATGTAGGTGCCGGTGTCGCCGATGTAGCGGAAGAAAGTGCCGAGCGGCCCGTCATTGTTGAACGACAGCGACAGCGTGCAGATCGCGCCGCTCTCGGTCTTGAGCTGGATCGACATGTCCATGGCGATGCCGAGGTCCGGATGGATCGGTCCCTGCACCGCGTTGGCCTGGACGATCTTCGAACCTGTCTGATACGCGAACAGGTCGACGGTGTGGGCGGCGTGGTGCCACAGCAGATGGTCGGTCCAGCTCCGCGGCTGGCCGAGCGCATTCATGTTGGTGCGGCGGAAGAAGTAGGTCTGCACGTCCATCTGCTGGATGTTCAGTTCGCCGGCCTTGATCTTCTTGTGGACGTATTGATGGCTCGGATTGAAGCGGCGGGTGTGGCCGGCCATCGCCACCAGCCCCGTTTTCTTCTGCAGATCGACGACCGCCTGCGCGTCCTTCAGTGAGTCCGCCAGCGGAATCTCGACCTGGACGTGCTTGCCGGCGTTCAGGCAGGCGATGCCCTGCTCGGCGTGCATCTGGGTCGGCGTGCACAGGATGACCGCGTCGATCTGCTTGAGCGCCAGCGCATCGGCGAGCTCGGTCGAGACGTGGCCGATGCCGTATTTGCGGGCGATTTCCTTCGTCGGCTCGAGTCGTCGCCCGATCAGCGACACCACCTCGACGCCGTCGATGTTCTTGATGCCGTCGAGATGTTTGATGCCGAACGCGCCCGCACCCGCGAGCGCGACCTTGATCGCTTTGGCCATATCAGGCGTTCTCCAGAATGAGATGTCCGACCGCGGTGTTCGAGGCCGGGACGTGGTAGAAGCGATGCGCGACCTTGGGCTTGGCGCCGCCGGACACGTCGCTCATCGCGCCGCGCGCGATCAGCCACATCACCAGCTCGATGCCTTCGGAGCCCGCCTCGCGGACGTAGTCGATATGCGGCTTCCTCGACAGCGCGTCGGGATCGGCGATCAGCTGGTCGAGAAAGGCGTTGTCCCATTCGCGGTTGATCAGCCCTGCGCGCGGCCCCTGCAACTGGTGGCTCATGCCGCCGGTGCCCCAGATCTGCACGTTGAGGTCTTCGTCGTAGGACCGGATGGCGCGGCCGATCGCCTGGCCCAGCATGTAGCAGCGCCGGCCCGACGGCGCCGGATATTGCACGACGTTGACCGCGAACGGGATCACCGGGCAGGGCCATGTCTGCGGCTCGCCGCACATCAGGCTGAGCGGCACGGTGAGGCCGTGGTCGACGTCCATCTTGTTGACGATGGTCAGGTCGAAATCGTCCTGAATCACCGACTGCGCGATATGCCCGGCGAGCTTCGGATGGCCGATCACTTGCGGCACCGGGCGCGGACCCCAGCCTTCGTCGGCGGGCGTGTATTCGGCGGCGGTGCCGATCGCAAATGTCGGGATCAGATCGAGGCTGAAGGCGGTGGCGTGATCGTTGAAGACCAGGAAGATCACGTCCGGCTTTTCGGTCTTCAGCCACTGCTTGGAGAATTCGTAGCCCTTGAACACCGGCTTCCAGTAATCCTCGCCGGTCTTCTTCAGGTCGATCGCAGCGCCGATCGCCGGGACGTGCGAGGTGTAGACGCTGGCGGTGATGCGGGCCATTACTTCTTCTCCCCGATATAGCGATTGCCTTCGACCGAGCGGCCGCCGCCGACCATCATGTTGCGATATTCCTCTTCGGTCATGCCGGTCATCGAGCCCGCCATCTGCTGAAAGCTCTTGCCGTCGGTGGCGCCGATCTTGGCGAGGAAGTAGATATTGCCGCCGAGCGCGATGCAGCGGTTGAGGTCGCGGGCGAGCACCGCCTGCTTCTGCTCCTCGGTCATCGGCCATTCGTCGAGATAGGCGCGTTCGTCGGCCTTGAACCGGGCGCGGTTCTCGGCCTTCATCAGCGACATGCAGAACTGGTTCAGGTGATAGCCGAGCCGCGACATGTCGGCGTCGAAGATCGTCGTGCCGGGCACATCGGTGTAGGGCTTGTCGAGGGGCATGGCGTTTCTCCTCTGGAAAAATTTGTTGGCGTCGCGTGCGCGCGCATTGACGGCGGAAGGCGTCAGCTCTGTTCCTCCGGCCAGTAGAGCCGCATCGGGTTGTCGACCAGCAATTTGCGTTGCAGCTCCGCGGTGGGCGCGATCTGCGGGATGAAGTCGACCAGCAGGCCGTCGTCGGGCATATGGTCCTTCAGGTTCGGGTGCGGCCAGTCGGTTCCCCACAGTACGCGATCGGGGAAACTCTCGACGATGCGGCGGGCGAACGGCACGACGTCGCGATAGGCCCGCTGCTCGCCGTGCAGCGCCGGCGGCCCGCTCACCGACAGCCGCTCCGGGCAGCTGACCTTGGACCAGACATTGCCGTGCTCGCGCATCAATCTGACGAACAGTTCGAACTCTTCGCCGTCGACCGGCTCGGTGACATCCGGCCGCCCCATGTGATCGACCACCACGGTGGTCGGCAGCGCGGTGAAGAAGTCCCATAGGTCCGGCAGGTCGACCGCTTCGAAATAGATCACGACATGCCAGCCGAGCTGCTTGATGCGCTCCGCGATCTCGACCAGCTCGTCTTTCGGCGTGAAGTCGACCAGCCGCTTGACGAAATTGAAGCGCACGCCGCGCACCCCGGAATCGTGCATCGCCTGCAACTCGGCGTCGCTGACGCTGCGCTTCACCGTGGCGACGCCACGGGCGCGACCGCCGGAACTCACCAGCGCGTCGATCATCGCGCTGTTGTCGGCGCCGTGGCAGGTCGCCTGCACCACGACGTTACGGGCGAAGCCGAGATGGTCGCGCAACGCGGTGAGCTGCCGTTTGGAGGCGTCGCACGGCGTGTACTTGCGCTCCGGCGCGAACGGAAACTCCGCGCCCGGCCCGAACACATGGCAATGCGCATCGACGGCGCCCGCCGGCGCCTTGAAGCGTGGCTTCGAGGGGCCTTGGTACCAGTCGAGCCAGCCGGGCGTTTTTTCGAATTGCATGCTCAGCGATCTCTTTCTTCTCCCCTCCCCCTTGCGGGGAGGGGTCGGGGGTGGGGGTCCCCGAGCACTGCGACTCGCGGACCCCACCCCGGCCTCCGCTTCGCTCGGCCGACCCTCCCCGCAAGGGGGAGGGGAAGCCACCAGCGCAGCGGCCTCTAACTCTTCGAACCGTCCTTCACCTTCGCCAGAATCCGGTCTGCCTCGACACGCCAGTCGGGACTGCGGGCGAAGCCCGCGCGCCGCGCGGCCCGAACAAACCTTCATCGCCGAGCTTGAGATCGTAGGCCGCGACGCCGAGGCCCTGCGCGCGAAGATCCTCGGCGAGAATCTTGCCGACCTCGCCATAGCCGACCAGCCCGATTCGCCACTTTGTTGGATCGTTGCTCATCAGTCGATGTACTTCAGTCCGGCTCGTTCCAGCGGCTCGCGCATCTTGTACATGTCGAGGCCGAGCACCCCGCTCGCGAGCTTCTCGCGCTTCTCGGCCTCGTTGGCCTCGCGCGCCGCGGCGGCGTCGGCGACGGCTTGCGCGACCGCGGCCGGCACCACCACCACGCCGTCGTCGTCGGCGATCACCACGTCGCCGGGCACCACATGCGCGCCGGCGCACACCACCGGAATATTCACCGAGCCGAGCGTCGCCTTCACCGTGCCCTTGGCGTGGATCGCCTTGGCGAACACCGGAAACTGCATTTCGGTGAGATCGCGGACGTCGCGCACCCCACCGTCGATGATCAGGCCTTTGGCGCCGCGGGCGCGAAAACTGGTGGCCAGCAGATCGCCGAAGAAGCCGTCGGTGGTCTCGGTCGTGCAGGCCGCGACCACGATATCGCCCGGCTGGATCTGCTCGGCTGCGACATGCATCATCCAGTTGTCGCCGGGCTGCAGCAGCACGGTGACCGCGGTGCCGCAGGCGCGCGCGCCGGTATAGATCGGCCGCATATAGGGCTGCATCAGTCCGACGCGACCCATCGCCTCGTGCACGGTGGCGACGCCGAACCGCGACAGCATCGAAACCGCCGCCTTGTCGGCGCGGGTGATGTTGCGCTTGACGATGCCGAGGTCGTTGATGCGCGCGGTCATGTTACCTGCCCCTGTCACTTGCCTTTGGCCTTCAGCGCCGCATCCATCCGTGGATACACCCGCCGCGCATTGCTCTCGTAGATCTGTTGCTTCTCGGCCGGCGTCAGCTGGGTCGAGGCTTCGATATAGCGCTTGGTGTCGTCGTAATAGAACCCGGTCTCCGGATCGACGCCGCGCACCGCGCCGATCATCTCCGAGGCGAACAGCACGTTGTCGACCGGAATCACCTTGGTCAGCAGGTCGATGCCGGGCTGGTGGTACACGCAGGTGTCGAAGAAGATATTGTTGAGCAGGTGATCCGTCAGCAGCGGCTTCTTCAGCTCCTGCGCCAATCCGCGAAACCGGCCCCAATGATACGGCACCGCGCCGCCGCCGTGCGGGATCACGAATTTCAGCGTCGGGAAATCCTTGAACAGGTCGCCGGTCAGGCACTGCATGAAGGCGGTGGTGTCGGCGTTGAGATAATGTGCGCCGGTGGTGTGGAAGCAGGCGTTGCAGCTGGTCGAGACATGGATCATCGCGGGAATCTCCAGCTCGACCATTTTCTCGTAGATCGGGTACCACTGCCGATCCGTCAGCGGCGGCGAAGTCCAGTGCCCGCCGGACGGATCGGGATTGAGATTGATGGCGACGAAGCCGTAATCCTTGATGCACTTCTCCAGCTCGGGAATGCAGGTTTTCGGATCGACGCCCGGCGATTGCGGCAGCATCGCTGCGCCGATGAAATGGTCCGGGAACAGCGCGGCGACGCGGGCGCACAGCTCGTTGCAGATCGCCGCCCAGGTCGACGACACGTTGAAGTCGCCGATGTGGTGCGCCATGAACGAGGCGCGCGGCGAGAACACCGTGAGGTCGCTGCCGCGCTCCTGCATCTTCTTGAGCTGGTTGTCGATGATCGAGGCGCGCAGCTCGTCGTCGCTGATCTTCAGCTCCGAGACCTTCGGCCTCGCGGAGGGATCCTTGATGCCGGCGATCTGGCGGTTACGCCAGTCTTCCAGCGCCTTCGGCGCGGTGGTGTAGTGGCCGTGAATATCGATGATCATGACGTGTCCCTAGCCTGCGCGGCGCTGCGCCGGGGTGGTTGTTTGCTTGCCGCGCCACACCGAGGCCGGCACCATCGCTTCGCCGCGCATCAACAGGCGCGCCGTGCGCAGCAAGGCGGCGCGGGTGACGTTCTGCGGATTGGCCGGATCGACCTCGATTTCGACCGAGAATTCGCCGGTCGGATGCTCGACCGAGATCTGCTTGATGGTGCCGCCCGGGGGCTGCGCGATGCCCTGCGTCACCGAGCCTTTCAACACGCAGGCGGTAGCGACGGTGACGGCGGCGAGCACGCCGATCGCGTCGTGGCAGACATGCGGGATGAAGCTGCGGGTCGCGATGCTGCCGCCGGCGCGCGGCGGCGCGATCAGCGTCATTTTCGGATAGTTCTTCGCGGTGACGTCGCCGAGCTGCATCGCGTGGCCGCAGGCGATCCGCAGTCGTTCCAGCCGCGCCTTCAGCTCAGTGTCGGCGTTGAGCTGCGCGACATCCTCATAGCCGGTGCGGCCGACCGCCTCGGCCTTGAACACCACCAGCGGCATTCCGTTGTCGATGCAGGTCACCTCGACGCCGTCGATGACGTCGCGGACATGGCCGGTCGGTAGCAACGAGGGCGCGACCGAGCCCGCGGTGTCGAGGAAATTGATCTTGATCGGCGCCGACGTGCCCGGCGCGCCGTCGATCCGGGCGTCGCCCTCATAGGCGACGTGGCCGCCCGGCGTCTGCACGGTGATGTCGCATTGCATGTCGGTGTTGAGCGTCAGCACGCGCAGCGTCGTGGCGTCGCCCTGCGGCTTCACCAGTCCGGTTTCGAGGGCGAACGGCGCCACCGCGGCGAGCATGTTGCCGCAGTTCGGCGTGGTGTCGACGCTGTCCTTGTCGGGCTGCAGCTGCGCGAACAGGAAATCGAGATCGACGCCCGGCTTCGATCCCTTCGAGACGATCCCGACCTTGCTGGTCAGGGGATGCGCGCCGCCGAGCCCGTCGATCTGGCGACGGTCGGGCGAGCCCATCACTGCGAGCAGCACCTTGTCACGGGTGGCGATGTCGCCCGGCAGATCGGCTGCGTTGAAAAACGGGCCGCGCGAAGTGCCGCCGCGCATGAACAGGCAGGGGATCGCGGTTTGCATCCGTTTCCTTCCCGGGATTTGTTGCATCCATTGTGGCGGCGGCATCGAGGCGACGCCACCGTCGCGTCTCAATAACAGATATCGGCTTACGGCATGGCGATCGCGTGACGTCATGCCGCTGCGGCACGGCCCGCCCGTCGTGCCGGGTTAGTTCGGCAGGCCGCGGGCCAGTTCGCTCAGCAGCCGCATGGCATATTGCGCGAGCGGCGTCGGCCGTCTTGTTGCGGACACTGCGAGGCACAGCGCGCTGGTCGCCGCCGGATCGATCAGCTTGCGCACGCTCAGCTCGGCCGCGCGCGGCGAGGCCGCGACGCCGCTCGCGGTCAGCACCGCATGGCCGTAGCCGGCGCAGACCAGCTCGATGATCGAGGGCACGCTGGAGACCTCCCAGGCGATATCGAGCTTGACGCCGGCGAGCGCCGCCTGGGTCTCGAGCAGCCGGCGCATCGCATGGACGCGCTCGGGCACGATCAGCGGATAGTTCGAAAGCTCCTTCAACGGCAGCGTTCCCGCCGCTTTCCCGCGCTTGCCTTTCGGCGCGCGGCTGACGAGGCCGAGCGGCTCCTGCAGCAGCGGCGTGATCTCGATGCCGGATTGCGCCTCCGGATTATAGACGAGGCCGACATCGGCGCGGCCGGTGGTGACCCATTCGACGATGTGCGACGACAGGCCCTCGACGATCGCGAGCCGCGCCGCCGGCAGTTCGCGCTTGAAACGGTCGATCAAGGGCAGCGTGAGCTGGCGTCCGATCGAGGGCGGCAGCCCGATCGTGACCCGGCCGATCGGCGCGTCGCGGCTGGCGCCGAGATCCTCGCGCGCATGGGCCACCATCTGCATGATGCCGACGCTGTGGTCGAACAGCCGGCGTCCTGCTTCGGTCAGCGCCACGCCGCGGCCGTTGCGCAGGAATAATTGCTGCTGGAGCTCGGTCTCCAGCCCGCGCACCTGGCGGCTCAGCGCGGGCTGCGCGATGTCCAGCATCGACGCCGCCTTGCTGAACGAGCCGAGTTCGGCCACCCGCATGAAATATTCGAGCTGCTTGAGATTCATCGGTCGCCTTGCCCGGACGGGCCGCTATTGTTTCTCGATCCCGGATGCCTCGATCACGGCCTGCCATTTTTCGATATCCGAGCGCAGCCGCGCGGCGAGCTGCTCCGGCGTGCCGCCGCGCACCTCGACGCCGAGTTCGAGCAGTTGCTTCTTCAGCGCCGGATCGGCGAGGATGTCCTGTAGCGCGCTGTTCAGCGTGCTGATCACCGCCGGCGGCGTGCCGGCCGGCGCAAACAGCGCGTTCCAGGATTCGATACTCACTTCCAGCCCGTCTTCGCGCAGCGTCGGGACGTCCGGCGTGATCTTCGAGCGCAGCGGCCCCGACGCCGCCAGCGCGCGGATCTTTCCGTCGGCGAGGTTGCCCTTCAGCGCCGAATAGCTGTCGATCGCCAGATCGAGATTGCCCTGCAGCAGCGAGATTTGCAGGTCCGGCGCGCCGCGATGCGGAATGACGACGAAATCAATGCCCGCCGCAGTCCTGAACACGCCCGCCGCGAGATTCTGCGTGCTGCCGAGATTGATGGTGCCGACATTGAAGCGGCCGGGACTCTGCTTCGCCGCCTTGATGAAATCGTCCATCGTCTTGAACGGCGCGTCGGCGCGAACAACGAACAGGAAGTCGAAGAAGCCGAGCGTCGAGATCGGCGTGAACTCCTTGATCGGATCGAACGGCAGTTTCTTGAACAGCGAGACGCTGATCGCAGTGCCGTTCGACAGCAGCGCCAAGGTGTAGCCATCGGGCGGCGCCTGGATCACGCTGCGCGCCGCGACGATACCGCCGGCGCCGGGCTGGTTCTCGACGAAGAAGCGGCTGCCGAGCTTGACGCCGAGCCGGTCGGCGACCAGCCGAGCCGTGATGTCGGCGACGCCGCCGGCGGCAAACGGCACGACGATGCGCACCGGGCGGGTCGGATACAGACCCTCGGCGGCGGCGCGAACGACCGGCTGCGGCGCGGTCAGGAGCGCGAGTGCGGCCACCGTGGCGGCCAGACGGACAAAGCGTCGTCGGCGGATTGAGATCATCCTTCGACGATAGTCCAAAAGCGCCGGATGTCACAGTCACAGCAAGCCATTGGCGACGCGGCGCCGAACCCGGCCTGTTCGACGGGCCTCCAGCCGCGGCGAAGCGCCCGGATTGACGCTGCCGCCGCCGCAGTGCAGACCCTGATACGGCTATACCGGTCAATCGCTCGAAGTTGTGGAGTGTCCGATGTCGCAGCCGCCGCTGTTCCGCCCGATCACCTTGCGCGGCATCACCGCCAGGAACCGCGTCCTGATCTCGCCGATGTGCCAGTATTCGGCGGTCGATGGCGTGGTCAACGACTGGCACCTCGTCCATCTCGGCAAGTTCGCGCAGGGCGGCGCCGGCATCGTGATGGTGGAAGCGACCGCGGTAACCGCGAACGGCCGCATCACCCATGGCGACGTTGGGCTCTGGCACGACGGCCAGATCAAGCCGCTGGAGCGGATCGCCGCCTTCCTGCGCGATAATGGCGCGGTGCCGGCGATCCAGCTCGCCCATGCCGGCCGCAAGGCCAGTATGCAGCGGCCGTGGTACGGCAACGCCGCGCTCACTCCGGAGGATCAGACGCGTGGCGATCTGCCTTGGCCGATCGTCGCCCCGAGCCCGATTCCGATGGAGGAAGGCTGGCTGACTCCGCAGGAATTGTCGGAAGACGAATTTGGCGAATTGCTCGATGCGTGGCGAGCCGCGACGCTGCGCGCGGTCGAGGCCGGGTTCGAGATGCTCGAGGTGCATTGCGCCCACGGCTATCTGCTGCACTCGTTCCTGTCGCCCTTGTCCAACAAACGAACCGACGCTTACGGCGGCAATCGCACCGGTCGGATGCGGTTTCCGCTGCAGGTGATCGAGACCGTCCGTGCGGTCTGGCCCGACACGCTGCCGTTGGCGGTGCGGATCTCGTCGGTCGACGGCGTCGACGGCGGCATCGAACTCGCCGACTCGGTGGTGTTCGCGCGGGAAGCCAAGGCGCGCGGCGTCGATCTGATCGATTGTTCGTCGGGCGGGCTGCTCGGCTCCGCCACCGCGGCGGGGATCCCGCGCGGCTACGGCTTCCAGGTGCCGTTCGCCGAGACCATTCGCAAGGAGGCCGAGATTCCGACCATCGCGGTCGGCCTGATCCTGCATCCGGACCAGGCGGAGTCGATCGTCGAGCGGGGCCAGGCCGATCTGGTCGCGATCGGCCGCGAGGCGTTGTTCGATCCGAACTGGACGCTGCACGCCCAGCTCGAACTCACCGAAGAGAACGAGACGTTCGCCGACTGGCCTAAGCAATATGGCTGGTGGCTGGAGCGCCGCGAATCCGGCCTGCGCAAGCTCGAGGGCTGGAAACTGCCGTTCCGGCGGAATTGAGCCGCCGCCGGGGTCGGCGCTCGCGATTCGGATGCTGTCTCTCAATCGTCATGGCGGGGACAAGCCGGCCATGACGATTTGTCAGATGGTTTGCAGACTTACCAGCCGCAGCCGCCGCAGCGCGGGCGCACCGGTGCGTAGTACACCTGCGCCGGCGCCACCATCTCGACGCGCTCGCGCACCGCGTATTGCGGCGGGACCCGCTCATAGGCGACGCCTTCCGGCTCCACCATGACTGTCTTCGGTACCATCACGGTGCGGTACTGCGCTGGCGTGCGACGCGCGATGACGCGGCCCGGTTCCACCAGCACGGTTTCCTGTACGGTCTGATACTGCGGCGCAACGTATTGCGGCTGATAGCAGGTCTGACAGGGCGGCGGCGTGTAGCAGCCATAACAGCCGGCGGACGCAGCGGTCGGCAGCGCAACGGCTGCGGCGGAAACGATCAGGGCGGCGGCGAAGCGTGACATGTGAAAATCCTGTGCGGCTGCGAATTAAAACTCTCAGGCATCATCAGTTTCACATCCGCGCCCGTCAACGACGGAGCCGAATCAACCTTTACAGAGATCATTAACGGCGCCCTGACGGCGCCGCGCAGTCCGCGCGGCGCCGTCAGCCATGTATCAACCACTGTCGATCAGCCCACCAGAGCTTCGGTTCTGATACAATCAGAACCGAAGCTCGAACTTGATGTTCTGACGCGCTCTCTTGACGCGAACCGGTATCCACTTCGCTCGAAAGCGCTATAGTTATCAGCCGGCTGTCTATCAACTGGCGCGCACCGTGCGCAGGAAGCGGCTGACTTCGTCCTTCAGGCGTGCGCTGTCGTGGGCCAGCGAATGCGCCGCCGTCAGCACCTGCGCAGACGCCGAACCGGTCTCGCTCGCGCCGCGCTGCACTTCGACGATGTTGACCGAAACCTCATGGGTGCCGGCGGCTGCGTGGTGAACGTTGCGTGAGATTTCCTGGGTCGCGGCGCCCTGCTCCTCGACCGCGGAGGCGATCGTCGCGGCGATCTCCGACATCCGCGCAATCGTGCCGCTGATCTCGCGGATCGACGCTACCGACTGGCCGGTCGCGGACTGGATGCCGCCGACCTGCTGGCTGATCTGTTCGGTCGCCTTCGCGGTCTGCTCAGCCAGCGCCTTGACCTCGCTCGCCACCACAGCGAAGCCGCGCCCGGCGTCGCCGGCGCGCGCAGCCTCGATGGTCGCATTCAGCGCCAGAAGGTTGGTCTGGGAGGCGATGGTATTGATCAAATCAACGACGTCGCCGATCCGCGAGGCAGCCTCCGACAGGTGGCTGACGCGATCGTTGGTCTCCTGCGCCTGCGTCACCGCTTCGCTGGCGATCCGCGCGGACTCCTGCACCTGGCGGCTGATCTCGGTGACCGACGATGCCATCTCCTCGCTGGCGGACGCCACCGACTCCACATTGGTCGAGGCTTCCTCCGACGCTGCTGCGACGAGCGTGGTGAACTGCTGCGCGTGCTGCGCTGTGTCGGTCAGCGTCGTCGCCGATGCTTCGAGTTCAGTCGAGGCGGACGAGACGGTCTCGACGATCTCCCCGACCGCCTCCTCGAACTGATCCGCCAGCTTGTTCATGTCGCGCTTGCGCTGTTCGGCGGCGAGGTGTTCCTGCTGAGCCTTGGCCTCGGCCTCGGCACGGGCCCTGTCCTGCGCCATCACTTTGAAGGATTCCACCGCCTGCGCCATGTCGCCGATCTCGTCGTGACGGTCGAGGCCGGGTAGTACCACGTCGAAATTGCCGGCGCCGAGTTCTCTGAGCCCGGAAGTCAAGCCTTTCAGCGGGCGCGCCACCGAACGGCCGATCAACAGGCCGAGCAGGCTGACGCTGAGGATGATCAGCGCGATCGCGATCTGCATCCGCGACGTCGTCGTCTCGCGCGCCGCCGCGGCTGCAGCCTTCGCCTGTTCCGCGGACTGATTGATAGTCGCTCCGACGTTTTGGAGCACCGGCTCGATCGCGCGGAAGCGGGACACGAGGTTTTTTTCCTCCTGGACCATGACCTGCCCGGTTTCCATCCATCCCTTGAAGTCGCGTTGATAGACGGCGAGCTTCCGGCCGATGTCGGTCTTCGAAGCGGTGGGAAGATCGGCGGCGGCGAGTTGCGCGGAGAATTCCTCGATGCGCTTCTTCATGTCGTCGAGGTACTGCGGATTACCGCGCAGCATGAAGTCCTTCTCGTGCCGCCGTATCATCAACATCGTCACCATCAGCTTCTGTTCGTCGAGTGTGCTGAGCGCGGTCTCGATTGTTTTCGCCAAAGCGCGTATATTGCCCTCCAGCCCGAGATCTTCGTTCAGGCCGAGCTTGATCTGGGCGGCGGCGAGTTGCGCGAAATGGCGGTCATAGTCTTCGTAGCCCGCCTGGATGGTCTTCATCTTGCCGCTCAGGTCGGTCTGCCCGGCTGCGTCGGCGCGCTGGGTCATGTCGGCGAGAATTGCCTTCGCCGTCTTGGCACTGTCCTGGTACTGGCGGAGGTAGCTCTCGTCCTTCCGGATCATAAAGTTCTTTTCAGCGCGGCGCTGCTCCAGCATCGCGATCTGAAGCTTCGCGTTGCTGTCACCGAGCGCCCTTGCACGTTCGTCCTCGATCCGCGCTGCGTCCTGTGACGCGTTGCCGAACGTGAATAGCGCGCCCAGGGCGAGAACGCCGGCGATGCCGACGGCGGCGATGGAATTGATCTTGTGGCTGAGGCGGAGGCGGAACGGCATGGGAGCATCCTGAGTTTGAACATATCAATCGGTCGCAATGGTCGTTCGCCGCGCTGGCGTGCGGCCGCGCTCTTCTCCGGAATTCAAGCGTTCCGAAGGCGATAAACAGTTCGTTTTTCCGAATTCTGGCGTCTGCCCATTGCTTCACTGGCAAGGCAATCTGGGCGGCGATCAGTTTATAGACAGGTAGTGAGCGATCTTCGCTAAGTTTGCCTTAAAATGCGCGCAATACGTGCAGGACCTCGTAGTTGTCCGGGCGGCAGATGAGCAACAGTCGCGAGTCGGTCTTGATAGGAGGCTGATAGTTCGATGCGGTCGACGGCATTGGCGTCATACTACCAGTTTCGCCCTCGCGCAGGTGGCGTTACGGCTCGCAAACTGACGGTCGTCGAGGAGAGCGCCTGCGAGCGAGGGACGGCGTTCACGCCACGGTCGCCGCCCCCCGCGCTATCGCCGACCGCGGACGCCCGAGGATCGATTGCGCCGGTGCGCGCGATGCGAACGCCCCCGACCACGGTCGGCGAACGGCCGATGCCGCGTTCGGACCGCGTCGGTTGCGCGCCGCGCCGCCGGCGTCGCCGCGGTCACGTCTCCATCTGTCCGCCCGGCGTTCCTTATGGAGGAACCCATTGAACCGCGCGCGACGATCAGGGCGGCGGCGAAGCGTGACATGTGAAAATCCTGTGCGGATGCGAATGAAAATTACATGCAGCTTCAGTCCTGGATGTACCGCCGTCAACGACGGAGCCGAATCAACCTTTACAGAGATCATTAACGGCGCCCTGCCGCGCGCCGCGCAGTCGGCGCGGCGCCGTCAGCCATGTATCAACCACTGTCGATCAGCCGGCTAGATATCGCCGGCTGTCTATCAACCCGCGCGAACCGTGCGCAGGAACTGGCTGACTTCGTCCTTCAGGCGGGTGCTGTCGTGCGCCAGCAACTGCGCCGCCGTCAGCACCTGCGCAGACGCCGAACCGGTCTCGCTCGCGCCGCGCTGCACTTCGACGATGTTGGCCGAGACCTGCTGCGTGCCTGCGGCGGCCTGGTGAACGTTGCGCGAGATTTCCTGGGTCGCGGCGCCTTGCTCCTCGACCGCAGAGGCGATCGTCGCGGCGATCTCCGACATCCGCGCGATCGTGCCGCTGATCTCGCGGATCGACGCCACCGACTGGCCGGTCGCGGACTGGATGCCGCCGACCTGCTGGCTGATCTGTTCGGTCGCCTTCGCGGTCTGCTCGGCCAGTGCCTTGACCTCGCTCGCCACCACGGCGAAGCCGCGCCCGGCGTCGCCGGCGCGCGCCGCCTCGATGGTCGCATTCAGCGCCAGCAGGTTGGTCTGCGAGGCGATGGTGTTGATCAGATCGACGACGTCACCGATCCGCGCCGCGGCCTCCGACAGATTGCTGACGCGATCATTGGTCTCCTGCGCCTGCGTCACCGCTTCGCTGGCGATCCGCGCGGATTCCTGCACCTGGCGGCTGATCTCGTTGACCGACGACGCCATCTCTTCGCTCGCGGACGCCACCGACTCGACGTTGGTCGAGGCCTCCTCCGACGCCTCCGCGACGCGCGCGGTGAACTGCTGCGCTCGCTGCGCTGTGGACGTCAGCGTCGTCGCCGATGCTTCCAGCTCGGTCGAGGCCGACGAGACGGTCTCGACGATCTCGCCGACGGCTTCCTCGAAATGATCGGCGAGCCTGTGCATGTCGCGCCTGCGCTGCTCTGAGGCGATGCGGTCCTGTTGCGCCTTGGCCTCGGCTTCGGCGCGGGCTTTTTCCTCCGCCACTACCTTGAACGATTCCACGGCTCGCGCCATGTCGCCGATCTCGTCGTGACGATCGAGCCCGGGCAGCACGACATTGAAATTGCCGGCCCCGAGTTCCTTCAGCCCGGAGGTCAGGCCCTTCAGCGGACGGGACACCGAACGGCCGATCAGGAGGCCGAGCAGGCCGACGCTGAGAATGATCAGTGCGATCGCGATCTCGAGAGTCTTCGTGGTGGTCTCGCGCGCCACGGTGTTGGCGTCCTGCGCCTCCTGAACCAGTCGTTCGACAGATTTCGCGACCTCGCCGATCACCGGTTCGATCGCGGCGAAGGCGGCCGAGGCCGCCTTCTGTTCCTGTTCGAACGAAAGCGCGGTCTCCATCCAGGCGATGAAGTCGCGCTGATAGTCCGCGAGCTTCCGGCCGAGTTCGGCCTTTGCGGACTCGGGCAGGTCGGCTGCCGCCAGTTGCTGCGAAAATTCCGCGGCGCGCTTCTTCATGTCGTCGCCGTAGGTCGGATTGCCTCGCAGCATGAAATCCTTCTCGTGCCGCCGCATCATCAGCATGGTGATCGTCAGCTTCGGCGCGTCGAAGTTCTTCAGCGCCGTTTCGATCGCCCGCACCGAATTGCGTAGGCTGCCCTCGACGCCCAGATCTTCCTTCAGCCCGAGCCGGATCCGCGCCGCCGTCAGTGCCGCGAAATGCCGCGTGTAGTCGCTGTAGCCGGACTGGATGGCTTTCAGGCTGTCGGTAAGGTCGGTGCGGCCCAAGGCTCGGCTCTGCCGCGCGAGTTCGTCGAGGTAGCGAATCGCAGTGGTGCTGAGCTGTTGATGCTGCTTGATGTATTTGTCGTCCTTGCGCAGCAGGAAGTCCTTTTCGGTGCGGCGTTGCTCGAGAAAGGTGACGAACAGCCTGTCGTTGCTGCGGCCGAGGTCTCGCGCCTGCTCGTCGATGCTCCGCGCCGCGTCCTGCGAGGCGTTACCCAGCACGAACAATGCGCCGAGGGCGAGAACGCCGGCGATGCCGACTGCGGCGATGGAATTGATCTTGTGGCCGAGGCGAAGGCGGAACGGCATCGGGACTCCCTGAATTTGAACGTCGTCATTTCGTTGCGACGGTCGCGCGAGGTGACGCGCTCGCGTCCGTTCTTCTCCGCAGCGCGAACGATCCGAAGCCGACGAAACCGGCTGTCTTCCGGGTTCCTGCGCTAGTTATTTGGTTTCGTTGTCGAGGCGATGATGAGTTTACAAATGGCCAATGAGCTATCTTCTCTAAACTTGCCTTAAAGCTGCGCGGCAGGTTGCAGACCTCGTAATTGTCCCGACTGCGGGCGAGCGGCAGTCCGGAGCGAGGGCGATCGCCTGATCGGTCGGTTCGATGTGGTCGGCGCCATCGGCGTCGCGCCGTCCCCCTGTGTCGGCCCAGGCGTTCCTTGTGGAGGAACCGATTGAACCGCGGCGCGACGAATCGCGGTCGGCGGCCTCTCGGCGCCGGATTGTTTCAGTTTGGGACCGCGATGGGCGTCGAGTGCATCCCGCCTGCAACACTCGATTTGAATCTAATTCGAGCGAGGGTTGCGATCTGGACAAACACCCGATCCGAAATCACGCTGACGATGTCCTGAACCAGGATCAGCTGCGTCGCTCGAGATCGGGAGCAGGCGGGGTTGGAATGGGTCGGATTTGGGAGTGGGCGAACTGGGGCGGGCCATGAGATTGCTGACGGGGTTGCTTGCGGCTGTGCTTCTTCTTGCCGGCGTGGCGTCGGGGCACGCCGTCGTCCGGATCGCCGATGATCGCGGCGGCCGGATCGGAACCTACGTCGACAAGTATCAGGGCTTGCGCACCTCGGGCGAGACCGTGGTGATCGACGGGCTGTGCGCCTCAGCCTGCACCATCGTGCTTGGTGCAGTGCCACACCACAAGATCTGCGTCACCTCGCGGGCCAATCTCGGCTTCCACGCCGCCTGGGACATGGGCACCAACGGCCGGGCGATCACCAACCCGGAAGCGACCCACATGCTGTACACGATGTATCCGGCGGAGATCCGCCGCTGGATCGCCCGGCGCGGCGGCTTGACGCGGCAGATGATCTTCCTGCGCGGCAAGCAGCTGATGTCGATGTACCGCCCGTGCTATATGGACGCGCAAGCGTCGGCCGAAAAATAGCGGAAGCGACGCTCCGGATGACGTGATCCGGCAGGGCGGCGCGGCGCTTGCCCGCCGCCGCAACGCACTCTATGGGTGCGGCAACCGCGGCCGACTGCCGCGAGCCTGCCGGGCGCGGACGTTTCGCTTCGTCGACCGGTGTTCGACGGAAGGACGTTGCAATGGCCGCCGAAGCCCGACCCACCCGCCCGATCGTGATCATCGCGGCGTTTGCCGGCAGCCTGATCGTCGGCCTCGTGGTGCTGCTGTGGCTGCTCGGCGGCCTCGAGAAGGTCGCGGCGCCGGCGTCGATCGGCGGGCCGTTCCAGCTCACCGACCAGAGCGGGCAGGTCGTCACCGAGCAGAGCCTGAAAGGCAAGCCGACGCTGATCTTCTTCGGCTTCACCCATTGCCCGGACATCTGCCCGACCGCGCTGTTCGAAATCTCGCAGGTGCTGCAGGCGTTGGGCAAGGACGCCGACCGCATCAACGCCTATTTCGTTTCGGTCGATCCCGAGCGCGACACCCCGGCGGCGATGAAGGACTATCTGTCGAGCTTCGACCCGCATCTGAAGGGACTGTCCGGCACGCGCGAAGCCACCGACCAGATCGAGAAGGCGTACCGGGTCTATGCCAAGAAGGTGCCGACCAAGGACGCCGACTACACCATGGACCACACCGCGCTGGTCTATCTGATGGACAAGTCCGGCAGATTCGTCTCGCCGTTCAACATGAAGCGGAAGCCCGAAGAAGCCGCCGCGGATCTGAAACGCTATTTGTAGCTCGGCGTATCGCCGGCCCGGCCGCGACCCCCGGCAACGGCGCCTTGGCTCGCTTTGCGACGCCGTGGACGGTCTTCTCCCAGTAATAAGGCCGCCAGACAAAGTGCGCCACCGCGCACCAGGCCGCGATCGACAGGCAGATCCAATAGGCCGGCGTCAGCAGCAGGACGAAGCCCAGCCGCAATTGCCGGCGTCCGGCCAGGCCGCGCAGGCCGACCACGACGGTCGAGGCGTAGCCGGCCGCGATCGCCAGCCAATGCAGCGGCGATGGCGGCGACGGCTGCAGCACGGCCGGCAACTCGACCCATGCGCCTGCGAGCGAGGCGAGGGCGATGCCCAGGAACAGCGGGTGGACGAGCGCGGTCAGCAGATTGCCGCCGACGATCAGATTCAGCGCGAGCACGCCGCGCGGGCCGATGTCGCGCCACAGCCGCAGCGGATGGCGCATATGCACCAGCCAGGTCTGGATGAAGCCCTTCATCCAGCGCGCGCGCTGCCGCCGCCAATTGTCGAAAGTAATCGGTGCTTCCTCATAGGTGGTCGACGCGAAGCTGACCGAACGGTAGCCGAACCGCGCCAGACGGAAGCCGAGATCGGCGTCCTCGGTGACGTTGTAGGGGTCCCAGCCGCCGATCGCGCGCAGCACATCGGTGCGGAAGTGGTTCGAGGTGCCGCCGAGCGGCAGCGGCAGGTTCATTTCGGACAGGCCGGGCAGCAACCGGTCGAACTGCCCGGCATATTCGGCGGCGAAGGTGCGCGAAAGCCAGCTATGAGTGATGTTGTCGATGCACAGGCTGGCCTGCGCGCAGGCGGTGGTCGCGCCGTGGCGGTCGAAGGTGTCGAGCGCGGCGCGTAACTGGCCGGGCTCCGGCTGATCCTCGGCGTCGTACACCGCGATGAAGCTGCCGCGCGCGAACGCCAGCGCGCAGTTCAGCGCCTTCGGTTTGGTCTGGGGCGCCACCGGTGGCGCGATCAGGACACGCAGATGGGGCCGCGGTCCGAGCCGGGCGATCGCCGCGCGGGTGGCGAGATCGTTGGGTTCGATGACGAGGATGACGTCGAGCTTCTCGTGCGGATAGTCCAGCGCCTCGATCGCCGCGACCAGCCCTGCGACCGAGCGTTCCTCCCGATGCAGCGCCGCCACCACGGTATAGATCGGCAGCGTCGCGTCGGGCCGCCGCCGCAGCGGCCGCTGCGCCGCGCGCGGCCAGAAGCACGCCGCCAGTCGCAGCGTCGCGAACCCCATGAACCACACCGCCAGCAGGTTCGCGACGAGACCGGGCGCGATTATCGCCGGCACCGCCAATCCGAGCAGGGCTGCGAAGCGGCGCAGCCGCTGCCGCCAAATTGGACCCGCGGCGTGCCCCGGCGCCGCCGACATCGCCGCAAATCGCTGCTGCAGATCGCCGGTCGCTGCGTCGGCGATCGCGTCGCGGCCCTGCTGCATCAGAAATCGCTGCAGCGAAGCGGCCGAGGTCAGCCGCAGCCGCCCGCGCAGGTCCGGAAGCCGGTCGAGCACCCGGCACAGCGTTCGCGCCGTGTGCCGGATCGTCGGCGCCAGCACCCAGACCAGTTCGCCGTCCTGCCGCAACGGAATGAGTCCGGTTTCCGCCGCGGCCGCAACCTGGCGATCTGAAGATGGGCAGTCGGCGCGTTCGGCGGTCGACAGATCAGCCAGCGGAAGATCGAGATGAAAAGCGAGGCGGCGAAGGTAGGCCTCCTCGTCGATCATCCCCCACTGGATCAGGACACGCTCCGCCCCGACGTCCAGTTCGCGCGCGCGGCATTCGGCGGCCCGCAACAGTGCCGGCGCAAGCACCCCGCGCAGACAGTCCAGCTCGGTCGCAGCGTCGTGGACGCGATGCCTTGCCCCGTCCGCGCAGGCGTGCGGCGTCCGCCAGAATGCGAGAAAGCCCGGCCGTGCCGACCATGACGAAGATCCCCGATCTTCGCTGCGTCGCCGCCCCAACGCATCGCTGTGTCCGCCGCGGCCGCCGACCGCCATGCAACGCCCCTACGCAAACGGCACTCGCGTCTCGCGCCGGATGGTCTATAAGACCGCCGGTGCGGAACCCCTGACAATGCAACCATGGATTGAGTCATTCTTCAACGGCCGATCGGCCGTCTTGTGCGCTTTGGCGCTGGCGATCTTCTGCGTCCTGTTGCCGTTGACGCATGATGCGCGCGCGGCCGAGACCGAGGCGGAAGCGAAGGCCGCCGCGGCTGCGACGGCTCATGCGGTGCCGGGATTCTGGGACCCGCGGCGGCGGCCGGAGCGGCCGGATCTGTCTCGTCTCACCGTGATCCGGTTCCTCACCGAGACCGACTATCCGCCGTTCAACTTCACCGGCGCCGACGGCAATCCGGCTGGCTTCAACGTCGATCTGGCGCGCGCCCTGTGCGAGGAGATCAAGGTCACCTGCACCGTGCAGATGCGACGGTTCGAGACGCTGCTCGACGCGCTGGCGAGCAATCGCGGCGACGCCATCATCGCCTCGCTGGCGGTGACGCCGCAGACCCGCGGCAAGGTCGACTTCACCGATTCGTACTACCGCGCCCCCGGCCGCTTCGCCGCCCGCAAGGATGCGGTGATGCCGGAGATCCGCCCGGAATATCTCGAGGGCAAGAAGGTCGGCGCGATCGCCGGCTCGGCGCACGAGGCCTATCTCAAGGCGATGTTCACCGACGCCGAGCTGCATTCCTACCCGAACGACGAGGCGCTCCGGGCCGCCGTGAAGCGCGGCGAGGTCGATTTCATCTTCGGCGATTCGATCTCGCTGGCGTTCTGGATCAACGGCACCGATTCCGAAAATTGCTGCGCCTTCTCGGGCGGCCCGTTCACCGAGAGCCGCTATTTCGGCGAGGGCGTCGGCATCGCGGTCCGCAGAGGCAACGACCTGCTGCGCCAGTCGTTGAACTGGGCGCTGTTTCGGGTTTGGGAAAAAGGCCGCTACACCGATCTCTGGCTGCGCTATTTCTCCGTCAGCCCGTTCTGACAGCTTTGCAAGACCCGCCTTCTCGGCGGTTGGAGACAATGATGACCACGACCGATCTTCCCAGCGCGGCCGACCTGCGCACGCTCGCCGAACAATCCAACGCCTGGCCGTTCGAGCAGGCGCGTGCGATCGTCAACCGTCTGAAGAAGCAGCCCAAGGACGAGGTGCTGTTCGAGACCGGTTACGGTCCGTCCGGCCTGCCGCATATCGGCACCTTCGGCGAGGTCGCCCGCACCACCATGGTGCGCCACGCCTTCCGGGTGCTGACCGACGACAAGATCAAGACCAAGCTACTCGCCTTCTCGGACGACATGGACGGCCTGCGCAAGGTGCCGGACAACGTGCCGAACAAGGAGATGCTGGCGCAGCATCTCGGCAAGTCGCTGACCAGCGTGCCGGATCCGTTCGGCACCCACTCGTCGTTCGGCGCGCACAACAATGCGCGGCTGCGCGCCTTCCTCGACACCTTCGGCTTCGACTACGAATTCGCCTCGGCGACCGAATACTACAAGTCCGGCCGGTTCGACGCGACGCTGCGCACGATGCTGCAGCGGCTCGACAAGGTGATGGCGATCATGCTGCCGAGCCTGCGCGAGGAGCGCGCGGCGAGCTACTCGCCGTTCCTGCCGGTGTGTCCGCGCACCGGCGTGGTGCTGCAGGTGCCGATCGTCGATCACGACGTCGCCGCCGGCACGGTGTCGTACGACGATCCCGAGACTGCCGAACGCGTCACCGTTCCGGTCACCGGCGGCCATTGCAAGCTGCAATGGAAACCGGACTGGGCGATGCGCTGGACCGCGCTCGGCGTCGACTACGAAATGGCCGGCAAGGATCTGATCGATTCCGTCAAGCTCTCCGGCAAGATCGCGCAGGCGATCGGCGGCTTGCCGCCGGAGGGCTTCAACTACGAGCTGTTCCTCGACGACAAGGGCCAGAAGATCTCGAAGTCGAAGGGCAACGGGCTCACCATCGACGAATGGCTGCGCTACGCCTCGCCGGAATCGCTGGCGCTGTTCATGTACCGCGAGCCGAAGGCGGCGAAGCGGCTGTATTTCGACGTGATCCCGCGCAATGTCGACGACTACCAGCAGTTCCTCGACGGCTTTGCGCGACAGGACGCCAAGCAGCAGCTCGCCAATCCGGTCTGGCACATCCATTCGGGTCAGCCGCCGAAGATCGACATGCCGGTGACGTTCCAGCTTCTGCTGACGCTGGTGTCGTCGTCGAACGCCGAGAATGCCGAGACGCTGTGGGGCTTCATCGGCCGCTATCGGCCGGGCGTGACGCCGCAGACGCATCCGAAGCTGGACGCGATGGTCGGCTACGCGATCAATTACTATCGCGACTTCGTGGCGCCGACCAAGGTGTTCCGCGATCCGACCGACGCCGAGCGCGCGGCGCTGCAGGATCTGCGCGATGCGCTGTCGCAGCTCGCGCCGGAGTCCACCGCGGAAGCGATCCAGGACGTGGTCTACGAGATCGGCCGTCGCGAGCCGTTCCTTGATCACAAGAAGGCGGCGAAGGACGGCAAGCCGGGCGTTTCACTCGACTGGTTCAACATGTTGTACCAGGTGCTGCTCGGCCAGGAAAAAGGCCCGCGCTTCGGCTCGTTCGTCGCGGTCTACGGCCTCGCCAATGCGGTTGCGATGATCGACGGCGCGCTGGCGCGCAGCGCGTAGCTGCGAATAGATCAATGTAGCTCACCCGAGTCGGCGCGCTATTCACGATATGAGTCGTGAACGGCGCGCTGATACCTGTTATCACGCTCGATCATGGTGGTGAGTTAGTATCCGCGTTGAATTGCCGCGGTTAGTCGCGCTGCACCAATTGATCCAGAACAAAGTTTGTTGCGCTGCGTCCTCCGCAGACTTCATGCAACGATATCCCTCAGCTCATGAGCAGTCCGTGCGACCGTAGCGGTCCAAGGGGGAAAGGCGGTGCCCACCTGCCATAACGCGGAGGACTCACATGTTTACTTTCAGCGGATTGCCCTACGACGCCAACATGCCGGCGATCGTCTGGGCGCTCTATCTCGTGGCTGCGGTGCTGTACTGCAGTCCGATGACGATCGGATTCATCCGAAACGTGGAATACAAATGGCCGCTATATTTCGGCAACCTGCTGGCGGGTTGGACCGGAATCGGCTGGGCCTATTGCCTGTACTACGCGATCTTCGCCGATCGTGAGCACGCGCCGAGCCAGCCAGTGGCCCTCGCCGCATAGCGACGCGGCAGACATGCCGCACCGATAGCGTTTTCGAGCGAAGTGGATACCGGTTCGCGTCAAGAAAATGCGTCAAAACATCAGACTGGAGCTTCGGTTCTGATTCAATCGGAACCGAAGCCTCAAGTCCGCGGCGTGTCGGCCGGATCGATGTCATCAAGCTGTTCGATGTCTTTGTTCGATATCCCGGTGGCTTTGGTTCTGACGTCTCCCGGTCGCTCGGCGGCTGACGTCGCCGGCTATTGCTCGGTCGATTGCGCCGCGGCGATCACCGGCCGCACCGTATCGCCCTCGCGCAGCAGCGCGCCGGCGCGGGCGACCACAACGTCGCCCTCCTGCAGGCCCTCGCGGATCTCGACATTGCCGCCGTTCATCAGCCCGATTTCGACCCGCTTGGTCTCGACGGTCTGGCGACGCACCACCTGCACGACGGTGCCCGCGGAGCTGTAGAGCACGGCGGTCAGCGGCACCGAGATGCCGCAGCTCTCGCCGGTCTTAATCATCGCACGGCCGGACGCGTTGGACAGCAGCCGCTTGGTCGAACTGATTCCGACAAACACGTTGCCGAGCTGGCTGTTCGGCTCGACGGTCGCTGACACGCGCCGCACCCGTCCGGTGATCTCGTCGGGCACGCCGACGATCTTGACCGCGGCGGATTGGTTGGTCGCGAGCTGCGCCAGATTGCGGGTCGGCACCTGGCCGACCAGATCGAATTCGCCGCGCGCGATGATGGTGAACAGCGCGTCCCCCTTGGCCGAGGCCGGCGCTCCGATCACCGCGGTCGAGCTGGAGACGAGGCCGGCGACCGGCGCCTGGATCGTGGTGGAGCCGCCCTCGGGCCCGGCGAGCCTCGCCAGCGTCTGGCCCTGCGCGACGATCTCGCCGGCATCGACCGTCACTTCGGTCACCTTGGCGCCGGGGCGGTCGGGACGGACCGAGACTTCATCGCGCGGGATCAGGAAGCCGGAGACTTCGACGATCGCCGGGAAGCACGCCTTGGTCGCCTTCAGCACCGTGACCGCCTGTCCTTTGACGGCATCGGCGTTAGCCTCGTCGGCGGCGCGCGCAGGCAGCGCGGTCGCGCAGATCGCGCCGAGCGCCAACAGGCTCGCGCCGCGCCTGAACAATCTGCGGGAATGGCCGGTCGCGACATCGTGGCTCATCGTGGCATCCTCTGTCCCGTTGCGCGTCGTCGTGCAGCGCCGCCCCGACCGCTCGTCGCGTCAGGCGCTCCCGCGAGTGTAGTCAAGCGCGGCAATTGCGCCAAGCGCCGTCGCCTTGTGGGGCTGTCGTGAATTCGGCGGAACGCCGATCACGAGGCGCGGCCGGCGCTTGCTGCGGCTCGCGTGTCATTGGTATCTGCATCGACGTCCGAGGTTTCACGCCACAGCAGAATTTCCACAGCCGGTATCGGGTGGCTGAAGCCCTTCAGCGTCAACGGCTCGATCGGCCGCGCCTCGGCGCAGTTCTCGACCGTCCCATAGGCGCGCTGGCTCACGACGATCTGTCCCGGCGCCGCCTCCGCGCACAGCCGCGAGGCGAGGTTGGTGACGCTGCCGATCGCGGCGTATTCCAGCCGCTTCTCGAAGCCGACCTGACCGATCGTGGCGTAGCCGAGCGCGATGCCGATGCCGAAGCCGAGGCTGTGGCCGCGGTGACGCCATTTGTCCGTCAGCGCATCGAGCGCGTCGCGCATTTCCACCGCCATCTTCACCGCGCGCCTGGTATGATCCGGCAGCGCGATCGGCGCGTTGAACAGCACCATGACGCCGTCGCCGGCGAAGCGGTCGAGCGTGCCCTCGTAGCGAAATACCAGTTCGCCGATCGCCGCGTGATACTCGCGCAGCACCTTCATGGCTTCTTCGGGCTCGGAGGCTTCGGTGAAGGCGGTAAAGCCGCGCAGGTCGCAGAACACCACGGTGACTTCGCGGCGATGGCTGTCGAGCAGCGCATCATGGCCGTCGGAGGCGGCGATCAGTTGCGCCACCTGCGGCGCCAGGAAACGCTCCAGCCGGCGAATCCGCTCGATCTCGCCGAGCTGTTTCTCGACGCGGTCCTCGAGCGAGCGATTCCAGTTCTTGAGCTGATCGGTCTGCTCCTGCAGCTTGGCCGCCTGAAGCTGCACGGTGGCGTGGGCGCTGGCGAGTTCGCGGCCCTTCTGATCGACCTCGTGGAACAGCCGGGCGTTGCGCATCGCCAGTTCCGACTGATGCGCGAAGGTCCGCATCAGCCCGATCAGATTGTCCGGGAAGTCGCCGGCGCTCCGCCGCAGCACCACCAGCGCGCCGAGCGCGCCGTGCTGATCGAGCAGCGGCACCACCAGCACCGAGGCGAAGCCGGCCACCAGCGCCAGCTCCTTCAAGGGATGGTCCGGCGCGGCGGACAGATCGGGGACTGCGATCGGCTGGCCCGAATTCGCCGCGTCGCCGAGCACGCTGTCGTCGGCGTCGATCGACGCATAGGCCGCGGCGCCGCCGGCCGGCGCGTCGATGCCCTTGGCCTCGGCGAGATCGAACCGCCGCCGCATCGGGTCGTAGCTGAAGATCAGCACCGCGTCGGCGCGGGTGATCTCGAGCGCGCGCGCCGCCACGGTCGGCAGCACCGCGTCGAGATCGAGCGAGGAGGCGACGGCGCGGCCGACCTCCTCGAGCGCTTTCAACTCATTGATCGATTGCTCGAGATCGCGGGTGCGCTCCTCGACCTTGCTCTCGAGCCCCGCATAGGTCTCCTGCAACTGCCCGGCCATGTTGTTGAACTGATCGGACAGGTCCTCCAGCTCGTCGCCGGTGCGGACCTCGATGCGTTGGCCGAAATCTCCGTCGCCGAGCCGGCTTGCGCCGGCCCGCAACGCGTCGATCGGCACCAGCATCCGCCGCGCCAGGATCATGCTGGCGACGATCGCCACGATCAGGCCGAGCGCGATCAGGCCGGCGATCCGCAGCAGCAGATCGCCGATCGACGCGAAGGCCTGGCTGCGCGGCTGCTCGAACAGCACGAACCAGCCGAGCCGCGCGACCTGTCGCGACGCCACCAGCACGGGTTCGCCGTCGCCGTCCTGCCCGGACGACACCGGCTGCGGCGGCGTGCGAAGCAGCGCCGCGACCTGACGCAGGCCGGCGACGTTGTCGCCGAGCGTGTCGGCCTCGCGCGAACTCGCCAGCAATCGGCCTTGGGGGTCGATCACAATGGCGGCGCCGACCTTGCCGGCCTGGGCGTCGCCGACCAGGACGGACAGAAACTGCAGATCGATCTCGGCCACGGTCGCCGCAGCTTCGCGCCCGGAATGCGCCACCGCGATCTTCATGAAGGGCCGCCGGTTGCGAAACGAGACGCCGCCGAACGACACGCCCTTGTCGGCGGTCTGGGCGAGTTGCTGATCGTGCGCGACATCCTCGGCGCCGGTCGCCCCCGTCGCGCGGGTCAGTCGCAGCGCTTCGCGGCCCTGGCCGTCGATCAGGACGAGCTGGCTGATCGCCGGCGCCTGCTGCATCAACTGGGTGTAGTCGGCGCGGCGCTGCTCCAGCGTCGGCACGCTGGCGCGGGTCACCCGGCTGATCTGGCGTTCGAGGTCGGTCATCGCCTGCTCGATCCGCCGCGCCGTCGCCTCGGCCTTCTCCGCCATCGCGCCGATCAGGGCGGTGCGGGTCTGGCGATAACTGAACCAGATTTCCAGCGCGCCGTTGACCGCAAGCACGAACACCACCAGGCCGACCAGCGACGTCACGTATTTGGCGAACAGGCCGCGCCGCCGCACTCGGGTGATGGTCGTGACGCCGGGCATACTGATCCTTTGCAGCCGCGCCGAGGCGCGCTGCGGGAGCCGATGGTGACAAGCGCGGCCCCGCCGCAGACATCCGCCGGACAGCGGCCGGCCGCGCGGGACCAAGCTCGTTCTTATCACAGAAAGCAGGGAAGGCGGGCCGGCAGGCCGCTCGGCACCGAACGGACGCAGCTGGACACGGCGCCCGTCGGGTCGGCTCATCGCGCATGATCCCGAAAACTGGACGCTAGGCTCCGGACGGGATCATGCCCGAATTAGCGGCCGAATAATTGCTTCATGATCGCGTTCATGGCCGCGTCATTGTCCGGCCGGTCGGGCGCGGGCGCTGCGCTGGGCTTTTGCGCGGGCGGCTGGGCCGGCTGCGCGCCGCGGGAGGGTGCGGCCGCGCCGCTCTGGAGGCCCTGCTGGATCAGCCGGCCGATGCTCTCGCCGAGCGCCCCGCCGAGCGGGTTGTCCGTCCCGGGAGCGCCAGCCGCGCCGCCGCCGAGCGCGCCGAACAAGCCCTTGCCCATCTCCCGCAGCCGCGCATAGGCGGCGTCGGGATTGTCGAGGATGCCGGCGGCGTCGGGGAAGATCCGCGGCGAGGCCCATGGCCCCTCGATCACCACCGGAATGCCGAGGCCGACAGGCTCGGCGGCCGCGCCGTTCTGTGGCGCCTGTCCCGTCGCGCTCTGGCCCTGCGTGGTCAGCACCAGCTTCGGCTCGACCTTGAGTGACAGCGTCTTGGCGCCGAGATCGATCGTGCCCGCGCCGGTCATCCGCACCAGCGGGCCGGCGAGCGCGAGATCGGCTGTCGCGGCCTTGCCCTGCTCGATCCGGAACGAGGCGCCGAGCTGGGTCAGGTCGGTGACCTCGGCGCCGTTTTCCTGCCAGCCGGACAGCGTCGTGGTGGTCAGATTGCGGATCATCCGCGCGACGTTGAGCCCGCGGATTTCGCCGTCGCGGACGTTGACGAAGGCGGTGCCGGCGATCGTCGACAGGATGGCGCGTGCGCTGTCGCCGCTGGCGCGTAGCGCCAGCTTCGCCTGCATCTTGCCGTCGATCTTGTCGAACTCGGCCAAGCCGCTGAGCAGTGGCAGCGCCCGGACGCCGTTGAGATCGCCGCGCAGGCTGAACGTCGGCGTGCGCTGCGACGCGTCGATGCCGAGCTGCCCCTCCGCCTCGCCGCCATAGACGCCGATCTGCGCAAACTGCGCGGTGACCGCGCCGCTCACGAGCTTGGCGTCGATCGACGCGGGAGCGAAATGCGCCGCGCCGAGGTTGAGCTCGGCCGCCGACAACCGGATCTCGGCGTCGATATAGTTCATCCCGGACAGATCGAATCGCGCATCGCTCCAGGGCGCGCCGGGCGCGGTGGGCTTGCGCGGGTTGCCGAGGTCGAGCCGCTGGAAATCGAGGTCGAGCTTGAGCCGCGGTTTGCCGGCGAGATCGGCCGAAGCCCAGCCGTTGAAGGCGCCGTCGCCGAGCGTGCCGGACAGGCCGTTGATCTGCAGCAGCGCGCCGCGCAGCCGAACCTCCGCCTTGGCGGCGAGCGGCCAGCTCAGCAGGTCGGGCGCGTCGAGCTTGAAATCCACCGGCACAGGCTGCGCATCCGCCGCCGGCGGCGCCGCCTTGATCTCGAATTTGGCCGGCTTGCCCGCGAGCTGCGCACCGCCGATCGCATGGATGCGGCGCTCCGGATCGATGGCGATCTCGGCGTTGATGCGGTCGATCCGGTCCTCGACGCGATCGGCCGCATTCGCCATCACGACGACGCCGTCCTTGATCGTGATGCGATCGATCACCGCGTCGATCGTCTTGCCGCTGCCGGCGGATGAGGAGCCGGCCGGCGCATTGTTGCGGTCGCGGATCAGCGGGACGCGAAGCTCCGGCTTTGTCAGCGTCAGTTCGGTGACGTGCGGCTTGCCCGCGATCACGCTGCCGAGCGGCAGCTCGGCGCGGACGTTGCTAATCGTGAAACGGCTGTCGGGATTGCGATCGTTCGGGTTCTGCACCGTGACGTCGTTCAGCGTGACGGCGAAGCCCGGAAACAGGCTCACTTTGCTCGCGCCGGCGATCGCGATCCGGTAGCCGGTGTCGCGCTCGACGCGCGACTGGATCGCCGAGGTCACGGCGCCCGACGGAATTCCAATGGTGAGCAGCAGCGCCGCTGCGGCGATCAGCACCGCAATCAGGATGCCGGCGATCTTGGTGGGCTTCATGTCGACTTTCCAGGCGCAATCGGCACGGGCGCATGAGCCGCCGCGCAGCGGCGCATCGCGGGTTCAGACCCAGAACCGGTTTGTATGACCGGATCAGGTCCGATCAAATCGCAATTTGGAGCCGGCGGCGAGCCTCGGACAGAACAGCGGGCTCGGCAAAGTACCGCAAAAGAGCTGCAGAGATCTGTGACTCGCGGCACATTTCGTTTGAACCATTGCGAGTTTGGCGCGGCTAAGAAAGGGGTCAATGCCAAACGGGGGGCAATCATCGCGATGAGTACGCAGGCAGAGTTCGCGGTGATCCTGAAGATGAATCCGTTGTTCGCCGATCTCGGTTCCGAGGAACTGCAGCGGATCGCCGGGCTGTGCCACACCCAACAGCTCAATGCCGGCGAGATGCTGTTCCAGAAGGGCGACGAGGGCGACGCGCTGTTCGGCGTTCGACGCGGCCAGATCCGGATCGAGACCGGCGCGTCTGATGGTAGTCGGCTGACTCTCAATTTCCTCGGCCCTGGCGATCTGTTCGGCGAAGTCGCGGTTCTCGACGGCCAGAGCCGCACCGCCGACGCCACCGCCGGAGAGCCGACCGAATTGTTCGTGCTGCGGCGTGAGGACTTCCTTGGTCATCTCGAACGCGAGCCGACCGTCGCGGTCAAGCTGATTGCGCTGCTGTGTCAGCGAATACGCTGGATGAGCGAGCGGATGGAGGAGTCGGTCCTGCAGCCGCTGCCGGTGCGACTGGCGCGTCGGCTGTGCGCGCTGGCGGCCGATTTCGGCGCGGAGGTGCATATCTCGCAGGAGCAACTCGGCGTGTTCGTCGGCGCCGCGCGCGAGAGCGTCAACCGTCAGCTCCAGAGCTGGCGCAAGGACGGCATCCTCGATCTGCACCGCGGCCGCATCATGCTCAAGAACATGGGTCGCCTCACGGCTGTCGCCCGCAATCAGGAGCGGTGAGGGACGCGGTCGGCCACCATGAAATCTGGTGACGCCTCTTGACAAAATTCCTATAGGATCGTATACCCATGACATCCCGCCCCGATGAGAGGGGCGTTTCGCGATCGTCACGATTCGCGGGGCGGGAGGCGGTGGACGCGGCAGCGTCAGGCGCGGATGTGAAGGCAGGGCGGGTCTCCTCCGATGCGAGGGTCCGTGAGCCGACACGGAAGCGCTGACGACCACGCTGCTCGCGGACGGCAAAGGCGTGTGGTCCTGATGCCCCGCGTGGCATCAAGCCCGACGGAGAGCCGGCTTCAACCGAAGCCGGAGACATCCTCAGTCGGACGCGACGGCGACCAAAAACCGGAGTCGGGCGCCGGGGAGAGCACGACATAAGCCGTTAACCCATCGCGTGCGGAACGCCGGACGATGTTCGGCGTGACCGTGGTGACTAACTCGTGTGCTTTTTACTTATGCACACGAGGCCGCGGACGCGTCGTGCGTCCGGCGTTCCGCACGCCCTCTTGTTCGAGGGCGGAACGTTCCTCGCAAAGCCCGGGCGCAGATGCGTCGCGGAAACGCGATCCCATGTCTGCAATCACGGGGCTGTTTGAAATTTGAAGATCGTTTGCGTGCCAGCCTATCCGCACACGCAGCGTCATCCTACGCGCGAGCGTAGCAGCCGCAGTCATCGTCTTCGGTTCGGAATGACCGAACACTCCGTCCGTCTATTTGCTCCGCCAGAACGAGAAGCCCTTCTCCGGCGCCGGGCTCGACGGCGTCGCGGTGGCCGGCGCGGGAGTGGGCGTTGCTGCCGGCGGGCGTGGCTTCGGGTCGCCGTCGTCGTCGTGATGATGGCTGAGCAGGCGCTTGCCGAGGCTCCAGGACACCCGGCCGACATCGTCCATCATCATGAACATCGCCGGCACGAAGATCAGCGACAGCACCGTCGAGAAGATCAGGCCGCCGATCACGGCGAGCGCCATCGGCGAGCGGAATTCGCCGCCGGCGCCGAACGCCAGCGCGCTCGGGATCATGCCGGCGACCATCGCGATGGTCGTCATCACGATCGGCCGGGCGCGCTTCTGGCCGGCGTCGATCATCGCCTCTTCGCGATTCTTGCCGTCGCGGATCGACTCCAGAGCGAACTCGACCAGCATGATCGCGTTCTTGGTGACGATGCCCATCAGCATCAGGATGCCGATCCACACCGGCGTGGTGAGCTGCTTGCCGGTGATCAGCAGCGCGCCGATCGCGCCGCCGATCGACAGCGGCAGCGAGAACAGGATGGTGATCGGCTGCAGGAAGGTGCCGAACAGCAGCACCAGCACCGCATAGACCATCATCAGACCGGCGCTGATCGCGGTGGCGAAGCCGTCCGAGAGTTCGTTCAGGCTTTCCGCGTCGCCGGACGGGCTGACCCGGACCCCTTTCGGCAGCGACTTCATCACCGGCAGATCGTTGATGCGCTTCTGGGCGTCGCCCAGCGCGGCATTGCCGACGAGGTCCGCGGCCACCGTCGCCTGGCGTTCGCGGTCGTAGCGATTGATGCTGGTTGGGCCCTGGTCGAACTTGACGTCGGCGACCACCGACAGCGGCACCGAACCGCGGCCGCCATAGATCGGCACTTGGAGCTGTTCGAGCACGCTGAGATCGCCGCGGGCGCCATCCTCGAGCTGGACCCGGATCGGCACCAGCCGATCGCCGGCGTCGAATTTAGCGAGCGCCGGGCCGACGTCGCCGATGGTGGCGACGCGGATCGTCTCCGACAGGCTTTCGGTCGAGACGCCGAGCCGGGCGGCGAGATCGGCGCGCGGCAGGATTCGCAGTTCGGGGCGATCGAGCGAAGTCTCCGAGATCACGTTGGAGAGGATCGGGATGCGCTTCATCTGCGCCGCCAGTTCCTGGGCGACGTTGTTGACGATGTTGCTGTCGGCGCCGGTCACCACCAGCGAGATCGCGCGCAGGCCGTTCTCGTCGAGGAACCAGTAGCGGATGTCGGGGACCTGATCGAGATCCTTGCTGATCGCGAGTTCGAGTTCGCGCTGGGTGATCTTGCGATCGCCCTTCGACGTGTAGTTGATGATCAGCGACGCGCGGCGCACCTCGTGGATGCCCGGCGGCACCCGGCCGCCGTCGACGAACACGCTGCGGACTTCGGGCCGCTTGCGCAGCATCGTCACGACGGTTTCGGTGATCTTCTCGGTGGTCCCGATCTGGGTGCCGGGCGGCAGCTCCATCGCCATCACCGAGCGCGAGGTGTCCTGCGCCGGCAGGAAGCCCTGCGGCAGCAGCACGATGCTCCAGATCGACGCCGCGAACACCCCGAGTCCGATCAGCACCGTGAGATAATAGTGCTTCACCGACCACGTCACCATCCGGGTGTAGCCCCGCAGGATTCGGCCCGGCGGCTTCTCCTCGTGCGGGACGTGCTTGAGGAAATAGGCGGCGAGCACAGGCGTGACGAAGCGCGCCGCCAGCAGCGAGAAGAACACCTGCACCGAGACGGTGATGCCGAACTGCTTGAAGAATTGCCCGGCGATGCCGGACATGAAGCTGGCCGGCGCGAAGATCGCGATGATGGTGAGGCTGATCGCGATCACCGCGAGGCCGATCTCGTCGGCAGCTTCGATCGCCGCCTGGTAGGGCGATTTGCCCATCCGCATGTGGCGGACGATGTTCTCGATCTCGACGATGGCGTCGTCGACGAGGATGCCCGTCGACAGCGTGATGGCGAGGAAGCTGACCAGGTTCAGCGAGAAGCCCAGCATGTCCATCGCCCAGAACGCCGGGAAGATCGACAGCGGCAGCGAGATCGCGGCGATGACCGTGGCGCGGATGTCGCGCAGGAACAGAAACACCACGATCACCGCGAGGATCGCGCCCTCGAACAGCGTCGAGATCGCGGCCTCATAATTGCCCTTGGTGTAATCGACCGAGGTGTCGATCAGCTTGAGGTCGACATCCGGATGCGCCGCCTTCAGCGCGTCGATCCGCTTCTGCACCGCGCTCGCGACCACCACGTCGCTGGCGCCCTTGGAGCGCTTGATGCCGAGCGCGACCACCGGCTCGCCATTGACGCGGGCGAAGGTGCGGCGGTCGGCGATGGTGTCGGTGACGGTGCCGAGGTCGTCGAGTCGGATTTCGCCGCCCGACGACAGGCTGATCATGGTGCCGGCGAGATCGTTCAGCGTCTTGGCGCCGGCCAGCGTGCGGATCGCCTGGTCGTTCTTGCCGATTTCGGCGCGGCCGCCGGCGAGGTCGACATTGGTGCCGCGCAGCCGCCGCGACACGTCGAGCGCGGTGAGGCCCGCCGCCTTCAGCCGGTCGGGATCGAGCGACACCAGAATTTCGCGCTCGACGCCGCCGATGCGCTCGACCTGCGCCACCCCGCGCACGCCCTGCAGCGCGCGCTTCACCACATCGTCGACGAACCAGGAGAGCTGTTCGGGCGTCTTGCCCGGCGAGATCGCGGCGTAAGTGACGATCGGCAGGCCGATCACGTCGACGCGCTGGATCAGCGGTTCGGTGACGTTCTGCGGCAGGTTGCTGCGGACCCGGGTGATGGCGTCCTTGACGTCGTTCAGCGCGCGGTCGGTATTGGTTTCGAGCGCGAATTGAATCGTGGTGACCGAGAGGCCGTCGGTGACCGACGAGGCGATGTGCCGGACGCCCTCGACGCCGGAGACGCCGTCCTCGATCGTTTTGGTGACCTGTGCTTCCAGCTCGGCCGGCGCGGCGCCGAACTGCGCTACTGCGACCGAGATCACCGGAATGTCGGCGCTCGGCAGCCGCGTGACCGCGAGCTTGGTGAAGCTGATCCAGCCCAGCGCGAGCAGGATGATCGAAAACACGATCGAGGGCAGCGGATGCCGGATCGACCAGGAGGAGACGTTGAGGCCCATTAGCGTACTCGCGATCGGTCGAATTCGTCCTGGAAGATCGGCTTGATCAGATCGCCGTCGTGCAACGAGGTGCCGGCATCGGCGACGACAACCTCGCCCTCGCGCACGCCCTCGAGAATTTCGATGCTGCTATCGGACACCAGACCGACCTTGACCTTGCGGGTCTCGACCGTGTTGCCCTTCACGACTTGCACCTTGAGGTGATCGATCGCCTGCCGCGGGATCGCCACGCCGCAGCTCCGCCGCGCATCGATCGTCGCCCGGACGAACATGCCGACCTTGAGCGAAGGCGAATTGGTGACCGACAGCCGGACCTTGCCGAGCTGGGTTTTGCGGTCGATCTGCGGCGCCATCAACCGCACCTTGCCGGCCAGATTCGAACCGTCGTCCCGGCCGATGCGCGCCGGGGCGCCGGGCGCGACCTTGAGCGCGTGGATGCTCGGCACCTCGGCTTCGATCTCGAGTTCGTTGTTGACGGCGATCCGCGCTACCGGACCCGCCAGCGGCGAAGCCGGCGCGCCGGCGATGGTGCGCAGCTCGGTGATCAGTCCCGCGGCCGGCGCGCGCAGCGATTTCGGCCCGGTCGCGCCGATGATGCGCACCAGCTCCTGGTTGTCGGTGACGACATCGCCCTCGCGCACCAGCACATCGGTCACCTTGCCGTCGCTGTCGGCGATCACCACCGCTTCCTTGCGCGGAACCACGAAGCCGGTGATCCGCACCATGTCTGAGAAGCAGGCGTTGGTCGCCTTGGCGACGGTGACCTGCACGCCGGACGGCGCAGGCTCGGCTTTTTCGGCGGCGACAAGGGAGTCGGCGAATCCAACCATCGCCAAGCCAAAAGCTGCGCCAGTGAGGGCCGCAATCCAGACGCGCGCCGAGCGCGTTGTGGCTGAAACGACGGTGGTCGTGACGCGGGACAGGGCGGTTAGCTCGATCCACACCTTGGTCATGAGCGTACTCAATCAGGTCTCGATTCGGATGTTCGCTTCACCAGTTCGGTTGTTCAGCGAATTCGAATCAACGAACACTGAAAACAAAACCTTCGGTGCGCTGCCGCGTGCGGCAATCTACACACGGTGATGAATTGGCAAAAGAGCAAAAGCGCCCCGCGAATGGCGGAGCGCCGAAATGCTGATACGCGTGGGCGCCGAACAATTTCTTCGGTATCACTTGGAGGCGGTGGTCTGGCTGGTCATGTTGACCACCTGCACGCGCCGGTTGGACGGATCGGCGGGACGCACCGCATCCTTCGGCTTGTTCTCACCATAGCCGACGGTAACGAGATCACTGCCGGCGATCCCATATTTTTCGACGAGCACACGTTTGATCGTGTCAGCGCGGCGTTCGGACAGATCCTGATTATATGCGTCGCCGCCAATGCTGTCGGTGTGGCCCGCAACCACAAAGGTCGATCCCTTGAGGTCCGGATTGGACAGCGCCTTGCCGAGCGCGTCGACCGCCGGCTCGGCCTTGCGGCTGATATTTGCGGAATTGTAGTCGAAGGTGATCTCGAGATCGATGTTCGGCTTGTCCTTCGCCAGTGTTGCGATCTGCTCACGCTCGCCTGACGACAGCGACCGGGTGGTGCGGTTGCGCAACGTGTCGACGAATTGCCGCTCGGCGGGATCGGCCGCCGGTCGCGACGCGGAGAGGCTGCGGGTCAGCGGTTTCTTCGGCGCCAACGCCCGGAGGATCTGATCCTCGGTCGCATCGTCGGCGGCCAGCGCCATGCCGGTCCCGAAAGACAATGCAGCGCTGATACCGACGATGGCGCGGATGAAGTTGAGGCTGGATGTGTTCGACATTGTGATACCCCCCACGCCCTCGGGCGTTTGTGCAACAAGCAACAAGGTTGCGAAGTCTCCGAAAAGCCGTCTCGACTCATCGTCGCTTCGAGGGCGGCGGAGGTTCAATGCGGCGTCGAAGCGGTCGCGAAGCTGTATCAGCGCACCCCGTAGCCAGCGAACTCCTTCACGATATTCGGGTCCAATCCCTTGGCGGTTGTGATGTCGATTTCCCCTTCGGACTTCATCCCGGAGCGCAGACGGGCGAGTCCTCGTCCGTACAGCGACGAAGTGAGCCGCGGATTGATCTTCAGCGCCGCGTCGAAATCCGCGATCGCATTCTTGTTCTGGCCGTTCTTGAGATTGAGCAGCCCCCGGCTGTCGAGCGCATCGACGAAATTAGGGCGCAAACGCAGTGCTTCATTGCAGTCCTTGAGCGCTGCGGTCAGTTCATTGACGATGGTGCGCACGAAGCAGCGATTGTTGTAGGCCTCGACATCCCTCGGGTTGAGCCGGATCGTGTCGTCAAAATCCTTGATCGCTGACCAGTAGGCGCCCTTGCTGGCGTAGACCTGACCGCGCCGGTACAGCGCATTGGCGTCGGCCGGGTTTTCCTCGATCCGGTTACTCAGGCTCTGGACGGTCGGATCGTCCCGCAGCGACAGCTTCACCTTCTCGTTGTCCTGCCCGGCGTCACCGGAGACCGGTTCGGCTGTGATCGAGCCGAGTTCCTTGGCGAGCTCCTTCGGCACATCGATCGGCTTCGGAAGTTCGATCTGCTTGGCCAGTTCAGCGGGCTTGTCAGGTTCGGCGGCGGCCGCCGGAGCAGACTTGGTGACGGTGGCGGAAGGCTTCGCCACGGGCGGACTAACCGCCACGGCGGGCTTGGTTTCGACCGGAGCAGGGTTGGATTTCGCCGCGGGTTCGGGCGGCGTGCGATCGACAATGGGATTTGCCTTGGAGGTATCGGCCGCAGCGGTCTTGGAACTGGGCACGAAGGAGAAGTCTTCCGCCAGCGACGACGAAATCCACGGCACCTGTTCGCTGCGCGACGCCCGCGTGACGCCGACCCGGGTGCGATTGAGTGCTTCCTCGGCCCCGAGGCCGGGAACGCGGATTTCCTTGAGCAGTTCGCTGACGAACAGGCTGTGGTCGCCGCCATTGTCACCGACCACCGAACTCAACGCGGCGGAGTACATCACCAGCGAGCCGCCGGGTGCGATGATCGGGGCGAGGCCCGCCGAGAAGCTACGAAACCGGCGCTCGAACGGATTGCGCCGCGAGGCGTCGATCAACGCGATCTTGACGGTTGCTCCGCGGCTGTTCAGTTCCCCGAGCACGGTCTCGAGGCTGATGCCGTCGCGGCGGACGTCCGGCTCGGTCCAGATCTGGGCATCGACCGGAATCATGTAGCTCTGCCGTCCGGACTGGATGCCGAAGCCGCTGAAGAACACCAACGCCACCGATCCCGGCTTGACACGATTGTACAGACGATCGAAGGCGCGCCGCATCGCGTCTCCGTTGAGGTTCTCGCCGGCGTCGACGTCGAAGCCGTCGCGCTTCAACTCGTCGGCCAGATCGCGCGCATCGTTCACCGGTTGAGTCAAAGGCTTCTCGGCGTCGGGATATTTGGCGTTGCCGATCACCAGCGCGACGCGCCCGCCGCGCAGATCGTCGGCTTGCGATCGGGTTGCCGGCGCCATCAGCAAAGTGAGGAGTACGAACAACGCAATGCGGGTATTCATTCGGCGCCAGTCCTGAGATGGGGCGCCGATCCAGACGGGGCCGGGACGGCGACCTGACTTCAATCAACGATCTTCATATTATCAAACCGCGCGGGTCGCCACTGTCAATCAGCCGCGACGTCGGCTTTCGTTGCCATGACGAGTGCGCCAGGGACGGCAGGCATCATGTAGTCGTCGCGATCGCGGATCGTGGAACACGAGCGCCTCGCGAGCCGTCGAATGATGCAGGCCAACCTTCATTCAAGGCGCTGACGCTGCCGGTGCGGAGATTCGGCGTTCAGTATCCGATGCCAAGCATCAAGACGAAGTCACGTCGGCACCAGCTGCCGCAGCGCGCATCGCCGCTGTCCACGCGGCGGACGTTTCGCGGGGCCGTGGCGACACTCGTGCGCTTGGCAGGCGCGGCCGACGCTTTCGCGGTCGAAGCCGAAGCGCCTGCGGTCCCAGCCGGTGTCGGGACGCTTGGCGCCGAACTGGCTGATACCGGCTCGGACTTTGCGGGCGCGTCCCTGCTGCCGGTCGCCGTGTTGGCTGCTTCGGTGTTCGACGTGGCGACGCCCTGCGCCAGCGTGCCGAGGCTCACCGGAGCGGCGATCGTTTCGTTGCTCGCGACAGCGCCTTGCGTGGCGGAAACCTGCGTGACCGCGAGCGCCGCCATGAAGCCGGCCGCAGTGATGGTCCGTCGCGTCAGGTGTAGAGAATAGGCCATCGATCACCTCGTCATCTGTTCCGGCGACACACGCCGGGATCGGCCGCCACAACGGCGGCCTTGAGTATCATCATTCGTCCGGCGTCGCGCCGGATGATCGCGATCGGCGCTCAGAAGCCGACGCCGATCATCGCGGCGCCGCCACCGTGACCGCCGCCGCTCGGCCGCGACGATGCCTGCTGGCGCGCGCGCGGCTCGGGACGGGACGGGCGGCGCTCCTGCTGTGCTTCGCGGCGCGCCGGCTTGCGGCGTGCCGCGGGCTCGTCCGCATCGTCGTCGCGCGGACGCCGGGTCGCCGCTTTCGGCTCGTCGGGCTTCTCGCTCGCGATGCAGCTATCACCCTTGGCGATCTGACCCGATTTGCACTCGATCGGGCAAACGCGGCCGGATTGCTTGCCGAGATCGGATACCAGATCCTCGGTCACGCTCGCGTCGTCCGACGAGCGCCCCTTGTTGCTCAAATAGCGGCTCAACGCAGATTTGGTCGCGGCGCCGAGCTCGCCATTGGGCTTCTCGGTCAGGCATCCGATCCGCGCCAGTTCGCTTTGTGCCGAGCGGACGAGTTGCGGCGAATTCGGCATCGCCGCGGCACGCTTGTCCGCTTCCAGCTTGAGGCGATCGATCGCCGTGGCGACCATCGGCTGCAGCCGGCTGCAGGTAATCGATTTGGCGAAGGTCTTCATGTCGTCGAGCGCGGAAGTCGCGCTGCTCTTGCCGTTGAGGTCGTCGAACTTGGCCTGCTGATCCTTGCAGACGGTTTCCTGGATGGTCGCTTCCGCCGCCTTGCGCCGCTCGTCTTCGGCCAGCCTGGTTCGCCGCTCGCTTTCGGCGCGAAGCGCTGCGGCTTCCGCCGCGGTCTTCTGGCGGTCGGCATCCTCGGCCTTGCGTTTTGCCTCGGCTGCCTTGCGTTCGGCTTCGTCCGCCTTGGCCTTGGCGTCGGCCTCGGCCTTCTGCGCGCGGCGTTCGTCGTCCTCGCGCTTCCGCGCGGCGGCTTCCTCGACTTTCTTCTGGGCGGCCTGCTGCTTGGCCAGTTCCGCGGCCTTTGCGGCGGCGTCGCGCTCGGCGCGCGCACGGTCGTCACGCTCAAGCGCAATCCGCTGTAACAGATCGACCCGGGTCTGCGCGGTGATCGACAGCGGCGAATCCGGATAGCGTTTGATGAATTTCTGCAACGCCGAGATGTCGTTGCTATCCTTTACCCGGTCCCAATCCAGCGCTTCCTTGGAGTTGGCCTCGCGCCCCGGCGCCATCGTGCTCGGCTCGACCGCCGCCGTCTTGACGTTGCCTGCGGCCGACGACGGCTCGCTCTTTGGAGCCTGATCGGTCAGGCTCGCGATCTGGGCGCGGGCCAGATCGGCATAGAAGCCGGTCTTGTAGGTGCTGAGGAACACTTCCCAGGCGCGGCGGGACCCGATCTTGGCGACCAGGTCGTAGTCCGCCTTGACGTCGTTCGCATGGGCTTCCTGCGTCACCGCCGGCGCCGCCACCAGCGAGACATTGCCGCCGCCGAGCGAGCCGTACACGAACGGCTCCTGCTTGTTGCCGGTCGACTTCATCACCTCGTCACGGACGCGGCCGAACGCCAACCGGATGTCCAGCCCGGGCACGGTGAGGTTCTTGAGAATGGCGGACGTGAAAGGACTATGGTCGCCCTGGCCGTCTTCGGCGGTCGAGCCGGCCTTCGCCGCATAGGCGATCAGCGTGTCGGTACTGGTCGGCTCGACCTTGCCGAGGCCAGAGCTGACAGCGCGGTTCGCGACTTTGCGCTCGCGGCGCATCCTTACTGTGAACGGGTTGTCGCGGCAGGCGTCGAGAATCACCACGCGCAGCCGCTGCGCACCATCGGCCGACGATACCATGCGATCGAGCGGGATCGCCTCGTCCTCGGCGTCGCGGTCGCTGGCGAGCCGGGCATCGACCGGGATCAGGTAATTGCTGCCGCTGATCTCGATGCCGTGCCCTGCATAATAGATGACGGCGATGTCGGCCTGATCGGCGTCGGCCTCGAATTTGCGGATCGCGCGCTTGAAATCCAGATTGCCGACGTTGACCACCAAAGTCACATCAAAGCCGGCGCCCTTGAACATCTGCGCGACCGCGTTCGCGTCCCGCGACGGGTTGGGAAGCTGCGGAACGTTCTGATAGGTCGAGTTCCCGACCACCATCGCGACGCGCTTGCCGTCCGCGAACGCGAGACCGGACGACATCACCACCGCCAGGATGGCTGCGCCGATCTTCGCCCCAATCGGACCGAGACGCTCGAACATCTTGTTTCCCGGGTCGTTCGCCGCAGCGACTTCCTGACAAGAAAGTACAAAGAAGGGGGCGGACGTTTCAACCGCTCCAAAAGGTCGTGATGATCAGCCTATCCTATCGCCGACCCGACGTCCGATCAATTGTCGACGCCAGGTAGCGCGGGCGGCCTCGTCCACCGCCCGGCTGATGACTTCACTTCGTCGCTTCGTCTTGCTCGACCATGTTGACGATCTGGACGCGCCGGTTTTCCGCGCCGAGCGGATCGGACGGGTCCTTCAGTTGCTTCTTGCCATAGCCGACCGCGACCAGGTGGTCCGGCCGGATACTGTACCGATCTATCAAATAACGCTTCACGGACTCGGCGCGGCGCTCCGACAAGGTTTGATTGTAGTCGTCCCCACCTTTGGCATCGGTATGACCCGCCAGCATGACGATCGAATCCTTCAGATCGCTGCTGATGAGCGCGTCGCCGAGACTCTTGAGCTGCGGTTCGGCACGGGGCGTCAGCGCCGCGGAATTGTAGTCGAAATTGATTTCGAGGTCGATCGTGGGCCGTTTGGCGGCGATTGCCGCCATTTGCTCCCGATCGCCCGCCGACAGAGAGCGAGTCTGGCTGATCCGCCTGACCGTTGCGAGTTCTTCCGGGCTCACCGCCGCGCGGGCGCCGCTGAGGCTGCGGGTCTTGGCGCCCTTGAGCTGATCGCGAATCTGTTGCGCGGAGACCTCGCCGGCCTGGGCCGGGTTCAGGCTGATAACAAGGCCGCTCACCAGAACGGCGGCGGCGAGCGTCAGGCTGATATCGCTGAGTCGAATGATCATGCGTCGAATCATCATGGTTAGCTCCATTTGGCCCCGGCTGCTGAGCGGCTGGTCGGCCTCTTGGTGATCAGTTTTGCTCCTGGCGCCCCGTCCCGCTGTGACCTTGGTCACTCAGTCGCCGGGATGAGATCTTGTCCGGAAGAGCAGGGCAGGCGTATCTCCCCTCGGGCTTGGACGTCGGCTGGGCACGATATGTTCAAGCGGGTCACAAATTTGGTTCGAATCGCTCGGCTTCCTGCAAGTAATCGCAGAAGCGTCGTTTACCGGTGATAACATGTTGAACTGACAGGCCGGGACGATCATACCAACCCGAATAGTAACCGACGTCACATTTGTTGCTGCAAGATCACATGGTTTGGAATTATCAGGCTCTGCACCCCTCCTCGTAGTCGCGATCCTTGCTCGCTCTGATTTCGGTGCCGTAGAAATTACGCCAAGCAACGCGCTGGGGCTGATGTCGCGTGGCGCATTTGAGATTTATGATTGAGTCGATAGGGGATCGATAAGTATGCAACACGCGCGGACCCGAATTCTGGCAGGCTTCGCTTTCGCGATGGCCGCCTCCGTCTCCACCGGCGCCTTGGCCGAATGTACCGGCACAGGCAGCTTCGTTCCGGGCGCCGTGATTCCGGGCACCAATTTCAGTCCGAGCGCTCTGTTGCCCTTCGCCGCGGGCGGCGCGGTGAATTCCCTCGTTTCGGCGATCAACACTGCCAACACGGCATTCCTCACTCAATCGACCGCCTTCGTGAGCGCGCCGCGCAATCCGGCGCCGAATCAGGAAGGCGGCGGCGTCTGGACCCGTGCGATCGGCGGTGAAGTCACCACCAAATCGACCAGCACGACCTCCAACGTGTCGCTCGGGGGTGTCGGACTGCCGGGCTCGGTGAACTGCAACAACGAGAACAAGCTCAGCTTCGCTGGCGTCCAGGTCGGGGCGGATACCTCGATTCTGAACTACAACGGCTGGAATATGCATCTCGGCTCGACCGTCGGCTATCTCGGCGCCAAGTCGCGCGACAAGTCGTCGGCCGGTGCGCTCAACCCGCTTGGCGGCACTTTCGAGGACACGCTGCAGGTGCCGTTTGCGGGCGTCTATGTCGCGATTACCAAAGGTGGTTTCTTCGCCGACGGCCAGGTTCGCCTCGATTATTATCAGAACTCGCTGAGTGATCCGATCGTCGGCGGTATCTTCAGCCAGAAGCTGGATGCCCGTGGCCTCTCCTTCACCGGTAACGTCGGCTACAACCATGCGTTGGAGAACAACTGGTTCATCGAGCCCTCGGCCGGTATCGTGGTCTCGAAGGTCAAGGTCGATCCGCTCAACGTGACCGGCTCGCTGGTGTTGCCCGCGACCTTCACGCCGGGCGTCACGTTCCCCGGCCAGTTGCAGGTCGACGATATCAACAGCACGCTCGGTCGCCTCAGCTTGCGCGGCGGCACCAGCATCGCGTCCGGCAACATGATCTGGCAGCCCTTCGCGATTGCGAGTGTCTATCATGAATTCAGCGGGGCGGTGACTTCCACTTTCAACGGCGATGCGGCGTTCAACGCGACCGGCATCCCGTCGGCGACCGGCACGATCTCCAGCACCAACCTCGGCACCTACGGCCAATTCGGGCTCGGCGTCGCCGGCCAGCTCGTCAACACCGGCCTGCTCGGCTACGTCCGTGCCGACTATCGCACCGGTGATCATATCGACGGCTACAGCCTGAACGGTGGCGTCCGCTACCAGTTCGCGCCTGACGCGATCATCGCCGCGCCACTCTACACCAAGGCTGCGAAGGCTCCGGTGCTGGTCCGCTCGGCCTATAACTGGACCGGCTTCTTCATCGGCGGCAGCTTCGGCGCGCTGAATGGCCGGACCGACTGGACATTCCAGCCGGTCGGCACGCGCACCGATCCGCGCTTCGCCGGCGCGATCGGCGGCGGCCAGATCGGTTACGACCATCAGTTCGGCAAGTGGGTGGTCGGCGTCGAAGGCAACCTATTCGCGACCAGTGCCAACGGCGCCCGTCCCTGCCCGAATGGCGTGTTCTTCACGTGTGAAAACAATGTGAGCTGGATGGGCACTGCGACCGCGAAGCTCGGCTACGCGTTCTGGGACCGCTCGCTCTGGTACGTCCGCGGCGGCGGCGCCTTCGGCGATCTCAAGGTCACCACCAACTGCAACACCGGTCCGGTGGTTCCCAATCCGGCATTCCTTGTCGTGGCGGGTTGCGGCGAAAGCGCCAGCCGCAACCGTGCCGGCTGGACCATTGGGTTCGGTTCGGAGTTCGCGCTGAGCAAGAACTGGACGGTGCGCGCCGAGACCAACTATTTCGACATGGGTCGCGAGCGCTACACGCTGCCGACCTCGACCATCGACGTCAAGGAAAACGGTTTCATCTCGACCGTCGGCCTCAACTATCGCTTCGCGCCCACGGCGCTGGTCGCAAAATACTGATCATCGATCGCGGTTCGCCCGATCCGTCTCATAAGCCCCGGCTTGCGCCGGGGCTTATGTCGTTCTGGCGCTCCGGTTCTGATAGAATCAGAACCGGAGCTCTAACGTTTTTGTTCTGACGCGTTTTCTTCACGCGAACCGGTTTCCTCTCCGCTCGAAAACGCTCTGGCGCCGAGTTCGTCGCGAACTGGATCGAAGTGGGTCCCGGTGCGCATCACGAAGACGGGTCAGAACACCAAAGTGAGAGCTTCGGCTCTGACGCAACCGGAGCCGAACCAGCTCCAAGCGTGCGATCGCGCTCGGATCGCGTGTGAGCCGCACTCCGCCGAGGTCAGCCGACCGAGACCCGTGGCTTTGCCGCCGGCAGGTCGTCGCGATGCGGAGCCTCCTGATCGTGGACGGCCTGGATCAGATTGAGGTGCCGCTCGATCTTGCCGAGCGCCTCCGCGAGATTGGCGCGCTCTGATGCGGACAGGCAGGACAGGATCTGCTGTTCCCTGCGTTTCAGCCGGGGCACCAGCTCGTGATAGAGCGCGCGCCCCTTGCGGGTCAGCCGCAGGCGGAGTTCGCGGCGATCGTCCTCGTTCTCGACCCGCTCGATCAGTTCGCGCTGCAGCAACGCGGTGACGGCCCGGCTGATGGTCGATTTGTGGGTTCTGGTGCACTGCGCAATGAATTGTGCCGTGCACGCGTCGTTGCGGAAGCCGAGGGTCGCCAAGATCCGCCAGCCCGGAATATCGAGCCCATAGCGCTGCTGATACTCGCTGGCCAGCGCTGCGCTGACCTCGGCGGCCAGCCGGTTGAGCTGGAACGGCACGAACGAAAACAGATCGAGCTTGCTCAAAAAAATCTCCAGCTCGGGTTGCGCGTCGCGGCGACTGCGGCTTAGATGGTTGCAAATGAAACTATCATGCAGGAGGAAGCCTTGACCAGCGGTTTGCCGGACCTCCCGGGTCAAAAAGGCTGACGCCGATGTCCCATCACCAGGAGCACTTTCATTTCGGCTACCGTCGTCATCCCGATCAGGATCGCGACAACGACCCGGCCCGCCATCCGGTGGTGGTGGTCGGCGCCGGCCCGGTCGGCCTGTCGCTGGCGATCGATCTCGCGCAGCGCGGCGAGAACGTGGTGTTGCTCGACGACGCCGACAGGATCGGCGAGGGTTCGCGCGCGATCTGCTTCTCGAAGCGCGCGCTCGAAGTTTGGGATCGGCTCGGCGTCGGCGCGCGGATGGTCGAGAAGGGCGTGGTCTGGCAGGTCGGCAAGATCTTTCGCCGCGACGAGATGGTCTATCAATTCGATCTCTTGCCCGAGACCGGGCACAAGATGCCGGCTTTCATCAATCTGCAGCAATATTACGCCGAAGCCTATCTGGTCGAGCGCGTCCAGCAATTGCCGCAGATCGATCTGCGATGGCGCAACAAGGTGACGGCCTTGGCGCAGCATAACGACCACGCGGTGTTGACGATCGAGACGCCCGATGGGTCGTATCGCCTCGCCGCCGACTACGTCGTCGCCTGCGACGGTGCACGATCGGCGCTCCGCGGCATGGTCGGCGCGGAATTCGCGGGCGAGGTGTTCGAGGATCAGTTCCTGATCGCCGACGTTCGGATGAATGCGGAATTCCCGACCGAGCGCTGGTTCTGGTTCGATCCGCCGTTTCATTCCGGTCAGTCTGCGCTGCTGCATCGCCAGCCCGACAATGTCTGGCGGATCGATCTGCAGATCGGAGCCGACGCCGACGCGGCTGTGGAACGACTGCCTGGGAATGTCCGGCCGCGGATCGAGCGGATGCTCGGGAATAGCGATTTCAGCTTCGAGTGGATTTCGATCTACAAGTTCCAGTGTCGCCGGATGCAGCGCTTCCTGCACGAGCGGGTGATCTTTGCCGGCGACTCCGCGCATCAGGTCTCGCCATTTGGCGCCCGCGGCGCCAACTCCGGCCTGGAGGATGGCGAGAACATCGCCTGGAAGCTCGCAATGGTGCTGCGCGGCGACGCGCCCGCGAGTTTGCTCGACAGTTACGAGATCGAACGCAGCCAGGCGGCGGACGACAACATCCGGCATTCGACGCGCTCGACCGATTTCATCGCGCCGCATTCGAAACAGGAGCGCCGGCTGCGTGACGTCGCGCTGGCGCTCGCGCGGGACGTCGAATTCGCCAAGCGCATGGTCAATGCCGGCCGGCTGTCGACGCCGACGGCGTATGACACTCCGCTATCGACCCCGGACGCCGACGCCTGGAGCGCCGGACCGAAACCGGGCGCCGCGTTGCTCGACGCGCCGCTGCAGGCAGCCGATGGCGGGCCGGTGTTTCTGACCGACGCGTTCAAAGCCGCAGGCTGCGGCTTCGTGCTGCTGGAAATCGCCAACGGCGCGGCAGCGCCTGCGCCGCAGGGCGTGCGCAGCCTGCGCATCGGCAAGGATGCGCCGCTGCGGGACGAGGAAGGGCTGTTCACGAAGCGCTATGATGCGACGCCGGGGGCGGCCTATCTGCTGCGCCCGGACGGCTATGTCGCGGCGCGCTTCCGGCACCCCACACAAGCCGCCCTCGACGCGGCGCTGGCGCGCGCCAGCGGGAGAGCAGGACGATGACCGCTGCACTGTCGACCAGAAGTAATTTCGCCGATCCCGACGCCGCCTACCGGATGATCGTCGAGGCGCATCGCGGCGTCAGCGACGAGCAGAGCGCGGCGCTCGACGCGGCGCTGGTGCTGATCCTCGCCAACCACATCGGCGATCTCGATCTGCTGCGCGAGGCGGTGACGCTGGCGAAGCGGAGCGTGGTGAGTGAAGGGCAGGGGTGATGCGATTGCCGAGAAGATGCTGCACCTCTCTGAAAGAAATGCCGCGCCTCACGTTCGTCATTCCGGAGCGCGCGAGGCGCGAACCCGAAATCCAGAGGTTAGAGCGACGCGACGGGTGCTAAACAGCTCGGGATTCCGGGTTCGCTCGCTGCGTGAGCGCCCCGGAATGACCACCCCAGGACAAGCAACAAGGACCACCAAATGGCTAAAGGTTTCGCCTCCACCACCGATCTCGCCGAAAAGAAGGTGACGTTCTCCGAGATTGGTCCCGACCTCTACGCTTTCACCGCGGAGGGCGATCCGAATTCGGCGGTGATCGTCGGCGAGGACGGCTGTCTGGTGTTCGACGCGCAGGCGACGCCGGCGATGGCCAACAAGGTGATCGAGCGGGTCCGCTCCGTCACCGACAAGCCGATCAAATACGTCGTGCTGTCGCATTATCACGCGGTGCGCGTGCTCGGCGCCTCGGCCTATCAGGCGGAGGGCATCGTCGCCTCTCAGGAAACCTGGCGGCTGATCGAAGAGCGCGGCCAGCAGGATTGGGATTCCGAATACGGCCGGTTTCCGCGGCTGTTCCAGGACGCCGAGAGCATTCCCGGCCTGACCTGGCCGACGCTCACCTTCGACGGCGAAATGTCGATCTATCTCGGCAAGCGTGAAGTGCGCCTGATGCAGCTCGGCGCCGGTCATACATCGGGCGATATCGTCGCCTGGGTGCCCGACGCCGAGGTGATGTTCACCGGCGACCTCGTCGAGTACCACTCGGCCTGTTACTGCGGCGACGCTTACTTGCGGGAATGGCCGATGACGCTCAATGAAATCCGCGAGTTCAATCCCAAGGCGATCGCGCCGGGCCGTGGCGATGCGCTGAAAGGCCTGGAGACGACGCGCGAGGCGATCGCGATGACGCGGGATTTCGTCGGCACGCTGTATGGCGCCGCCGAAATCTCCGCCGCCAAGGGCCGCAGCCTGAAGGAGACCTGGGACGCGACCCGCGAAAAGATGGACCCGAAATTTTCGAGCTTCGCAATCTACGAGCACTGTCTGCCGTTCAACGTCTCGCGCGCCTTCGACGAAGCCTCCGGCATCGACGATCCGGTGATCTGGACCGCCGAGCGCGATCGCGAGATGTGGGCGGCCCTGCAAGGGTGATGATCTCGGACAAGCTCGGACAAGGACGTCTGCTTCCGGTCGAGATCATGCGCCGAACAACGAGGAGGATGACATGAACGTCAACGCCGCGCCTGAGATCGTCGGCCGTGCTTCGCAGGGCGTCACGCCGGGCTACATGTCCGGCTTCGGCAATTCGTTCGAGACCGAGGCGCTGCCCGGCGCGTTGCCGGTCGGCCGCAATTCGCCGCAGCGCGCGGCCTATGGGCTCTATGCCGAGCAATTGTCCGGCTCGCCCTTTACCGCGCCGCGCGGCGCCAATGAGCGCTCGTGGCTGTATCGCATCCGACCGTCGGTGAAGCATTCCGGCCGGTTCGCGAAAGCCGATATGGGGTTGTGGCGCTCGGCGCCCTGCCTCGAACACGACATGCCGATCGCCCAGCTCCGGTGGGATGCGCCGCCGATGCCGACCGAGGAGGTGACCTTCGTGCAGGGCGTGCGGACGATGACCACGGCCGGCGATGTGAGTACCCAAGCCGGCATGGCCGCGCATATTTACCTGATCAGCCGGTCGATGGTCGATCAGCATTTCTACAATGCCGATGGCGAGCTGATGTTCGTTCCGCAGCAAGGTCGATTGCGGCTCGTCACCGAATTCGGCGTGATCGCGATCGAGCCGGCCGAGATCGCTGTGATCCCGCGCGGCGTCAAGTTCCGCGTCGAGCTGGTCGATGGTCCGGCGCGCGGTTATCTCTGCGAGAATTACGGCGGTGCGTTCACCCTGCCGGAGCGCGGCCCGATCGGCGCCAATTGCCTCGCCAATTCGCGCGATTTCCTGACGCCGGTCGCGTCCTACGAAGACAAGGACACGCCGACCGAGCTGTTCGTGAAATGGGGCGGGGCGCTGTGGCGGACGAGTTTGCCGCATTCGCCGATCGACGTGGTCGCCTGGCACGGCAACTACGCGCCGTACAAATACGATCTGCGAACATTCTCGCCGGTCGGCGCGATCGGCTTCGACCATCCCGATCCGTCGATCTTCACCGTGCTGACCTCGCCGTCGGAGACCGCGGGCACGGCGAATATCGACTTCGTGATCTTTCCCGAGCGCTGGATGGTGGCGGAAAACACCTTCCGCCCGCCTTGGTATCACATGAACATCATGTCGGAGTTCATGGGGCTGATCTACGGCGTCTATGACGCCAAGCCGCAGGGCTTCGTTCCGGGCGGCGCGAGCCTGCACAACATGATGCTGCCGCACGGGCCGGACCGCGAGGCGTTCGATCATGCGTCGAACGGCGAGCTGAAGCCGGTCAAGCTCACCGGCACGATGGCCTTCATGCTGGAGACCCGCTATCCGCAGCGCGTCACCGAATACGCGGCGACCGCCGACACCTTGCAGGATGACTACGCCGATTGCTGGCGCGGCCTCGAGAAGCGCTTCGATCCGAGCCGGCCATGACGAAGGCCGCCGATCACGAAGCTGCGGTGCTGTACGGTTACTTCCGCTCGTCCGCGGCCTATCGGGTGCGGATCGCGCTCAATCTGAAGGGCATCATCGTCGCGCAGCGATATGTACATCTGCGCAACGGCGAACAGAACCTCGAAGCGTTTCGCTGGATCAATCCGGCCGGGCTGGTGCCGTATTGGCGCGAGGGCGATTTCGGCCTCGCGCAGTCGCTGGCGATCATCGAATATCTCGACGAAGCCCATCCCGAACCGCCGCTGCTGCCGAAAGACGCGAGGGCGCGCGCGATCGTCCGCGAGATCGCCTATGCGGTGTGCTGCGACATCCACCCGGTCGGCAATCTGCGGGTGCTGAAACGGCTCACCGAACTCGGCGTGGACGAGATCGACCGCGCGCGCTGGTCGAAAGAGTGGATCGAGCAGGGCTTTGCGGCGATCGAGGCGCGGCTCGCGCAGACGCCGGGTCCGTTCGCCTATGGCGCGCAGCCAACGCTCGCGGATCTCTGCATCGTGCCGCAGCTGTTCAACGCACGCCGCTTCGACGCCGACCTCGCGCCGTTCGAACGTATTCGCCAGATCGAGGCGGAGGCAATGAAGCTCGAGGCCTTCGTCGCCGCCGAACCGGGCAGGCAGCCGGATGCCGAATAAGTGCCGTCACGGTGCGATCTCGACTCGTTGCTGAACTAAAAAGTCATTCAGGACCCTCTTGATGCATCCCAATGATCCGCGCTTGCGCTCCTTCATCGAGGTCGATCCGACCTCGGATTTCCCCATCCAGAATCTGCCCTATGGCGTGTTCTCGACGGCGAACACGCCGACGCCGCGCGTCGGCGTCGCGATCGGTGACTACGTTCTCGATCTCGCCGCGTTGCAGGCTTCACGCCTGATCGATCTGCCGGATGGCGTGTTCGCGCAATCCTCGATCAACGCTTTCATGGCGCTGGGGCCGCAGCAGTGGAGCAAGACGCGAGCGCGGATCAGCGAGTTGCTAAGGCAGGACAACGCCGAGCTGCGCGACAACGCCGCGCTGCGGCAGCAGGCATTGATTCCGTTGCGCGAAGCGAAGCTGCATTTGCCGCTGCGGGTCGAGGGCTTCACCGATTTCTATTCGTCGAAGGAGCACGCCACCAATGTCGGCACGATGTTCCGCGACAAGACCAATCCGCTGCTGCCGAACTGGCTGCACATCCCGATCGGTTACAATGGCCGCGCGTCCACCGTGGTGGTCAGCGGCGTCGGAATTCACCGCCCGCGCGGGCAGTTGAAGCCGCCTTCCGCCGAGCTGCCGAGCTTCGGCCCGTGCAAGCGGCTCGACTTCGAGCTGGAGATCGGAGTGGTCGTCGGGCAATCATCGGCGATGGGCGCGATGTTGACCGAGGCGCAGGCCGAACAGATGATCTTCGGCTTCACGCTGCTCAACGACTGGAGCGCGCGTGATATCCAGCAATGGGAGTATGTCCCGCTCGGGCCGTTCCAGGCCAAGGCGTTCGCGACCTCGATCAGCCCGTGGATCGTGACGCGCGAGGCGCTGGAGCCGTTTCGCGTGCACGGCCCCGAGCAGCAACCGACACCCTTGGACTATCTGCGGCAGAAGGGCGCCAACAATTACGACATGGCGCTGGAAGTCAGCCTGCGTACACCCGCGATGGCCACGCCGGCGCGGATCAGCGCCACCAATTTCAAATACATGTACTGGTCTTCGGTGCAGCAACTGGTGCATCACGCCTCGAGCGGCTGCGCGATGAATATCGGCGATCTGCTCGGCTCCGGCACCGTCAGCGGCCCGGAGAAGGATCAACTCGGCAGTCTGCTGGAGTTGAGCTGGAACGGCGCGGAGCCGGTCCAGCTTCCGGGCGGCGAGCAGCGCGGCTTTCTCGAAGACGGCGACTCGCTGCTGATGCGCGGCTGGTGCCAGGGCGACGGCTATCGGATCGGCTTCGGCGAAGTCGAAGGGACGATTCTGCCGGCGGGCAACTAACAAGAGTTCCGCGGGTCATTCCGGGGCGCGAGCGGAGCTCGCGAACCCGGAATCTCTCTTCGCGACAATCTCGGGATTCCGGGTTAGCTCACTTCGTGAGCGCCCCGGAATGACGGCAGCGTCGGAACTGGCGCTGCGGCCTTATTGGCCGCTCCACTCCTTCGCGACGCCGGCCAGATCCGCCTGTACCGGCAGACGCGCCGAGGATGGCGTGCGCGAGAACCGCGGCGCTGGCGCGGGCTGGGTGTGGCCGCCCTGCTTGATGAACACCTCGCGCGCGACCATGTGCGGATGCTGTGTGGCTTCCGACATCGTCAGCACCGGTGCGAAGCAGACGTCGGTGCCTTCCATCAGCTTGCACCATTCGTCCCGCGTCTTGGTCTTGAACAAGGCGGTCAGCTTCTGTTTCAGCGCCGGCCAGTTCTTCGGGTCCATCTGGCCGTCATATTGCGGATCGGTCAGCCCCGCGAGTTCGCGCAGCAGCGCGTAGAACTGCGGCTCGATCGAACCGATCGAGATGAAGTGCCCGTCCGCGCATTCGTAGACGCCGTAGAAATGCGCGCCGCCGTCGAGCATGTTGCTTTCGCGGCTCTCCTTCCAGCGGCCGGCTGCCACCATGTCGAAGAACATGGTGATCAGCGAGGCGGCGCCGTCGCACATCGCGGCGTCGACCACCTGGCCCTTGCCGGACGTTTTCGCCTCGAGCAGCGCCGCGAGCAGGCCGACCACGAGGTACAGCGAACCGCCGCCGAAATCGCCGACCAGATTGAGCGGCGGCACCGGCCTCTCCGCCGGGCCGATCGCCGCGAGCGCGCCGGTGATCGAGATGTAGTTGATGTCGTGCCCGGCGGCCTGGGCGAGCGGGCCGCTCTGGCCCCAGCCGGTCATCCGGCCGTAAACGAGCCGCGGATTGCGGCCGAGCACGACGTCGGGACCAAGGCCGAGTCGTTCCATCACGCCCGGGCGATAGCCTTCGATCAGCGCATCGGCATTGTCGAGCAGCGTCAGCACGCCGGCGACCGAATCCTTGTCCTTGAGGTCGACCGTGACGATCTTGCGTCCGCGCGCAGCGGCGCCACGCGGCGTCTGTCCGGCGCGCACCAGCGTGATGACTTCGGCGCCCATGTCGGCCAGCAGCATCGAGCCGAACGGTCCGGGTCCGATGCCGGCGAATTCGACGATGCGAATGCCGGACAGCGGTCCGCTGGGGCGGCTGGCGGTTTGCGGCTGGGCGGAAGCGGTCGTTGTGTCTTGCACCTTGGGTGTCCATTTGTTGTTGTCCGCATCGTGCGGAGCGGTGGTCGTTGCCGGGAAATCACCACGGCGGCCCCGTGCAGAGCAAGCAGCATTTCAGCGCAGCGCTGCATGCGGCCATGCTTCCGCGCCGCAGACAGCAAAACGGCGCGCAGAACGCGCGCCGTTTTCCGTGAGGTGGAATGAACTCTCAGCCGGCGGCGTCGACGGCGCGCTGCGCCATCACCCGGATCAGGTTGGCGCGGTAATCCGAGGTGCCGTGTATGTCGGCCATCAGGCCTTCGTCGGAGACCTTGACGTTATCGAGCGCTGCGGCCGACCAGTCCGCCTTCAGCGCATCCTCGATCACGCCGACCCGCATCACGCCGTTCTGCGACGCGCCGGTGGCGGCGACGCGGATCTCGCCGGATTTGTGCCGGGCGACGAACACGCCGGTGAGCGCGAAGCGCGACGCCGGGTTGCGCATCTTGGCGTAGCCGGCCTTGGCCGGGATCGGGAACGAGATCGCGGTGATGATCTCGTTGTCCTCGAGCGCGGTCACGAACAGGCCCTTGAAGAATTGGTCCGCCGGGATCTCGCGCTTATTGGTCTTCACCGTGGCGTTCAGCGCCAGCACCGCGGCGGGATAGTCCGCGGCCGGGTCGTTGGTCGCGACCGAGCCGCCGATGGTGCCGCGATAGCGCACCGCCGGATCGCCCAGCACCGAGGTGAGATGGGCGATCGCGGGGATCGTCCGCTTCACCTCGGCATTCCGGAGGATGTCGTAGTAAGTCGTCGCTCCCTTGATGGTCAGCGCGTCGCTGCTCGCTTCGATCCCGATCAGCCCCGGGATGCGGGCGATGTCGATGACGTCGCTCGGCGCCGCGAGGCGCTGCTTCATCACCGGAAGCAGGGTATGGCCGCCGGCGAGATATTTGGCGTCGCTGCCTTTGCCGAACAGGGCAACCGCTTCGTCGACGGTCGAGGGCCGGTGATAATTGGTAGAATACATCGTGTGTCCTCCCCTCAGGCGTTGCCGTGGATCGCGTGCCACACCCGGTCGGGCGTCGCCGGCATTTCCAGTCTGTTGTGGCCGATCGCGTCGGTGATGGCGTTGATCACCGCCGCCGAAGCGCCGATCGCGCCGGCCTCGCCGCAGCCCTTGACGCCGAGCGGATTGCCCGGACACAGCGTCTCGGTGTGCGACACCTTGAACGACGGCACGTCGTCGGCGCGCGGCATCGCGTAGTCCATGAACGACGCGGTGACGAGCTGGCCGGTCTCGTCGTAGATCGCGTTTTCCAGCAACGCCTGGCCGATGCCCTGGACCAGCCCGCCATGGACCTGGCCTTCGACGATCATCGGATTGATCAGCCGGCCGAAATCATCGACCGCGACGAAATTGACGAAGGAGGTCTTGCCGGTGCCGGGATCGACTTCGAGCTCGCAGATGTACGCGCCGGCCGGGAAGGTGAAGTTGGTCGGATCGTAGAACGCGCTTTCCTTCAGGCCCGGCTCCATGCCGTCCGGCAGATTGTGCGCGGTGTAGGCGGCGAGCGCGACCATCGGCAGCGCGATCGACTTGTCGGTGCCGGTGACCTTGAACTCGCCGTTCTCGATCACGATGTCGCCTTCCGACGCTTCGAGCTGATGCGCCGCGATCTTCTTGGCCTTGGCCTCGACTTTTTCCATCGCCTTGAAGATCGCCGACATGCCGACCGCGGCCGAGCGCGAGCCGTAGGTGCCCATGCCGAACTGCACCTTGTCGGTGTCGCCGTGCACGATCGAGACCTGATTGATCGGGATGCCGAGACGATCGGCGACCAATTGCGCGAAGGTGGTCTCGTGGCCCTGGCCGTGGCTGTGCGAGCCGGTCAGGATCTCGATGGTGCCGACCGGGTTGACCCGGACTTCGGCGGATTCCCACAGACCGACGCCGGCGCCGAGGGAGCCGACCGCCTTCGACGGCGCGATGCCGCAGGCCTCGATGTAGCAGGAGAAGCCGAGGCCGCGCAGCTTGCCCTCGGCCTTGGCCTTGGCTTTGCGCGCCGCGAAGCCTGAATAGTCCGCGGCCTTCAGCGCCGCGTCGAGCGAGGCGCCGAAGTCGCCGATGTCATAGGCCATGATCACCGGGGTCTGATGCGGGAACTGGGTGATGAAGTTCTTGCGCCGCAGCTCGGCGGGATCGACCTTCAACTGCCGCGCCGCGGTCTCGACCAGCCGCTCTACCAGATAACAGGCCTCGGGGCGGCCGGCGCCGCGATAGGCGTCGACCGGCGTGGTGTTGGTGTAGACGCCGATCACCTCGGCGTAGATCGCCGGGATGTTGTACTGGCCCGACAGCAGCGTCGCGTACAGATAGGTCGGCACCGAGGACGAGAATAGCGACATGTAGGCGCCGAAATTGGCGTGGGTCTTCACCCGCAGCGCCAGCATCCTGTTGTCCGCGTCGAACGCCAGTTCGGCCTTGGAGACGTGGTCGCGGCCGTGGGCGTCGGTGAGGAACGCCTCGGAGCGGTCGCCGGTCCATTTCACCGCGCGGCCGACTTTTTTGGAGGCCCACAGCGCCACCATCTCTTCCGGATAGATGAAGATCTTGGAGCCGAAGCCGCCGCCGACATCGGGCGCCACCACCCGCAGCTTGTGCTCGGGGGCGATGTTGTAGAACGCCGACAGCACCAGCCGCGCGACATGCGGGTTCTGCGACGTGGTGTACAGCGTGAAGTGTTCCTCCGCCGAATTGTAGTCCGCGATCGCCGCGCGCGGCTCCATCGCGTTCGGCACCAGCCGGTTGTTGGTCAGCTCGAACGACACCACATTGGCCGCCTTGCCGAACGCCTCGTCGACCGCCTTCTGGTCGCCGATCTCCCAGTCATAGACGATGTTGCCGGGCGCCTCGGGGTGAAGCTGCGCCGCGCCGGGGGCGATCGCCGCCTTGATGTCGGCGACGGCGGGAAGCTCCTCGTACTCCACCACGACCGCTTCGGCGGCGTCGCGCGCGAGGTTCTTGGATTCGGCAATCACCACCGCGACCGCCTGGCCGACGAAGCGCACCGTCTCCGGCGCCATCGCCGGCCACGCGCCCATCTTCATCGCCGAGCCGTCCTTGGAGTGGATCGCCCAGCCGCAGATCAGATTGCCGACCTTGTCGTCGACGATCTGCTGCCCGGTGAGCACGTCGACCACGCCGGGCATGGCCTTCGCCGCCTCGACGTCGATGTTCCTGATCTTGGCGTGCGCGTGCGGGCTGCGCACGAAATGCGCATAGGTCGTCCCGAGAATCTTGATGTCGTCGACGTAGCGGCCCTTGCCGGTAATGAAGCGTCGGTCTTCCTTGCGTACGACGCTGGCGCCAATACCCTCGATGCCCATTGGAATGTCTCCCTGTCCGACTGCATTGGCCGCGCGACGTTCGCGACGCGGGTCGCAGTCCTTGTTGGATGTGAACGGTGACGAAAAGCGCGGGCGGCGGCCTATTCGGCGGCCTGCGCCACCTTCATGCGGGAGGCCGCGTCAAGCACTGACTTGACGATGTTATGATAGCCGGTGCAGCGGCAGATATTGCCTTCAAGTTCCTGCCGGACGGTCTCCTCGTCGAGGTCGCCGCCAATTGAAGAATGGTGGCGATTGACGATGTCGATAGCCGACATGATCATGCCCGGCGTGCAGTAACCACATTGCAGGCCGTGATTGTCGCGGAACGCGGCCTGCATCGGGTGCAGCTCGTCGCCTTTCGAAATGCCTTCGATGGTGGTGATGTTGGCGCCGTTGGCCTGGCCGACCAAAGTGGTGCAGGATTTCACCGCGCGGCCGTCGATATGCACAATGCAGGCGCCGCATTGGCTGGTGTCACAGCCGACATGGGTGCCGGTCAGGTTCAGATGATCGCGTAACAGATGGACGAGGAGGGTACGATCCTCGACCTCCGCCGTGACGGCTTTCCCGTTGACAGTCAGTGAGACTTTGGACACGCGCAGTCCTCCCGGATGAATTTATAGTTGTTCCAATTAGAAGCACGGCCGTCGCAGTTTGCAACTGGGATTTTTGTGACGCCTGTTGGGTGGCGACGGCGGACCCAAGACGGCGCGATGACAGTCCGCGCCGCACCCTGCCACCATTCGGAGAAGTTCCCGGTTTACAGGCTCTTCAGCAATCCAGTGTACGCTCACTGCGCCCGGTTCTTTTACGGGGCGCGCAGGGGCGCGGAAGGCGGGGGCGACAGGTGGGTAATACAAAAGCTGACGGACCGCGGCATTGGACCGCGGCGATGCCGTCATTGCGTTTTCGCGGCAAGGTGACGCTCGGCTTCGCGGTGGTGCTGGGGATCACGGCGATCAGCATGAGCCTCGCTTATGTGGGCTTCGAGCGGGTCTCCGAAGGTGTCGTCAGCTACCGCGACGGCGTCGGGCAATCCGATCTCGCCCGCAATATTGATCGGGCGCTGACATCCTATCAGGCCCTCGCGCGCTATTATGTGGTGACCGGCAAGGACGACGACGCCAAAGCGGCGGTTGCGGCGCAACAGGAACTCAAGGACGCGATCGATCAGTCGCTGCTGGCGGCGACCAAGCCGGAGCGGCGCGAGCGGATCGTCCGGCTGTCCGGCGAGTTCGACGGCTTCGCCAAGCTGTTCGGCGAAGTTCAGGCGCTCAAGACCGAGAGCGCGATGCTGGTACAGAACCGGCTCGCCCGCGGCGGCAACAATCTGCGCTACAAGGTCGACGACCTCGCCAGCACGGCCGGTGAAAACGAACTCCCGGCCGTCGAACTGGGCGCCAAGCAGGTGGCCGGTCAGTTTCTCGCGGCGACGACGCAGGTCAGCACCTTCGTGATCAATTTCGATCGCCGCGCCTCGGACAGCGCGCTGGCGCGGCTCAAATTCGTCGAGAACGGGCTGAAAGCGATCTCGACCGACAATACAGACATCCTCACCCGGCTGAAGGAGCTGTCCGACCTGCTTGATGACTACAGGCAGACGCTGATCAAGCTCGTCGACAATTCCAAAGCGATCGACGCCCGCGTCGCGCAGATGCTGGAGGCGGCCGCGGCGATCACCAGGAATTCGGCGGCGATGAAGGCCGATCTGCTGGCCGATCAGCAAAGGCTGGAAAGGGAGTCCGACGCCACCGTCGCCTCGACAAAACGCCTCGTGGCGATGCTCGGCGTCGGCGGCTTCCTGCTCGGCGCCGTGCTGGCGCTCCTGCTCGGGCGCGGCATCTCGCGGCCGATGCAGACGATGTGCGGTGCGATGCGCAAGCTGGCGGATGGCGACTTCAACGTGGTTCTGCCCGGCCTCGGCCGCAAGGACGAGATCGGCGACATGGCCGCCGCGGTGGAGTCGTTCAAGGTCCAGGCCGCCCGCAAGGCCGAGCACGACGCCTCGGCGCGCGAGATCGAGGCGAGCGCCGGTCGCGAGGCGCGGCGCGCCGAACTGATCGGCTTCGCCAGCGAGTTCGAGGCCGCGGTCGGCGCGATCGTGGCGCACGTCTCCGACGCAGCAGAGCAGCTCGAGAAGGCTGCCGACACGCTGACCCGGACGGCCGAGACCACGCAAAGCCTGTCCAGCGAGGTCGCCGGCGCATCGCAGCACGCGTCATCCAACATGCAGTCGGTGGCGACGGCCACCGGGCAGCTGTCGGCCTCGGTCGGCGAGATCGGCCGTCAGGTCGGCCAGTCCAGCCGGATCGCCGGCAGCGCGGTCGAACAGGCGAACGAGACCGACGGCCGGATCGGCAAGCTGACCCAGGCGGCGCAACAGATCGGCGACGTGATCCGGCTGATCACCGCGATCGCCGAGCAGACCAATCTGCTGGCGCTCAATGCCACGATCGAAGCGGCGCGCGCCGGCGAGGCTGGCCGCGGCTTCGCGGTGGTCGCCGCCGAAGTGAAATCGCTGGCGAGCCAGACGGCGAAGGCGACCGACGAAATCTCGTCGCAGGTGGCCGAGATGCAGCAGGCGACCCAGGACTCGGTGGCGTCGATCAAGAGGATCGGCGACACCATCACCGAGATTTCGACGATCTCCGCCTCGATCGCCAGCGCCGTGTCGCAGCAGGGCGCGGCGACGCGCGAAATCGCCGACAGCGTGCAGAGCGTCGCGCGCGGCACCCAGCAGATGGCGAGCAACATCACCGCGGTCAATCGCGGCGCCTCCGACACCGGCGCTGCCTCCGCCGAGGTGCTGCACTCGGCGCGCAGCCTGTCGTCGGAAAGCGCGCGGCTGCGCACCGAGCTCGATCGCTTCATGGCGAACATCCGCGCGGCCTAACCATCCCGCCGCGGCCGGGTCCGCCGTTGTTCCGGGTTCCCGCTCCCGAATCATCGGGAACCGATCCGGTCGACCCTCGTTAGCTTGGCGACCGGTCTGCCTTCAGCGGCGGATCGCCACGTTCGGCGCTTGCGGCGTGGATCAAACGCCGGAGCGAGGTGAATGGCCAGTCCGAACAGCGCCGTGATGAGAGAGCCGCCGCCGCAGGCCGTCGGTGGCCGTGTCATCGAAACCGATATTCCGGCGCGATTGGACGGCCTGCTGTGGAGCGGCTTCCACACCCGTGTGGTATTCGCGCTCGGCGTCACGTGGATTCTCGACGGCCTCGAAGTCACGCTGGCAGGTTCGCTGTCGGGCGCGCTGAAAGCCAGCCCGCAGCTTCAGTTCTCCAATCTCGACATCGGCTTCGCCACCAGCGCCTATCTGGCGGGCGCTGTGCTGGGCGCGATCGGGTTCGGCTGGCTGACCGACCGGATCGGCCGCAAGAAACTGTTCTTCATCACGCTCGCGCTGTATCTCACCGCCACCGCGGCGACGGCGCTGTCGTGGGATCTCTGGAGCTACGCGCTGTTTCGCTTTCTCACCGGGGCGGGGATCGGCGGCGAATACACGGCGATCAACTCGACGATCCAGGAACTGATGCCGGCGCGCTATCGCGGCTGGACCGATCTGGTGATCAACGGCAGCTTCTGGATCGGTGCGGCGATCGGCGCGATCAGCGCCATCGTGCTGCTCGATCCGGCGGTGATCGATCCCGAACTCGGCTGGCGTCTGGCGTATCTGATCGGAGCGGCGCTCGGACTGATCGTGTTCGCGATGCGGTTCTGGATTCCCGAAAGTCCGCGCTGGCTGATGATCCATGGCCGTCCGGAGGAAGCCGAAGCGATCGTGGCCGACATCGAGAAGACGGCGCGCGCAGCGCCGGAGGCGGAGCATCGCAACCCGTCGAAGATCAGGTTGCAGATGCGCAGCCACACGCCGCTGCGTGAGGTCGCCCATACGCTGTTCACGACATACCGGCAGCGCTCGATCGTCGGGCTGACGCTGATGGCGGCGCAGGCGTTCTTCTACAACGCGATCTTCTTCACCTACGCGTTGGTGCTGACCGATTTCTTCGGCATCCCGTCTGGCGACGTCGGCTGGTACATCCTGCCGTTCGCGGCCGGGAACTTCCTCGGACCGCTGCTGCTCGGCCGGCTGTTCGACACCCTCGGACGCCGCAAGATGATCGCCTTCACCTACGGCGCCTCTGGAATCCTGCTCGCCGTGTCGGGCTATCTGTTCTCGATCGGCGCCCTGAGCGCGCAGGGCCAGACCATCGCCTGGATGGTGATCTTCTTCTTCGCGTCGCCGGCGGCGAGTGCGGCCTATCTCACCGTCAGCGAGACCTTCCCGCTGGAGGTCCGCGCGCTGGCGATCGCATTGTTCTACGCATTCGGCACCGGGATCGGCGGCGTCGCCGGCCCGGCGCTGTTCGGGGCGCTGATCGACACCGGTTCGCGCACCAGCGTGTTTGCCGGCTATCTGCTCGGCGCGAGTCTGATGATGATCGCCGCTGTGGTCGGTTGGCGTTATGGTATTGCGGCTGAACGCCGGTCGCTTGAACACATTGCGCGGCCGCTGGCCGCCGTAGAGGAAAGCCGATGACTTCGAAGCTCGCCGAAACTTCATCGCGGCCCACGACCAATTCCGTGCCGGTGCCGAGCGCGTTGGTGCCGCATCTCGATCAGTGCGCGATGCTGCTGGACATCGACGGCACCCTGCTCGATCTCGCGCCGACGCCGCGCGAAGTCTGGGTTCCGCCGGAACTCGAGCTGACGTTGCGCGGGCTGCACGCGCGCACCTCCGGCGCGCTGGCGCTGGTCAGCGGCCGGTCGATCAACGACATCGACCTGATCTTCGCGCCGCTGAAGCTGCCCGCGGTCGGCGGCCACGGCGCGGAGATGCGACTGTTGTCCGACGGCGATCTGGTATCGACCCACGCGCCGCCGATGGATCCCGAATTGAAGAACCGTCTCGCCGCGATCGCGCGGATCAGCCCCGGTATTTTGCTGGAAGACAAGGGCTACTCACTGGCGTTGCACTATCGTCTGGCGCCCCACACCGAGAAGGCGATCTACGAATCCGTCGCGGCGATCCGCGCCGAGAATCCGCACGCGCCGCTGGAAGTCTTGCCCGGCAAGTCGGTGTGCGAGATCAAGCATTCCGGTTTCACCAAAGCCACCGGCGTGATCGAGCTGATGAAGCACGAGCCGTTCAAGGGGCGCCGGCCGGTGTTCCTCGGCGACGACGTCACCGACGAAACAGTGTTTGCGATCATGCCGGAACTACGCGGCCTGGCGTTTTCGGTCGGACGCCACAGCGACATGGTCGCGGGACATTTCGACGAGCCGCGCGACGTGCGCGCGTGGCTCGCGCGTCTGCTCGATCCGCAGCAGGCTTCTGCGACTTAAATCCACAGGTTCCGTCTCGGATCATGTCGCGGCCGCAAAGTTGTTCGATTTGAGCCATGGAACGAACTTGATGAACGGTTGTTAATTCCGACAACAAATAGGGCGTCGGAGGGACACGTGAACCTAGTTGTCGTTTCTAACCGGGTGGCGAGGGCCTCGGCAAATGAGCCGATGACGGGCGGTTTAGCCGCCGCTCTGCTTCCGGTGGTGGAGAAATCCGGTGCAATCTGGGTGGGCTCCAGCGGCCGCGTGCGCGATGGCGCACAACGGGAACCTTTCGCCGAAATCGAACAGCTCGGTTCCGGCGCACTTGCGATGCTGGATCTGCCCGCGGCGCATTATGGCGGTTACTATGAAGGCTTCGCCAATTCCGCGCTGTGGCCGGCGCTGCATTCCCGCGCCGATCTGATCCGCGTGTCGCAGGACGACTATCACTCCTATCGCGAAGTCAACGGCTTCATGGCGCGCGCCTTGATGCGGTTCCTCAAGCCGGACACCGCGTTCTGGATTCAGGATTACCACTTTCTTGCGCTCGGCGCGGAATTGCGCGCGCTCGGCGTGACCCAGCCGATCGGCTTCTTTCTGCACACGCCATGGGCGTCGCCGGCGACGATGGGCTGCGTGCCGCATAATCGCGACCTGATCGAAGCGATGCTGGCTTATGATCTGATCGGTTTCCAGACCGAGGAGGACAGGTCTAACTTCCTGTCCTATGTCAAAGCCGAACTCGGCTTCGTCGTCACCGACGGCGTCGTCACGACGGCGCGCGGCATCGCGCGATGCGAAGTGTTTCCGATCGGCATTGACGCCGATCTTTTTGCGCAACAGGCGCAAAAGGCGACGGCGCATCCCGATGTCTCCCGGCTGCGCAAGAGCCTCAACGGCGAGAAGCTGGTGATCGGCGTCGACCGGCTGGATTATTCCAAGGGCCTGATCAACCGCATCAATGCGTTCGATCGCCTGCTGACGACGCGGCCGTCCTGGCAGCGAACCGTTTCGCTGCTGCAGATCGCAACGCCGTCGCGCGGCGCGATCGAGGCCTATGGCAATCTGCAGGGCGAACTCGCCAGGCTCGTCAGCGACGTCAACGGACGGCTCGGCGAGGCCGACTGGACGCCGATCCGCTATCTCAACAAGGGTTTCCGCCAGGGCGTGCTGGCGGGGCTGTATCGGACCGCGCAGGTCGGCCTGGTGACGCCGCTGCAGGACGGCATGAATCTGGTGGCGAAGGAATATGTCGCCGCGCAGAACCCGATCGATCCCGGCGTGCTGGTGCTGTCGAAATTCGCCGGCGCGGCCCAGGAGCTCGACACCGCGCTGCTGGTCAATCCGCACGACGTCGAAGGGATGGCGCGGGCGATCGACACCGCGCTGTCGATGCCGGTGACCGAGCGGCGACTGCGCTGGGAGGCGATGATGGCCAAGCTGCGCCGCGGCAGCGTGCAAGCCTGGTTCTCGGATTTCGTGACGTCGCTGGAAAGCGCCAATGACGCCAACAGCGAGGCCGTCGGCGCGATCGCCAGCACAGCGCCGGCGCTGAAGATGGCCGGCGGCTGGTCGCGACGCTCGCCGGTGGCGTTCAGCGGAGCGATCCTGCGATAGGCTGACCGGGGCAGCGATGATCGGGGCAGCGCCCCGGAGGCCGGAGCACATTGTCCGCTGATCCGCCGGACCTCGTCCGCCGGAGCCGTTGCGTTTTGCGACCAGCCCGCAGAGCCCGCGCCGCGCCCGCAGCCCGCATCGCGAGGCTTTTCCGGCCGTGCGCGGCTCATGAAAGGCCCATCAACCAATAATTGAGGTGAAATCCCCCGGCCGCCCTCGCGATCCCTTGCAAAAAACGCCCGGCGCGGTCATGAGAGGGCGCCCGGAGAGATGGCCGAGTGGCTTAAGGCGCACGCTTGGAAAGCGTGTGTGCGGGAAACCGTACCGTGGGTTCGAATCCCACTCTCTCCGCCAACCTTCAGACGTTCTGCATTCTTTTTTGATTTCAACGTCTTGTCAATGCTGGCAATTCAGGTGCCCCGCCCGGGCGGCCCCAATGTGCCTCCACGGCGCAAGAACCACCTGATCGGTCCACGCGGATGCTCTTGCCCGACTTCGGGAGAGGTAATCATGGAATATGTGGCCAGTGCGTTCTTACAGGCCGAAGTTCTATCGTGCCTGCGGAGGGAAGGTTTCCCGTACGCTGGAGTGGAAATTCGCCATATCGAAGGTGACGCCAGCAACTGGATGGTCGACTTGACAATGCCGGTCGGTCAGGACGGGGCGGCGGCGCGGCGGGCTATCATCACGCGCATCCAGCCGGATCTGCGGTCGAGATACAATCTGGAGACTGGCTAGGACGCATCACGCCTCCAGCGCCCGATAGACAGACCCCAGCTGATGTTCAGCGCTATTCGCAATGGCCGACGGCCTCAGCCTTCAACGCCCTGACCTTCGCCTCGATGCTCGGCGTTCGGCCCTTGTAGGCGCCACGCGGGCCTTAGCATCGGCGATCCTCTCGAGTTGGCGTTCCTAGCCTAGCTTGGTTACCTTTCGTCACCGACATCCTGACTATGCCGGGCGCGACCGGCCGGCCGGCGGTCTCGCGCCGTTGACGCCCACAGAGCGTATTCCGCATGCGCCCTGTAGCGGCCTTAGGCTCGGTGACGTCGTTGCGCGACGGTGCTCAATGACCGTCAGACGCGGGCTACGATAGCCCCCGGAAACGCCCACCCACCCCCGATTGACAAAACGTCAGCCGATGCTATCAAAATGGCAACGGTATTTTGGGGAGAGTGAACGTGCGAGGGGTTGGCGTGTCGGCGATGACTGATTTCGATATCCATGCCCTGATCGAGCCGAAATCGATCGCAATGGTCGGTGTGTCTCCCGGTGCGCCGAATTCATGGGGGTTCCGCACCATGCGGGTGCTGGCCGAGGGCGGCTATACTGGCGCGCTTTACGCCGTGCATCCGACCAAAACCGTTCCCGGTTTCGAGACCGTTCGCTCGCTTCGCGACAAGCCGGCGCCCGATCTGGTGGCGGTCTGCGTGCGCGCCGAGCAGGCCGTCGATGTGGTCCGCGAGGCGCGGGAGATCGGCGCCAAGGCCGCGATCGTTTTCGCGTCGAATTTCGCCGAAATCGGCGAGGATGGCGTCCGCCTGCAGCGTGAGCTGATCGAGGCCGCCGGCGACATGCCGTTTCTCGGGCCGAATTGTCTCGGCTTTTCCAATCGCACCGCGTCGGTGAAGATGTCGGTGGCGCCGTTTCTCAATCGGCCGTTGCTGCCGCCCGGTCCCGTTGCGCTGGTGGCGCAATCCGGCGCGCTCGGCCTCGTCCTTGCGCAATGCGTGGAGGAAAGCGGCGTCGGCTATTCGCACTTCATCAGCGTCGGCAATGAATGCGTGGTGACGGCGTCGATGCTGGCGCGGCAGCTCGTCGAGCGCGACGATGTCGGGATCGTCTTCATCTATCTCGAAACGCTGCGCGATCCGCAGGTGCTGGCTGAAGCCGCCGCGCGCGCCCACGCGCTCGGCAAGCGGATCATCGTGTTGAAGGCCGGCGCCTCCGACGCGGGCCGGCGCGCGGCGCTGTCGCACACCGCGGCGATTGCGGGCAACGACACGCTGTTCGGGGCGCTTGCGCGCGACATGGGCATCGTCAGCATTCGCGACGACGAGGGCGTTCAGCCCGTGCTGGCCGCGCTCCGGCGCGACTGGGTCATGCCGCCGAAGCCGCGGGTCGCGATCCTCAGCAATTCGGGCGGCGCGGGCGCGCTGCTGGCCGACCGGCTGGTGGCGGAAGGTGCGCGCGTCGAGGCGTTTTCCGAGCCGTTGCGGCAGGCGATCCGCCAGACCGGGCTGGTCGAGGCCGGCGATCAAAATCCGCTCGACATCGGCGGCGGTTGGGAAGCGTTGCTGGATCGCGTCGAGCCGTGTCTCGAAGTTCTCGACCACGCCGAAGAGGTCGACGCCGTCGTCGTCTACTATGCGTTCGGCGATATCATCGGCGCGAAGGTCGCGCCGATCGCCGACTATTGCGCGGCGATGTCGAAGCCGGCGGTGTTCGTCTGGCAGGCCGCGCCGTCGGAATTCTATGCCAGCGTCACGGCGCGCGACGTTCTCACCGCGACGATCGGCGGCGGGGTGCGCGCGGTCGTCGCGCAGATGGCTCTCGCCTCCGCCGGCGAGGTCGCGTGGCAGCGCCGCGATGTCGCCGCGGTGGCGTTGCCGGTGGTGCAGGCGGGGCAATCCACCATCGCCGAACTCGACGCGGGCGCCGTCCTGCGAAAGCTCGGGATCGGCGTCGTCGATGCGGTCGTGTCCGCGCGCGGACAGGCTGCCGCGGCAATCGCCGAAGTCGGCGCCAAGGGATGGACGCGCTGCGTCGTCAAGGGCAACGCCGCCGACGTCCTGCATCGCAACCGTGTCGGCCTGGTCGAAGTCGGCGTGCCGGTCGAACGGCTCGCCGAAGTCCTGGAGCGTTTCGAGCGGCGGCTGGACGAGGTGTCGTCCGATCCGCAGCGCAGTCTGCTGATTCAGCCGATGATCGCCTTCGAGGAGGAAATCGGCGTCGGCGGTCTGCTCGATCCGAATTACGGCCCCGCGATCCTGATCGGGCCCGGTGGCGTCGGCATCGAGGCGGCTTCGGGCGAGCGGCACGTCCTGCTGCTGAGCGCGTCCGATGAATCGCGCGCGGCCTACCAGAGCCGTGTCGAAGACGCTTACGGCCTCGCGCGCGGAACGCTCGCGCCGGTCGTCGACGGACTCGAGCGGCTACTCGCGACGCCGACTGTTTCCGAGATCGATATCAATCCGATGGTGCGAACGCCCGACGGCGGTCTCATCGCGCTGGATGCTCTCATCGTCGTCGAACCGCATCACCCGACGGCTGCCGCCTGACCGGCGGCGTAAAAAAACGATGCAACCCAGGGAAGGAAACCAGATGTCTCGCAAAATCATATCAGGCGTCGTGGCGCTGGCGGTTGTCGGCACCGCGTCGGCCCTCGTCGCGCAACCGGCGTCGATCACCATCGTCAATCCGGGCGGCCCCTATCTCGAGGCGACGCTGGAGGCCTGGGGCAAGACCTTCACCGAGAAGACCAACATCAAGGTGAAGGGCGACTCCCCGCAGAGCCTGCCGAAGATCCAGCAGATGGTCGGCGCCAAGAACGTGTCGTGGGATGTCGTCGAAGTGCCGCCGGTGTTCACGATGCGCCATTGCGGCACGCTGTTCGAAAAGCTCACGCCCGGCCTCGTCGACGCGGCGCGCGTCAATGCGGGCTTCGGCAATGAATGCGGCGTGCCGGATGCGGGCTACGCCAACATCATGCTCTACAACAAGACCAAGTTCGCGAAGGGCGGCCCGCAGAACTGGGCCGACTTCTTCGACGTCAAGAAGTTTCCCGGCAAGCGCGGCCTGTGGGACGGCGCCGAGGGCGTGAACCTCGAAATCGCGCTGCTGGCCGACGGCGTCGCTCCGGAGAATCTGTATCCGCTCGACCTCGATCGCGCGTTCCGCAAGCTCAGCGAACTCAAGCCGCATATCGTGTTCTGGCGAACCGGCGCGCAATCCACCCAGATGATGGAAAGCGGCGAAGTCGACATGATCATGGCGTGGTCGTCGCGCGCCTATCCGGCGCTGAAGAACGGCGCGCCGTTCGAGCCGGTGTGGAACCAGCACATCATCTACAACAACGTTCTGGCGATTCCGATGGGCGCGCCGAACAAGGCCGCCAGCGAAGCCTACATTCGCCATGCGCTCGAGGACAAACAGCAGGCCCGCATCACCGAGCTCTATCCGGTCACGCCGGCGCTGATCGGCGCCGCTCCGAAGCTCGACGAGGCGGGCATGAAAGTCTTCGCCGGCACGCCTGAGCGGGCCAAGACCGCGATCCGCCTCAATCTGAAATGGGTCGCCGACAATTCCGAAGTGATCCAGAAGCGCTGGATCGAGTGGTTGAACTCCTGACCTCGTCGGGCGGGCGGCACTTGCCGCCCGCCCGTCTCCCGCTCGGAATGAAATCAGCTGTCGTGTCCAGAGTTTCGCCATGAACCCCGCACGCAATCCCAACGGCCTGTCGGTTCTTGTCGGCATCCAGCTGATGCTGCCGACGGCGGCATTCCTGGCGTTGTTCTTCGTCTGGCCGACGGTTCTGATCGTCTCGCAGAGCTTGCTCGGCGAGGGTGGATGGTTGTCGCAATACACCATGTTCCTGTCGAGCGCGGGCTATGTGCGCATCCTGCTGCGCACGCTGGTCATGGCCGGCCTCGTCAGCACGCTGTGCCTGATCATCGCCTATCCCTACGCGTATCTGATGAGCCAGGTGCGCGGCAACATGCTCACGGTGCTGATGGGCGTCGTGCTGATCTCGTTCTTCACCAGCGTGATGGTGCGATCCTTCGCGTGGATCGTGGTGATGCAGCGCAACGGCATCGTCGACCGCCTGGCGCAGTCCCTCGGCTTCGACTCGCTGGTGCTGCGCGGCTCCACCCTCGGCGTCACCATCGCGATGGTGCAGATCATGCTGCCGTTCATGATCTTTCCGCTCTACAGCACGATGGTCGGCATCGACCGTCGTCTCAATGTCGCCAGCAAGTCGCTCGGCGCGAATGGCTGGACCACATTCTGGCGGGTGTACTGGCCGTTGTCGCTGCCCGGCGTGGTCAGTGGCTGGGTCATCGTCTTCATCACTTCGCTGGGATTCTACGTGATCCCCGGCCTGGTCGGTTCGCCGCAGGAGCAGCTGCTCTCGCAATTGATCTACTCGCTGATTAATACCGTGTTGAACCTGCCGCTCGCTTCGGCCGCGTCGATGCTGCTGTTGCTGATGGCGCTGGCGGTGGTGCTGCCGGCGATGTCGCGGTTCGACGTCGCCGCGGGCGTGACGGCGCGGGCCGGACAGGTCAACGACACGACCGATCGTCGCTCCGCGTGGCTTTACGTCTGGGCGATCGTGGTGGGCGTTGCGCTGCTGCTGCCGAGCCTGGTCGTCATTCCCCTGAGCTTTCCGGGCAATGCCAGCTTCGCCTTTCCGCCGACCTCCTGGTCCACGCGATGGTACGAGCGGTTCTTCAGCAGCGACGAATGGTTCGGCGCGCTGCTGGCCTCCTTGCAGGTCGCCGTCATCACGATGGTGCTCGCCGTGGTGCTGTCCGTCAGCGCTGCGCTGGCGATCCGCCGGCTGCCGCCCTCGTTCCGCATCGTGCTTCGCTCCTTCGTGATGGCGCCGCGCATCGTGCCCGGCATCATCATCGCGATCGCGATCTATGGTCTGTTTCTCTCATGGGGTCTGACGGCGACCACTGCCGGCTTCGTGATCGCCCACACCGTTCTGGCGCTGCCGTTCTCCTTCATTCCGATCATGACGGCGCTCGAACAATTCGATACGCGGCTCGAGCAGGCTTCGGCGAGCCTCGGCGCCGGACGGACCAAGACCTTGTTCAGGGTGATGTTGCCGTTGATTTCGCCGGGACTTTTGACGGGCGGGTTGTTCGCTTTCGTCATCTCGTTCGACGAGGTCGTCGTCTCCCTCTTCATCAGCGGAACCGAACTGCGGACGCTTCCCGTCCAGATGTATCGGTCCGTCGCCACCGATATCGATCCGACCATCGCGGCGGCATCGACCATGCTTCTGCTCCTCACAATGGTGCTGGTGATCGGAAGCTCCATGCTCTCAAAGAAGTTTCAGCGTGCTCCATGACGAACATCAGAACCAACGGCGCTGCACTTGTCCTGAAAGATCTCGCGAAGACCTACGGTTCGCTCGCCGTGGTCCGGGATGTGTCGCTCACTGTCGCGCCGGGCGAGTTCGTCACCTTTCTCGGGCCGAGCGGTTCGGGCAAGACGACGACGCTCAATCTCATCGCCGGATTCACCGAGGCCAGCGCCGGCCGGATCACGCTCGACGGACGCGATCTCGGCAATGTGCCGGCGCATCAGCGCGGCATCGGCGTCGTGTTCCAGAGCTACGCGCTGTTCCCGCATATGACGGTGCGGCAGAATATCGCCTATCCGCTCGAACAGCGCCGGCCGCGGATGGACCGCAAGGCGATCGAGACGCAGGTCAGCGACGTCCTGCAATTGGTCGAGATGGCCGGATACGCCGACCGCCGGCCGCATCAATTGTCCGGCGGCCAGCAGCAGCGCGTCGCGCTCGCGCGTGCGGTGGTGTTCGAACCGAAATTGCTGTTGCTCGACGAGCCGCTCGGCGCGCTCGACAAGAGGTTGCGGGAAAGCCTGCAGCTCGAGCTGCGCCGCATCCATCGTGAGCTGGGCGTCACCGTCATCTTCGTCACCCACGACCAGGACGAGGCGATGACGCTGTCCAATCGCATCGTGGTGTTCAACGAGGGCCGCATCGAGCAGGTCGGCACGCCGCAGCAGCTGTACGGGCAGCCGGCCACCGAGTTCGTCGCCCGCTTTCTCGGCGACTCGAACATCTTCCGCGGTCGGGTCGAGGACCAGCATCTGAATTGCGGCGCGTTCAACATCCGGCTGCCCGCGCCGGCCACGCCCGGTCCGCTGTCCGCGATGGTGCGTCCGGAGAAAATGCGGGTGAAGAAGGACGTCGCCGGCGCAGGCGAGGACGGCGTTGCCGCCACGCTCACCGACGTGACGTTCTCGGGCTCGACCTGGCGCGTCGAGGGGCATGATTCGGATGGCCGGACATTGTTGGCGCGGGTCGCCGACGGTTCGACCCTCGGCATCGGCGAGATGGTCAATTTCGTCTGGTCCGTCGAGGACGTGCGTATCGTCGCCAGCGAAGCCCGGCCATGAGCGACGCGCGCCTTCAGCAGATCGCGCAACTGGCGCAGGGCGAGCCGCTCGCCGACCGTTCGGCGCATCTGCGCCGTCTGGCCGATAGCAAGTTCGACATTCTGGTGATCGGCGGCGGCGCGACCGGTGCGGGCGTCGCGCTCGATGCGGTGACGCGCGGGTTCTCCGTCGGGCTGATCGAGAAAGCCGACTTCGCCTCGGGTACCTCGTCGCGCTCGTCGAAAATGATCCACGGCGGTTTTCGCTACATGCAGACCGGCGACGTCGCATTGGTGCGGGAATCGCTGCGCGAGCGCACCTTGCTGCAGTCGAACGCGCCGCATCTCGTGTCGCTGCTTCCGTTCTTGATCCCGCTGTTTCTCAAGGGGGGATTGATCAACCCGAAAGTGTCGCGCGCGCTGGGCGCAGCGCTGTGGAGCTATCAGTTCGCCGGCTCGTGGCGGATCGGTCGTCGCCATCGCCGGCTCAAGGCGTCGGAGGTGCTGGCGCATATGCCGGTGCTCGATCCCGACAAGGTCGGCGAAGGCTATCTGTTTCACGATCTGCGCACGGATGACGCGCGGCTGACGCTCGCGATCGCCGCCACTGCGGCGGCGCACGGCGCAGCGGTCGCCAATCACGCTGAATGCGTCGGCATCTCCGATGTCTCGGGCGGATTGCGCCGGGTGTCGGTGAAGACGGCGGAAGGCGAGTTCACGGTTGCGGCGCGGATGGTGGTCAATGCCACCGGCATCTGGGCGGGAGAGCTGCTCGGCCACGCGCGACTGTCCGCCGCGCAGGGGCTGGTCGCCGCCAAGGGCACGCATCTGGTGTTTCCGCGACACGTGTTCGGCAATGACGTGGCGGTCAGCCTGCCCACGACAGACCGGCGCACGATGTCGGTCGTCGATGCGGGCGCCTTCAGCTATGTCGGATCGACCGACACGACGGCGGATTGCGCGATCGATGAGCCCGGCATCACGCAGCGGGACATCGACTATGTGCTGGCGGGCATCAACCGCAACGTCACGCGGCCGCTGAGCGAGGACGACATCACGGGCGGCTGGAGCGGCTTTCGGCCTCTGCTCGCGGACCAGAGCAAGGCGAGAACCGCCGACCTGTCGCGCAAGCATCGCATCACGCTCGATGCGGACGGCTTCGTATCGGTGACCGGCGGCAAGCTCACGACCTACCGGGCGATGGCCGAAGAGGCCGTCGATGTCGCCGCCAAAGCGCTCGGCGGCGGCCGCGCTTGCCGCACCCGCAAGCTGCGCCTTCACGGCGCCAGCTCCGATTTCAAATTCTCCGCGCCGCTCGGCCGGCTCACGCGCTACGGCGTTCAGGGCGCCAAGGTGGCCGCGCTCGCGGCGCGCGACGAAGCGCTGGCGCGCCCGATCACCAAAAACGCCGAGAGCCTGATCGCCGAAGCCGTTTGGGGACTTCACGCCGAAATGGCCGGAAGTCTCGAGGATGTGCTGATGCGGCGGACGCGCGTCGGCCTGTTCGATGGCCGCGCCGTTTTGAACGATCTCGATGTTCTGGGCGGCCGGATCATGGACTGGACGGATTGGTCCCCTGATCGCCGACAGCGAGAAATCGACGCGACGCGCCGGGTGCTGCGGCGTGAGCTTGGTCCCCTTGCGGCTTCGTCCGCCGTCACTCCTCCGATTGAAGTAAAGGATACATGATGCCAAAGGCCCTGCCCATTTCATCGCGACAGCCGCCGGCGCTGCCGGGAGGCGTGATGACGCGCGCGCAATTCCGCGGCGAGACGCTGAGCGGCCGCGCCGTCGCGGTGTCCGACGCCACGATCCGACAGCTGGAAGCCATCTGCCCGACCCGCGTGGACGATAACAGCCTGTTCGACTATGCGCGCGACTGGTGGCCTCTGGGTCTGGTCTGGTCGACGAGCGGTCATGTCGCGCGGCTGCCGTCGGCCGTGGTGATGCCGTCGACCGTCGACCAGATCGCAGCCGTGCTGCGGATCTGCAACGAGGCGCGCATTCCGGTCGTCGCGGCCGGCGGGCGCTCCGGCGTGCTTGGAAACTCGCTTCCGGTTTTCGGCGGCGTCGTGCTCGATACCACGCAGCTGTCTGGTATCCTCGATCTGCGGGAGGACGATCTCGTGGTCGACGTCCAGGCCGGCACGTTCGGCGATGATTTCGAAACCACGATGCAGGCCGCAGGTTACACCGCGGGGCATTGGCCGCAGTCGATCGCGCTGTCCACCGTGGGCGGATGGATCGCCTGCCGTGGCGCGGGGCAGATGTCGAGCCGGTACGGCACGATCTCCGACATCACCATGAGCGTGACGGCCGTTCTCGCCGATGGCAGCGTCATCGATACCAGCGATTATTCGCACTCCGCGACCGGGCCCGACCTCACGCAACTCTTCGTCGGCTCGGAGGGCACGCTCGGCGTCATCACCTCGGCCCGCCTGCGGATCTCGCCGAAGTCCGATCACGCCCGCAATGCGGCGTTCGCCTTTCCGACTTTCGCGGCGGGGGTGGCGGCGATCCGCCGCTTCGTGCGCCGAGGGATGTCGCCTGCGATCGTGCGGCTTTACGACCAGGTCGAATCGCGGCGCAATTTCGGAACCACCAATCAATGCGTGCTGATCTTGCGCGACGAGGGCGATCCGGCCCTGATCGATGGGCCCTGGCAAGCCGTTCTGGAGTCGTGCGACGGCGAAGCGCTCGGCGATGCTCTGGTCAAGCAATGGATGTCGCATCGTAACAACGTCAGCACGATGGGCGAACTGATCGCCGATCGCGCGCCGGATACGATGGAAGTCGCCGCGCCGTGGTCGCGGGTGGTCGAAATCTACGAGAAGACCACCGCCGCCATTTCGGCGATCGATGGCTCGCGCACCGCGACCGCGCATATCTCGCACGTCTATTCCGATCGGGTCGGGCTGTATTTCATGTTCGGCGGCCGCCCCGAACTGAACGCGCGTCCGGGATGGTACCGTCAGGTATGGGACGCGGCCGCCACCACCGTGCTGCAGAACGGTGGCAATCTCAGCCACCATCATGGCATCGGCCTCGGCCGCGGTCGCTTCATGCGGTCCGCGCTGGGCAGCAGCTTCGATGTTCTGGATCGGGTGAAGTCGGCGCTCGATCCGAACCGGATTTTGAACCCTGGCAAGATGGGCCTCGACAGTCCGTTCGGTCCGCCTCCAGTGTGGTCGGATGACGTGACCGTTCCGCCCAAGACCGAGGCGCCGTGACCCGTTCCGTTCTGGTCATCGATTTCGGCACGACCAGCCTGCGCTTTTCGATTGTCTCCGCCACTGGAGACATTCTGGAAGCGCGGCGGGTGGTGCTGCCGATGCTCGCAGGAACGGCGGGCGAGGTGGCCTGGGACGGTGATCTCATCGCCGCAACGGTGCTCGCGGAAACCCGACGGCTCGCCAAAGACTGGCAGCCGCTCGGGATCGCGATCGCCAACCAGCGTGTCAGCTGTCTGCTGTGGGACGCCGCGAGCGGCCGCGCGCAGGGACCGGTGTTGTCGTGGTCGGACGCGCGCACCGCGACGCTCGACCGCGCGCTGCGAAAATCCGGCAGCGGCCACATCCCCAATCTCACCGGGAGCAAGCTGCGCTGGTTGCTCGATCGCGTCGATCCGGATCGTCAGGCCGTCGCGGCAGGGACGCTGCGCGCGGGCACGCTGGACAGCTTCATCGTCTGGGTGCTGTCGGAGGGCCGCCTGCACGTCACCGATTTCACCAATGCGGCTCAGTCCGGACTTCTGCGCCAGGACACGCTGCGCTGGGATGAAGCATTGGCGAACCTGCTCGGCGTGCCGATGTCGATTCTGCCGCAGCCCGCGCTGTCGGTCGGGCCGTATGGATTCGCCGCCGCGATCGATCCGCATCTTCCGATCCTCGGAATGATCGGCGATCAGCAGGGATCGCTGCTGGGGCAGGGCTGCACGCAGCCCGGACAGGCCAAGCTGACCTTCGGGACGGTCGGCGCGCTCAACGTGGTTGTCGGCGATCGACCGACGACCGTGAGCAGCCGCGTGGCATTCGCCAACATTGCCTATAGCGACCGAAGCGGCGCGGTGTACGGCGCCGAGACCTCGATCCAATCCGCAGGCTCGGCGATCGAGTGGCTGGTCGAGATCGGGGTGCTGCCGAATCCCGCCGCGATCGACGATCTTGTCGATCCAGGCAAGCGCGCCGAGCGGGTAGTTTTTGTATCGGCTTTGCACGGACTCGGCGCGCCGCACTGGAAGACGGGCGCGCGCGGCGCATTCCTCGGCCTGTCGGCCGCCGACGGACGCGAAGCACTGGTGCGCGCCGTGCTCGACGGCATCGTCTGCGCGACGGCGGACGCGCTGGACGGCCTCGAAACCGAACTCGGTCGCAGGCTCGACCGGATCAGCGTCGATGGTGGGCTGGCCGCCAGTGGTGCGTTCTGTTCGATCCTGGCCGCGACGCTCGGGCGCGATCTGGTCCGCGCCGCTCACCTCGAAGCGACGACGCTCGGCGCCGCGCGTATCGGCTTCAGTGCGCTCGGCGGCGCCGACGTCTTCACACCCGCTGCGGCGCAGCCGATCGTGCTGGTGCCCGGCACCGTGCCGGCGGATCGCGCGCGGGCGCGGCGCGCCACCGACATGGTCTTGCTCGAACAGTCGCAGAGCCTGGGAGACCGGCGGCCGTGATCGGCGCGGCCGACGAAACTGCTGTTCGCGCGCCGGCGACCTCGATGGTAGTGGGCGATCCCGACACATGCGACGGCCAACTTCTGCTATCGGCTTTGCGGGGCGGGGCTTACCATCGTTTCGCGGCCGGCCGTTGAAAGGACCCGAAATGACCAAGACCAAAGACAAACAGCCGGACCGGGCGGTCAACGACGTTTCGGCCGATCAGGAATCGACGGCCGCCGAGAAGGTCGAGGAAGCCGCGCTTGCGATGATCGCAAGGGAAGGCGTTCTCGCCGGCCTCAACCTGAACGAGGTCGCCAAACATGCGGGCGTGACGCGCGGGCTGGTCTATCATCATTTCGGTTCACGCCGGGGTCTGTTGCGTGCGGCTCTCAAGCGCCGGATGTCCTCCGAACGCGACTCGTTTCAGACGCCGAGCGAGCCGATGCGCCTCGGCGCGCGTGTGGCCCACGCGATCCGCGCGACCATCAAGAACAAGGACATGCTGGCGCTGACCACGCTGCTGCATCTCGATGGCTCGACCGCGCCGCGCCTGATGCCGAATGCCGAACTGACGCTGGCGCTGATGCAGCGGGATCAGGCGTTGAATCTGCTGCCGGACGAACACGATTTGCCGGCGTTGCACGCGGCCTATGCGGCTGCGACCTATGGCTATGGCTTGTACCGCGAGGTGCTCGCCCGCGACCTCGCAGTTTCGGTCGACGAGTTGGACCGGCGTGTGATCGACGTCCTCACGCGGTTGTTCGACGGCATCGACAAGCCGGAGCCTGAAGCAGGATGACGTATCCCGGTTTCGGGATCGCGCCCGAACGCCCGAGGCGCATCGTCAGGCGTCGGCGTGGCCGGGCTGGGCGGGAGTCGTCAGCGCTTCGCTGATTTGCCACAGGCGGCGGTTCGCTTGCGCGTCGAGCGCCTGGGCGGGTGCCGGGATGGTCTTGCGATAGCCGAAATACTGACCACTGACGTTCGCCAGCTCCGGTGCTTTGGCGACATACAGCACCCGCCGCGCCGCCCGTTCGGGGGAGGGGATCGCCCAGCCCAGCAGCCGGGCAAACAGCTTCAACAGTAGGCCCTGCGCGCCATCGGTGCCGCCCAGGTTCGATCTGAAAACGCCCGGAAAGACGCAATTGACCGTTACGCCGCTGCCCTGCAGCCGGCGCGCCAGTTCGAAAGTGAAATGCAGATTGCCGAGCTTGGACTGGCCATAGGCCTGCATCAGGCCGTAGGGTCGCCGCTCCCAATTCAGATCATCGAAATCCAGCGCCGTGTTGATACGGGTGCCGACATTGACGATCCGCGCCGGCGCGCTCGCTTTGAGCAAATCCAGCAGCAGGTTGGTGAGCAGAAACGGGCCGAGGTGATTCACCGCCAGCGCACGCTCGATACCCTGTGGGCTGAGCCGTCGCTCGGCGAAGGCGGTGCCGGCATTGTTCACCAGCAGATGCAGTTGCTCGAAGCGTTCGCCTACCGCCTGAGCCAAAGCGCGGATCGCTGACTGGTCGGCCAGATCGGCGACGAATAGATGCAGATCGTCGTTGCCCGTGGCGGCGCGGATGTCCTCCAGCGCCTGCTCGCCGCGGGCGCGATCGCGGACCACCAGCCCGACGCGCATATCGGCCGCCAGCGCTGCTGCGATGGCTTTGCCCAGCCCCGAATTCGCGCCTGTGACCAGGGCAGTCATTTTCCCCGCCGCGCTCGTGCTCATCGGTTTATCCCTTTCGCCGGATGCGGTCCGACCTGGTCGGCGTCGTTCGTCAGCGGTCTGATGCCGGTCGAGATCTGACGACCTTGCTTCATGATCGATCCTCCGCGCGACAGCCAGGGCGACCATATAGGCCGGAAGTGAAGGCGATCGCGACTGCGCAACATCGCGCCTCCGTGAGGCTAAGGCAGAACACGATGCAACACGAATCGACACCACGTGTCGTCGTCAAATTCGGAAGTATGAATCCGGTACTGCTGTTCGAGACGGTGCTGGAATAGGCCGTTGATGGGCAGCGCTTCCGGGTGCGGAAAACCCGGGCCGTTCCACCGAAATCCTGTAGATTGTCCGGCGGGTGGCCGGACCGAGCGCCTTGATCGAGAGGAAGCCATGAGTCGTCTCCGTGTGCATCCCGAAGCGCATCTCGTAGTCCGCGTCGGCTGGTTGCGAGCTGCGGTGCTCGGGGCCAATGACGGCATTGTCTCGACCGCGAGCCTGATCGTCGGCGTTGCCGCCGCAGCCGCGAGCCCCAGCGATATCCTGATTACCGGAACGGCGGGCCTGGTTGCCGGCGCGATGTCGATGGCCGCCGGCGAGTATGTCTCTGTCAGCTCGCAGTCCGACACCGAGAAGGCGGATCTCGCGCGCGAACGCAAGGAGCTGAGCGACAACGTCGTGTTCGAACAGGAGGAGCTTGCCGCGATCTATGTCGAGCGCGGCGTCGACCCGGCGCTTGCGCTGCAGGTCGCCGGGCAATTGATGGCGAAGGATGCGCTGGGCGCGCACGCGCGCGACGAGCTGGGAATTTCGGAAATGACCACCGCGCGGCCGATCCAGGCCGCGCTGACCTCCGCCGCGACATTCTCCGTCGGCGCGGCAATGCCGCTGCTGATGGTCGTCGTCTCGCCCGCGAATGTGCTCGTGCCTGTCGTGTCCGCGGCGTCGTTGGCGTTTCTCGCCGTGCTCGGCGCGATCGGCGGAAAAGCGGGCGGCGCAAACATCTGGCGCGCGACGATCCGCGTGACGTTCTGGGGCGCGTTGGCGATGGCGCTGACCGCAGGCATCGGAAAGCTGTTCGGCACGGTGGTGTGAGCGCGCAGCGCGCGCTCGCGACCGCGTCGCGCCGATTATTTTTGACGGGTTTTCTTCACGCGAACCGGATTCCACTTCGCTCGAAAACGCTCTAGCCTGCGCAAACGCTGCATGATGCGGCGTGGCGCGACGCCTCGCGCCAATGCTGTCCCGACCGCGCAAGGCAATCGTCGGCGCGTGGCCTGTTGTCGAGCGCCTGATGATCCCCGCTTTTTCAATCGCCCGTCTGCCCCGCATCGAATTCGGCGCGGGCGCGGTGGTCCGGCTGCCGCAACTCGCCGCGGGCTATGGCCGGCGCGTGCTGCTGGTCACCGGCGCGCATTCATTCGACCGCGCTCCTTATGCCGCAGCGCTGCTCGCGGGGCTTCGCGACCATGGCCTGAACTGGGACAGGGTGATGATCGGCGGCGAACCATCGCCGGAGGCGGTCGACGCCGCCGTGCACGACTGGCATAGCTGCGACATCGACGCCGTGATCGGGATCGGCGGTGGCAGCGCGCTCGATGCCGCCAAGGCGATCGCCGGCCTGCTGCGGCCCGGCAATTCGGTGATGGATCATCTCGAGGGCGTCGGGCCGGAATTGCCGTATCGCGGCCCGGCGACGCCGTTCATCGCGGTGCCGACCACCGCCGGCACCGGCTCCGAGGCGACGAAGAACGCGGTGTTGTCGCGGCATGGCGCCGACGGCTTCAAGAAGTCATTCCGCGACGAGGCGCTGGTGGCCGAGATCGCGCTGGTCGATCCCGATCTGCTGGCCGGGTGCCCGCCGGAGCTGATCGCGGCCAACGGCATGGACGCACTGACCCAGCTGCTCGAATCCTACGTCTCGACCCGCGCCAATCCGTTCACCGACGCATTGGCGCTGTCCGGCCTGCGCGCCGTGCGCGACGGGCTTCTCGCCTGGTATGAAGGCGGCGACGCGGTGCGGGCCGCGCAGGCGCAGATGGCCTATGCGTCGCTGCAGTCCGGCATTTGTCTCGCGCAGACCGGGCTCGGCTCGGTCCACGGGCTGGCGTCGCCGCTCGGCGCGTTCTTTCCGATCGGCCACGGCGTCGTCTGCGGCACGCTGGTGGCGGCCGCGACGCGCGTCAACATCGACGCGATGGATGCGCGTGCGCCGCACCATCCTGCGCTGGAGAAATACGCCGAGATCGGCCGTCTGCTGTCCGGGCGTAGCGGCGCCGGCGTCGCGGAGGATCGCGACAATCTCGTGCGCACGCTGGACGACTGGACGCGGCGGCTGTCGCTGCCGAAGCTGTCCGCGCTCGGCGTCGCCACGGGCGATTTCGACCGGATCGTCGCGGCCAGCCGTGGCTCCAGCATGAAGACCAATCCGGTGGTGCTGACCGATGATGAGATCAGGCGCGTGTTGAGCTCCCGCTTCTGATCTAAATCACGGCAGGCCAGTTCTGGCCGTGCAGGATGTCTGCGAACTGCTTCGCCGGCATGGTATCTGGGTGTGGCGGTTCGCGATATAAGATTTACTTTTGCGGTAACAAGGAAAATGCAATTTCTCTTAGGCTGTCGCCCGGCTCACAAGCTGCCCGCGGCGGGCTCCGTGTGGCAGTATGCCAGGTTGCGTTTTGGGGGGATGAATGGATCAGGGTCAGACGCTAGCACGGCTCTTGGACTCTTATGCGACGGACCCGCGAAAGCGGGCGGTTGCGGCGGCGGTCGGCGCGATCGCCGAGGCGTCGATCGAGATTTCTGAACTGATCGGGCAGGGGGCGCTGGCGGGGATCACCGGCGCGGCGCATGGCGCAAGCAATGCCGATGGCGACGTGCAGAAGGATCTCGACGTCCGCGCCGAGGCCGCCATCGTCGCGGCCCTGAAGAACGTGCCCTATGCGGCGCTGGCTTCCGAAGAGGCCGAGGCGCTGCTTATGGGAGACCCGCAGGCGCCGATCTCGATCGCTTATGACCCGCTCGACGGATCATCGAACATCGATACCAACATGACGGTCGGGACGATCTTCTCGATCATCCCGAACGAGCCGGGCGTGGCGCCGTTCACCGCGCCGGGGAGCTGCCAGCTCGCCGCCGGCTTTGTCGTTTACGGACCGCAGACATCATTTGTGCTGACGCTCGGCGACGGCGTCGACATCTTTACGCTGGACCGCAAGGATCACGTCTACCGGCTGATCCGCGAGAAGGTGAAAGTCGCGGGCGACACCGCCGAATATGCGATCAACGCCTCGAACCATCGCCATTGGGAGCAGCCGGTCCGCGACTTCGTCGACGAGTGCCTCGCGGGGGCCGACGGTCCGCGCGCCAAGAACTTCAACATGCGCTGGATCGGCTCGCTGGTGGCGGAAGCCTACCGCATCCTGACCCGTGGCGGCGTCTTCCTGTATCCGGCCGACTCGCGCCCGGGCTACGGCGATGGCCGGCTGCGGCTGCTGTACGAGACCCATCCGATGGCGTTCGTGATGGAGCAGGCCGGCGGCGCCGCCTCGACCGGCCGCGAACGCGTGCTCGATCTCTCGGCCGCAGCGACCTCGACCCACCAGCGCTCGCCGCTGATCATGGGCTCGAGCGACAAGGTCAATCGCATCGTCGAACTGCACCTCGATCCGAGCGCGGCCTCTCGCACAGCGCCCTTGTTCGGGCGCCGCGGCCTGTTCCGGACCTGATACCAGCATATTTGGAAGTCTGAACCCTATGTCCCGTAAGCACCCGATCATCTCCATCACCGGCTCCTCCGGCGCCGGCACGACATCCGTCAAGCGCACCTTCGAGCAGATCTTCCGCCGCGAGAACGTCAACGCGGCCTATATCGAGGGCGACGCGTTCCATCGCTACAACCGCGTCGATATGCGGACCAAGATGGCCGAGGAGGCCGAGCGCGGAAACAAGCACTTCAGCCATTTCAGTCCCGAGACCAATCTGTTCGAGGAGCTGGAGACCACCTTCAGGGACTACGCCGCGACCGGCACCGGCAAGACCCGCTACTACGTGCACGACGACAAGGAAGCCTTGGTTCACGGCGTGCCGCCGGGCAATTTCACCGAGTGGCAGTCGCTGCCGTCGGATTCCGATCTGCTGTTCTATGAAGGCCTGCACGGCGCTGTGATGACCGACACGGTCAACGTCGCCCAGCACGCCGACCTCAAGATCGGCGTGGTGCCCGTGATCAATCTGGAGTGGATCCAGAAGCTGCACCGCGACCGCGCCGACCGCGGTTATTCGACCGAGGCCGTCACCGACACCATTCTGCGCCGGATGCCCGACTATGTGCACTACATCGTGCCGCAGTTCGGCGAGACCGACATCAACTTCCAGCGTGTGCCGACGGTCGACACCTCGAACCCGTTCATCGCGCGCTGGATTCCGACGCCCGACGAGTCGATGGTGGTGATCCGGTTCAAGGACCCGCGTGGCATCGACTTCGCTTATCTGCTGTCGATGATCCAGGGCAGTTTCATGTCGCGCGCCAACTCGATCGTGATTCACGGTGCCAAGATGGATATTGCGATGCAGCTGATCCTGACGCCGTTGATCATGCAGCTGATCGAACGCAAGCGCGGCGTGAAGTAATCATGCAAGGCAACTCCACTCCCGGGAGGACGGTTTGAACATCTCTGCACGCGATATCCACGACGAAGTCAGCCACGGCGAAATGGCCAATGCGGTCCGCTTCCTCGCGATCGACGCAGTCGAAAAGGCGAAGTCCGGCCACCCCGGAATGCCGATGGGCATGGCCGACGTCGCCACCGTGCTGTTCACCCGCTTCATGAAGTTCGATGCCGCCGATCCGACCTGGCCCGACCGCGATCGTTTCGTGCTGTCGGCCGGCCATGGCTCGATGCTGCTCTACGCGCTGCTGCATCTGACCGGCTACAAAGAGGTCACGATGGACGAGTTGAAGGCGTTCCGGCAGTGGGGCTCCAAGACGCCCGGCCATCCGGAATACGGCCACACCGAAGGCGTCGAGACCACCACCGGCCCGCTCGGGCAGGGGCTCGCGACCTCGGTCGGCATGGCGCTCGCCGAGCGGATGCTGAACGCGCGTTACGGCGATGCGCTGGTCGATCACTTCACCTATGTGATCGCCGGCGACGGCTGCCTGATGGAAGGCGTCAGCCACGAGGCGATCTCGCTCGCCGGTCATCTCAAGCTCAATCGCCTGATCGTGCTGTGGGACGACAACCACATCTCGATCGACGGCGAAACCTCACTGTCGTGCTCGGATGATCAGCTCGCGCGCTTCGCCGCGTCGGGCTGGGCCACCACCCGCGTCGATGGCCATGATCCGGAGGCGGTCGAGGCCGCGATCGAGCAGGCCAGGAAAAGCGACCGGCCGTCCCTGATCGCCTGCCGCACCAAGATCGGCTTCGGCTCGCCCAAGGTCGAGGGCACCGAGAAAGCCCATGGCGCGCCGCTCGGCGCCGACGAGGTCGAGAAGACCCGCGCTGCGCTGAACTGGCCGCACCCTCCGTTCGAAGTGCCGGACGCGGTTCTTGCGCGCTGGCGCGAGGCGGGCAGCCGCGGCAAGGCCGCGCATCAGGCGTGGACCGAGCGGCTCGGCAATCTCGATGCGGCGACCCGCGCCGGCTTCGAGAACGTGCTCGCCGGCAAGCTCTCGGCCGACTACGAACCGGCGCTGAAGGCGCTGATCGCGAATTTCGTGTCCGATCAGCCGTCGATCGCCACCCGGCAGGCTTCGCAGCTCACCATCAACGCGCTGGTGCCGGCGTCGCCGAACCTGCTCGGCGGCTCGGCTGACCTGACCCATTCCAACCTGACCCACGCCAAGGGTTCGGTTTCGGTGAAGCCCGGCGCCTATGGCGGCAGCTATCTGCACTACGGCATTCGCGAATTCGGCATGGCGGCGGCGATGAACGGCCTCGCCCTGCACGGCGGCTTCATTCCCTATGGCGGCACCTTCCTGGTGTTCGCCGACTACAGCCGTCCGGCAATTCGGCTCGCGGCGCTGATGGGGGTGCGGGTGATCCATGTGATGACCCACGACTCGATCGGCCTCGGCGAGGACGGCCCGACCCATCAGCCGGTCGAGCATGTCTCGTCGCTACGGGCGATCCCGAACCTGCTGGTGTTTCGTCCGGCGGACGCGATCGAGACCGCGCAGGCCTGGGACTGCGCGCTGAAGCAGGCGAGCCGGCCCTCGGTGCTGGCTCTGTCGCGGCAGGCGCTGCCGATGTTGCCGCGGCCGAACGGCGTGAACGACAATCCGGTCGGGCGCGGCGCCTATCTGGTGATCGATCCGGGCAAGCGCGACGTCACTTTGATCGCGACCGGCTCGGAAGTCTCGCTGGCGCTGGAAGCGGCGTGCAAGCTCGAGGGCGAAGGCATCAAGGCGGCGGTGGTCTCGGCGCCCTGTTTCGAATTGTTCGCCGAACAGGACGAGGCCTACCGCGCGACCGTGCTTGGGACTGCGCCGCGGATCGGCGTCGAAGCGGCGCGCGATATCGATTGGCGGCGTTGGATCGGCGATGGCGGCGCCTTCGTCGGCATGACCGGGTTCGGCGCCTCGGCGCCGGCGCCGGTGCTGTACCAGAAGTTCGGTATCACCGCAGATGCGGTCACGGACGCGGCCAAGGCCGCGATCGCTCGCAGCAAACATTGATCACGACGACGCTCGTCACCCCGAGATTGTCGCCCGAAACCTAACACAGGAGCCATCATGGCGCGTATCACCTTGAGGCAGTTGCTGGATCACGCCGCGGAGCACGGCTACGGCGTGCCGGCATTCAACATCAACAACATGGAGCAGGGGCTCGCGATCATGGAAGCGGCGGCCGCGGTCGACGCGCCCGTCATCATCCAGGCCTCGCGCGGCGCGCGCTCCTACGCCAACGACATCATGCTGGCGAAGATGATCGATGCGCTGGCGGAAATGTATCCGGACATTCCGCTCTGTATGCATCAGGATCACGGCAACGACGAAGCGACCTGCGCCACCGCGATCAAATACGGCTTCACCTCGGTGATGATGGACGGCTCGCTCAAGGCCGACGCCAAGACCGCCGCGGACTATGAGTACAATGTCGACATCACCCGCCGCGTCACCGACATGGCGCATTGGGTCGGCGCCTCGGTGGAAGGCGAGCTCGGCGTGCTTGGTTCGCTCGAGCATGGCGGCGGCGAGCAGGAAGACGGCCACGGCGTCGAGGGCAAGGTCAGCCGCGAGCAACTGCTCACCGATCCGGATCAGGCGGTGGATTTCGTCCGCGCCACCAAGGTCGACGCATTGGCGATCGCGATGGGCACCTCGCACGGCGCCTACAAGTTCACCCGCAAGCCCGACGGCGATGTTCTCGCCATGAAGGTGGTCGAGGAGATTCATCGCCGGCTGCCGAACACCCATCTGGTGATGCACGGCTCGTCCTCGGTGCCGCAGGAACTGCAGGACATCTTCAACGAGTTCGGCGGCGCGATGCCGCAGACCTTCGGCGTTCCGGTCGAAGAGATCGTGCGCGGCATCAAGCACGGCGTGCGCAAGGTCAACATCGACACCGATTGCCGCCTGGCGATGACCGGCGTGTTCCGCAAGATCGCGACCCAGAACAAAGCGGAGTTCGATCCGCGCAAGTTCCTGAAGCCGGCGATGGATGCGATGCGCGACATCTGCCGTCTGCGCTTCGAGCAGTTCGGTACTGCGGGCAATGCCAGCAAGATCAAGGTCATCCCGCTCGCGGAGATGGCCAAGCGCTACAAGTCCGGCGCGCTCGACCCGCAGATCGGTCAGGTCGCGAAGGCCGCGGAATAATTTGACGGAATCAGCGGCGGCCGCCGGCCGCCTGCACTCGCCATTCAGGAGACCACGATGGACCAATCGAACCGCTACGCCAACCTCAACCTCAAAGAAAGCGATCTGATCGCCGGCGGGCGGCATGTGCTGTGCGCCTACATCATGAAGCCGAAGGCCGGGTTCGGTAATTTCGTGGAAACGGCGGCGCATTTCGCCGCCGAGTCCTCCACCGGAACCAATGTCGAAGTCTCGACCACCGACGACTTCACCCGCGGCGTCGACGCGCTCGTCTACGAGGTCGACGAAGCCAAGGAACTGATGAAGATCGCCTATCCGATCGAGCTGTTCGACCGCAACGTGATCGACGGCCGCGCGATGATCGCCTCGTTCCTGACGCTGACGATCGGCAACAACCAGGGCATGGGCGACGTCGAATACGCCAAGATGCACGACTTCTACGTGCCGCCGGCCTATCTGCGGCTGTTCGACGGTCCGTCGACCACGATCAAGGATCTGTGGCGCGTGCTCGGCCGGCCGGTGGTCGATGGCGGCTTCATCGTCGGCACCATCATCAAGCCGAAGCTCGGCCTGCGGCCGCAGCCGTTCGCCGACGCCTGCTACGACTTCTGGCTCGGCGGCGACTTCATCAAGAACGACGAGCCGCAGGGCAATCAGGTGTTCGCGCCGTTCAAGGACACCGTGCGCGCGGTCAACGACGCGATGCGCCGCGCCCAGGATGCGACCGGTCAGCCCAAGCTGTTCTCGTTCAACATCACCGCCGATGATCACTACGAGATGCTGGCGCGTGGCGAGTACATCCTGGAGACGTTCGGCGAGAACGCCGATCACGTCGCCTTCCTGGTCGACGGTTACGTCGCCGGTCCGGCCGCGGTGACCACCGCGCGCCGCGCCTTCCCGAAGCAGTATCTGCACTATCATCGCGCTGGCCATGGCGCGGTGACCTCGCCGCAGAGCAAGCGCGGCTACACCGCCTTCGTGCTGTCGAAGATGGCGCGCTTGCAGGGCGCTTCCGGCATCCATGTCGGCACCATGGGCTACGGCAAGATGGAAGGCGAAGCCTCCGATCGCGATTCCGCTTTCATGATCACCCAGGATTCCGCCGAGGGTCCGTACTTCAAGCAGGAGTGGCTCGGCATGAACCCGACCACGCCGATCATCTCCGGCGGCATGAACGCGCTGCGGATGCCCGGCTTCTTCGCCAATCTCGGCCACTCCAACCTGATCATGACTGCAGGCGGCGGCGCCTTCGGTCATATCGATGGCGGCGCGGCCGGCGCCAGGTCGCTTCGGCAGGCCGAGCAGTGCTGGAAGCAGGGCGCCGATCCGGTCGCCTTCGCCAAGGACCACCGCGAATTCGCCCGCGCCTTCGAGAGCTTCCCTAACGACGCCGACAAGCTGTATCCGAACTGGCGCAACACGCTGAAGCTCGCCGCCGCGTGAGCTGTCCGGATCACTTCTGATTGCGAGCGGCCCGCCTTGCGCGGGCCGTTCCTTTTTTGGTTGTCGGGTGCGATACGCCGCCATCCGCAATTCGGCGTAGCGGTATTTTTTGCTGGATTGATTTCGGGCTAATCGGCCGCGTCAGCTTGCGGCGAGCGGATTAGCTACTGCCTAACTCTCGCCACAGCGTTCGCTTTTTCGCCTTGGGCAAATGTGCCATCGAAGCTCAGCCAACGAGCGGGAGACGGGACATGACCCATGACCATTCGAGCATCTATCCGTTTCAGATCGAGCAGCACAGCATCATCTACGATTGCTCGTTCTTTCTCACCGACAATCGATTGATCACGGTGATGGCGATGGGAAAGAAGCATACCGAAGGTTTGGGGGCGAATCCGCCGCGGGCCTGTGCGGTCGGCATTGCCAAGAACCTGATCGCCGAATCCGAGCCGGCGCCATCCCAGGAAGCGACGCACAGCCACAAGAGCTTGTTGGACAGGATGCTGGATCGCTTCGGCAGAGCCGAGCCGATCTGCGTGCATTGCTGAGGGAAAGTGCCGGTCGCGTAGCGAATCTCTCAGAATCGTTTGGCGATCAGCAGGCAGAGCAACACCGATCCCGACGATGCGAACACCGTCGCCATGTTCGCCAGATTCTGTGTGATCACCATCGCCAGCGACGTGGCGTGTTCCACAGCCGGCGCAGCCTTGCGTTGGTTCTGAGGAGCCGGCTTCTTCGACGTCATGTCAGGCCTTGATTGAGTGAACGCTCCGCCGCATTGCCCGGCGGAGCGCGTTGTCGGCAGGTTTGCCCACGTTCGCTCAAATTTCGCATGCTCGGCTGTTGGATATCTTAATGCTGCGGGCCGCCTATGCGTATTCACTACCCATGGTTTACGAGTTTCCGCGCCGAGGCCCCGATTGAAGGCGGCATTGACTGCCGTACGGCGGGTGCGCCAGGGCGACCGCAAACTTCCACTGAGACCCGCCGGCCACTCTGTAGAGAATGATGAGAGTTGGCCATAGGATTTTGTGCCAGATCAAACCTGTTGCAATCGATTCCGTCTTACATGCGAATTGATAGCGCCTGTTACAATCGTTCTAAATTCCGATCGGCGCAGTGCTGAATCTCTTGACCTCCGCGGCGACGATTGGAAGAACAGACAATGACTTCAAACCTGCATCACAACGGCCACCAGCCCATCCTGCTCGGGAACGCCCGGCGGGGTTATCGCGGCATCGTCCAGGCGATCGACTCCCAGCGGGTGGCCTCCGCGCTGCAGCCGGTGGAGCTTGAAAGCCGGCTGATCGAGCTGGGTTTCGTCGAAGGGGCCAAAGTCGAAGTTCTGCACGAAGGCATCATCGGGCGCGATCCGATCGCCGTGCGTGTGGACAACATCACGATCGCGGTCCGACGACGCGAGGCGATGGCCGTCGTATTGATGTGACGGTTACCCGATGAGCTCGATCGAAAGTCAGCCCTTCAATCTCGCTCTGGTAGGAACGCCGAACAGCGGCAAGACCTCGCTGTTCAACGCGCTGACCGGGAGCCGCCAAAAGGTTGCGAATTACCCCGGCGTTACCGTCGAGCGTAAGGCGGGCGTGTTTGCAACGCCGGCGGGCCGCACGGTCAGCCTGGTCGATCTACCGGGCACCTATTCGCTCCGCGGCCGCAGCCCCGACGAGGAGATCACCCGCGACATCGTGCTCGGCCGCTATCCGGATGAGGTCGTCCCCGACCTCGTGTTGTGCGTCGCCGACACCACCAATCTGCGGCTGACGTTCCGGCTGATGCTCGAACTGAAGGCGACCGGCCGACCGCTGATGCTGGTGTTGAACATGTACGACATCGCGAAGCGGCGCGGCGTCGATGTCGATGTCGACAAGCTGTCGGAACAGCTCGGCGTCCCGGTCGTCACCTCGATCGCGGTGCGCAAGGGCGGCACCGCCGATCTGTTAAAGCGGACCGATGAAATGGCGGCGCGCACGCCGGTCACGTCCGCCGCCGACAATTGGCGGCCGCTGACCACCGCGGAACTGCGCGCGCTTCAACGCGAGGCGGACCGCATCATCGCCGATTGCGTCAGCCTGCCGGCCCGGCCGCATACGGTGACGGCGAAAGTCGATGCGGTCGTCCTGCACCCGGTCGCCGGCCTGGCGATCCTGCTGCTGATTCTGTTCGTGATGTTCCAGGCGGTCTTCACCTGGGCGCAGCCATTGATGGAACTGATCTCGGACGGCTTCGGCGCGCTGGGCGCGTTCGTCCACACGGTCCTGCCGGAAGGGCTGCTGCAGAGCTTCCTGCAGAACGGCGTGATCTCCGGCGTCGGCAGCGTCATCGTGTTCCTGCCGCAGATCATCATCATCTTCCTGTTCATCCTGCTGCTGGAAGATTTCGGCTACATGGCCCGCGCCGCGTTCCTGATGGACCGCATCATGGGCGGCGCCGGCCTGCATGGGCGCGCCTTTATTCCGCTGCTGTCGAGCTTCGCTTGCGCGATCCCCGGTATCATGGCGACGCGGGTGATCGACAATCGCCGCGACCGGCTGACGACAATCCTGATCGCGCCACTGATGACATGCTCGGCGCGGATTCCGGTCTATACGCTGATCATCTCCGCCTTCATTCCGGCGAGGCAGGTGTTCGGCTGGATTAATCTGCAGGGCCTGGTGATGTTCGGCCTGTACACCGCGGGCATCGTCAGCGCGCTCGCGGTGTCGGCGCTGATCAAGTTCTTCATGTGGCGCGATTACGAGCCGGCGCCGTTCATGCTGGAACTGCCGGACTACAAGCTGCCGCGGCTGAACAGCGTCGCGATCGGCATCTACATCCGCGCCAAGATGTTCCTGCAGCGCGCCGGCACCACGATCTTCTCGATGATGGTGCTGATCTGGTTCCTGGCTTCGTTCCCGCGTCCGCCGGCCGGCGCGACTGAACCGGCGATCGATTACAGCCTGGCCTCGATCATCGGCCATGCGGTCGAGCCGGTACTGGCGCCGCTCGGATTCAATTGGCAGATTGCGGTCGCCCTCATTCCCGGCATGGCCGCGCGCGAAGTCGCCGTGGCTGCGCTCGGCACGGTCTATGCGATCGAAGGCGGCAAGGAAGCCACCGAGCAGATCGGGCAGATGCTCACCACCAAATGGAGCCTCGCCACTGCGCTGTCGTTGCTGGCCTGGTTCGTGTTTGCGCCGCAATGCGCCTCGACGCTCGCGGTCATCAAGCGCGAGACCGGAAGCTGGCGCTGGATGGGCATCACCTTCATCTACATGTTCGCCCTGGCCTATGTGGCGAGCCTGATCACTTACAACGTCGCGGTCGCGTTCGGCGCAGGCTGAGGCTTCGCCTCATACCGGCTGGAACGGGCCGACATCATGGTCGGTTTGCGACGGCGCGTGAGCTGCGATCGCCCGGCAGACCGCATTGGCGATCGTCCTGCCGCGGCCATCGATCCCGGTCCATTGCGCGTGTCGGCCGCGCGGATCGATTTCCAGCAGCTTCACCTTTTCCGGCACCTCGCAGCCGTCTCGAACGATGCCGCGAACGATGCCGTCGCATGGTGCGCGGACCGCATCGCCGGACAAGTGGCCGAGCATGAAGCCCTTGAACACCCGGCTGCCGATCTCCACCGCGGTATGCCAGCGGCCGCTCGCTTGCGAATATTCGAAACGCTCCGCTCCGGCGTCGCCGAGCGGATTGGCGACGCCGTCGGCGGCGTCAGTCCAGCCTTGCGTGACCACCAGCCCGCTGCGGCCGGGGCGGGTCTCGATCGCCACCTCGCAATTGATCCGCGTCGAAAAGCCGGGACCAAGCCCAATGGTCAAGCCTGCCAGCCGGCGCAGATCCGGGGTGATGCGTTGCTTCTGCATCCGCGCATCGACGAGAACATCGACCGAACCGACCGGAAGAAGATCAGTCAATGACAGCCACGACACCTGGACCGCGGGTGAGTATCGAAGCGCCTTGAGAATCTGTACGCCGTCATCGGCCCGTTCGCCGGCAATGCCATCAACTGACACCTGATCGCCATACAGCGCGTCGTGAAACGCCATTTTGCGTCGGATTACCGGCGGAAACGGATCGTGCGACATCACCACGCCGTAGCCGTCGCGATGCAGATGCACCGCAACGGCGGACGCAATCTCGCTGGTTCCGAGCACGATCGCGAAGCGGCGTCGGCTCAGGTCGGTCGGCTGATGCATCCGGATCTCGACTGTCGCAAGGGTTGACCTTTCGACAGCCAAGCAAGGCTTGGACCATGTGCGAATTCGCCGGAATCGTCTGTGAGCAGCGCCGGATTCGAACGGCGGTGTCGGGAAGGTCACGATTTGTCGGCTCGGTCAGGAGCGGTGTCGGGCACATGACATTCGCTGGCAGCCGAAACTCGTGACATGGCTGTAACCATCGTTAGTTCGCTATTAGCGCGCGCTGGCCCGTTTCCTGCAGGTCTCCTGATTGAAACAAGCGATGGAGATCGCCAGTGCATAGCGAGCTGTTGCAGGCGGAACGGCCAGGACATCCCGGGAGTCATGGACCGGGAATGCCGGCTTCCGGTGGCGCCTGTCCGTTTCACAACGATCAGCGCGAGGCTCGTTCCGGCAAGCAGAAGACACTGGTGTTGACCGGCGCCTCCCGCGGCATCGGTCACGCAACCGGGAAGCTGTTCTCCGATGCTGGATGGCGGATCATCACCTGCTCTCGCCAGCCTTTCGCCGATGATCGCTGCCCGTGGAGCACCGGCGTCGAAAACCACGTCGCCGTCGAACTGGCGGATCATCGGGCCTTGCCGCGCGCGATTGACGAACTCAAGGAGAAGCTGGCGGGCGGCCCGCTGAGCGCGTTGATCAATAACGCGGCGATCTCCCCGAAGAGCCAGGAAGGCGAACGACTGACGTCGCTGAATACGCCGGTCGGGACCTGGATGAGCGTGTTTCACGTCAATCTGCTGGCGCCCGTGATGCTGGCGCAGGGATTGTTCGACGAACTGCGCGCCGGCAGCGGCTCGATTGTCAATGTCACCTCGATCGTCGGCTCACGCGTGCATCCGTTCGCCGGCAGCGCCTATGCGACGTCAAAGGCGGCGCTGACCTGCCTCACCCGCGAAATGGCGCATGACTACGCGCCCTATGGCATCCGCGTGAATGCTATCGCGCCGGGCGAGATCAAGACCGATATTCTCTCGCCCGAAACGGAGGCGATGCTGGCGCCGACAATTCCAATGCGCCGTATCGGGACACCGGAAGAAGTCGCCAAGGTGATGTTCTTCCTGTGCTCGGATGCCGCCAGTTACGTCACCGGCGAAGAAATTCACATCAATGGCGGGCAGCGGGTCTAGCGAATAGTTCGCAATTAGTCCGATCTGAGATGCCGTCAGCCGAGCCCAACTGCGTGTCTTTTCATCGGGTTGTTTTGCGCTGCATCAATGCGAGACGTTGCCGTTTTCGCTGGTAACTAAGTAATCAGTGCATATTCAGACACTTCTGCTCTGGCGACGAACTGTGCAGCTAACGCTATCAACTTCCTCAGTGATGCAGCCAAGTTGAGCACGACATCTGGTTGAGGATCATACACAATCTCGTAATGCTCCGGAACTAAGGGGGAAGTCTCAGGAGCGATGGAGATAGCTATGGCTCAGCGCGAAGTACGTCTTGTCGAGAGCGAGCAATCGCGGCAGCCGATGAACCAGAACCCGATACCGCTGAGTGAGATTGCGCTCACCGGCATCTTCGAAATCTCGAAGATCCTCACCGCGCCGGCGCGCCTCGAAGTCACGCTCGCCAATGTGGTCAATTTGCTGCAGTCCTTTCTGCAGATGCGCAACGGTGTCGTTTCACTACTGGCTGACGACAGCGTTCCGGACATCACGGTCGGGGTCGGCTGGAACGAGGGCAGCGACAACCGCTATCGCGCAAGGCTGCCGCAAAAAGCGATCGACCAGATCGTCGCGACCTCGGTTCCGCTTGTCGCCGACAATGTGTCCACACATCCGATGTTCTCTGCAGCGGACGCTCTTGCGCTCGGCGCGACCGACGAGACCCGCGTGTCGTTCATCGGCGTGCCGATCCGGATCGACTCGCGCGTGGTCGGGACGCTGACGATCGACCGGGTTCGCGACGGGCAGTCGAACTTCAGGATGGACGCCGATGTGCGTTTCCTGACCATGGTTGCCAATCTGATTGGCCAAACCGTGAAACTGCACCGCGTAGTGGCGCGGGATCGCGAACGGCTGATGGCGGAAAGTCATCGCCTGCAGAAAGAATTGTCCGAGTTAAAGCCTCAGCGCGAGCGCAAGCGCGTTCGCGTCGATGGCATCGTCGGCGAGAGTCCGGCGATTCGTACGTTGCTGGCCAAAGTCAGCATCATCGCCAAATCGCAATCACCGGTGCTGCTGCGCGGCGAGTCGGGCACCGGCAAGGAACTGATCGCGAAAGCGATCCATGAATTGTCGGCGCGCAGCAACGGGCCGTTCATCAAGATCAACTGCGCGGCGCTTCCCGAATCGGTGCTCGAATCGGAATTGTTCGGGCACGAGAAGGGCGCGTTCACCGGTGCGATCGCCTCGCGCAAGGGCCGGTTCGAACTCGCCGACAAGGGCACGCTGTTCCTCGACGAGATCGGCGAGATCTCCCCCGCATTCCAGGCCAAGCTGCTGCGCGTTCTGCAGGAGCAGGAGTTCGAGCGGGTCGGCGGCAACCAGACCATCAAGGTCAACGTCCGCATCGTTGCTGCGACCAACCGCAACCTCGAGGAAGCGGTGGCGCGCAAGGAGTTTCGCGCCGATTTGTATTATCGCATCAACGTCGTACCGATGATCCTGCCGCCGCTGCGCGACAGGCCGAGCGATATTCCGTTGCTGGCGACCGAGTTTCTGAAGAACTTCAACAAGGAAAACGATCGCGAATTGGCGTTCGAGCCGCACGCGCTGGAATTGTTGAAGGCCTGCTCGTTCCCCGGAAACGTCCGCGAACTCGAGAACTGCGTGCGGCGGACGGCGACGCTGGCGGCGGGACCGGCCATCCACGACAGTGATTTCGCCTGTCACCAGGACGAGTGCCTGTCCGCGATCCTTTGGAAAGGCCACGCCGAGCCGCCGCCGGAGCGGCCGCGGCCACAAATCCCGCTGCAGGTGTTGCCGCGCAAGGTCCCGGTCGAGGTCGTCACGCCGCGCGAGACATTCACTGCGCCTACGGAGCTGGATCACACCGCGGTGCGGACCGCGTCAAACGACGCAGCGATGCCGGAGCGTGAGCGCCTGATCAATGCGATGGAACGATCCGGCTGGGTGCAGGCGAAGGCTGCACGCCTCCTCGGGCTGACGCCGCGTCAGATCGGTTACGCGCTCAAGAAGCACGATATCGAACTCAAGCATTTCTAGCCGCGACGACAGGCCGGTTCGGCTTCGGCCCGGCCTGTCAGACTTGCGACAAGTGTCAGTCCCGCGACACCGCGAGTTTTTCCCATCCGAGCGATAACCCTTCAAAATCAAATACAAGGCCAATTGGCACGAGGCTTGAAAGACAGTTGCTCAGCGCAACGTCTGCGAACCCAGGAGCTCCACATGGCATACAAGATCATCACCTCTCAGTGCACCGTCTGCGGCGCTTGCGAGTTCGAGTGCCCGAATGCCGCGATCGCGATGAAGCGCGGCACCTATGTGATCGACGCAGTCAAGTGCACCGAATGTGAAGGTCACTTCGACAAGCCGCAATGCGTTGCGGTGTGCCCGGTCGACAACACCTGCGTGCCGGCCTGATCGACCTGTTCGATGTCGCGGGTCGCCGTTCGTCTTGAAGCTATCAAGCGACATCGAGAACAGGATGACGACGGCACTGCGGCCGCTGCCGTCACGGCAGCGGCGGCATCTGCCCTCGCCAATTGATCGCCGCGCCAGATCTGTTGCTGGCTCGGTCAATGCGCAGTCTCCAACGGACAGCCGCGCCCGTCGCGCGGCGCTCGAACGAGGGCCGGACATGCAAAAGAAACTTCTCACGCTGCACGATTTCGGCGCCCCAGGTGCGACGTCGTTCGATGAATTGCGGCGTAGCGCCGCGCAGTCCGGCTGTAGCAGCACGGGTGGTAGCGGCAAGTCCGGCTGCGGCTCGGCGGCGAGCCAGGGCGACCTGCCGCCCGACGTCTGGGAGAAGGTGAAGAACCATCCCTGCTACAGCGAGCAGGCGCATCACCACTTCGCCCGCATGCATGTCGCCGTCGCGCCGGCGTGCAACATCCAGTGCAACTACTGCAATCGCAAATACGATTGCGCCAACGAATCCCGTCCGGGGGTGGTCAGCGAAAAGCTGTCGCCGGAGCAGGCGGCCCGCAAGGTGATCGCCGTCGCCTCGACGATTCCGCAGATGACCGTGCTCGGGGTCGCCGGCCCGGGCGATCCGCTCGCCAACCCGGCCAAGACCTTCAAGACCTTCGAGCTGGTGTCCGAAACCGCGCCCGACATCAAGCTGTGCCTGTCGACCAACGGCCTGACGCTGCCCGATCACGTCGAGCGCATCGTCGCGATGAAAGTCGATCACGTCACCATCACGATCAACATGATCGACCCGGAGATCGGCGCGCAGATCTATCCGTGGATCTTCTACGACCACCGCCGCATCACCGGCGTCGAGGCGTCAAAGATCCTCAGCGAGCGGCAATTGCTCGGGCTCGAGATGCTCACCGCGCGCGGCATCCTGGTCAAGGTCAACTCGGTGATGATCCCGGGGATCAACGATCGGCATCTGATCGAGGTCAACAAAGCGGTGAAATCGCGCGGCGCCTTCCTGCACAACATCATGCCGCTGATCTCCGCGCCGGAGCACGGCACGGTGTTCGGCCTCGAAGGCCGCCGCGGCCCGTCCGCGCAGGAGCTGAAGGCGCTCCAGGATGATTGCGAGGGCGAAATGAACATGATGCGGCATTGTCGGCAATGCCGCGCCGACGCGGTCGGCCTGCTCGGTGAGGACCGCAGCGCCGAATTCACCACCAACAAGGTGATGGAGATGGAGGTCACATACGATCTCGCCGCGCGCCAAGCCTATCAGGCCAAGGTCGAGGCCGAGCGCGACGCCATCGCTGGCGCCAAGCAGCGCGAGATGGCGACGCTCGCCGATGAGACCGCCTCGATCAAGATCCAGGTCGCGATCGCGACCAAGGGCGGCGGCGTGATCAACGAGCACTTCGGCCATGCTCATGAATTCCAGATCTACGAGGTCTCGACCGCCGGCGCCAAGTTCATCGGCCACCGCCGCGTCGATCTGTATTGCGAGGGCGGCTACGCCAGCGACACCGGGATCGAGCCGATTCTGAAGGCGCTGAACGACTGCGCCGCGGTGCTGGTCGCCAAGATCGGCCTCTGTCCGAAGGAGTCGCTGGCCGGCGCCGGCATCGAGGCGGTCGAGACCTATGCCTTCGACTATATCGAGCAATCGGCGATTGCCTATTTCAAGGACTACCTCGATCGCGTCGGCAAGTCGGAGATCAGTCACGTCCAGCGTGGCGATGCCGACATTCGCCAGGGCGCATTCGTCACGAGCTGAGGCCGAAGCGGCGGGCACAGACCATGGCTTACAAGATCGTCGCGTCGCAATGCACCTCCTGCTCGGCTTGTGAGCCCGAGTGTCCGAACGTCGCGATCACCGAGAAGCGCGGCGTGTTCACGATCGACCCGTCGGCATGCACCGAATGCCTCGGCCATTTCGACGTGCCGCAATGTGTTGCGGTGTGTCCGGTCGACGGCACCTGCGTGATCGACAATTCCGTCCCACGCGCTCGCGCGGCATAAGGTGAGATGATGGATCTGATCCTGACGCCCTCGGCCGAGAAGTTCATCCACCGTATGGTGCAGTTCAGCGGCGGCGCCGGCGGTTTCCGTCTCGCGGTGACGCCCGGCGGCTGTTCCGGCCTCTCGGCGGCGTTCGATATCGAGGCGCTGCCGCGTGCTGGGGATCGGGTCATCGATCACGGGGGCCTCCGGCTGTTCGTCCCGGAAGACAGTTGCAGGCTATTGGAAGGCGTCACCATCGACTTCATGGAGACGCCGACATCGAGCGGATTCATCTTTCACGATCCCAGGCCGTCGAGCTGCCAATGCTCCGGCGGTACCGCCGAGGCGCCTAAAGCCAACCTGCATCAGTTGCGGGATTTCTGACATGCCGCATGTCCTGCACAGTGAACTGACGATGTCCGGACCCGAACAGTCCATGCTCGGCGGCGCGCTGCTCGGTGCGGGCCTGCCGGCCGAGGCGCAGCATCATCTGGAACTCGCCGGCCGCGACTTCCAGAGCGATGCACTCGCGGAGCAACATCTGCGCGAGGCGCAGTCGCTGGCGCCCGATCATGCCGCGGTGCTGATCGGCCTGTATCGCTTCTATTTCTACAAAGGCCGCCTCGTTGAGGCGTTGCGGGTCGCCGAAATCTGCCTGACGAAAGCCGCGCGCGATAATGGTCTCGACGCCAACTGGCGCAAGGTTCGGCGCAGCGACGCTGAGTTCTCCAGCTTCGCGGCCATCCTGCCGCGGTTCTATCTGTTCGCCCTGAAGGCCTATGCCTATCTGCGGATGCGGGTTGGCGACATCGACGAGGGCCATGCTGCGATCGAGAAGCTGCTCGAGCTCGACCCCTCCGACAAGGTCAATGCCGGCGTGCTGCACGACGTCTGGCGGCGGATAGGGCAAGTCGATGACGACTGACATCGACGAAGCCCGCGACTGGCAGGGCAACGAGGTCGATTGCGCGTCTTGCCCGCATCGCGAGCTGCTGTCGGCCGGTCGCTGCGAGTTGAAGAAAGCCTGTGTGCAGGATCGCTATGCGAGGCGGCTGGAGCACTTCTTTCAGCGCAATCGAGCTCTCGCCGACGACTATCTGACGCATCCATACTTCGAGGTGCGGGCGGTTGCGGCGGGCTATGCCGCCGTGTTCCTGCTGCCGCGGCTGCTGCAGGATCCCGACGAGACCGTGCGCTGGAGCGCGGCGCGGCGGCTGCCGAAGCGCTATTTGCTGCCGCTTCGCGCCGATCCGCATCGCGAGGTGCGAATCCGCATCGCCTCGGTGCTCGCGGATGAAGATTTGCGCCCGATGGTCAATGACGAGGATTACTACGTCCGCCAAGTGGTGGCGAAGCGAGCATCGCCCGGCCTGCTGCCGCTGCTGGTGCTCGATCCCGACAGCGGCGTCCGCCGTGAGGTCGCGCGCCGGATCGGCCTCGAATGGCTGGCGCAGATAGCCATGGACAAAGATGGTGACGTCCGCCTCGAAGCGGCGCGGCGAATGTCGCCCGGCCGTCTGCTGGCAATGATCGACGATCCCGACTGGCGCATCCGCTACGAAGCGGCGAGCCGCGTCGACACTTACGAACTGTGCGGATTGCTGGACGATCCCGATCCGCTAGTTCGGGAGCTGGTCCGCAGCCGCACCGGCTTCACCGGACCGGCGCGGTCAGTTTCAACCGGTCCCCATAAAAAGCCCGTGACGGAGTCATCACCATGAATATCAGCCGTGACAGCGATATCGTCGAACTCGACGGTCCCCCGGCGTTCGAATACGGCCAGAAGGTGCGGGCGCGGATCAATGTCCGTAACGACGGCACCTTTCCCGGTAAGGAAATCGGCGACGTGCTGGTGAAGAAGGGGGATGAGGGGTACGTCGTGAGCATCGGCACCTTCCTGCAGCAGTTCTACATCTACGGCGTCGACTTCGTCGCCCAAGGCCGCATCGTCGGCATGAAGCGGAAGGAGCTGGTCTCGGCCGAAGTCGAGCAGCCCGTCTCGCGGGAGGTCGCGTGATGACGCCGGAGCCGAAATATCAATGGGGCCAGCCGGTCCTCGCCGAGATCGACCTGTTCAACGACGGCAGTTTTCCGGATCAGCCGCTCGACGCGCTGCTGGTGAAGCGCGGCGATCCCGGTGAAATCGTTCGGATCGGTCTGCACACCGAAACCAACCGCCCGATCTATCTGGTGGAATTCGCAAGCCATCGCGTCGTCGGCTGTCTCGAGGACGAAATCGCGCCGGTCGAGCCGTCGCTCGCCGGCCAACCGTAAGGACTCGATCCGATGAAAGTGATGATCCGCAAATCAGATCAGGGCCAGCTCTCGGCCTATGTCGCCAAGAAGGATCTCGAAGAAGCGATCGTCGAGATGGAGAACCCCGAATTGTGGGGAGGCAAGATCACGCTGGCCAATGGCTGGCAGCTCGAACTGCCGGCGATGGCTGCCGACACACGGCTGCCGATCACCGTCGAAGCCCGCAAGCTGAGCGAGTGACGATGCCGCTCTCCGCAGAGGATCTCACCAAGCTCGATGCGCTGCTCGGCGGTGCCGATGCGCATGTCGGAACGCTGTCGCTGGTCCGGCAGCAATTTCCCGGCCTGTCGCTGACGCAGTGTGATGCGTCCGATATCGACCAGGAACAGCCGTTTCGGATCTATCCGCGGTTCAACGTTTACCTGGTCGACCGTTCCGATCATTGCTGGGCGATCACCGGCAATCCTGCCCAGGCGACAGGTCTCGTCGTCGCGCACCACAAAGCCGCCGCGACATCCCTGGCGTCGTGAAGGAGACCGCTATGCCGGCCCAACTGCTCGAGGACGTTGCCGCAGGTTTCGCGCAGGCGAAGGTCATTCCCTATCTCGGCTGCGGCGCGCTCGCGCTCGGCGGCGGGAGCGGCCCGATTCCCGCGTCGCCGATCGAATTGGTTGCGCGTCTGACCGCGAAGACGACGGTGCCGCACAAGGTTCGCACCAATCTCACCGGCGCGGCGCAGTACATCGAGAATTTCAAGCATCGCAAGACGCTGTCGTCGCTGATGACGGAAGCCTTTCGCGCATCTGCGGCGCCGAACGACCTGCACAACATGCTGGCGGCTCTCCCCAAGCTGCCGCTGCTGGTCCATGCCTGGTACGACGACGTGCCGCAACGAGCGTTCGCGGGCCGCGCCGATTGGGGCATGGCGCAGGGCGTCAGCCAGACCGAGCATCACGGTCGATGGGTGAATTACTATCGCCCCGACGGCAGCGAAGTGACCGAACCAGATCCGAGCATCGTCGCCGATGAAATGCCGTTGTTCGCGGCGACGCCGGACGAGGCGCGCGCCTGGGCGACGCTGTTGTATCAGCCTCTGGGCTCGGTCGCGCCGGCCGCGAACTATCTGGTGTCCGACAGCGACTTTGTCGAAGTCCTGACCGAGATCGACATCCAGACGCCGATTCCGCTGTCGGTCCAGGAACTGCGGCGCGATCGGCATTTCCTGTTCCTCGGTTGCCGCTTCGACAACCAGCTTGATCGTTTGTTCGCACGCCAGATCATGAAGCGCTCGTCCGCGCGGCACTGGGCGGTACTGCCCGACACGCTGACCCGCAACGAAGAGCGCTTCCTCGAAGAGCAGAACATCCAGCGGATCGAATGGCCGCTGTCGAAGTTCGTTGCGGCTCTTGCCCCGATGCTGCAGGGCCAGAGCCTGCCGGCCTAGCCCGGCGCTCCATCCGTCTCCGACCATTACGCCGGCTTGTCGTCATTGCGAGGAGCGTCCGGATCGGCGTTCCGCGCCCCCGGGCAATGGATCCGCGACCAATCAATCCGGCAACTCCGTGCGCGTGCTTCTGGATCGCTTTGCGGCATTCGCAACGACGAAGCCTGTGCGACCGCTGTCGGAAAGCGGTTCGGCCGCGACCTCTTGCTGACGGTATCAGTTGTTTCGTTTGTAACAGCCATCCCCCGCGATGTCGGCCGCAAAGCTGCGATGTCGGATTTGAAACATCTCCCGGCAACCCACCCGATCTGGCGCTATCCGCAAGTAAACGCCCACTTTTTCGCTCGCAGCCGAGATTGGCACGGTCGTTGCAAAACAGGGATCAGCAAGGCGAGGGATGTTTGGCTGAGCAATGATTGCGAAGGGCAACATCCGCTTCTGAGCCGTGCGACGGTTTTAACGCAATGAGACTGCGCGGTTCGCGCAAATCGATCAACGGCTCAAGATCAACGGAGAGAGAACATGGCGGCACTTCGGCAAATCGCATTTTACGGCAAGGGCGGCATCGGCAAGTCGACCACCTCGCAGAACACCCTCGCGGCGCTGGTCGAGCTCGGTCAGAAGATCCTGATCGTCGGCTGCGACCCCAAGGCGGACTCCACCCGCCTGATCCTCAACACCAAGATGCAGGACACCGTGCTCAGCCTCGCTGCTGAAGCGGGTTCGGTCGAGGATCTCGAACTCGAAGACGTGATGAAGATCGGCTACAAGGGCATCAAGTGCACCGAAGCCGGTGGTCCCGAGCCGGGCGTCGGCTGCGCCGGCCGCGGCGTCATCACCGCGATCAACTTCCTCGAAGAGAACGGCGCCTATGAAGACGTCGACTACGTCTCCTATGACGTGCTCGGGGACGTGGTCTGCGGCGGCTTCGCGATGCCGATCCGCGAGAACAAGGCCCAGGAAATCTACATCGTGATGTCCGGCGAGATGATGGCGCTGTATGCCGCCAACAACATCGCCAAGGGCATTCTGAAATACGCCTCCTCGGGCGGCGTCCGCCTCGGCGGCCTGATCTGCAACGAGCGCCAGACCGACCGCGAGCTCGACCTCGCCGAAGCGCTGGCTGCCCGGCTGAACTCCAAGCTGATCCACTTCGTGCCGCGCGCCAACATCGTGCAGCATGCCGAGCTGCGCCGCCAGACCGTGATCGAATACGCGCCCGACTCCCAGCAGGCGCAGGAATATCGGCAGCTCGCCAACAAGATCCACGCCAATTCCGGCAACGGCACCATCCCGACCCCGATCACCATGGAAGAGCTGGAAGGCATGCTGCTCGACTTCGGCATCATGAAGACCGACGAGCAGGCGCTCGCCGAACTCGCCGAGAAGGAAGCCGCCAAGGCGGCGGCCGCCACCGCTTGATCCATCAGCCGGGCCGGCCGCCTCACGCGGCCGGCTCCCCGGCGGCCCCTTTAAACGAGGAACAACGATGAGCACCGCAGTCGCAGAATCTCCCGCGGACCTCAAGGAACGCAACAAGCAGCTGATCGGCGAAGTCCTGGAAGCCTATCCGGACAAGTCCGCCAAGCGCCGCGCCAAGCACCTCAACACCTACGAGGCCGAAAAGGCCGAGTGCTCGGTCAAGTCCAACATCAAGTCGATCCCGGGCGTGATGACGATCCGCGGCTGCGCCTACGCCGGCTCGAAGGGCGTGGTGTGGGGTCCGATCAAGGACATGGTCCACATCAGCCACGGCCCGGTCGGCTGCGGCCAGTATTCCTGGGGCTCGCGCCGCAACTATTACAAGGGCGTCACCGGCATCGACACCTTCGGCACGATGCAGTTCACCTCCGATTTCCAGGAGAAGGACATCGTCTTCGGCGGCGACAAGAAGCTCGGCAAGATCATCGACGAAATTCAGGACCTGTTCCCGCTGAACCGCGGCATTTCGGTGCAGTCGGAATGCCCGATCGGTCTGATCGGCGACGACATCGAGGCGGTCTCCAAGGCCAAGACGAAACAGTATGACGGCAAGCCTATCATCCCGGTGCGCTGCGAAGGCTTCCGCGGCGTGTCGCAGTCGCTCGGCCATCACATCGCCAACGACGTGATCCGCGACTGGGTGTTCGACAAGGCCGGCGACAAGGTCGCCACGTTCGAATCGACGCCCTACGACGTCGCGATCATCGGCGACTACAACATCGGCGGCGATGCCTGGGCCTCGCGCATCCTGCTCGAGGAGATGGGGCTCCGCGTGATCGCGCAGTGGTCCGGCGACGGCACCATCGCCGAGCTCGAGAACACTCCAAAAGCGAAGCTGAACATCCTGCACTGCTACCGCTCGATGAACTATATCACGCGGCACATGGAAGAGAAGTTCGGGATCCCGTGGGTCGAGTACAATTTCTTCGGTCCGACCAAGATCGAAGCCTCGTTGCGCGAGATCGCCGCGAAGTTCGACGACAAGATCAAGGAAGGCGCCGAGCGCGTCATCGCCAAGTACAAGCCGCGGATGCAGGCGATCGTCGATCGTTATCGTCCGCGCCTCGAAGGCAAGAAGGTGATGCTCTATGTCGGCGGCCTGCGTCCGCGCCACGTGATCGGCGCCTATGAAGACCTCGGCATGGAAGTGGTCGGAACCGGCTATGAATTCGGCCATAACGACGACTATCAGCGCACCACCCACTACGTGAAGGACGGCACGCTGATCTATGACGACGTCACCGGCTACGAATTCGAGAAGTTCGTGGAGAAGGTGCGGCCCGATCTGGTCGGCTCCGGCATCAAGGAAAAGTACATCTTCCAGAAGATGGGTGTGCCGTTCCGCCAGATGCATTCGTGGGACTATTCCGGCCCGTATCACGGCTATGACGGCTTCGCCATCTTCGCCCGTGACATGGACATCGCCATCAACGCTCCGATCTGGAAGCTGACCAAGGCACCTTGGAGCTGAAGTTCGGAGCTGAGCCCACTCGTCACGCGGGCTTCCGGTGCGATCCACCGGAAGCGCCGTGTCCCCGAATTCCTTGCGAAAGAACATCAACATGACCGAGACCGTAGAAAAGATCCGGGATCATTTCGATCTCTTCCATCAGCCCGAATACGCGGACATGATGGACAACAAGCGCAAGCAGTTCGAAAACGCCGTCGGCGAAGCCGAAGTCGAGCGCGTGGCGGACTGGACCAAGACCAAGGAGTACCAGGACAAGAACTTTGCGCGTGAAGCCCTGGTCATCAATCCGGCCAAGGCCTGCCAGCCGCTCGGCGCTGTGTTCGCCGCGGTCGGATTCGAAAAGACGCTGCCGTTCGTGCACGGCTCGCAGGGCTGCGTCGCGTATTATCGTAGCCACTTCTCGCGGCACTTCAAGGAGCCGACCTCCTGCGTCTCCTCGTCGATGACCGAAGACGCCGCGGTGTTCGGCGGCCTCAACAACATGATCGACGGCCTGGCGAATTCCTACGCGCTGTACAAGCCGAAGATGATCGCGGTCTCGACCACCTGCATGGCCGAGGTGATCGGCGACGACCTCAACGCGTTCATCAAGAATGCCAAGGAGAAGGGCTCCGTTCCGCAGGAGTTCGACGTCACCTACGCCCACACCCCGGCCTTCGTCGGTAGTCACATCACCGGCTACGACAACACGATGAAGGGCGTGGTGGAGCACTTCTGGGACGGCAAGTCCGGCACCGTGCCGAAGCTCGAGCGCCAGCCCAACGGCTCGGTCAACTTCCTCGGCGGCTTCGACGGCAACACCGTCGGCAACATCCGCGAGGTCAAGCGGATCTTCGAACTGATGGGCGTCGACTACACCATCTTTGGCGACAACAGCGACGTCTGGGACACCCCGGCCGACGGCGAGTTCCGGATGTATGACGGCGGCACCACGCTGGAGCAGGCCGCCAACGCCATCCACGCCAAGGGCACGATCTCGATGCAGGAATTCTGCACGGAAAAGACGCTGGCGACGATCGCGGCGCACGGCCAGGAAGTGGTCGCGCTCAACTCACCGATCGGCATCACCGGCACCGATCGCTTCCTGCAGGCGGTGTCGCGGATCACCGGCAAAGCGATCCCCGAAGCGCTGACCAAGGAACGCGGCCGGCTGGTCGACGCCATCGGCGACTCGAGCGCGCACATCCACGGCAAGAAGTTCGCGATCTTCGGCGATCCGGACCTGTGCTACGGCGTGGCCGAATTCATCCTCGAGCTCGGTGGCGAACCGACCCACATTCTCGCCACCAACGGCAACAAGAACTGGGAGGAGAAGGTCAACCAGCTCTTGGCGTCCTCGCCGTTCGGCACAAACTGCAAGGTCTACGCCGGCAAGGATCTCTGGCACCTACGCTCGCTGCTGTTCACTGAGCCGGTCGACCTCATGATCGGCAACACCTACGGCAAGTATCTCGAGCGCGACACCGGAACGCCGTTGATCCGCATGGGCTTCCCGGTGTTCGACCGCCACCATCACCACCGCTCGCCGATCTGGGGCTATCAGGGCACGATGAACGTCCTGGTGAAGATCCTCGACAAGATCTTCGACGAGATGGACAAGGCCACCAACATCGCCGGCAAGACCGACCTCTCCTTCGACATCATCCGCTGATGCCGAAGTCGATACCAAAGTCTCGGACCACCTGACCCTCAGGAGCGCCGCATGAGCCGCCTCGCAGACAAGATTCAAGATGTCTTCAACGAGCCCGGCTGCGCGGACAATCAGGCCAAGTCCGAGAAACAGCGCAAGAAGGGCTGCAGCAAACCGCTGCAGCCCGGCGGCGCGGCCGGTGGCTGCGCTTTCGACGGCGCCAAGATCGCGCTGCAGCCGATCGTCGACGTCGCCCATCTGGTGCACGGCCCGATCGCTTGCGAAGGCTCGTCCTGGGACAATCGCGGCACCAAGTCGTCGGGCTCGAAGCTGTATCGCACCGGCTTCACCACCGACATGGGCGAGAACGACGTGGTGTTCGGCGGCGAGAAGCGGCTGTTCCGGTCGATCAGGGAAATCATCGAAAAGTATCATCCGCCCGCGGTGTTCGTGTATCAGACCTGCGTGCCGGCGATGATGGGCGATGACATCGTCGCGGTCTGCAAGGTGGCGACCGAGAAGCTCGGCACGCCCTGCGTTCCGATCATCGCGCCGGGCTTCGTCGGCCCGAAGAACCTCGGTAACAAGCTCGCCGGCGAGGCGATGCTCGACTACGTGATCGGCACCCAGGAGCCGGATTTCACCACCCCTTACGACATCAACATCATCGGCGAATACAATGTCGCTGGCGAATTGTGGCAGGTGAAGCCGCTGCTCGACGAACTCGGCATCCGCATTCTGTCATGCCTGTCGGGTGACTCGCGCTACCACGAAGTGGCGCGATCGCATCGCGCCCGCGCGGCGATGATGGTGTGCTCGACCGCGATGATCAACGTCGCCCGCAAGATGGAAGACCGCTACGGCATTCCGTATTTCGAAGGCTCGTTCTACGGTATCACCGACACCTCGGAGTCGCTGCGCCAGATCGCCAGGCTGCTGATCGCGCGCGGCGCGCCGGACGAATTGATGGGCCGCACCGAGGCGCTGATCGAACGCGAGGAGGCGAAGGCCTGGGCCGCGATCAAGGCCTATACGCCGCGGCTCGAAGGCAAGAAGGTTCTGCTGATCACCGGCGGTGTGAAGTCGTGGTCGGTGGTGCTGGCGCTGCAGGAGGCCGGCCTGACTATCGTCGGCACCAGCGTCAAGAAATCGACCAAGGAAGACAAGGAACGGCTCAAGGAGATGAGCCCGGACGTCCATTTGATCGACGATCTGCGACCGCGCGAAATGTACAAGATGCTGAAAGAGGCGCAAGCCGACATCATGCTGTCCGGCGGGCGCTCGCAATTCGTCGCGCTGAAGGCGCGGATGCCCTGGATGGATATCAACCAGGAGCGTACTTACGCCTATTGCGGCTATGTCGGCATTGTCGAAATGGTGCGGCAGATCGACAAGGCGCTGTCCAACCCGATCTGGGAGCAGGTCCGCTCCGCCCCGCCGTGGGAGGAGATCAGCTGGGAAACCCGCGCCGACGCCGCCAATGCGGCCGACGACGCGCAGCGCGCCGCCGAGGCGACGCCTGCCGCAAAGGTTGCGTGAGATGGCGAAGGTGGTGACATCGACAAAATCCTGCACCGTCAATCCGTTGCGGATGAGCCAGCCGCTCGGCGCGTCGCTGGCCTTCATGGGGCTGCGCAATTCGATGCCGCTGCTGCACGGCTCGCAGGGCTGCACCTCGTTCGGCCTGGTGCTGTTCGTGCGCCATTTCCGCGAACAGATTCCGCTGCAGACCACGGCGATGAGCGAAGTCGCGACCGTGCTCGGCGGCTTCGATAATGTCGAACAGGCGATCGTCAACATCGTCGGCCGCACCAAGCCTGACGTGATCGGCATCTGCACCACCGGCGTGACAGAGATCAAGGGCGACGACCTCGACGGCTTCATCAAGCTGGTGCGCGGCAAGCATCCCGAACTCGCGAATGTGGCGCTGGTGCCGGTGTCGACGCCCGACTTCAAGGGCGCATTCGAGGACGGCTTCGCGACGACGGTCGCGAAGATCGTCGAGACACTGGTCGAGGCGCCAGCGGCGGGCGTTGGGCGCGATCCGGCGAAGCTCAACGTGCTGGCGGGCAGCCATCTGACGCCCGGCGATATCGACGAACTACGCGACATCATCGAGGCGTTCGGCCTGCAGCCGACGTTTCTTCCCGACATTTCCGGCTCGCTCGATGGCCATCTGCCGGACGACTTCACCCCGACCACCCATGGCGGCGTGTCGGTGGCCGAGGTCGCGGCGATGGGGCGCGCGGCGCACACGCTCGCGCTCGGCGAACAGATGCGCAAGGCGGCGGCCGCGCTCGAGGCCAAGGCGGACGTTCCGTTCACGCTGCTGCAGCGCCTCACCGGGCTTGCGCCGAGCGACGAATTGATGGCGACGCTGGCGCGGATCAGCGGCCGCCCGGTGCCGCCGAAGTATCGCCGCCAGCGCAGCCAGCTCGTCGACGCCATGCTCGACGGCCATTTCTATTTCGGCGGCAAGAGAATCGCGATCGGCGCCGAGCCCGATATGCTGCTCAACATCGGCGGCTGGCTCGCCGACATGGGGTGCACCATTGCTGCTGCGGTGACCACGACGCACTCGCCGGCGCTCGCGCAGGCGCCGTCTGACGACGTGCTGATTGGTGATCTGGAGGATCTGGAGCAACGCGCGGAGGATTGCGATCTGCTGGTGACGCATTCGCATGGTCGTCAGGCAGCGGAACGGCTCGGCGTTCCGCTGTTCCGCGTCGGGCTGCCGATGTTCGACCGGCTCGGCGCCGCGCATCAGGTCGCGGTCGGCTATCACGGCACCCGCGATCTGATCTTCGCGATCGGAAATCTGTTCATTTCCAACATCAAGGAACCGGACGTCGACACTTGGCGCAGCACCGCTGCTGGCGGTCCGGATCAAGTCGATGCGTCGGTTACGACTCATTAAGACGGAAGCGAAGGAGAGCGTCGATGCACAACAACGGAGGCGCGGCATGAAGGTCGCATTCGCCACCCAGGATCTGACGCGTGTCGACGCGCATTTCGGCTGGGCCCGGAATATCGCCATCTACGAAGTCACCGCGGAGGATTATCGCTTCATTGAGGCGGTGCAGTTCGCCGAGGAGAAGGAAGACGGTAACGAAGACAAGTTGGCGGCGAAGATCGATGCGATCCGGGATTGCGCGATCGTTTATTGCGCGGCGATCGGCGGCTCCGGCGCGGCGCGCGTGGTCGCCGCGCAGGTGCACCCGCTGAAGCTCGCACAGCCGGAGCCGATCACCGAACTGATCGTCAAGTTGCAAGGTGTGCTACGCGGCGCGCCGCCGCCGTGGCTGCGCAAGGCGCTGTTGAAAGGCGAAGAGCGCAAGTTCGATTTCGCGGATGAGGTGTGAGATGACCGACGCAACGGCAACCGCCAGTGACGCTACGATCGACTCGCTGTTCGTCAAGGAGTTGGTCAAGCAGCTCCGCGCCCAGGACACCCACGGCGTCTGGGAGAGCAAGTCCGATCTCAAGCTCCTCGAGCCGTTCATCATCGACAAGGCGAAGCGCCGAGAGATCCCGCTGATGGGCGATCCTGATCCCGAGACGCTGTGGCGGCTCGAGCTGTTCTACAACGCGGTGGCGCTGTCGATCGAGCGCGAGACCAAGATCATGGTGTCGCCGATGATGAAGATGCATCACGAAGGCTTCGGCCGGATGATCCTCAGCGCCGGCCGGCTGATCGTCGTCAACAAGCACATGCGCGACGTCCATCGCTTCGGCTTCGACAATCTCGGCAAGCTCGCCGAGGACGGCGACAAACTGGTCGATGCCGGCGTTGAGATGATCCGCAAGTTTCCCGAGGTCGCGGCGCTCTGAAGGAAATCACCATGTCAGATATCGACACGCTGAAAGCCGAAATCAAGAAGCTGTCCGCGCGCGCGACGACAATGAAGATGAATCTACACGATCTGTCGGAGGAACTGCCGATCAACTGGCAGACCATCATGACGGTGGCGCAGCAGACCCACGATGCTTTCGCGGCGCTCGAAGCCGCGCGAAAAACCTTGAAGGAACTGGAAGCCAAGGCTGCGTGACAAGGCCGCCTGAGCGGCCGCAGCGCCAGTCCGAACCGCGCGGCGAAGGCCGCGCCAGGAGCGATGACGATGACGATCTTTTCGAGCCGCGACGGCAAGCCGTGGGAACCGACCTACATCACCGCGATCGATGGCGACAAGTGCATCGGCTGCGGCCGTTGCTACAAGGTCTGCTCGCGCGACGTGATGCACCTGATGGGCGTCAACGAGGACGGCGAATTGGTCGGCTGCAGCCTCGAGAACGACGACGATGACGACGAGGAATTCGTCCGCAAGGTGATGGTGCTCGACAAGGCCGGCAATTGCATCGGCTGTTCGGCCTGCAACCGGGTCTGTCCGAAGGATTGTCAGACCCACGTCAAGGCCAGCGAACTCGGGCTCTAGGAGCGATCATGATCGGCGCGGCGAAGCAGGAGGCAGGCGTGGCGTCGGCGGCGAAGCTGCCGCTGCGCGTCGCGGCGTCCGGCTTCGCGTCGTCGCCGGCGATCGTGTATCGGGCGCTGACCGGCGGCCTGCCGGCCGATGCATTGATCGATGACGACCACGCGTTCGATCGCCACGTGCTGGCGTCGATCCTGTCGGCGGCGATGGCCGAGCCCGGCCCGATCAACGCGCGCTGCGGCCTCGGCGCCGACGATTTCGTCGCGCTGGTGACGTCGTTCTTCCCGCACATTTCGGTGCTGCTGTCGGTGCTCGCCTCGGGCGAGCCTGACGTCGACGAGGAGGCCGCGATGGTGCGCGACCTCCTGCTCGCGCATCGCTCGACGCCGGGCGAGGTCGGACGCTGGCTCGCCACGATGGTGGCGCGCCGGGCGATGGAGCCGGATCACCTTTGGGAAGATCTCGGCCTGCGCGACCGCACCGAGCTGACGCGGCTGTTGATGCGGCACTTCGGCCCGCTGGCGCGCGACAACACCCGCAACATGCGCTGGAAGCGGTTCTTCTATCGCAAGCTCTGCGAGGACGACGGCATGGTGATGTGCAGCGCGCCGGTGTGTTCGCAGTGCAACGACTTCGCCGAATGCTTCGGCGACGAGAGCGGCGAGAGTCGGATGGCGGGTCGCCGCCGTGCCCTGGAACTGAGTGCGGCGCGTGTGTCCTGAGACCGAGCAACGCCGTCGCCGCGAGCACGGCCTGCTCCTTCTCCCCGCGTGCGGTCGCGCAATCGCGTATGAAAGTTTGCGGTCGCGAAGATCACCCTCGCCTGGAGGGGGAGGGTCGCTCGCGTAGCGAGCGGGGTGGGGTGGCGAAGAGTTTGTCCGCCGTGCCCGCGGCTCACCCCACCCCGGCGTGCACCGCGCTTCGCGCGTTACCCGCCGACCCTCCCCCTCAAGGGGAGGGTGAAGAGTGAGCTGCGAGCGGTTGTCGGAAACCGTCGCGTTAGCGACCATGTCGCAACACCTACATTTCCCAATGGTTCAATTTAATTAGCAAATCCAGTGCCTTGCTGCTCTGCCGAAGAATGGCACAGCGGTTGCAAACCCTCATGTCGGACCCAATCCACGGAGGCCGATCATGATCATCCTGACCGAACAAGCCGGTAACGCCGTCAAGGCTGCGATGTCCCGCGCTGGCAAGACTGAAGCTGGCCTGCGGGTCATGGTCGAAGCGGGTGGCTGTGCCGGATACAAATATCTGATCGGGCTCGACCCCGAGCCGCGCTCCGACGACGCGGTGGTCGAAGCGGCTGGCGTCAGGGTGTTCGTCGATCCCGACTCGCAGCCGCTGCTGAGCGGCATGACGATCGACTTCGTCGAGAGTCTCGAGGGCTCGGGCTTCACCTTCGACAATCCCAACGCCGAGAATAAATGCGGCTGCGGCAAGTCATTCGGCTGAGGCCCCCTGCAAGCCACGGAGCGTCGTCATGCTCGACAATCTCGATAGGCTCGACGAACACATCTCCAGCCCGCGCAATGCCGGTGTGCTGCCGCACGCCAATGCGGTCGGCTCGTTCGGCGCCATCCGCTGGGGTGACGCGGTCAAACTGATGCTGCAAGTCGATCCGCGAACCGATCGGATCGAACAGGCGCGGTTTCAGACCTTCGGGTGCAGCTCGTCGATCGCATCGTCCTCGGCGGTTACCGAGATGATCACCGGCAGGACGCTCGACGAAGCCGTCGGGATCAGCGCTGCCGATATCGCGGATTATCTCGGCGGTCTGCCGCTGGAACGCATGTACTGCGCGGTGATGACCTATGAGGCCCTGCAGAAGGCGATCGGGTCGTATCGCGGCGAGGCCGAGCTGAGCGAAGCCGATGCGGCGCCGTCCTGCAAATGCCTCGGCGTCAGCCAGATGATGATCGAGCGCACCATCCGTTTCAATCGGCTGACCAGCGTCGAGCAGGTGACCCACCACACCAAGGCGGCCGGCAGTTGTAGCGCCTGTTTCAAGCAGGTCGAAGGCCTGCTGGCGCGGGTCAATGCCGAGATGGCCGAGGATGGGCTGATCGGGCCCGGGGACGCCTATCAGATCGGTTCGACGTCGCCGCCCGCGATCGATCTGAAGCCGCACGGCGCGCCGCAGCCGGCGACCAATATCTTTGCCGCCAAGGCCGCGCCGGCGCATCTGCGCGCCGCGCCGAAGAGCGCGCCGTCGCGTCCGGCACCTGCGCCTGCCGCGGTCGGGGTCGATGCGCCGTCGCAGACGACGCTGATTGCCGAAGCGCTCGACGAGCTGCGGCCGCATTTGAAGCGCGATGGCGGCGACTGCGAACTCGTCAATGTCGAGGGCAATGTCGTTTACGTCAGGCTGTCGGGCAATTGCGTCGGTTGCCAATTGTCATCGGTGACGCTGTCCGGCGTTCAGGCTAGGCTCGCCGACAGGCTCGGCCGGCCGCTGCGTGTGGTGCCCGTGCCATGAACCAGACCCGCGTCCCGCCGCAGCCGGCGAATATCTGCTATCTCGACGCCAACGCCACCACGCGCACCGATCCGCGGGTGGTCGATGCGATGCTGCCGTTCTTCTCCGGCTATTTCGGCAATCCGTCGTCGAAGCACGCGCTCGGCGCCCACGCTGCGATGGCGGTGAGGCGTGCGCGCGAGCAATTGCAGGCGCTGCTCGGCGCTGCGCATCCGCACGAACTGATCTTCACCTCGGGCGGCACTGAAAGCGCCAATGCGGCGATCCTGTCGGCGCTGGAAGTAGCACCCCGGCGGCGCGAGATCATCACCACCGCGGTCGAACACCCCGCCGTTCTGTCGCTGTGCGCCTGGCTCGAGAAGACCAAGGGCATCCGCGTCCACGTCATCCCGGTCGATCGTCACGGCCACCTCGACATCGCCGCCTATCGCGAGGCGCTGTCGGATCGCGTCGCGTTGGTCTCGATGATGTGGGCGAACAACGAGACCGGCGTGATCGCGCCGGTCGCCGATCTCGCCGAGCTTGCGAAGGACGTCGGAGCGCTGTTTCACACCGATGCGGTGCAGGCGGTCGGCAAATGTCCGATCGACCTGCAATCCACCGCGATCGATATGCTGTCGCTGTCCGGACACAAGTTGCATGGGCCGAAGGGCATCGGCGCGCTGTATGTCCGCACGGGCGTCGGCTTCAAGCCGCAGATCAAGGGTGGCCAGCACGAGCGCGGCCGCCGCGCCGGCACCGAGAACGTGCCGGGCATCGTCGGTCTCGGCATGGCCGCAGAACTCGCCGCCGAAGCGATGGCCGATGAGGACATCCGGGTGCGAGGCTTGCGCGACCGGCTGGAGCGCGGGGTCCTCGCGCAGGTCGACCATTGCGTGGCGATCGGCGCCCGGGCCGAGCGGCTGCCCAACACGTCGAACATCGCGTTCTCCTTCATCGACAGCGAGGCCATCGTCACGCTGCTCGACCGCGCCGGCATCGCCGCCTCGATGGGTTCGGCGTGTTCGACCGGCTCGTTCGAGCCATCGCATGTGCTGATGGCCATGAAAGTCGCGGAGGACACCGTCCGCGGCGGCGTGCGGTTCTCGCTGTCGCGCGACAACACCGACGACGACGTCGATCGGGCGCTCGCCGTGATCCCGGGCGTGGTCGCGAAGCTGCGGGCAATCTCGCCGTTCGATGCCGATGCAGGACCATTGCTCGGGCGTTCCCATGCTTGATATCACCCCACGCGACCCAGTCACGACGACCTCGACGGCAAAGTCGATCGTGCTCAACGACACCACGCTGCGCGATGGCGAACAGGCGCCGGGCGTCGCGTTCTCTGCTGCCGAGAAGCTCGCGATCGCCCGCGCGCTGGCGCGGGCCGGCGTCCCGGAGATCGAAGCCGGAACGCCGGCGATGGGTCCCGACGAGATCGCCGCGATCCGCGCCATCGTCGAGGCCGGGTTGCCGCTGACGACGATCGCCTGGTGCCGGATGCGCACCGAAGACGTCGACGCGGCGCTGGCGGCCCGGGTGCCGATGGTCAACGTCTCGGTGCCGGTGTCGGATGTGCAGATCGCGGCCAAGCTCGGCGGCCAACGCGCCAACGCCATCGAAACGGTGAAGCGGGTGGTCGGCTATGCCCGCGACAAGGGTCTCGAGGTCGCAGTCGGCGGGGAGGATTCCTCGCGCGCCGATCCGGAGTTCCTCGCACAGGTGATCGCCACGGCGAAGGAGTCTGGCGCACGGCGGTTCCGGATCGCCGACACGCTCAGCGTGCTCGACCCATTCAGCAGCCACAAATTGCTGGCGTCGTTGCGCGCGACTACCGATCTCGAACTTGAATTTCACGGCCATGACGACCTCGGCCTCGCCACCGCCAACACGCTGGCTGCGCTGCAGGCCGGCGCAAGCCACGCCTCGGTGACCGTGATCGGGCTCGGCGAGCGCGCCGGCAACGCCCCGCTCGAAGAGGTCGCCGTCGCGTTGAAGCAGCTCTACGGACGCGACACTGGAATCGTGCTGTCTGAACTCGGCCATGTCGCTGATGTAGTTGCCGAGGCTGCGGCGCGCACGATTCCGCTCAACAAGGCAATCGTCGGCGAGCACGTTTTCACCCACGAGTCCGGAATCCATGTCGACGGCCTCCTCAAAGACCAGCGTACCTATCAGTCGCTCGATCCGCGGCTGCTCGGCCGCTCCAACCGCATCGTGATCGGCAAGCATTCCGGCCTGTCGGCGATCACGTCATCGTTGGCCAAGCTCAATTTGCCGGCGACGGCGGAGGAGGCGCAGGGCGTTCTGGCGCGGGTGCGGATTCATGCGGTCGCCAACAAGGGCGCGGTCGGAAACGAGACATTGACGGCAATCTGGCGTGAGGTTCGTGACCGCGCGCTGCCGAACTGCGCCTGAGCGCAACGCGACGCTGCGCGGCGAACAAGATGCGAAGGAGATCGAGATGAGCGCGTCCCAGTTGGAAACCACAGAACCCGCCGACATCGTCGGGCAATTGCAACGCGCGGCCTCGGCCGAAGACTTCTTCGAGTTGCTCGACGTCGACTTCGATCCGAAGGTCGTCAACGTCGCCCGGCTGCATATCCTCAAGCGCATGGGGCAGTATCTCGCCAGCGAGGATCTCGACGGTCTGCCGTTGGCGGAGACAAAGGCCCGTTGCAAGACAGTGCTGGAGCGCGCCTACGCCGACTTCGTCGAATCGTCGCCGCTGGATCAGCGCGTCTTCAAGGTCCTCAAGGATGCGGTCGCGCCGAAATCGCCGCGTCGGCCGGCTTTTGTTTCGCTCGACAATTTGAAGTAATTCGCGCGCTTCCTGCCGCATCGATCGTTTCGCAACCTCGGCCCGCCACGCGGTCGGCCGAGGTTGCTTTCTGGCATGCGCGTCACATGACCTGAACATTTCTCTCAGACGTCGAAATCACCTGTTCGCCGGTGCGCTGTCGCCTTCCTGACAAGTGTTCGACTTGTCGGGTCGCGTTCAAGCGCCGCCAACAGCGCAAGCTCGGCGATGGCGCCCAAGTCATTGCACCGTCGACAAAATTTCTCCTGATCGAAAGTTGGTACGAGGCTTGCTGATGTTCTGGTGTCAGCAAGCGCGGAGCACACCATGCACATCGTCGTCTGTATCAAGCAGGTCCCGGACTCGGCGCAGATCCGCGTCCATCCGGTCACCAACACGATCATGCGTCAGGGCGTTCCGACGATCATCAATCCCTATGATCTGTTCGCGCTCGAAGAGGCGCTGCGGCTGCGCGACAAATTCGGCGGCGAAGTCACCGTTCTGACGATGGGGCCGCCCTCGGCCGAGGACTCCTTGCGCAAGGCGCTCACCTTCGGCGCCAACCGCGCAGTGCTGCTCACCGATCGCTTCTTTGCCGGCGCCGATACGTTGGCGACCAGCTACGCGCTCGCCTCCGCTATCCGCAAGATCGGCGCGACTTATGGCGAGGCCGACATCGTGTTCACCGGCAAGCAGACCATCGACGGCGATACCGCCCAGGTCGGCCCGGGCATCTGCAAGCGCCTCGACTTCCTGCAGCTCACTTACGTCTCCAAGGTGGCGTCGCTCGATCTCGCCGGCCGCACCATCGAGGTCGAGCGCCGGTCCGAAGGCGGCGTGCAGGTGCTGCGCAGCCGGTTGCCCTGCCTGATCACCATGCTCGAAGGCACCAATGAAGTGCGCCGCGGCTCGATGCTGAATGCGTTGAACGCCGCGCGCGCCGAGGTGGTGAAGTGGAGCGCCCAGGATGCCGGCGTCGAGGACATTTCGAAATGCGGCCTGCGCGGCTCGCCGACCGTGGTGAAGCGCGTATTCGCACCGACGGCCCGTTCCGAGAAGGCCATCGTCGTCGAGCCGGCCGGTCTGCCGCCGGCGGACGCGCTGATCGATGAGATTTTCAAGGTTCGGCCGAAGCTCGAGGCCGACATGTTCGAGCTTGCGCGTGGATTCTGACAACACCAACAGAGAGCCGCTTCGATGAGCCAGCCAGCCAAGCCTGCCCCGCAGCCCGCCGGACGCGCCAACGCCAAGAAAGAGCTGTCCGAACACTTCAAGCAGTACAAACACGTCTGGGTGTTCGTCGAACAGGAGCGAGGCCACGTCCATCCGGTTTCCTGGGAACTGATGGGTTCCGGCCGCCGACTCGCCGACAAGCTCGGCGTCGAACTCGCGGCGGTGGTGATCGGGCCGGCCGGTGACGCCACTCGCGTCGCGGCGGCGGAGTCGTTCTGCTACGGCGCCGATCTCGCTTACATCGTCGCCGATGACGTGCTCGCCGACTATCGCAACGAATCGTACACCAAGGCGCTGACCGATCTGGTCAACACCTACAAGCCGGAGATCCTGCTGCTCGGTGCCACCACGCTCGGCCGGGACCTCGCCGGCGCCGTCGCCACCACGCTGCTGACGGGACTCACCGCGGACTGCACCGAACTCGAGGTCGACGCCGACAATTCGCTCGCCGCGACCCGGCCGACCTTCGGCGGCTCGCTGCTCTGCACGATCTACACGCTGAATTTCCGGCCGCAGATGGCGACGGTGCGGCCGCGGGTGATGGAGATGCCGGACCGCGTCGAGAAGCCGGTCGGCCGCATCATCGAATTTCCGCTCGGCATGGTCGAAGCGGACATCGTCACCAAGGTGCTGGCGTTCGTGCCGGACCGTGACAAGGCGACTTCGAACCTGGCTTACGCCGACATCGTTGTCGCAGGCGGCATTGGGCTCGGTTCGCCGGAGAACTTCCAGCTCGTTCGGCAGCTCGCCGGGGTGCTCGGCGCCGAATATGGCTGCTCGCGGCCGCTGGTCCAGAAGGGCTGGGTCTCGGCCGACCGGCAGATCGGCCAGACCGGCAAGACCATCCGCCCGAAGCTCTACATCGCCGCCGGCATCTCCGGAGCGATCCAGCATCGCGTCGGCGTGGACGGCGCCGATCTGATCGTCGCCATCAACACCGACAAGAATGCGCCGATCTTCGACTTCGCGCATCTGGCGATCGTCACCGACGCGATCCGGCTGTTGCCGGCGCTGACCGAAGCATTCCGCAAGCGGCTGTCGCCGCACACCCGAGACCGGATCGCAAGCTGAAGGAGCTCGCCATGATCGAGGAACGTTTCGATGCGATCGTGGTCGGCGCCGGCATGGCCGGAAACGCCGCCGCGCTGACAATGGCCAACCGCGGCATGAAGGTGCTGCAGATCGAGCGCGGTGAGTACCCCGGCTCGAAGAATGTCCAGGGCGCTATCCTGTACGCCGAGATGCTGGAGAAGCTGGTTCCCAACTTCCGTGAGGATGCTCCGCTGGAGCGGCATCTGGTCGAACAGCGGTTCTGGATGATGGATGAGCGGGCGCACACCGGCCTGCATTATCGGTCGGATGACTTCAACGAAGAGAAGCCGAACCGCTACACCATCATCCGCGCCCAGTTCGACAAGTGGTTTTCCAGCAAGGTGCAGGAGGCCGGCGCGATCGTGCTGTGCGAGACCACCGTCAAGGAGTTGGTCAAGGACGCCTATGGCCGGGTGATCGGCGTGCTCACCGATCGCGACGGCGGCGAGGTTCACGCCGACGTCGTCGTGCTGGCCGAAGGCGTCAACGGTCTGCTTGGCACCAAGGCGGATCTGCGAGAGCGGCCGTCGGCGGAAAACGTCGCGCTCGCGGTCAAGGAAATGCACTTCCTTCCGCGCGAGACCATCGAGGCGCGCTTCAATCTGAAGGGCGACGAGGGCGTGGTCATCGAGGCGGCTGGCACCATCTCGCACGGCATGACCGGCATGGGGTTCATCTACGCCAACAAGGAGTCGATCTCGGTAGGGATCGGTTGCCTGGTGGCCGATTTCCAGAAGACTGGTGAGACGCCTTACGGTCTGCTCGAGCGTTTCAAGAAGCATCCCTCGGTCGCGCCGCTGATCGAAGGCTCCGAGGTCAAGGAATATGCCGGCCATCTCATTCCCGAGGGCGGCTACAAGGCCATCCCGCAGCTTTACGGCGATGGATGGGTTGTGGTGGGCGACGCGGCGCAGCTCAACAATGCGCTGCATCGCGAAGGCTCGAACCTGGCGATGACCTCGGGCCGAATCGCCGGCGAGGCGATCTTTCAGGTCAAATCCCGCAAGGATCCGATGACCAAGGAAAACCTCGCGCTCTACAAGAAGATGCTCGACGCCTCTTTCGTGATCAAGGATCTGAAGAAATACAAGGATATGCCCGATCTGTTGCACATCCAGTCGAAGAACTTTTTCCTGACCTATCCGCAACTCGTCAACAAGGCGCTACAGAATTTCGTGCGGGTCGACGGCACGCCCAAGGTCGACAAGGAGAAAGTCACGATCAAATCATTCGTGTCGGCGCGATCGTGGGGCGGCCTGTTCGGCGACGCCTTCCGCTTCGCACGGGCCTGGCGGTGAGCGGTCAACATCGGAAATCTCAAGCGCGGAGACTCAAATCATGACCACCGAAGCTCCTATTCGGGTCGAGGATAAGCTGTTCCAGAACCGCTATCTGGTCGATGTCGGTAACGCCCATATCAAGGTCAAGCCGCACACCAAGCCGTCGGCGGCGCTACTTGCGCTGTTGAAGGTATGTCCTGCCCACTGCTATGAGCTGAATACGAACGGTCAGGTGGAGCTGACGCCCGATGGCTGCGTCGAATGCGGGACCTGCAGGGTGATCGCCGAGGGCTCCGGCGACATCGAATGGAACTACCCGCGCGGCGGCTACGGCGTGCTGTTCAAGTTCGGCTGATCGCCGGATATCAAACGCAGGGAGCGTGGCGACTCCGTTGCCACGCCTGACCAGGCTCGAGATCGTCTTCGGAGATCAGCTCAGGCCGCCGTGTTGAGCGCACGCTCCAGTCCGACTCGGTTCCGCTGAGACACGAACCCGCGCCGCGCCAACCATTGCTGAACGCGCGGCGAATCGATCATCGCTTCCTCGGCGAGGCCATTGCTGAATTCGCGCCATTGCTTGATGTGGCGCTCCGGAACGCCGATCAGCACCGGAATGCCCAGGTCGACCGCCTCGGTGATCACGTCGCCGAGGCCGTAACCTTCGGCCTCGAGTCGACCGAATTTGTTGATGATCAGCAGCTCGGGGCATTTCTGAAACGCGGCCGAGATGAGTGCGGCGGCGTCCTGCATCGCTGTGGGATCGACCCGGCAGCCGGAAGCTTGCGGAGTCTGGTCCTCGGCGAGCTGCAGGATGATCCGCGAGGACAGTTCCTCGACTTCCATGTCGCAACGCGGGGTGCCGTCACGCGTCGCGTGATACGGGACGATTCCCGCGACCATCGCGCCAGCGTCCCGCAATCGATAGCCGAGATCGGAAATCATGCGGCAGGCGGCGGCGCCATCCGAATACACAACACCGAGTATTGAAGGTCTGCCAGACCTGCCGAAATTGGGCCCCATCACTGTCCCCGCCGCGCTTCGATACGACTTTCGAATAATCGAATGCCAGAATCAGCGGGCCCCGGCTTTGCGGCAAATCAATCCCAGTCGCGTCGCAGCCCGGGCGTTGGAAAGACTGCAGATACGCGGGTTGGCGTTGCAACAACGTCCGTTTCGGCGATTCGTTGTCGAGCGAGACGAGGCGGGCTGTTTGTTCAGCCCGCCATTGAAGGCCGGAGCGTCGAGAAGCTCAATTAGCGCCGAGCAGCGATTGCGTCGGGCGCTGTTGGGACGGCATCAGCAACGATCGCAATTTGGCGAACACCCGCAGCGCCAACCCGACCAGCTTCGGCTGGGTGCGACGGCAGAACGCGATCTTGCGGATGTGACCCTCGACATGCCAGCGCGCGCTGGCGCCATCCTTGAAGAAAATCACGTCGCCCGGTCCGTAGCGGGTCGCCGGCATGCCCTCGCTCTCGATCACCACCGAGCCTTCGAGGATGCAGATCGTCTCGTCGATGTCGTAGTGCCAGTTGAACTTGCCTTCGGTGCACTGCCAGATGATCGTCGACGCCATGCCGTCGGCACTGCGCGACAGCGTCGCGTTGGTCGCGGTCGGGGTGCCCTCGATGATCCACGACGGCTCGATCGGCGCCGGCTTCAGTTCGACATCGGTCTTGGAGGTGAGGATCAGGTTCGTGGACATCGGGTCGGCTCCTGTTGAGATGCGCTACACGTATTGTGATGGCGGCGAAGACTGATGATCAGATCAGGCAGCCTGCATCTGTCAGGCGGCCTGCAATTGAAGGCGCTTGAGCACGAGGCGTTCGATGGTTTCGACGGATGTGAAGTTCTCCGGCGTGATGTCCGATTGCGGTAGCGTCATATCGAACGCGGCTTCCACTCCGAGCATCAGATTAACCATTTCCATCGAGGTGAGGCCGGCGTCGGCAAGGCGGGTGTCGGGTTTCACGCCGCCCGCCATCGCGTTCTGCGCCAGGATCGTCTCGACCAGCGCGAGGATTTTGGTTTGAACCGCGGCGTTAGAGCCAGCCTGCATTGCAGCCTCCGTATCGTTTGTCGTTATCCGGCGTCTTAACTAATTGACGTCGACGGCTCGTTCTATCAGTCGCGATGTAATCGCAGAAAGATTGCGGAAACAATTGCGGCAGTTCGTCCACGTCGCCCATTTGAATCTTAACGCTAACGGGGAATCCGAAAATCTTCGGCAATCTCGCAATCACGGATTAACCGTCGAATTCGAATCCAAATTGATTCACTTTGAAACTGCTCGACGCACCGGGTTCCTTTCCATAGCTTCTCACTTGCAATTTGCCGACAACTATCAGCACGGCGATGACGCGCATCGCCGCATCATTTCAGTCAGTACCGTGCTTGACCGAGGAGCTTGGACCCCATGGCGATCGTCACCGACAGCAGTGCTCGCGATTTGACCCCGGCTGAAGCCGTCCCGCTCCGGCACGATATTGTCCCGTTGTCCCAGCGTGTGGCACAGGTTGCCGCCATCGCCTCCGCCGACGCAGACAGCGTCGACAAGGAGTCGCGGTTTCCGCGTGCCGCGCTCGACGCGGCGCGCCAGCAGGGTTTGCTGGGCGCGCAGATTCCCGTCGAGTTCGGCGGCGAGGGCGCGTCGATCTACGACATCACCGAGATGTGCTACGCGCTCGGTCGGGCCTGCGCCTCGACCGCGATGATCGTGGCGATGCATCAAACCAAAGTCGCCTGCCTGGTGCGGCACGGCCGCGGTAGCGCCTGGCACGAACAACTGATGCGCCGGATCGCCGGCGAGCAGATGCTGCTGGCGTCGTCGACCACCGAAGGCAACAATGGCGGCAACATCCGCGCCAGCGCCGCGGCGATCGAGGTGACCGCCGAAGGGGTGTCGCTGGTACGCAATGCGACAGTGATTTCCTACGGTGCCGAGGCCGACGGCGTGATGACGATCGCGCGCCGCGCGTCAGACGCTTCTGCGTCGGATCAGGTGCTGGTCGTGTTCACCAAGGACGACTACACATTGACGCCGACGCTCGGCTGGGAAACGCTCGGTATGCGCGGCACCTGCAGCGCGGGTTTTGAGCTGAAGGCGAACGGCGTCGTCGGTCAGGTGTTCGCGGAGCCGTATGATCGCATCCACGCGCAGACCATGACGCCGGTTGCGCATCTGTCCTGGTCGTCGGCGTGGGCAGGGATCGCGGCGGCTTCGGTCGAGCGCGCACAGGCGTTCATCCGCAAGGCGGCGCGCGGCGCGGGCGGCCAGATGCCGCCGGGCGCGGCCCACTACAACAGCGCGAAGATGTCGCTGCTGAAGCTGCGCGCGCTGATCTCCGCCAATCTCGACGCCTACGCCGCGCACGAATACGACGATCGCGGTCTCGGCTCGCTGGAGTTCCAGTCGGCGATCAATCTGCTGAAGGTCGAAGCCTCTGATCTCGCCGTAGCGACGGCGATGAGCGCGATGCGGGCCTGTGGGCTGTCGGGCTATCGCAACGACGGCGATTTCACCGTGGGGCGTCACCTGCGCGACGTGCTCTCCGCGCCGCTGATGATCAACAATGATCGCATCCTCGCCAATATCGCGACCGCCAGTCTGATGAGCGCGGTGCCGTCGAGCCTGCGCGACTGAATTCAGCGTCAACGAACCACCGAGGAGGCCACCTCATGAACGTTGCGATCCGCAATGTCCCGTCCGAGACCCACGCTCAACCGATCGATCCGCTCGATCATCTCGCCGAGCATCTGTTTCATCGCCTCGGCGCCGATGGCGTCTATGCCCGGACCGCATTGTACGAGGGGGTGGTCGAGAAGCTCGCCGCGCTGATCTCGAGCCATCGCGAGGCCGGCACCGAGGTGATGCGCTTCCCTCCGGTGATGAGCCGCAGTCAGCTGGAGAAGTCGGGCTATCTGAAGAGCTTCCCGAACTTGCTGGGTTGCGTCTGCGGTCTGCACGGCACCGAGCAGGAGATCAATTCGGCGGTCAGCCGCTTCGATGCCGGCGGCGACTGGACGACATCGTTGTCGCCGGCCGATCTGGTGCTATCGCCCGCGGCCTGTTACCCGGTGTATCCGATCGCTGCGAGCCGCGGGCCGCTGCCCGTGGGCGGCCTTCGTTTCGACGTCGCCGCCGATTGCTTCCGCCGCGAACCGTCCAAGCAGCTCGATCGTCTGCAGTCGTTCCGGATGCGCGAATATGTCTGCATCGGCACGCCGCAGGACGTCGCCGAGTTCCGCGAGCGCTGGATGGTGAAGGCCCAGGCGATCGCGCATGATCTCGGTCTCGCGTTCAAGGTCGATCACGCGTCCGATCCGTTCTTCGGCCGGGTCGGTCAGATGAAAGCGATCAGTCAGGTTCAGCAGGCGTTGAAATTCGAATTGCTGGTGCCGCTGCGTTCGGAAGAGCAGCCGACCGCGTGTATGAGCTTCAACTATCACCGTGAGCATTTCGGCGTGACCTGGGGCATCGACGATGCCGAAGGCAAACCCGCCCACACCGGTTGCGTCGCTTTCGGCATGGACAGACTGGCGGTGGCGCTGTTCCACACCCACGGCATCGATCTCGCATCCTGGCCGGCGTCGGTGCGCGAGACGTTGGGGCTGTAAGAAGGCTTGCGTCGGTCATTCCGGGTTCGCGCTTCGCGCGCCCCGGAATGACGAGAGGGAATTAATCGCTGCGTGACTACGCTGTGTTCCCCGCGTCGATGGTCTGCACCGAGCCGGTGATATTGCGGCCGCCGTCGCCGAGCAGATACTCGACCATCCGGGCGACGTCATCGATCTCGGGCAGTCGTCGCAGGGCGCTGCGGTTGGCGATCTTGTCGCGGCCTTCGCCGGCGAGGCCCTTGGTCAGTTCGGTATCGATGAAGCCCGGCGCGATCGCGTTGACGGTGATGCCGAGCCGGCCGACCTCGCGCGCCAACGAGCGCGTGAAGCCCAGAGCGGCGGCCTTGGTCGCACCATAGACCGAAAGCCCGTTGTAGCCGGTCGAGCCGATGATCGACGAGATGTTGACGATGCGGCCGCCGCCGTCGGCCATCATTTGCCGGACGATGTATTTGGTCAGGACGATCGGCGAGGTCACGTTGATCCGCACCAGCGCCTCGATCTGGGTGTTGTGCATCGTCGCCAGCACGCCTTCGGTGCCGATCCCGGCATTGTTCACCAGTCCGTAGATCGAGCCGACTTCCCGTCGAAGCCCTTTGACGAAGTCGGGAATGGCGTCGATCTCGCCGAGATCGAACGCCTTGAAGGCGATCGCGCCGGGGCCGGGCGCGGCCGCTGCGATCGCCGCCGTCAGTTCCTCGCTCTCGCGCCGTGCGACCGCGATCACGCCATAGCCCGCGGCGGCGAGCCGCTGCGCAATTCCAAGTCCGATACCGCGGCTGCCGCCGGTGACGACGACTTTACGCATGGCGGGCCAGCTTTCCGGAGGCGGTGACGTCGAGCTTTTCGACGAAACTGATCATGACCGGCAGCTTGTGCGGCGGCAGAGACTGCTTGCAGTCGGCGAGGATCGCCTCGCGGATCTCCGCGGTACGACCGGCGTCGGAGACGCTCGCCAGCACCACGTCGGCGACCACCAGCGCGCCGGTGATCGGGCTGCGCCGCGAGCGAATTCGCGACATCCGCACCGCCGGGTGACGATTGATCACGGCTTCGACTTCTTCCGGATGCACCTTGAGGCCCCCGACATTGATGATGCCGTCGCGGCGGCCGACGAAGTAATAGCGATCGTCGCGCAGCTCCACCATGTCGCCGGTATCGACGAAGCCGTCCGCGTCGGTCAATTGCGGCGCGCTACGCCCCACATAGGTGTGGGCGGTGCGACCGGATCGAATCCGCAGCGAGCCGTCGATCACTTTCATGTCGACGCCGTTGGCGCTGGCGCCGATCATCGCCGCGGGGAAGCCCTCGCGGCCGTCATTCACAGCGAAACCGACGCCCGCCTCGGTGGACGCATAGGCATGGCCGATCGAGGCCTCGGGAAACGCGCGGCGCAGGCTGTCGAGCACGGCCTGATCGGCGATCTCGCCGGACAGTCGAACGTAGTTCGGCCGGAACGCCGAGAGTGCGGCGCTCATCAGCGCCTTGCGCCAATGCGACGGCGTGCCCGAGATATGGGTGACGCCGCGTGAAGCGAGCCGCGCCAGATGATCGGCGATCGACTCGCCCGGCGTGGAGAGCACCATCGATCCGCCGCCCAGGATGGCGCGGAGGAAGATCTGTAGTCCGCCATAGCGGCGGATGTCGTAGAACGTCGCCCAGGTCGGCGGCGCGCCTTTCGCCGGTGCATCCGCCACGATCGCGCCGGTCAGCGCCGCCAGCGTATGCGCCACGATTTTCGGCGCGCCGGTGGTGCCGGAGGTGAGCATCAGCCAGTGTGTCGTATGTAACCGGTCGACCGGCGCAGCGGGCTGCAGCGGGAGGCGTGCCGGCACGATCAGCTCGACGCCGAGCCCCTGCCAGCGCGCCGGATCGTCGGTGACGATGGCGTCGATCTGCGCATCGGCGATCAGCGTCGGGGCGTATTTCATGTCGAAATCGGGCGGACACAGCAGCATCTGCCGCGCGACGCCGTCGATCTCGATCATCGCGACGCCGCTGATCAGCTGCGTCGACAGCGACAACACCACGGATCGGCCGGCGAGTTCGGCCAGCCGTCCGCCGAGCGCGGTGGCGCGCGCAATTTCGCCGATCGCGAGGGTATCGGTCCCGTCGGAGAGCGTGCGGTCGCTCAGGCCGGCTGCGAGATAGTTGCGCAGCGCAACAATCTCACGCGGGGACATTCTCGTAGGCCTTGATGAAATCGCCCAGCGTCACAGGGAAAATCGCGTCGTCGGCTGCGGTGAACGGATCGACGCCGAGTTTGTCTTCGAGCCGTGCGACGAGGATGGCGAAGCACAACGAATCGAAGCCGGACTGATGTAGTACGAGGTCGTCAGTAAGCGCCGGCAATTTGCGGTTTTGCTCGGCGGCGATCTCTTGCATCATCGTCACAATCGTTAACCGTACAGACATGGAAATTTCGCCTTCCTGCTCGATCCGTGAGACAACACTATATGGCGCAAACATGAACTGAATCTATGTGCGTAGCTCTCAATCAGGTCGATTGGTAAACGACGATGGATCCCCGCAAGGTTCGCTGCCGCGAGATCGTCGAGGCCGATATCGAGGCCGTATCACAACTGCTGACGCGCGGATTTTCCGGCCGCTCGCAGAATTACTGGCTGCGTGGTCTGCACCGCCAGGGCCAGCGTGACGTTCCGGACGGCTGCCCGCGCTACGGTTACCTGCTCGAAAACTGCGAGCGCCCCGTCGGCGTGCTGCTGTTGCTGTACACCCAGCGACTCGAGGACGGCGGGCCCAGCGTCCGGTGCAACGTGTCGAGCTGGTATGTCGACCCGGAATTTCGTAACTACGCGACGCTGCTGACGTCGGTGGCGCAGAAGAACAAGCACGTCACCTACATCAACATCTCGCCCGCGACCAACACCTGGCCGATCATCGAGGCGCAGGGCTTCCGGCGCTATTGCGGCGGCATGTTCTTCTCGGCGCCGCTGCTGTCGCGTGCCGAGAAGGGCATGACGGTCGAGAGGGTGACCGGCGTCTCTGTTGCGGTCGAAGGGCTGCCGCAGGCGGATCTCGATCTGCTCCGCAGCCATGCCGACTACGGCTGCCTGTCGCTGGTGTGCCGCGTCGGCGACGAAGCCATTCCCTTCATCATGATTCCGAAGCGGATGAAGAGCGGCCGGTTCCCGATGCCGGCGATGCAGCTCGTCTATTGCCGCGAGACCCCGGATTTCGTCCGCTGTGCCGGCGCGCTCGGCCGCGCGCTGATCTGGCGCGGCAGGCCGTTGGTGATCATCGATTCCAACGGGCCGATCGCGGGCCTCAGTGGCGTCTATACCGAATCGCGTGGCCGCAAATACTTCAAGGGCCCGAACCCGCCGCGGCTCGCCGATCTCACAGAGACCGAGCTCGTGCTGTACGGGCCGTGACGCGTCGGTCGTCGCAAACAACATTCAGGGAAACGCCATGCATCAACCGCTGAAGAGCCGCACCGCCGCCGAAGCGCTGGTCGATCAATTGGTGATCAACGGCGTCGAGCACGTCTTCTGTGTGCCGGGTGAGAGCTTCCTCCCGGTGCTGAACGCGCTGCGCGATCGTGACATCACCATCACGGTCTGTCGCCATGAGGGCGGCGCGGCGATGATGGCGGAGGCGATCGGCAAGGCGACCGGGCAGCCGGGGGTGTGCTTCGTCACCCGTGGCCCGGGCGCCACCAACGCGTCGGCCGGCATTCACGTTGCGCGGCAGGACTCGACGCCGATGATCATGTTCGTCGGTCAGGTCGAGCGCGGCGTGAAGGAGCGCGAGGCGTTCCAGGAACTCGACTATCGCGCCGTGTTCGGCAGCATGACGAAATGGACCACCGAGATCGATGATCCCGAGCGCGTCACCGAGCTGGTGTCGCGCGCGTTCTATACGGCGACCAGCGGCCGCCCGGGACCGGTGGTGATCGCACTTCCGAAGGACGTGCTGAGCGAGCGCGTCACCGTCGCCAACGCGCCGGCGTTCAAGCAGGTCGAGACCTCGCCGGGCGAGGAGGAAATGGCCGAACTCGCGGCGCTGCTCGCAAGCGCCGAACGGCCGCTGATCGTGCTTGGCGGCAGCCGCTGGAGCCCCGCGGCGCGCCAGCAGATCGAGCAGATCGCAACGCGCACCGGCCTGCCGGTCGCGACCAGCTATCGCCGCGGCACGCTGTTCGATCCGTTGCATCCGCGCTATGCGGGCGATCTCGGGCTCGGGCCCAATCCGAAGCTGGTGGCGCGCGCCAAGGCCGCTGATCTGTTGGTGCTGGTCGGCGGTCGGCTCGGCGAAATTCCGTCGCAGGGCTATGCGCTGCTCGACAGTCCTGCGCCGCTGACCAGGCTGGTGCACATCCACCCCGGCGCCGAAGAGCTGGGCCGGGTGTATCGCCCGCAATTGGCGATTCACGCGTCGCCCGCGCGTTTCATCGCGGCGCTGGCGCGGCTCGACATCGCGACCAACCCGGCGTGGCGGGAGGCGGCGGATGCGGCGCATGCCGACTATCTCGCCTGGACCGAAACGGCGACGCCACAGCCCGGCGACGTCAACCTCGGCGAGATCATGACCTGGCTGCGCGACAACGTTCCCGCCGATACGATCCTGTGCAACGGCGCCGGCAACTACGCGTCCTGGATCCACCGGTTCTACCGCTTCCGCAACTACATGACCCACATCGCGCCGACCTCGGCCTCGATGGGCTACGGAATGCCGGCGGCGATCGCGATGCAGCGGCTGCATCCGGAGCGGCTGGTGCTGTCGGTCAATGGCGACGGCGACTTCCTGATGAGCGGGCAGGAATTCGCGATCGCGGTACAATACAGGCTGCCGATCATCGTGGTGGTCTGCGACAACGGCATGTACGGCACCATCCGGATGCATCAGGAGCGTGAGTTTCCGGGACGCGTCGCCGCCACCGAGCTGCACAATCCGGATTTCGCGGCCTATGCCCGCGCGTTCGGCGGCTTCGGCGCCAATGTCGAACGAACCGCCGACTTCCCCGCCGCGTTTGCAGCGGCGCGGGAATCCGGCCTGCCGTCGATCATCCATCTCAAGATCGACGCCGACGCGATTCTGCCCGGCGCGACTCTGTCGGGCATCCGCAAGACGGCGCTGGAAAAGGCGTGAGCAGGTTCGAGCGGCGAGCGTAGTTCGCCTCGAAGGATGACGGCGACGGGTGCGCGGCCGATCCTTCGAGGCCGCCGCTGCGCGGCGGAGCCTCAGGATGACGAGGTGGATATTCATCGTTCGGCGTGCTGACGCGCGCGATGGATACGCGGGTCAAGCCCGTGTTTTGACCGAGACCGACAATCGGGATGAAGCGGTATCGGGCGCAGGTTTGTAGCCTGACTTTCCAGTGCGGTCGATCCAGTCGAGGATGGTTTCGAGATCGCCATGCAGGGTGATCCGAAAGTCGCCGCGCTTGTCGCCGGGGGTGATGACGATGCGATCGATGACTTCGCGGATGGCGTCCGCCGCTTCAACGGCATCGTCGGGATGAGTGAGCGCGGCGGTCAGACGCTCGATCCTGCGGCGGTAGAGGTCTGCGATATTGGGGTGGATGTCAGGCAAATGGGCGGGAGCCTCCGACAGCCGCTGGTTGAGTTCGTCCTGTCTGGCCTCAAGCTCGGTTAGCCGGGCCGACAGGGCCCGCTGATATTGACCTTGCTCGATGACGTGGACGATCTCCTTGATAGCCTTCTCGGTGTCGGCAAGCTCGCGGCGGGTGGTGTCGGCTGAGGTTCGGTGCTCTCGATTGAGGCGGTTGGTTTCCTGCACATAGGCGCGCATGGCCTCGGCGGCGATCTGCGGTGTCATCAGGCGGTCGCGCAAACCGGTAAGCACGCGGGCCTCAAGCGCCTTGCGATCCACTGTGCGGGTATTGTCGCAGCCATTGCCGAGCACGTGGTTGGAACACGCAAAACGATCCTGTCCACGCCCGACATAGGTTCCGCCACAACAGTTACAAAACACAAGGCCGGACAGCAGCGTGCGCGGCCGGTGGGTGGCGTTCAACCCGCCATTGGCGGCCATAATGCGCCGGACCGCTGCGCGACAGCCGTCCGTCTGCTTCTTGTAGAGGCCGGTCAACTCGTCCTGCCGCGCTTTGGCGGCGTCCCACAGCTCTTGCGGTACGATGCGAAGCTCGGGAGCCTCGGAGCGTATCCATTCGCTCTGCGGATTGGGGCGGTAGGTGAAGCGGCCAGAGCTGGGGTTCTTCAGTTTGCGCTGCCTGTTCCAGCGAATCACGCCGATGTAAAGCTCGCAATTGAGAATGCCGGAACCGATGATCCGGTTGCCCCTAATGGTGGTGTCGGACCAGCGCCCTCCGGTTGGGCCGGTGACACCCTCGCAGTTGAGGTCCGCGACGATCTTCTTCGGTCCCTTGCCGGCGACATATTCGCGGAAGATCCGGCGCACAATTTCGGCCTGTTCCTCGACAATCTCCCGCTCGCCCCGGATTGGTTCTCCGCGCGCATCGAGTCGGTGGACGACACGAAAGCCATATGCGTTGCCGCCGCCGATCTTGCCCGCTTCGACGCGGCCCCTTATGCCGCGATGGGTCTTGAGGGCGAGGTCTTTCAGGAACAGGGCGTTCATGGTTCCCTTGAGGCCGACATGGAGTTCGTTAATCTCACCTTCCGACAGTGTGACGATCTGGACGTCCGCAAAGCGTAGGCGCTTGAAGACGCCCGCCACGTCTTCCTGATCGCGGCTGAGGCGGTCCAGCGCTTCGGACAGCACCATGTCGAACCGACCGGCCTGTGCGTCGGCAAGCAGGGACCGGATGCCCGGGCGGATGAGCGATGCACCGGAGATCGCGCGGTCACAATAGCTCGCAACGACGGCCCAGCCTTCGCGAGCAGCGCGCTCGCGGCACTGACGCAGCTGGTCTTCGATGGAAGCATCACGCTGGTTGTCGGAGGAGTAGCGGGCATAGAGCGCGACGCGGGGCGTCGGACGGGTGGCCATCGGGGCATCCTTTCACTCGGTGTCAGCCCCGTCCTCCATTCCTTCGGACACAATGGGCCTGTTGTCGTTGGCGGCGACACGCGCCGCGTAATCCTCACGGGCCATGCGGCGGCCGATGATGCGGGCCAGCTTCAGCGCTACCCCGTCGATCTTACGCAGTGTCTCCGCGTTCGGCTTCTCCGCGTCCGGCTCGCCGTGCGGGCCGATACTGTCATTCGCCGGTTTAAACCGTTCCGGCTCAGTGTCGTCTTCCATGCCGTTTCCCGCAATGTTTTTCGAGACAAACATGCAGGAAGCTGCGGCGAAGCCGGAATGAAAAGACCTGATTTCCCTTCGTCGTACAATCGGTGGCAAATACTTGCGAATGGCGGCATTTACTTACGTCGCTCCATACGCGTCAATCATGCCACGCGCTTCAACGGACGTGCGCGCTCGACCCGCTTGCGTTCCTTCGGCGTATTCATCACCTCCCAAAGATCGCTACGCCGCTGCAGGTTGAGCCAGAAGTCTGGGCTGTTGCCGAAGACGCGGGCCAGGATTAAGGCCGTCGCGGCGGTCACGTTCCTGCGGTTGCCGCACAATTCATTGACGTGCTTGCGCTGAACGCCCATCGCCTCGGCGAGCGCGCCCTGCGTCAGACCCATCGGCTCCATGAACTCTTCAGTCAAAATCTCGCCGACAGTCGCCGGCTTGCGCTTGGTGGTCAGCATGGTCGCCTCGCTCTCACCGGTAACTGTGATCGTCCAGATAAATTCCGTCCGCCTCTCCGCGCTCACCATCCCAGCGGAAAATCAGCCGCCATTGCTGATTGACACGGATCGAATGGAAGCCCGCCAGATTGCCGTGCAGCTTCTCGAAGTGATTGCTGGGCGGCACGCGCAAGTCCTGATCGGTCACGGCGTCGTCAATCATCTGGAGTTTTCTGAATAGCCGGACTTCAAGATCGGGCGGGACGTTGCGGGAATGGGCATCGTCGACGAAGAAAGCCCGCAGCCAGCCATCCCGAAAGCCAACGATCATTCCGTCACCCTATCTGGGGTATTTGTACCACCCTATAACTCAGTTTTCAAGGATGATTCCGCCTCTCGCCAGCGCCGCCGCCTCTCCCTCCGGAATAGGAGCGCAACGGCGTTCACAAGCCGTCCTGGTCTGCTCGAGACGCCATCACCGGGGCGGCGGCATCCGTTCAAGGCTGGCGGGAAGCGCCGCCGCGCAGCGGCTCGGCATTGACGGGATGGCGGCGGTCCGGTCCCATATCAACAGGCAGCGCCGGCCGCGCGCGAGAGCGCGGCACAACACCTGCACCATCATCATCTGCCTCGCCGTCAGTTATGGAAGTCACGCTCGCCTCTCGGACGCGGTGCCTATCCCGGTTTTCACCCACGGCTAGTCTCGCCGTTGGAGAGATCGACGATGGAGCCATTGGATAGACGCACGCCGATATTCACGTCGTCCAATCGGTAGTTGTTGTTGTTGCCTCTGAGGCGATAGCCTGTGTCCTCTACGACACATACATCGAACCATTGATCAGGTGCGGTCTGGCCCCAGTATTTGCTGCATCGCTTGATGCGCGCTACGAGTTGTTGGTCCATCAGGTCAGTCTCTGTTTGGGTGAAAGCCGGCTAGGCATGTCGGACGCCATGCAGCGGGATCGGCGATCCAGCGGTTGATCTCGGTTTCATGCCAGCCGGTGCCGTTGACGCTGATTTTGAGCTGAGCCGGGAATGTGCCCTCGGCGATCTTGCGGTAGATTGTGGACCGGGACAGGCCGGTGCGGGCGAGAACGGTTTTCAGACGGACGATACGGTCTGGTGCGGGCATGGAAACGCTGCCTCCTGCTGACTACTCCTGATCCAGACAGAGCCAGCAGTAACCGGCGGGCAAGAGCGTTTTTCGAATCGGCGAAGCGTGGCGTACCGGCTGCGGGAAATAGGATGGGTCAGATTCCGATCCCGCGGCCTCGGCCGATGTCGATACCGTGCGCAAAAGCAAGGGCCGCGCCGAGCCGGCGTCCGTTTTCCATCTGGATGCCGAGTTCGGCCTTGCGGTTGGCGAGGATCGATTCTAGCTGCGGATCGCGCTCCAGGCTTTTCGCCATGTCGCCCATGCTTGCCCGCGTGGTCTTGTAACCGGAAATGTCGCCGGCCTGATACTGACGCTGGCAGGTCTGGTCGAGCTTGTGCCAACGCTCCACGAAACGGTCGGCGCGCCGGGCTGGGTCGGTGCGCAGCTCGGTTTCGAGTTGGAGGGCGCGGATCGCGCGGGCGGGATTGCCCGAAGCTGCTTGCTCTGCGAGTTCCGGGTTGGTCTTGTAGGCGGCTTCGGCGTCGTGCGAGCCATAGGGCCGTACATCCTCGAACTTCTTGCGGGCCTCCTGCAATTCTTTCACCTGCTCCGGGCTGGCCTCGCCGCCCTGCCGCTGCGTCTCGAAGATCGCATCCACGGCGCGGGCGTGGCGAATGAGCGCCTTGGTGCGAGCTTGGCGCAGCGCCGCGTCGGCATCCGCTGCCACGGTCCTTCCCGGCGCATCCGTCGTTCGCCGAACCGCCGCCGCGGCGCTTTCCCTTTCCGGCTCCGACCTGGCTTCCGGTGCGGGGGCCAGCGGCCGACGCAGGCCGTCGAACACGCCGCGGACCCTCTCGGGCACGATCTTGCGCACGATCTCGGCGACACGCTCGCGGAAAGTGATGCCGCGCCGCTCGGCATAGTTTTGCACCGGGTCAGACCGATCGTAGTCCGACGCCATGTCCTTGGCCCGGTCGCGCGACAGGGTGCGGGTGAGCCGGTCCTGGCTGGTGAAGTCGTCATGGCCGTAATGCAGTTCCAGGCCGTCACGGTGCCGGGAAAGAGCGACATAGCTGGCGTGGGCGTCCAGGCCGGGCGTCGCCAGCACATGGGTGCGGTCCACCGTCATGCCCTGGGCCTTGTGGATGGTCGCGGCATAGCCATGGTCGATGCGGTTGTAGTCCTTGAGATCGAACGAGATGTTGCGCCCGTCGTCGGTGCGCACCGACATGGACCGTGCGCCGACCTCAACGAGGGTCCCGAGCGTGCCGTTCTTCACGCCAAGTCCATCCCCACCAAGGCCGCGCTCGTTTTGCAGGAACATGATGCGGTCCCCGCTGGCGAAGCTGCGCTCGCCGCGTTCGACCGTGAGACGCAGATCGTTGCCGAGATCACCGGCGGCCCGCATCCGCTCGCGCGCGGCGGCGTTGAGCGCAAAAACCTCGTCATTGGTGTGGGTGAGGATGATGCGGCTGCGCTCGGGCGATGCCTGCCGATCGCGGTCCCAGCGCTCGATCAGATTTTTGCGCGCGTCCTCCCGTGTCGGGGCGGCATGGACCATGCCGTGGGAGCGATAGGCATCAAGCGCATCGCCGATTTTGCCGTTGGCGAGATCGCGCGTGGCGTCGCGCTGCCAGTCCTGCCGCTGGCGGCGCACCTCACCGATCTCCGCGCCGCCGTGGCGCTCAAAGATCGACCGAAACGCCGCGCCCGCTTCTATTGCTTGCAACTGCTGCGGATCGCCGACCAGCACCACCTTGGCGCCGGCCTCGGCAGCATGCGACAGCACGCGCTCCAACTGGCGCGTGCCCACCATGCCCGCCTCATCGATCACCAGAACATCGCGCGCGCTGAGGAGGTCGCGACCCTGAGCACAACCATGTTCCAGGCTGGCGATGGTGCGCGACGCGATGCCCGATCCGCTTGCCAGATTCTCGGCGGCGATGCCGGACAACGCCACGCCCCGAACCTCGTAACCCGCTGCTTCCCAGGCCTCCCGCGCCACGCCCAGCATCGCGCTCTTTCCCGTTCCGGCATAGCCGACCACGACGCCGAGATCGCGACCGTTCGTCACCTGCGCCAAGGCGTCGGCCTGCTCCACTGAGAGCACAAGATCGCGCGCTTCCGCCCGCGCCTGCGCCGCCAATCTGTCAGCGTCCTGAACCTCATGACGATCCCGCTCCGCCATCCGCTCGGCGGCGCGGTGCAGGCGCTGTTCGGTCTCGATCATTTCGCGGGTGGTGAAGCGATCCTCACCCCGTCCGTCTTTGCCCAGTTCGACCAGATCGGGCGCGCCGCGCATCGCCCCTATGACCTGGTTGAACTGGTCGATGCCGTCACTGTGCCGGTGCGCGAACTTCGCCATGTCGCGCTGCGTGAAGGTCGATTGCTGCTGCGTGATCGCATCCAGTGCGATGGAAGGATCGGCAATAATGCGCTCGCCGTTACCGCGCGCGATCTCGCGGTGCATCTCCGCGCGGTCGGCGACATTGGCGGCGGCCTCGATCCCTTGCCCTTCGATCCCTAGGCTTTCGATCCGCTGCGCCGTTGCGCCGATCTGGCTTTGGGGCTCCAGCCCGATGCCCTGCGCTTCCAGGCTTCGATGATCTATCCGGGCGTCGATGTCGAGTTCGGCCAGCCGCTGATTGGCGATCTCCGCCCAGCGCTCGCGCCACCGCTCGACCATCTCGGTGCGGTTCCAGTCTCGCACCTTTTGGCCGAAGCCGTTTTCGTTCACCGCACGCATGGTCAGCATGACATGGGCGTGGGGTTTGGCCATGCCGTGCTCGGCCATATCCCAATGCACATTGACGTCGGCAATCATGCCTTGGGCAACGAATTCGGACTGTACGAAGTCGCGGGCCAGTTCGATGCCTTGGCGCTGCGTCAGCTCGCGCGGAAGGGCGAATTCGACCTCGCGGGCCAGCTGCGCGTCCTTGCGGACCTCGAACGCCTCGACATCGTTCCACAACCGTTCGCGGTCGCTCCATGCCTGCGGCGCATTCTCCGGCAGCATGACCTCGGAATGAACGACGCCGCGCTTGGCCGAAAAGTCGTGGCTACGCTCAAGCCGGTCGTCGCGCAGCCGCGACGCCGAGCGGTAGGCGGCGGAGGCCACCGCGCTGGAGCCGGATTTGCGGCCAATGACCTTGACGTGAAGATGATAGATCGCCATCGCGATCAGATCATTGCCACGGCGGAGCGCACGTCGGAACGACGTATAAGCGCGCCCTCGAAATGATTTTCTCGGGACTGTTCACGCTGTGCCAGACCGTTCCGCCAACTCTACAGCATTCCGTTACGCCCTCAACTATCATCGTCATATCAACATTTGCTAAGCAGTTGGAGACGGCGATGCGCAAGCCAAGGGACTTCGATGCGGAACTGAAGGCGCTCGACAACAAGACCCGCGACCTCAAGAACCGCAAGGTGCAGCAGCTCGGCGAACTGGTGATCGCCACCGGTGCCGACGTTCTCGACGCCGACGAATTGGCCGGCGCGCTGATCGTGTTGGCCGAAACCAAGGATGCCGGAAAGAGGGAGGCATGGGCGAAGCGCGGGGCCGCGTTCTTTCAAGGCCGGTCGCGCCGATCTGCACCGGCATCTGACCGCAACCCGGGCGGCGCTCCTTCACATCCGGGCGGCGCGCAACCGCCATCAAGTGGCGCTGGCACGGCATGACATGCGTACTTGGCAAGTCGAGCGCCGCAAACGCACGCGGCACCTCATCGAACTCGGCGGCCTCGTCGTCAAGTCCAGACTGGTCGAGCTGACCGGCGATGATGGCTCCACCATTCTCGGCGCACTCAACTGGATCGCCGGCAAGCTCCAGAGTGAGGAAGGCGAACATGCGCGCGACGTCTGGACCAAACTGGGAAAGATAGCGTTCGAGACGGATCGTCCAGCAGACACGCAAAACAGGTTGCAGCCGCAGCAGGATCGGGCTTGAACGATGGGGCGGCGCGGAGACCTCCCATATCGCAGCGGCCATCCACGTGACGGTCGCCTAAGTTGAGTAATGGCTTTCTGTGTCGTTCCGGCAAAGCTGCCAAGTCAATGACACCAGCACATTCACCCGCCAGATTCGCGGCCTTGTCAATCTTGTAAAACACCGCCTTGCGCAGCGCGAGAGCCTTCATCAGAATCTCAATTTGATTGATTGATAGGATTCTGATTGTTGAAGATTTGTCTGATCTTCTAAGCCGCTATATCGCGTGGACAGAATAAAGGGCTGGCCGGCTGCATGCTGAAACTCGAAACGCTCAGCAAGAGCTACCAGGGCAAACTGGGGCCACTTCCTGTTCTGATGGCGGTGAGCCTATCGATCGAACGTGGCGAACTTTGTGCACTAACGGGGGCGTCAGGCTCAGGCAAGACGACGCTAATGAACATCATCGGCCTACTCGATCGTGCCGATGCTGGCGAGGTTCGCATCAATGGCGCCCGAACGGGCGAACTTGACGACGACGCCAGGGCAAGGCTGCGCAATCGCCTAATCGGCTTTGTCTTCCAATCCTTCCATTTGCTGCCCCGACTGTCTGCCTTAGATAATGTCGCCCTACCGTTGCTTTATCGTGGGATCTCACGCATGCGTCGGCGTGATCTCGCGGCGGCGGCCCTCGATCACGTCGGGCTCTCCGATCGACGGACATATCGCCCGGACGAACTGTCAGGTGGCCAACGCCAGCGCGTCGCCATTGCACGAGCCTTGGTTGGCCAACCCGCATTGCTGCTAGCAGATGAACCAACAGGCAATCTCGACAGCCGGTCCGCTGACGACATCATGAGCCTGTTTCTCTCGCTGAACGTTGACCTCGGCGTCACAATTCTGATCGTGACGCATGATCCGACAATAGCAGCGCGCTGTCCGCGCCGCATCGTGATGCGCGACGGCCGCCTTCTCGACGACAACAGGGGCGAGTTGCGGGCCGTGGATGCCGTTCCATGACCGGAGAAATGTCCAGAGCTGCCTTGTTGCGCGAGATTCTAATCGATGCTGCCGGCAATCTGCAGGCGCTCAAGGGGCGGACACTACTTGCACTCGTCGGCATAGCGATCGGTACAGCAGCTGTAATTGCCATGTTACATATCGGTTCGAATGCCCGGTCAGAGGCACTACGTCAGTTTGAAGCGATGGGTGCCGATCTCGTCAACATTATGCCCGCCGCCAATGGAGCCGGCATGACGATCATCCCACGAGAGACAACGCGCAACCTGACGGAAGGGTGGATGGGTATCGCTGAGTCAGCTCCCTTCATCCAGAGCGGCACGACGCTTCACGCCGGCAGAAACGACATTCCGGCGAGTCTCGTTGCCGCGACGGACGGGATCTATGAGCTTGCACGGATGCGGACCGCGATCGGGCGCCGCACCTCTGATCTTGACGGGAACCGGCCATTCGCCGTGCTCGGTGCCGAAATTGCCCGTGACGCTGCAAGCGCCAGTGGCCATACCCTTGTCGTCGGCGATAAGATCATCCTCGATCATCATCCGATGACGGTCATCGGCGTCCTCGAAATCCAACCGGCGAACATGATCCTCGCACTTGATCCAAATCGAACGGTGTTCGTTCCGTTCGATGCCGCACGGCGCTTTCAGGATGCCCCACAGATAACCAACATTGCCGCACGCCTTGCCCCCGGATTTGATGACAAAACCATGGTCGCTCGCGTGCGAAGCTATTTCGAGAGCCGGTTGCGCCCCGGGATGGTGCAGGTCAGAACGGCGCGGCAACTGATCGAAGGCGTCGACCGGCAGATGCGCATCTATGGCTTGTTGCTGCTGGCTATCGGGGCCGTATCACTGGTCGTGGGTGGGGTCGGCGTAATGAATGTCATGCTGATGAGCGTCATGGAACGCCGTCAGGAGATCGGCCTCCGGCGCGCGATTGGCGCCCGCCGGGGGGACGTCCGTGCGATGTTCCTGACGGAGGCCTTGATCCTGTCAGTCATCGGATCAGCCGCCGGCGTGATCATCGGGACGCTTGCGGGTTGGCTTTTCGCATATCTTTCGGGTTGGGAGTTCGTGGCGGCTGTTGGCGCCCTTCCGCTTGCGTTTGGCATGGCGCTGGTAGTCGGGCTATTCTTCGGAAGTTACCCGGCCGTCCGTGCAGCGCGGCTTGATCCTATCGCCGCATTAAGATCGCAGTAGGCACATCCGATACGAACTCAAGCGCCATCATTGCGCAGGACAAATCGAACGAAATCAGACTTAGATCATCTGTCCAGGGGGATAGTAAGGCGATCACAATACCAACACCACAATCTTCAATTAACGTTCCGTATTCTTGTTTCGGCAGAGCTGTGCTCTGATCCACCACACACAGGGAGCCCCACTTCGCGATGCAATCTCAATCCCGGGTGTGTATTCTTTTGATCGGGATCCTGCCAAGCATCGCATTGGCCGGGGATATCGGTCGGCGCGTCGAGCCGACGAAGCCGTTGGGTCCACAGGTCAGCAGTCGCACTTCGACCGCTAAGCCGCATGATCGCGCGGTCGTCCCGGAGGCGTCCACATCGACCGGCATCAGCCTAACTCTCGCCGACGCGATCGCGATCAGCCTGCGGGACAACCGCACGATCCGCAGTGCCTACGTCGATCGAATTTCCCAAAAGTTCGATCTGCGGGTCGCAGAGGATCGTTTCACGCCTCAGTTTTCGGTCGGTGGAAGCGCGGTTCGGCAGCACGTCGCCGGAATCAATTCGACGAGTGCTGAAATTTCGCCGGCCGCGACCATGTTGTTGCCAACAGGTGCGACGTTCGGCTTGGCTTGGGTCAACACGCTGAACGACGGCGGCGGCATCCGCGACCGTAGCTCCACAGCACAGCTGTCTCTTGTTCAACCGTTGCTGCGCGGCGCCGGGGTCGATGTGAACATGGCGCCGGTTCGAACGGCTCGACTTGCTGAGCGAATCAACCAGCTTCGGCTCAAGACTACGGTCTCGGATACGATTGGCCAGGTCATATTCGCCTACCGATCACTCCTACAGGCACAGGAAGAGTTAAAACTGGCCCAGGCGTCCGTCGCACGTGCGCGGGATCTGCTCGGCGTGAACCGTGCTCTGATTACCGCCGGCCGCATGGCCGCGGTCGATGTGGTGCAGACTGAGGCGGACCTCGAGAATCAGAATATTCGCGTGCTGGAAGCGACGAAATCGCTCGATGCTGCTCGCCTGCAGCTGCTGAGTCTTCTCTCATTGGAGCTTGGGACCAAGGTCGTCGCGCGTGAGAGCACGCTGCCAACACTCATTAGCTCAACTCTTGAGCGACTGATGCCCGTCGCGCTCGCCGAGCGCCCCGACTATCTGGGACAACTTCTCGTCGTCGAGCAGAACAAGCTCGGGATCGTCGTAGCCCAAAACGAGAAGCTGTGGGATCTCTCGGTCTTCGCCAACAGCAGGCTTGGCCGGGAGACCACAAGCGGCCTGATCAATGGTTCTACAGGCATCTCCGATGTGACGGTCGGTATGGTTTTCAATGCCCCACTTAATGACTTGAAGCGAGAGCAGCCCTATGTTCAGGCGACCACGACCCTGCAAACGTCGGAGCTGCAGTTGATGACGATCCGGCAAGGTGTCGAGCTGCAAGTCCGCGGTTCCGTAACCGATATCGACATTCGCTGGCGGCAGCTGGCGGCCGCTCGTCGCGCGAAGGAGTTCGCTTCGCGGGCCGTAGACATTGAAAAGGAAAAATTGAAAGTGGGCCGCTCGTCGAATTTTCAGGTGCGCTCCATGGAGACAGACCTGCGCTCGGCCGAAAGCCAGCAATTGGGCGCCACAATAGGCTACCTTAATGCCCTCACAACACTCGATCTTCAACTTGGGACTACGCTCGCCACATGGCGGATCGAACTGAAAGAGTGACACTGCGCGGCATGCCGTCGTCGTCGCCGGCCCCTATTCCGGCTGAGGGGGAGGCAGATGACCGGCCCGTGGACGCTGGCGAGCGCCGAACTGCCCGTGGGCCGCGGAGCGCAAGGCGTGCGGCCTATGTCGCTTCGGTCGCCTTATGCGTCGTACTCGTGGGGGGTGCCAGCCTTTGGTACGCGACGCGGACCCCTGCGCCGGCAGCGATTTCTGGGGAGAATAAGCAGGAGGCGGGACGGGTCTTTACAGTTGTTCCGATGCGCAGCGTCTCGCGCGTGACAATCCTGGGGATGATCGGCGCCGGCAAGTCGGTTGCCGTGGTCTCGCCGTTCGATGGAACCGTGCGCGAGCGGCGCGCCGAGCTTGGCGCGAGGGTCAACACCGACGACATACTGGTGATGATGGACGGCGGCGAGGCTGAAAGCCGGTTTCGGGAGGCGCAGTCAGCGCTGCTGAAGGCGTCAATGGCGCTCGACGTGCTGAACCGTTGGGACAACAGCGCCGATGTTATGCGCGCGCGTCGGACGCTAGAATCGGCCGAGGCAGCCTTGAGCACATACGAGCGACAAGCCGCAGAAACCAAGGCACTCTTTGATCGGGGAATCGTATCACGGAACGAATATGATGGTTTGGTACAACAACGCGATACGCAAAGGGTCGGCGTCGCCAGCGCGCGTCAGGATCTGCAAACCACCATGGAGCGGGGCAATGAGAATAACCGGCGGCTCGTCGAATTGGACGTCGCAAACGCAAAGGCTCGACTGTCCGATCTCAAACAGCAAGTTGACGGCACAATAGTTCGGGCTCCGGTCGCCGGGATCCTGACGCGCCCCCCGGCGAGTGGATCGGCAACGATACAGACGCCAACAGTGATGGATCCGGGTGTACGGCTCACGCGCGGTCAACCCATATTCGCTATTGCCGACACTCAGACGCTCATCGTCACGGGGAAAGCCGACGAGAGCGACGTGAATCAACTCCGCATCGCACAATCCGTCACGATCTCAAGCGATGCCTTTCCAGGTGATTCGATCACGGGGCGGGTGATCGGTGTCAGCGCCGAAGCTGATAGCGGAGTTGGAGGCACTGCGCGGGCACCTTCGTTCGAGGTGCGCGCCGCTTTCACTGGTCGGAGTGATGATCATCCTCAGCCTATTCGCCTCGGCATGTCGGCTCGCATGACCATTGAAACGCGCAACAATCCTTCTGCGATTGTTGTCCCGATCGAGGCCGTGCGTGGCAGCTCCACAGCTCCGATTGTTCGCATGCGCGATCCGAGGACAGGTAAGGAGCGCGATCAAGCGGTTGTGCTTGGAACCACAAACGAAAGCGGCGTCGAAATCATCAAAGGGTTAGACATAGGCGTCACTATCGTTCTTCCTTGAAGCTCCTGGCTTGAAGCACCGGTGCGTGATAGTCTCGATCGAGGTCGAGTCAATACGCTCAACTCGATCAGCTCTGAACGTTTCGCACGTTCAGCGTGATTGGACCGGTCGCTGGCGCAACGCTTGAGCGGGCATCGCCTTCAGGCTTCTTCCACGCGATAAGGTACCACCACCGAAGACGCGATAATCTGTTGTCGTATCCTTAAAGATCGCGGCGTCGCGACGCTATTCGATGCCGACGCATCCGCATTCGAACGGTCGCAGCAACGTACGAAGTCGCCCGTGAACAATTCGGAAGCGGCTGACTTTTCGGGCTAATCGATCGCGGGCAAGTATTCGATTTTGCAGGAAAGCCGCGGTGATGCCGCGGTTTTCTTGCGTTTTGGGATTCTCATTTCAGGCAATTTGTAATTCCTTTGACGACGGGTTGGCTGTCCGGAGGGGGCGATGAGCAGGCCGCGCGACGATCGTCAGGACGAGTTGTTCCGGCCGGCGCTGGAGCAGATCATCGATCTTGGGCACCCGCTGGTGCGGCTGGCCGCGGAGGTCGACTGGGCGTTTGTGGAGAAGCGCTTCGGCGCGGGCTACCGGTCGGGGCCGGGTCAGCCGCAATTGCCGACAAGGCTGATCGCCGGGCTGTTGATCCTCAAGCACATGCACAACCTGTCCGACGATGCGTTGTGCGCGCGCTGGGTGGAGAACCCGTATTTCCAGTTCTTCTGCGGCGAGGTCGTGTTCCGGCACGAACTGCCGTTCGACCGCTCCTCGCTGAGCCGCTGGCGCAAGCGGCTGGGCGAAGAACAACTGGCGGCGCTGTTGCAAGAGATCCTGGCGGTGGCGCACCGCTCGGGCGCGCTGCAGACCAGGGACCTGGAACGGGTGGTGGTCGACACCACGGTGCAGGAGAAGGCGATCGCGCATCCGACCGACGCCAGGCTCAACCACCGCGCGATCGAGAAGCTGGTCGATCTGGCCAGGCGCGAGGGCGTGGTGTTGCGCCAGAGCTATCTGCGGCTGGCCAAGCGCGCCGCGATCATGGTCGGGCGCTACACCCACGCCCATCAGTTCAATCGCGCCGGGCGTGCGCTCAAATTCCTGCGCACCAGACTCGGGCGCATCATTCGCGACATCCGCCGCAAGATCGAGGGCAACGCCGCGTTGCAAGATCGCTTCGCGCCGCTGCTCGATCTCGCCGTTCGGGTGCGACAGCAGGATCACCGCCAGCGCGGCCAAAAGGTCTATTCGCTGCACGCCCCTGAGGTCGAATGCATCGGCAAGGGCAAGGCGCGAAAGCCGTACGAATTCGGCTGCAAGGTCTCGGTGGTGACCCCCGTCACCGCGCCGAAGGGCGGCCAGTTCGTGCTGCACGCCAAGGCGCTGCACGGCAATCCGTTCGACGGCCACACGCTCGGGCCGATCGTCGCCGACCTGCAAAATTTCACCGGCGTCGAGGTTCAGCGCATCCATGTCGACAAGGGCTATCGTGGCCACAATTACCCCAACCGCTTCAAGGTCTGGATCTCGGGCCAGGTCCGCCGCGTCACCAAATCCATCCGCCGCGAGATGAAGCGCCGCGCCGACGTCGAGCCGGTGATCGGTCACCTCAAGGCCGAACACCGCATGGACCGCAACCACCTCAAGGGCCGCCACGGCGACCGCGCCAACCCCGTCCTCGCCGCCCGCCGGCTTCAACTTCCACCTGCTGCTGCGCTGGTTCGAACGGCTTTTGCGTGCCCTGTTGCAAATGCTCTGCCGCGCCATGGACCGGCCCCGATACGCCTAAACAACAGCGCCACAAGAAACTTCACGACCGACTACGAAGCGCATCGCCGAGAGACGAATTAGTGATGGCCAACGACGTCATGATCTCATCATTTGTCTCTTCCCGAAAGAGTCGCTTGTCGTTACTATACCCGGGCGGATAGATGTTCTGAAATCTATTGAAAGCTGATGTTTCCCGGGGTCTTTGTTAACAATCAATAAGGATTGCTATACTGGATCAATTCGAAGCAAACTGCTTTTACAACAGCCTGATCGATTGTTGCGCATTTCAATTTACGGCGCGCCGTCCGCAAATAGAGATTCACTGCGCTTGCAGACACGTGTAGGCTGGCAGAAATTTGCTGGGGCGTTCGGCCATCCGCGAGCCCTTGTAGACATTGCCGTTCGCGCAGCGACAAAGAGCGTATTGTTGAACTACCTCGCAGACCAACTATCTGCATGACGCGATCATGCAGATAGTGCCCCACGAGATGAAAATCTCGCAGATAGGTGAATCGCCATCTGTGCCAATTGTAGTCCGACTCATTTGAGTTGATCGTAAACAGCGCGCGCTCGCCATTGAGTCCCCTTATAGGAATAGTGAACCCGTGACGTCCGACGCCGTGGCTCTCCGCTTCGGCAAAGAAACTCCGAGCCACCGATGAGGTATGATCTACAGTCATCCAATCGACTGGCAGGAATCCGTGCCGACCGGCGATGACAACGGGATCTATCTCGAAATAATCTTGGTCGCGGTAACGCTGCAGCCACGCATCCTCGTAGGTCAGCAGCATCACCGGATTTGGTTGGAGACGATCTGGGATGTGAACGACGTGATACACGAGATGCGCTACGCCGCTTTCGTTGCGCCAACTGATCAGAGCGCAAGACAAATCATCGAGAGTGCGAGCGCGTATAATAGACGCCAGGGCCTGCTCGAAATCCACGAGATCATTTCCAGAATAAGGAATTAAGATTGCCGTTTAGCCAACCCCTCCGATGTAGTCTTGAGCGGATTCGCTCGGCATGACTTACACAGCAAAGGAGCTCTAGTGCATGCTCTGACAAGCTTGCGCCGTACTTCTTGTAACGAAAGAGCGTCCGCGGTCGTCGGAAGTGATCCTTGCCTCACCAGGTAACGAAGACATCGCCGCGATCTTCTGTCCAAAGCGAGATAGCGTTGCCGGACTCGATCGCTTCTTTGGTAGCTCCCGTCGGAGCCCTGTAACCCGACGTGGACATACCCTGGCCGCCTCCTGGACCGACATTGTAAGTAACGGTCGTCTTGGTGTTGTAGCCGTCAATATCGGATCCTTTCTGGATCTGTAGGGTTCCATTGCTGATGGCTGCCTCCATTTCCGCGCGCTTGTCGGCCGGGAAGTCTTGCAACGCCGCTTCGAACGCATCTCTATACTTGGTGATAAAGTCCGCGTCTGAAATGGAAGCGTCGCCAGCTTTTGAGCCGGCGGTCCAACCCGTGGTCTGGCCTTTCAATTTTTCGAACAGCGAGACTTGTTCCTTCGAGCTGTGCCGAGACGAGGCACTCGTACCATCGGGGTCTTTCAGCGATCTAAGAAAGTCAGTTAACTTGTCGGCCGCCGCCTGCTCGGTATTTGCACGCGCTAGGACTTGCTTGGCGCGATCCGAAAGGTCGACCACGTCGACCGGATCGACGACGGTCTTATTCGCTAGCGAATCGACCAGCATCGGATTCGACGATACTACATTAGAACCAAGACTAAGCGAATTCGTATTAGCAGTTACCGAGCCGTTCGCAGCAATGATCGAACTCATGGCGTTGCCTTTCTAAGCAGTGGGTATTTGTGGACATTATAGTGGCAATAACGCCGATCAACAACCTGCGGACGCGCAATAGAAATGGCGAAATCGATGAAGAAAGAGTTAAACTTAGCGCCATCAATGCGACGCGGCAGCGGCCGTTGATCCGACCGCTGCCATTTCGATCATCGTGGACTCAATACATCCTGAACGTTGCTTGCCAGCCTCCGGAAATCGTACCGTCGCTGACCACTTCACACCTCGGAAGTCCTTTGCTGCCCTTGTACGCGTTGGCAGAAGAGTAGAGGCCGCCAGAGCTGCTGGCTGAGATTTGGAACTGACATCCGTAGATGCCGCTCTGATATCGGACGTTGCAGAGCGTCGAGGAGCTTGTAGTCGTGCCGTTGAACTGTCCTGACGTTGAGCTGATTGAGAATGGCGGCGAGATCGTGCCGCCTGTGCAGCTCGAAGTATCCAACGTTATCGTTGAGCCGAATTGATTCAGAACGTTCGTGTATCGAGCGGTTGCCTGGGCAGAAGCCGCTGTGGCACTTGCGGCTCCGAGAACCCCCGCAAAGACGATCATTGCGAGTTTTTTCCACTTGAATCCAAACGCACTCTTCATCAGAAACTCCCTTGGTTTCGCAAGTGCCGCGTCATGCGGCCTGCCTGGTGAAACTCGAGTTTGCCAGCTCTCCGGCGCGCGCATGCATTGCCGCGACAGCATCGCGCGAAACCTCCCAAACCCCGACGACGAGCTTGCCAATCTCGGGCCGTGCGACAGCCAGCGGCTGGGGGGACCACCCGATCCGACGATAGACGCGCGTCATATGTGTCTCGTACAGGCCGATGATGTGTGCGATGCCACACGACAAAGCGAGTTCGCACAGGCCGATGAGCAGATCGGATGATATGCGCCGACCGCCGTTCCGTTCTTCAGGCCTAATTGATGGATGAATGCAAAAGCGCGTGCACTCCCATGCAGTCGGAGAGCGAATATTCACAGGCTCATCAAAGAATCCGAAAAATTCGTTGCAGAGCATCGTTTCGCCGGTTGTGGGAAGAAGACGCAGCGACCCGGTGGATCTACCGTTCTCATCGAGTGACAGGAGGTAGACCGGATTTTCACCGGTGTCATACCGGTCGATTTCACGACCATCGCGCACGCGGACGTTCCAACCCAGGCGATCATTGAATACGGCCGCTCGCGCGCGATACATTTCGTCGAAGAGATCGGTGCATCTATCGCGGTCGGAATTGGTGAGTATTTTGATCATGGGGGCTCCCCAGCGAGAGCCCGAGTAACGCCTCGCGCGGAGCGCGGAGCAATTTGGGAATTACAACGTTGACACGACTCCTGATTTATGAAGGAGAACGTTCAATCTGCTGATTTGAATCGATCTTGAGAAGCCAGTCGGCGTCGATAAGCTCGAACTGGACGGCTTTTACTGCTGCTTCCGCATTGCTTGTGCAGTTCAGTTTGTGTCGTGCGCTTTGCAGGTAGAGTTGCACGATGCTCGTTGACAGATTCAGGCGTGCCGCGATCTGCTTGTTGTGCAATCCCTTGATGGTCAGAGCCAAGCATTGCTTCTCGCGCGACGACAGGTCGATTGCGTTCTTCAAGTACCGATAGCCGGACAGTTCTACTGCACGATCATGGACAAAATGGCCTAGGATTTGAAATTCGCGCATGTAGAGGGTGCGCTTCTTAACCCATTCCCGCTCGGCCGCATTCGATGTGACGGTGAAAAGTGCTCGTTCGCCGGCCGGGCCTCGAATGGGGAGTGTCACGCCCTGCCGACCTACCTCATATTTGTCTGCTTCCCAAAAAA
>Ga0335397_10000012_pt1 | contig 179760 bp, 171 predicted proteins | sample MAT04_FD_205740 | JGI IMG/M metagenome (GOLD analysis project Ga0335397, IMG submission 205740) | Freshwater microbial communities from Lake Fryxell liftoff mats and glacier meltwater in Antarctica - MAT-04 (spades assembly) (version 2) ...
AGAACCTTGGTCCGAAATTGCGTTTTGTGCCGGGACCGGGTTGGTTACCTTTTCCTTCAGCGTATATTGCCCTTGGCCGACCCGCAAGAAGGGAGAGCCCTTATCTTTCAACGATGTGCTAAGCGTATTCGCTACGGTTTGGGCAGGCGTTGCCCCTAAACTCTTTCGCACCGCCTGTTCAGCGATCACGTCCGCTATCTCATTGTAATGCAATGCGTTAGGAGATTTCGCTAGAACGATACGGATTGCCTCAGCCCAAGTTGGTTCTTTCGCCATATTGCCCCCGGTAAGTTGGCGCGACCTTATGGCGCTTTCTGACCTCCGCCTAGCGGATGCTTGTCGTTGACCAGCTCGACCAGCGCCTTGGTCTGGACGTGGGTGTAGATCTGCGTGGTCGCAATGTCGGCGTGGCCGAGCAGGGTCTGGAGGGTGCGGAGGTCGGCGCCGCCCTCCAGCAGGTGGGTGGCAAAGGCGTGGCGCAGTATGTGCGGGCTGATCCGCGCGGGCGGGATGCCGGCGTCGGCGGCGAGACCTTTCAGCAGCTGGAACAGGCGGACGCGGCTGAGGTAGCTGGCGCCGCTGGAGAACAGGTAGCGCGCGTCGACGGGCACGTTGGCGGCGTGCGCGGCGACGGCGGCTTCGGCGCGGCCGCCGACGGGGACGAGACGCTGCTTGCCGCCCTTGCCGGTCAGCACGGCATGGCCCGCCCCGGCGCGGACGGCGTGGCGCGGCAGGCTGACCAGCTCGGTTGCCCGCAGGCCCGAGCCGTAGAGCAGCTCGACCAGCGCGGCGAGGCGCAGCGTGGCGGGCGACGGCTCGGCAAGCTTCGCGTCCAGCGCCGCGAACAGCCGCGCGACATCGCCCTCCGCCAGGCTCTTGGGCAGCGGCCGCGCCGGGGTCGGGGCCGCCAGGCCGAGCGCGGGGTCGTCGGCGCGGTGCCCCCCCGCGGCCAGAAAGGCGAAGAAGCCGCGCAGCGCCGACGCCTTGCGCGCCACGGTGGCGCGGGCGAGGTTGCCCCAGCCGGCGAACAGCCGCGTCAGCGCCGCGCCGTCAGCCGCCGCGAGTCCGCCGCCAAGGTCTTCGCTGGCCAGCCGCAGGTCGCGGCCATAAGCGAGCAACGTGTTGCGCGCTGCCCCCTGCTCGGCCGCCAGCATGTCGAGGAACAGCGCGACGGCGCGGTCGTCGGCCAATGTTCCACCTGAAACGACCGCGCTCACCCGCGCGTGACGGCCTCGGCGAGCAGCAGCCGCGCCGACTGGTGCAGGCCGACCCGCTCATACGCCGCGATGATCGCGCCGAACTGCGCCGGCGGCACGGCGCGCCAGTCGCACTGCAGACCGGTCGCTGCCAGCACCGCGACCTCGCCGGTACGCCCGGCGGCAGCGGCGAGCCCGATGGCGCGGGTCCAGCTGTTGGCGGCCGGCGCGACTTCGAGGTCGCGGCGCAAACTGTCCCAGTCGCTGCCGGCGCGTCCGAGCCCGGTCAGGCCGGCGAGCAGCAGCCGGGCGCGATGGTCGTCGCCGTCGAAGCCGCGCCACGCATCGAACAGCGCCGGGGTCACCGGCACCGCGCCGCCGCCCGCCAGCAGCGCCCAGGCGCGCGCCTTGGCCTCGTTCGCGCCCTGCACCGCCCGCCACCACGCAGCGGCGCGCGCCTCCATGCCGGCCGCCAGCAACGCCGCGACGATAGCGGGCGCGTCCGCGGCGTGGGCCGCATCGACCGGCAGCCGGGCGGCGGGCAGCGCCGTCTCGATCAGCGCGGCATATTGCGCGCGCGGCGTCCTGGCGGCGTCGCGGATCGCCTTCAGCGCGACGTAGCGGTCGGCGAGCGAGGCGGCAGCGAAGGCGGCGCGAAGATTGGTGGCAGGCGAGGCGGTCAGCGTGTCGCCCTCCCCTGCGGTGGCGCTGATCGTCGAGACCAGTTCCGAGGCCGACGCGATGCCGACCGCGGCGGCCGAGACCACCGCCGCCAGCCGCGCCTCGTCGCCGGTGCCGGGCGCGCGCAGCACCCAGCCGGCGCGCACCGGGCCGAGCCCCGCCAGCCGCTCGTCGGGGATGCGGACACCGGCGGCAGCCGCGACGCCGAAGCGGTACGGTGTCAGGCCCGGCGCGGTCGCCCATTCGATGTTGGCGGCCCGCCCCGCCCCGCCCGACAGCTGCGCGACGCGCTCGCCGAGCTGGAGGTCGAAGGGGTCGACGATTCGCCCGCCGCGCAAGGCATCGAAGGTCGCCGCCGCGGTCAGGTCGTCACCGCTCATGCCGCCGCACATGCCGACGGCCAGCCTCCACAGCGGGTCCTGGCTGACCGCGGTGCCGGTCTGCGCCAGCGGGCACAGCCCGGCGGGGTCGGCGGCGGCAAGGTGCGCCTGCCCCGCGACCTTGTAGAGATAGGGCGAGAATCGGTCGACCGGCACGGCATCGACCATCAGCACCGCGCCGTCGGCCTCGCCCATGCGGGTCAGCAGCGCGGCGCGGGCCCCGATCCAGTCGGCGGGCGCGATGCCGGCGGGCGCGGCGCTCTCGCTGAGCAGCGCACGGCGCAGCGCGATATGCGCCCAGCGCGACGCCAGCGGCACCGTTACACGGCTCATCAAGGCGGCGACGAAGCCGCCGTTCGACCCCTGGAAGGTCGCCATGCCGTAGCCGCCCATCGCCCTGGTCAGCGGACCCGCGATATCGATGGCGCGGCCGGTCGCGGCGGGCAGGTCGAAGGCACTTGGCGGTGCAACGGTCTCGGTCGGGGTTTCGCCGCCGGACGCACCCAGCGACGGTGCGGCATCGGGGAAAACGGCTTCCGGCTCCACCGGTGCGGGCCCCGCCTCTGGCAACAGCTCGGCCGGTTGCTGGCCCACCACCGGCCACGCCAGCAGCGCCGCGCCGGCGAGCAGCAGCAGCGCGCTAGGGCGCGACAGGCGCATCCGGCAGGACCTTCTCGACATGGGTGACAGGGGCGGGAACGTCGGCGGTACCGAGGTAGATCGCACCCGCCACGACGACGACCACGATGACGATCAGCAACCAGAAAATCACGCGACCCATCATTGTCCCTTGTCAGCCCGCGCCATTTGGCGCGCCCAAGCGCCGGTGTATAGCGGGGCGCACGATGGAGGCCCAAGCGAAAAACCCCGACCGGCAGCGGCGAACGCCGCGCAGCCCGGCGTCCCAGACGGTGGTGCTGGTCGGGCTGATGGGCGCGGGCAAGTCGACGGTCGGACGGCGACTGGCGGCGCGGCTCGGCCTGCCCTTCGCCGATGCCGATGCCGAGATCGAGACGGCGAGCGGACTGGCGGTCGCGGAGATATTCGAACGCTACGGCGAGGCGCATTTCCGCGACGGCGAGCGGCGCGTCATCGCGCGGCTGATCCAGGGCCCGGCCAAGGTCATCGCCACCGGCGGCGGGGCGTTCATCAACAACGATACCAGGGCGCTGATCCTGCGCCAAGCGGTGGCGGTGTGGCTTGATGCGGACCTGCCGACGCTGGTCGAGCGGGTCGCGCGGCGCGAGACCCGGCCGCTGCTGAAGGGCCGCGACCCGGCCGCGGTGCTCGCCGAACTGGCGGCAAAGCGTAACCCGATCTATGCCGAGGCCCCGATCCACATCTCGTCGAAATCCAGCCCCCACGACGTCACCGTGACCGCCATCATCGCCGCGCTCGACGCGCATCGGGGGCCACGATGATCACCGTCACGGTCGGCCTGGGCGACCGCGCCTACCCGATCCACATTGGCAGCGGCTTGCTGGCCGAGGCGGGGCGGCTGATCGCGCCGCTCGGCGGGCAGCGGCGGCTGGCGGTAGTCACCGACGCCAATGTCGCGGCGCTGCACCTGCCCGCGCTGACCGCCAGCCTGAAGGCGCAGTTGTTCCACGTCGAACAGATCGTGCTGCCGCCGGGCGAGGCGAGCAAGGACTGGCGGACGCTGGAGATGGTCACCGAGCGGCTGCTCGGCCTGGGTGTCGAGCGCGGCGACTGCGTCGTGGCGCTGGGTGGCGGCGTCATCGGCGACCTGACCGGCTTCGCCGCGGCGATCCTGCGGCGCGGATGCCGGTTCGTGCAGATCCCGACGACGCTGCTGGCCCAGGTCGACAGCTCGGTCGGCGGCAAGACCGCGATCAACGCCGCCGCCGGCAAGAATCTGGTGGGCGCGTTTCACCAGCCGGCGATGGTCATCATCGACCCGGCGCTGCTCGGCACGCTGCCCGACCGCGAGCTGCGGGCCGGCTATGCGGAGGTGGTCAAATACGGCCTGATCGGCGACGCGGCGTTCTTCGACTGGTGCGAGGCGAATGTCGCGGCGCTGCTGGCGCGCGACCCCGCCGTGCTGGCCGACGCCGTCGCCGCCAGCTGCCGCGCCAAGGCCGCGACCGTCGCCGCCGACGAGCGCGAGACCTCAGGCGCGCGCGCCCTGCTCAACCTCGGCCACACGTTCGGCCATGCGCTGGAGGCGGAGGCCGGCTTCTCGGACACCCTGCTGCACGGCGAGGCGGTCGCCATCGGCATGGTCCAGGCCTTCGCTTTTTCCGCGCGCAAAGGCCTGTGCCCGGCTGCCGACGCCGCCCGCGTCCGCGCCCATATCGCCGCTGCCGGGTTGCCCGCCGCCCCGCCCTTCGCCGCCGACCCGGCGCGGCTGATCGACCACATGCGGCAGGACAAGAAGATGGCGGCGGGCCGCCTCAGCTTCATTCTCGCGCACGGCATCGGCCAGGCGTTCGTGGCGAAGGACGTCGATCTCGCGGCGGTGGAAGCGTTCCTGCGCGGCTAGACCAGCGACATCCGGTTGCGGCCGTGCTTCGCCACCGCAGCCTGATCCGCCCCGGTCGCGGTGCCCGGCGTGCGGACGTCGGCCATGAACACCCAGTCGGCGCGCGCCTCCGCCGGCGTGAAGGCGACGGTGACATAGCCACGCCGCGACGTGTCGCACCATTTCAGCTCGGGGCTGGCGGCGACGATGCCGGCGGCCACGACCTTGGGGTCGGCCTTGAGCGCGCTTTCATAGCCCGGCGAGGTCACCGACTGGCCGGCGAACTCGACACCCGCGGGCTTGCCGCCGTGCGCGAGATCGGCGGCCCAGGCGTTGTGGCTGTCGCCCGAGACGACGACGAGGCTGGCACCCGCGTCCTGCGCCGACGCCAGCAGCCGCTCTCGCGCCGGAGCATAGCCGCCCCAGCTGTCGAGGTTGGCGGGCAGCCCGACGCTGGCCGCCACGATGCCGGCCTGGACGAAGGCCTGGATGCGCTTCGGCGCGTCGGGGCCGACCCACTGGGCCGCTTCCTTGGGCGTATTGACCTTGGCCATCACGATCTGCTGCGCCAGCAGCTGCCATCTGGTGCGGCCGTGCGTCGACGACTTCAGCTCGTCTGCGACCCATTGCTCTTGCGGGAGGCCCATCAGCGTCCGCTTGGGATCGCTCCACGGCCCGTCGCGGAAGGCGATCAGCCCCTCCTTCCCCGCCTGCGCCGCCGCGGCAAGGCTGAGCTGTTCGTCGCGCCCCTCGATACGCGTGTCGAGCACCAGCATCGTCACGAGGTCGCCGATGTCGTAGCGGTTATAGGGCCGCTCGGCGACCGGCAGCCACTCGTAATAGGCCTGGCGCGCGTGCGCCTTGCGGTCCTCCCACGGACCCTCGTCGCTCTGATGGTTCTCGGCCCCTCCAGTCCAGCCGTCGTTGGCGAATTCGTGGTCGTCCCAGATGCTGATCACCGGGAAGTTGCGGTGCAGCGCGGCCAGGTCCGGGTCGGTGCGATAGTCGGCATAGCGGGCACGGTAGTCGGCGAGCGCGATCAGCTCGTGGTCGGGCACCGGCACGCGCCCGCCGACCTGCTGCGCCACGGCAGGGTACACGCCGGGCCTGTACTCGTAGAAATAGTCGCCGACGTGGACGATAAGGTCGAGGTCGGCGCGCTTCGCCGCGTGGCCATAGGCGTTGAAATAGCCGAAACCCTTGTTGGAGCAGCTGAATACCGCGATGTTGAAGCGGTCGAGCCTGCCCGCCGGCAGCGTCCGCGTCCGCCCGAGCGGCGAGACGCCGCCGTCCGGCCCGACGAAGCGGTAGAAATACCAGCGGCCCGGCGTCAGGCCGGTGACGCGCAGCTTCGCAGTCCAGTCCTTCGCCAGCGTCGCGGCCCCCTCGGCGCGCGCCACGATGCGCCCGAAACCGGGTTCCTCCGCCACTTCGGCGCGGAGCATCGCCGCCTCGCCGCCGCCGACGAACCGCGTCCACAGCAGGACATTGTCGTGGCCGGGATCGCCGCTCGCGACCGCGTGCGTGAAGCCGCGCGCCGGATACAGCTGCGCCAGCACGCCCGCCGGCAGCGCCGCGAGCCCCGCACCGATCAGGCCGAGTTTGACCAGTGTCCGCCGGTCGATGTCGTGGAACATGCGTCACTCCCCCAGGCTCGCGCCGACGCTAGCCGCCGCGTATGACGTTACCATGCCCCGGATGCGCGCCAAGGCCGATCTGCCGAGCAAGGACTGCGCGGCCTGCGGCCGCCCGTTCGCATGGCGCAAGAAATGGGCGCGCGACTGGGCGAACGTCCGCTTCTGCTCCGACAAATGCCGCGCTTCCCCCAAACGTCAACTTGGCGCAGACTGACGTCAATCACGGGAGAGATTCGATGGCGACGCAGTTGAAGACGCCGTTGGATGATGCTGGTGCCGGCGTCAAGGACCAGGTCAGCGACGAGGAGTGGGCGATCCGCGTCGACCTCGCCGCCGCCTATCGCCTCGTCGCCATGTACGGCTGGGACGACCTGATCTTCACCCATTTGTCGGCCCGCATCCCCGGTCCGGAGCACCATTTCCTGATCAACCCGTACAACCTCATGTTCGAGGAGATTACCGCGTCGAGCCTGATCAAGATCGACGTCCACGGCAATCCGGTGATGCCGACGCCCTATCTAACCAACCCCGCCGGTTTCACCATCCACTCGGCGATCCACATGGCCCGCGACGACGCCCACGCGGTGATGCACCTGCACACCTCGTCAGGGCAAGCGGTGGCGGCGCAGGCGGAGGGGCTGATGCCGCTGACCCAGACCGCAATGCTGATCCGCGAGCAGGTCGCCTATCACGAGTATGAGGGCGTCGCGACCGACCTCGAGGAGCGCGCGCGGCTGGTCGAGGACCTCGGCACCAGGGACGCGATGATCCTGCGCAATCACGGTACGCTGACCGTCGGTAGCACGGTCGCGCAATGCTTCATCAAGATGTACTTCCTGGAGCGCGCCTGCGACGCGCAGATCAAGGCGCTGTCGGCGGGCCGGGACGGCCTCTACAACCCGCCGCAGGGCACGCCCGAAAAGGCTGCGAGCCAAGGCAGCATGGGGCTGGGCATCGTCGCCGACCGGCTGGCGTGGCCGGCGCTGCTCAGGAAGCTCGACCGGCTCGACCCGGGCTTCCGCAACTAGGGAGCGCGCGGCTCAGGGCTTGGGCGTCAGCTGCGCCGCGACGAAGATCAGCGCCCAGCCCGCCATCATCGACGTGCCGCCGATCGGAGCGAGCGCCGCCACCCAGCGCGGCGCGCCCAGCGCCAGCGCGTACAGGTCGGCAGCGAAGATCAGGCTGCCCACGGCCAGCAGCCACGCGCCGTTCCGCACCAGCGGCGTGTCGCGCCACGCCACCAGCGCGAACACCGCCGCCACGTGCGGCAGCTGGAACGTCACCCCGGTCATGATCCACGCCTTCGCCTGCGGGTCGCGGATGCCGTGCGCCGCGAACGTGCCGACGGTCAGCGCCAGCAGCGCGTTGAAGGCGGCGAGCGCGGGGAGGTAACGCGGCGGCATGGCGGCACAATGGCCCGCGGCAACGCGCGATGGAAGCGCGCTGCGACGTTTCAGGCGGCCACGGCGGCCTTGCGACGACGCGCCGCGAGCCCGACCATTGCGAAGCCGCCGAGCATCAGGCCCCAGGTCGCGGGCTCCGGCACGGCGGTCAGTGACACGGTGTCGAGGCCGAGCATGTTATCGCCGACGGTGCCGTTGCTGAACGCCAGCAGGGTCGCGCCGGTCGCGACAAAGCTGGTGCTGAACAACTGGTAATTGATGCCGAAGGGCGTATCGGTCGAATTGGTGAAGGTCAGCAGCGGCCCGCCATTGATCGACAGGTTGAGCGTGCTCGGCTGCGTATACGCGAACGCGTTGCCGCCGGTCGGCGAAGCGTTGCCGACGTAGAAGCTGAGCAGATAACGCTTGCCTGCCACGGTCGCGATGGACTGGGTGATGCCGTCGGCGGCACCGGTGTTGCCCGCGCCGGTCAGGTCGATCGCGGTGTTGCTGCCGCCCTGGGCGTTGAAGACGAGGCCGCCCTCCTGGTAGCTGTCGTCGATGACGATGACGTCGGCACCGGTGACATTCCAGCCGGTGAAACTGCCGCCACCGAAATATTGCGAGTAGGAGCCCGATGGTGCGGGCGACGACTCGAAATCGCCGTTGACGACCAGGTTGGCGGCCAAGGCCGGGGTCGTGAAGGCGAGCGCAGCAGCGAGGGCAAGAAGCTTCATCGGTTAAGTCCTTTCGGTCGCCAGATACCATGCACGAAACGTGCCATTCGCCTGTCCACCATGGACAACAGCGACAAGTACCGGCCTGTCGCATCCCGAGTTGTAAACTATTCCGACACTTTTCGCTGTCGTCATGCCACTTGTCGTCGCCGTGTCGCGGCGTCATCTTGGGCCGGTGAGTGTTACCACCGTCCGCGTCATCGACCTCGAAACCACCGGTTCGAAACCGCCCGCGCAAGGCGTTTGCGAGATCGGCTGGCAGGATGTCGTGCTCGGGGCGGACGGCTGGCAGGTGACGGCGTCGCGCGGCAACACGCTGGTCGACCCCGGGCGACCGATCCCGGCGGTGACGCAGGCGGTCCACCACATCGTCGACGCGGACGTGATCGGCGCGCCGCGCTGGCCCGACATCGCGCCACAGGTGCTGCGCGGCCATCCGGTGCTCGCCGCCCACCGCGCCAGCTTCGAGCAGCGCTTCTGCACGCCGGCGCTGGCGGGTGGGGCGTGCTGGATCTGCACCTGGAAAGTGGCGCTGCGACTGTGGCCTGACAGCCCGTCGTTCTCGAACCAGGCGCTGCGCTATTGGCGCAAGCCGATGGGGCTCGACCGCGACCTCGGCCTGCCGGTGCACCGAGCGCTGCCCGACGCCTATGTCACCGCTCACCACCTGCGCGACGCGCTGAACGAAGCGGGCCTCGAGCAATGCCTGGCGTGGAGCGAACTGCCCGGCCTGCTACCCCGCGTCCCCGCCGGGCCGGAGCGCGGCCGTGGCTGGGACGAGCTCGACGACGAGGCGCTGGCCCGCTTCGCCGCCGACCGCGACGAGGACGTGCGCTATTCGGCCAGCACCGAGATCGAGCGTCGTGGCGGGAGGATCGCGCGCGTTGTCACGGCGGTGCGGCAGGGCCAATTGTTCAGCTAGTTCGTCTCGCGCAGCAATTCCCGCGCGATTATCACCCGCATGATCTCGTTGGTGCCTTCGAGGATCTGGTGGACGCGGAGGTCGCGGAAGATGCGCTCGACCGGATAGTCCATCAGATAGCCGTAACCGCCGTGGAGCTGCAGCGCGTGATCGGCGACGCGCATGCCTGTGTCAGTCGCCAGCCGCTTCGCCATCGCTGCGAACTTGGTCTTGTCGGGCGCGCCCTCGCCGACCCGGGCAGCGGCGGCATAGAGCAGCGTCCGCGCCGCCTGCAGGTCGGTTTCCATGTCGGCCAGCTTGAACTGCGTCGCCTGGAAATCGGCGATGGCCTTGCCGAACTGGCTGCGGCCCCGCGTGTAGGCGATCGCCTCGTCGAGCGCGCGCTGGCCACCACCGAGCGAGCACGCGCCGATGTTCAGCCGGCCGCCATCGAGGCCGGCCATGGCGATCTTGAACCCCTCCCCCTCGGCCCCGACGAGGTTTTCCGCCGGCACCCGCACCTCGTCGAAATTGACCTGCGCGGTCGGCTGGGAGTGCCAGCCCAGCTTGCGTTCGGGCGCGCCGAAGCTGACGCCCGCCATATCCTTTTCGACGACGAGACACGAAATGCCGCGCGGCCCCGGTTCGCCGGTGCGGACCATCACGACATAAACCTCGTTGACGCCGCCGCCGGAGATGAACGCCTTGGAGCCGCTGACCACGTAATCGCTGCCATCGCGGACCGCTCGCGTCTTGAGGGCGGCGGCATCCGACCCCGAGCCCGGCTCGGTCAGGCAATAGCTGGCGATGCGGCCCATCGGCACCAGCGACGGCAGGTACTTGGCCTTGACCGCGTCGCCGCCGAAACAGTCGATCATCCACGACGCCATGTTGTGGATCGAGATGAAGGCGCTCGTGGAGGGGCAGCCGTATGCCATCGCCTCCATGATCAGCGCCGCCTCCATCCGCCCCAGCCCGATGCCGCCGCTCGCCTCGCTGACGTAGATCGAGCCGAAGCCGAGGCCCGCCGCCTCGACGATGGCGTCGCGCGGGAAGACGTGATGTTCGTCCCACGCGCCTGCGAACGGCGTGATGCGGTCGGCGGTGAAGCGCCGCGCCACCTCCTGGATTTCGCGCTGGTCGTCGGTCAGGTCGAACTGCATAGGGCGCGTTTAGCCTGCTGCCTTGGCCGCGTCACGCCCCTGCGCCTATACGCCCCCATGACCGCCAGCGCCGCCATCGTCGACCGCCTCACCGAAATCCACGCCGCCGCGACGGACGCGCTGCGCGACGCGCTGCGGGCGTATCTCGAGACCGGTACGCCGCCTGATGGCGGCCGCCGTGCGCTCGGCGACTTCGCCTACCCCGAACTCCGCCTGACCTACGCCGGCGGCGGCGCGCCGCGCATGATCCGCGCCTATGCCCGGCTGACCGTGCCCGGCCTCTACACCGCCACCGTCGCCCACCCCGAGCTGTTCCGCGACTATCTGATCGAGCAGCTCGACCTGCTCAGCGCCGACTACGAAGTGCAGATCGAGGTCGGGCGCTCCGGGGTCGAAATTCCCTACCCCTATGTCCTCGACGGCGCCGACGACCTGCGCCTCGACGCCGCACAGGCGCGCGACCTGGCGCGGCATTTCCCGACCACCGAGCTGGCGCATATTGGCGACGAGCTGCCCGACGGCCTGTGGGACGCCAGCCTGTCGGAGGACCGGCCGCTGGCCCTGTTCGATGCGCCGCGCACCGATTTCTCGCTCGCCCGGCTGAAGCACTATACCGGGACCGCGGCGGGCGATTTCCAGCAGTATATCCTGCTCACCAATTACCACCGCTATGTCGATGAGTTCGTGCGCTGGGCGTGCGGGCAACTGGCGACCGACTCGATCTACGAGACGCTCAGCTGCAGCGGCGGCGCGGTTATCGGCCGCGACGAGCCAGATCCCGCTCGCGCCATCGCCGACGGGGCGTGGCGGCGGCACCAGATGCCCGCCTACCACCTGACCGCGCCCGGCCGCGCCGGCATCACGCTGGTCAACATCGGCGTCGGCCCGGCCAATGCCAAGACGATCACCGATCATCTGGCGGTGCTTCGCCCTGAGGCGTGGCTGATGATCGGCCATTGCGGCGGGCTGCGGCCCTCGCAAGCTATCGGCGACTATGTGCTCGCGCACGCCTATCTCCGGGACGACCATGTCCTCGACGACGTGCTGCCCCCCGAGATCCCGGTGCCCGCCATCGCCGAGGTCCAGCAGGCGCTGCAGGAAGCCGCCGAAGCCGTCACCGGAGCCGCGGGCGACCGCCTCAAGCCGCGCCTGCGCACCGGCACCGTCGTCACCACCGACGACCGCAACTGGGAATTGCGCTTCAGCCGCTCGGCGCTCCGCTTCAACCAGAGCCGCGCCGTCGCCGTCGACATGGAAAGCGCCACCATCGCCGCCCAGGGTTATCGGTTCCGCGTCCCCTACGGCACGCTGCTCTGCGTCTCCGACAAGCCGCTCCACGGCGAGATCAAGCTCCCCGGCCAGGCCAACCGCTTCTACGAGGGCGCGATCAGCGAGCACCTGCAGATCGGCATCGAGGCGGTGGGGCTGCTCCGCGCCGAGGGGCCGCGGCTGCATTCGCGTAAGCTGCGGGCATTCGACGAGCCGCCGTTTCGGTAGGGCACGACTACTGACAACACGCTGTCAGCAGGGGTATGAGAAAAGCCGCTTGCGAAACGCGCGACGTTTTCCGGCTGTTTCGCCGCGATCGCACGGCCGGACTGGCGACCACGGGCGAGCAGTTCAGACCGACCGCTGCCCGCTCGCTGGCCGAATGCCTGCGCCGGTATGAAGCAAGTTATGGACCGCAAAGCTGAGCGATCCGGCATTCTTGCCACGATGCCAACTATGACCGCTCAGGCGTCGCTCGCGGCGACCCACAGCGCCGCCAGCCGCTCTGCCCCGGCCTGATCGACGGCGTCGAAACGGCCCGGCACCGGACTGTCGAGGTCGAGCACGCCGAGCAGCCGCTCGCCGTCGAGCAGCGGCACCACCAGTTCCGACCGCGAGGCGGCATCGCAGGCAATGTGCCCGGGGAAGGCATGCACGTCATCGACCAGTACACTGCGCGCGCCCGCAGCCGCGGTGCCGCAGACACCCTTGCCGAGCGCGATGCGGATGCACGCCGGCCGGCCGTGGAATGGCCCCAGCACCAGCTCGCCGCCGCGCAGGAAGTAAAAGCCCGCCCAGTTCACCTGCGGCAACGCCCAGTAGATCAGCGCAGCGGTATTGGCGGCGTTGGCGACCGGGTCGCGCTCGCCCGCCATCATGCCGCCGAGCTGCTGCGCCAGCTCGCGCCACGCTTCGTGCCGGTCGGCGCTGATCGGTTGCGGGGTGAACATGCGAACCGCTGCTTACCATCGCCGCCAAGCGACTGGCAACGCGGGCGGGGGAGCGGCCGAAGCGATCGCTCGCCGCGCCGCGCGATGCGGTCGTGCGGATCACGCACACGACCAATTGAGGCACCGACCTGCACATCCTGAAAGGCGACGTACCGACCCGCGCCCCCGGCCGCATCCTCGGCCACGAAGGCGTCGGCATCGTCGGCGCGGCAGTGACGATGTTCAAGCCCGGCGACCGCGGGCTGGTGTTGTGCATCAGCGCGTGCGGCAAATGCGTCTACTGCCGCCGCCAGATGTACTCGTATTGCACCACAGGCGGATGAATCGCTGGTTGAGTTCAGGCGCCAGCGACGAGCCCATCGCGCTGAGCCGGATTGCCTCGACAAGCTCGGCCTGGAGGCTCTGGACCCGCTGCCCGCTGCGGTGACGGTCGCTGAGATCGCCGAAGAAGGCGGTGAACGGACGCTGACGCGGTGCGAGCTGGTCCAGCAGTTCACGTCCTCATCGACAATCGCGCGCATTCTTAAAATTGGCTAACTGGGTCCGAGACTAACCGGGAGGTTTCCAATGTTGCGCGCGATGCGTTCAACATGAGCAATATTGCAGCAGCGCAGGCAGCTCTCGCTCGTGGCGATCTCATTGCCACCTACGACCTTGCCCACGCCGCACTGGTTGACGGCGCCGACGGCGCAGCTTTCCTGATTGTTCTCAGCCTGGCCCGGATGGGCGATATTGAAACTGCACGCGAACGCTATGTCGCATTCTACTGCGGCCACATGTTCAACGCCGATCCGGACATTGAGGCCGTCCTGGCCGCTCAGATCGACGCCGCGGTGACATCGGCGATCCCCACGCGATCAGTTATGGCAGCACCGTCGGCATGGGCCTCGCCAGACTGCGCGCCGGCGAGCTAGGGGGCACGGCAATGATGCTGGCTGTCTGGGACGGCTTGCCGGCGCGGGACAGAGCGGGGACTGCGATCGACGTGGCGCGCTGGCGGGCGACGGACCGGCCGTCGGTCATTGTCGATCCGGGCAAGGTGGACCGCCGGCTCGCGCCATCGACAAGCTTCGGCTACGACGGACCCGCGCGTCGTGTCATGGCGATGATTTTTGCAGATGCGCCGGGCTTCGCAACCCTCGCCGAATCCGAGATTCCAGCGTTCTGGCGCGACGTGATGGGCACGGCCGGAAAGGTGCTCGAGCAGCACCGCGATGTCCTCCGCTCGCGCAACAGCTGGGGCGATGCGATCTTCGCGGTAATCGATGGGGGTCGCCGCTGCAGCAGAGATCGTCCTGCAAATCCAGGAGGCGTTGGCCGCGATGGGTACACGCTTCACGCTCCGGATTGGCGCGCACTCTGGACCGGTTTTCGAGACGATGGATCCCGTGACTGGCCAGCTGACCTATTACGGCCGCGAGGTGTCCCGTGCGGCGCGGATCGCGCCGGTGACCCCGCCAGGCCAGGTCTATGTAACGGAAGCCTTCGCCTCCGCCGTCGCCATGGACGACGCGCATCGTTCTGGTTGCCGCTATGTCGGGCAGGTGCCGCTCGCGAAGAATTATGGGACCTATCAGATGTACCGTCTGTTCCGAGTGCCGGCTGCCTAAGAGTCGCGAGCCGGCCAGAAGGTCATCACCTGCTCCGTTGGTTGCACCCGCACACCCGCGTCTAGAACGAACACGCCCATTGTTTGAAACCGCTGTTCCGCCGTCTCGACGAAATGGCCAGCGCGCCTTGAGCTGCTGGTAGCCCGCCGTCGCCGGCTTCGCGTAAGATTCGGCCATAGCAGGATCGAGACCAGTGTGAAGCTGCCTGGGCTGTCGAAGGTTGGTGGGGTCGGAGAATCCCTCTAGACAGCCGCGATGAGAGACGCGCCTTGAAGGTCGGCGACACGGCCGCACCCGAACGCCCAGCACCGCCGGTGGCGGCGATGGGGCTGCTTGAGACTTTGCGCGCGCCGCTCGTCGCCGGGATCGACCATGCCAGCGTCGTCGCCAGGATCGAGGAGGAGAGCGGCTGGTCCCTCCGCTTCATCTTCATGACGCTGATGTCGGCGGGCATCGCGGTGCTGGGGCTGCTGCTGTCATCGCCTGCGGTGATCATCGGCGCGATGTTGATCTCGCCCCTGATGAACCCCATCCTGGGCCTTGGCTTCGGTCTTGCGACCTTCGACTTCGCGGAGGTGCGGCGATCGTCGATCGCGCTTGCCGGCGGTGCCGCGCTGGCGGTCCTGTTCACCGCGCTGATCGTGCTCGCCTCGCCGCTGAAGGCTCCGACCATCGAGATCCTGGCGCGCACCCGGCCGAACCTGTTCGACCTGCTGGTCGCACTGTTTGCCGCGCTCGCCGGGACTTTCGCGATTATCCGGGGTCGGGGTGAGACGATCGTCGGCGTCGCCATCGCGACCGCGTTGATGCCGCCGCTCGCTATTGTCGGCTATGGGCTGGCGACCTGGAACATGCCGGTGTTCATCGGTTCGGTCGAACTGTTCGCGACCAACTTCGTCGCCATCGCGCTGACCGCCACCGCAACGGCGCGCTTCTACGGCTTCGGCCATGCGCTCTCGGTCCGCCAGAGCCAGATGCAGACGCTCCTGCTGATCACGGCGTTCGTCGTGCTCGCAGTCCCGCTCGGCTTCGCGCTCCGCCAGATCGCTGGCGAGGCGGTGGCGGTAAGCCAGATTCGTACGCTGCTGACCCATCGGTTCGGTACGCAGGCGCGGATCAGCCAGCTCGATGTCGACTTTGCCCGCGATCCTCTGGTCGTGCGCGCCGTCGTCATCGCGCCGCGCGCGCAACAGATCAGCAACGCCGACCTGCGCATGGCCCTCGCCACGAAGCTCGACCGCCCGATCAGCCTGCAACTCGACCGGATCCTGCTTGCGCCCGGGGCCGACGCGCTCGCCGCGCAGCGCGCCGAGGTCGAGAAAGCCCAGGCCGCCAATGCTGTGGAGCAGGGCGCAGCCGAGGTCGCGCGGCTGGTCGCACTAGCGGCTGGAACCACCGTCGAGCGGGTCACGCTCGACCGTGACCATCTGCGCGCGATCACCACCGCAACGCCGCTACCCGGTGCCAGTCTGGCCGCGTATCGCGCCCTCGAGGCGCGTGCCGCCGCGGCAGCGATCGGCTGGGACATCGTCATCGTCCCGCCATTTGCCGTGCTGCCGTCGGTGCGCTTTGCCGATAACATCGATGTTCCCGACGACCGCGCCCGCGCCGCGGTGGCGCTGTCGGGGTGGGCAGCGCGGCGCTGGAATGCACCGGCGGTGATCGTGCCCGGCCTGCCGGCGCGTGGCATCGTGCCCGCGCGGCCCAGCCTTGCCGAACGCCGGGGGCTCGCGATTGCAGCTCTGCTCAGGACGCAAAACATCGCCGCGGTCGCTGCGCCGCCGCAGGGCCAGGTCGTCAACTTGCGCGTCGCCTCGTCCGGGTTGGACCAGCCATGATCGGTGACGTCACCATCACCCCGTTCGACGCGGCCGCCATCCTGATCGTGCTGGCGGCGGTGCTGGGTTACTTCAACCGCCGCTTCATCGGGCTGCCGCCGTCGGTCGGGCTGACCATCATGGGCGCGCTGGCCTCGCTCGCGGTGATCGGTCTCGACCGGATTTTGCCCGGCATCACCATCAGCGCCGACATCGTCCGCTTCCTGACGGCGATCGACTTCCGCGCGGCGCTGATGGACGGCATGCTGTCGTTCCTGCTGTTCGCCGGGGCACTGCACGTCGACTGGACCGAGATGAAGCGCGGCCGCCTGGCGATCCTGGCGCTCAGCACCGCCGGCGTGCTGATCTCGACCGCTATCGTCGGCGGCGGTTTCCTGCTGCTGTCGGCAGCCGTCGGCCTGCCGGTACCGCTGGTCTGGTGCCTGGTGTTCGGCGCGTTGATCAGCCCGACCGATCCGGTCGCCGTGATGGCGGTGCTGAAGCGCACCAGCGTACCCTCGACATTGCAGGCGACGGTGGCGGGCGAGAGCCTCTACAATGACGGTGTCGGCGTGGTGGTGTTCTCGATCCTGTTGGCGACGGCGCTCGGCACCGAAGCCTTCGAGCCGGGCCGCGCCACCCTGCTGTTCCTGCGGGAGGCGGGCGGCGGCTTGCTGCTCGGCCTCGCGGTCGGCTGGCTGGCGTTCCTCGGGATGCGCTCGATCGACGACTATAACGTCGAGGTGCTGATCAGCCTCGCCGTCGTCATGGGCGGCTACACGCTTGGGCGCTGGCTCCACATCAGCGGCCCGGTCGCGATGGCAACCGCCGGGCTGCTCATCGGCAATCGTGGCGTCGAAGAGGCTATGAGCGACAGAACCAGCGAGTATCTGCTCAAGTTCTGGTCATTGATCGACGAGATTTTGAACGCCGTGTTGTTCCTGCTAATCGGGCTCGAGGTCGTCGCCATCCCCGCCGATCCGCGGCTGTTGATCGTCGGTTTCGCGGCCATTCCGCTGGTGTTGCTGGCGCGAGCGGTATCGGTGTTCCTGCCACTTACGGCGTTGCTGCCGTGGCTAAAGCTGGGCGCGCTCGCACCGACAACGCTGATCTGGGGTGGCCTGCGCGGCGGCATCTCGGTCGCGCTCGCACTCAGCCTGCCCGAAGGGCCGGCGCGCAGCACAGCGTTGGCGGCGACCTACATCATCGTGATGTTCTCGGTCATCGTCCAGGGTGGCAGCATCGAGCGGGTGCTACGCTGGCAGGCGCACCGCGCAAAGAGCGCCACGGCTTGAACCCGGCGCTGCTCAGTACGCTGATTCTCGTTTTCAGCCTGGTCCTGTTCGTGTCCGAGAGAGTGCGCCACGACCTTGTCGCGCTGCTGGCGCTTTTCGCCTGCCTGATCGCCGGGCTGACGACGCCGGTAAAGGCGCTGGCCGGGTTCGCCGATCCGGCCGTGATCGCGGTTGCCGCAGTGCTGGTCGTCGGGCGGGCGGTCGAGCTGTCGGGCATCGCGGCCGCGTTTGCGCGCTCGATCGTCCCGGCAAGGGCGGGTTTTGCGGTCCGCCTGTCGGCGCTGCTGCTGGTCAGTGCGGTCCTGTCGGCTTTCATGAACAACATTGCCGCGCTGGTCATCACCATGCCGATCGCCACCGCAATCGCGCGGCAGAGCAAGCGCGCACCGGCAGCGACACTTATGCCGCTGGCCTTTGCGACGATCCTCGGCGGCATGACGACGCTCATCGGCACACCGGCCAACCTGATCCTGTCGTCGGTTCGCGAGACCGAGCTTGGCGCGCCCTTCGGCTTCTTTCAGATGGCGCCGGTGGGCGGCGCGGTGGCGGTCGCCGGTCTCGCCTATCTGACGTTGGTCGGCTGGCGGTTGCTGCCGATCCGCCAGTCGGCCCGGGAACTTGCCCGCGCACCGTGGCGGGTTTTCGAGCTGACCGTCGACACGGCCCTGCGCCGTGATGCCCTGCTGGCGGGATTGCGCGGCGTGTCGGTGCGGCTGCTCGCGGCGTTCCGGCACGATGCCAGGTTGGCACCGGTCGGAGATTTCGCGGCAGCCGACACGCTGCTTTTGTTATCGCGCGGTAACCAATGGAGCATTGCCGAAGCGACCGGCCTGCGGAGCGCCGTCGATCCGGCGCTGGTCGCCGACGGCGTGACTGCCCGCGTCGCCGTCGCCCACGGCTCGTTCCTCATCGGGCTGAGCCACGAGGCGGTACGGATCCGCAGCAATCACACGCTGGCGGTGGTCGCCGCGGGACCGCGTGCCGCGCGCCAGCGTGTGCCGCTGGAGACGTTGCGGATCGAGGCCGGGGACCAGCTGTTCGTGCGCGGCGCGCCGGACGCCATCGCACGGTTCGCGACCAGCGCCAGGCTGCTCGAGATCGACCGTCTCGACCCCGTATCGGTCGACCCGCGGCGCGCCCTGGCAATTCTCGGCGTCTTTCTTTGCGCGATCGTCGCGATCGTGTTCGGACACGTCTCTCCCGCGCTGGCGTTCCTCGGTGCCGCGGTGGTGCTGGCGGCAACCCGGCTGATCGCCGCGGACGAGGTCTACCGATCGATCGATTGGAGCATCATCGTGCTGCTCGCCGCGATGATCCCGGTCGGCCAGAGCTTCGAGACCAGCGGTGCGGCGGCGACGGCGGCCCGGCTGCTCGCCGAACTGCTGGCAGGCGCGCCGCTGCCGCTGGTGCTGATGGCGATCTGCGCGGTCACCTTGCTGTTGTCGATCTTCCTCAACAACGTCGCCACCGCGATCATCATGGGGCCATTGGCGATCGATGCGGCCGGCCTGTTGGGCGTCAGCCCGGATGCCGCGCTGCTCGCCGTGCTGATCGGCGCGTCGGCTGATTTCCTTACCCCAATTGGCCACCAGAACAACCTGCTGGTGATGGGGCCGGGCGGCTACCGGTTCACCGACTATGCCCGGATGGGCGCGCCGCTCGTTGTCCTGGTCGTCGTCATCGCCGGCGCGGTGCTGACGCTCGGCTACGGCTGAGACGACGGGGGCTGTGGCGGCAGGCTGCGGATATGGATGTCGCGCTGCGCGAACGGGATTTCGATGCCGTGCTCGCGGAACGACAGCCATAAACGGTTGAGAATCTCGGATCGGACGTTGCCGACGCCGGCTTCGGGGTCGCTGATCCACGCCAGGATCTCGTGGTCGACCGAGCTCTCGCCGAACGCCATCAGCCAGACCCTGGGCCGCGGGTCGGCGAGCACGCGCTCGGACGCTACCGCCGCTTCGATCATCAGGCGCTGCGCCAGCGGGAGATCGCAGTCGTAGGTGACGCCGACCGGGATATGCACGCGGATGTTAGGGCTGGTGTAGGACCAGTTCTCGACAGATTCGGTCATCAGTTGCTCGTTTGGGATAAGATGCTCCTTGCCGTCGCGGGTGATTACCGACACCGCGCGCACGCCGATCTTGTTGACGCTGCCGAACGTGTTGCCGACAACGATGACGTCGCCCGGCTTGATCGAGCGGTCCATCAGCAGGATGACGCCGGCGATCAGGTTGCCGAGCGTCTTCTGCAGACCGAACCCGACCGCCAAGCCCAGCGCGCCCGAAAATACTGTCAGGGCGGTCAGGTCGATGCCGAGCAAGTCGATGCCGAGTAACACCGCCGCGACGACGACGACGATGCCCGACAGCTTTTGCAGCAGAACCTGCTGGCCAGAGTCGAAGCCATGCAGTCGCCCGATCGAATGGTTGACGATGCGGTTCAGCAAGCGCGCCAGCACGAACAGGATGATCGCCACGAACGCGAAGTTGATCACGCCCAGCAGCGACAGACGATGCGTGCCGACGTTGAAGGCGAATGCGTCGAGGCTGGCCGTCAGCGAATGCAGCCCGCCGAGCATCGCCGCCGCGCTCGCAATCAGGATGACTGCGGCTGCGCCCACAACGCCGGCGCCGCGTAGCCCGGCGGCGCGGCCGACATGATAGGCGAACACCGACAGTGTGATCCCCACCGCTGCCGCGAGCAGCAGTGCTGCATAACCGCCCGCGGGAAATGCTGCGCTGCCGGTGACGATCAGGAGCGCGGCGAAGCCGCTGCGCAGCAGGCGGCGGACGCGGTCGCCGGGCGCATCACCGCCCGCGCGCCCCGTGGCGCGCTGCAGCAGGCGGGTCAGCGGCAGCGCCGCGGTTCGCGCCGCCAGCCAGCCAAGCGCCACGGCGACCACGATGACCGCGACTGCGGTCGCGATGTCGGCCAGCTGCGGCACCGCGGGCAGCGACAGGCCGAACGCGCGCAGGCTGGGCAATGACTCCACGGTATCTCCTGATGCCACGTCGGGGCTTTGCACGGCCACGCCAAAATGGCACGACTCCCCCATTCCGCTGATGCCACTAACGGGTCTCGCCCCGAAAGGCTGCCCGTCGATGCTGATCGCGATCCTTGCCTGCATCGCCGCGGTCGCGGTCACTGCGCTGCTCAGCTTCGGTCGGTTGGCCCGCTCGACGGGCTGGAACGCGACCGTTATCCCGCTTGCCTCGATCATCGGCAGCGGCTTCCTGGTCTGCGGCCCCCTGCTTGCGCGCGAGTTCGGCGCGGCGGCGTTGCCGGCGATGGCGGCGCTGCTGGCCCTCGCCTACGCCGTCGGCGCGGTACTGCGGTTCAATATCGTCCACGTCGAGAACCACGCCCCAACCCTCACCCTCAACGATCCCTTCGCCTGGGCGATGCGGGTCGGCCAGTTCCTGCTGGCGGTCGCCTACTCGGTCTCGGTTGCCTATTACCTCAAGCTGCTTGCCGAGTTCGTGCTGAAGTCGGTGCCGGTCGCGGCCGGCAGCCATGCACTCGTTGCGAACGGGCTCGTCACGGCGCTGATCGGCGCGCTGACCTTGCTGACATTCTCCGGGAATCTGGAGCGCATCGAGAAAGCCGCGCATGCAACCGTCGCGATCAAGCTCGGAATTATCGCCGGTCTGCTGACCGGCCTCGCGATCTGGTGGCTGACCCACGCCGCGGCCCCGATCGAGCTGCCGCCGGCGGCGATATCGATGGCCGGCATCCCGCTGCTGCTCGGCCTGCTGATTACCGTGCAGGGGTTCGAGACGTCGCGCTATCTCGGCGAAAGCTATGACCAGGCGACGCGGGTCCGCACGATGCGCTATGCACAATGGCTGTCGGCGGCGATCTACCTCGCGTTCCTTGCCCTGCTGACACCGTTCCTGGCGCAGGCCGCGCACGCCGAAGGGGTCGCCGGCATCCTCGACATCATGGCGCTGGTCGCGCCGATCATGGGTGTTTTCGTGCTCATCGGCGCGGTCTTCAGCCAGCTCAGCGCGGCGATTGCCGACTCGATCGGCTCGGGCGGCCTCATTCTCGAGGTGTCGCGCCGGAAACTCGGGGTGCGAACGGCGTTCCTCGTGGCCAATGCGCTCGCCATCGCGGTGGTCTGGCTGACCGATCCGTTCGAGGTCATCGCCCTGTCGTCGCGCGCCTTCGCGCTGTTTTATGCGGTCCAGGCGGGACTTGCGGTCTGGGTGTCGCGGCGGACGGGGGCGGGTTCGTCGCTGCTCCAGGCCGGCTTCGTCGCGATAGGGTCGGTTTGTGTCGTCGCGGCGCTCGTCGGCGCGCCCGCAGAAGGCTAGGTCCGGAACCATGACCGCCCGCATCCGACAATTAGTCGGAAACCTCGCCGACACCTTCTGGCTGTTGCCGGCCATGCTGGTTATCGCCGGCATCGCGCTGGCGCTCGGTCTGGTGGCGCTCGATCGCAGTGGGCTGATCCCGCAGGCGCTGATCGACAGCCCGTGGCTCTACAACGGTGGCGGCACCGGCGCGCGCACACTGCTCGGTGCCGTCGCCTCCTCGACCATCGGCGTCGCGGGTACGGTATTCTCGATCACCATCGCCGCATTGTCGCTGGCGGCGGGCCAGATGGGGCCGCGCCTGCTGCGCAACTTCGTCAGCGACCGCGGCAACCAGCTCACGCTCGGCGCCTTCCTCGGCACGTTCTCCTATGCGCTGATGGTCTTGCGGACCGTCCGGACGCAGGACGAAGGCGTCTTCGTTCCGCACGCGTCGATGACGGTCGGCATCCTGCTCGCCTTCCTGTGCGTCGCTGTGCTGGTCTATTTCGTCGGACACATGGCGGGCCGGATCAATGTCGACACCGTGATCGGGCTGGTCGGCGAGGACGTCAGCGAGGTCGTGGCGTCGTTGACGCTGCCGGAGGCACCGCCGCCAGCCGTATGGCCGGAGTTCGGGCCAACGACGGTCGAGGTGCCCGACGAGCGCCGCGGTTACCTTCAGGAACTCGACCGCGATGCGCTGGCCGACTGGGCCGCCGCGCACGGCGTCAGGATCGAATTGCTGGTCCGGCCCGGTGACTTCGTGTTTCCGGGGGCGGTCATCGCCCGCGCCGAGCCTGCAGTCGACGGCATCGACGCGGCGATCCGGCGGGCGACAGCGCTCGGCGGCCAGCGCGTCAGCCGGGCGGACCTCGAATATCCGATACGTCAGCTCGTCGAGATCGCGGTGCGAGCGTTGTCGCCGGGCATCAACGACCCGCATACGGCAATCAGTGTGCTCGATCGCATGGGCGCAACGCTCTGCGATCTTGTGCCCCGGTATCTGCCGACCGGCATCACCTGCAAGGACGGGACTGCAGTGCTTCGCACATCCGCGACGTCCTATGACGGCCTCGCCGACGCGATGTTCCACATGATCCGGCAGAACGCCGCCGGAAACCCCGCCGTGCTGATCCGGATCGTCGAAGTGCTGGCCGCAGTGGCCGGTTGCGAGCAGGACCCTGCGCGCCTCGCGACGCTTCGGCGCCATGCCGGATTGGTCGTCGAAGACGCCAGGCGGACGATCGGGACGCCCGCCGACCTGACCGACCTGCTTTCGCGCCAAGCAGGCTCCGCGCTGGCCTGACCCGGCAAGCGGCTCGACTCGTTGCAAATCTTACGCGCCTCTAACGCGCTGACTATGCTTCCCTTGTGCTTCCCAGCGAGCGGCGGGCTAGGTGGGAAGCAATTTTCAACGCGCCAACTATCTGAAACGCCGGTGCCGCTTAGGTGACTCGAACACCTGACCCCATCATTACGAATGATGTGCTCTACCGGCTGAGCTAAAGCGGCGTACCCGGGGAGGCGCGGCCTTAGCAGGGGGCGGCGGTGCCCGCAAGCAGGGGCGGCGGCGGCCGTAACCGGTGGGCGAGAGGGGCTGCGCATGCGTGACGACCGTGACCGCGCCACGTGGCCGGCGGACGAACCCTGTTTCGAAGCGCCGCCGCGCCTCGCGCCGTCGCGGGAACGGCGGCTCACCGCCCATGCCGAGGCGGCGTTCCGAACGGGTACTGGCAGCCACGCCTTTCGCGACAATGCGCTCAGCCTCACGCGCATGGCCGACGGCACCGTGACCGTCACCGCCGCCGGCCGGTCGCTGTCGGCAGCACTCGGGTTCATCCCCGGGCCGCTTGCCGGACCACCCGACGGGTTGGCGGCGGCACTGGTCGACGCATTCGCATGCGCCTCGGCGAGCGGCGGCGTAACCGCGTTCGAGGCGGCGGTGGCGGCACCAGGCACAACATGCCTGTTGCTGCGTGGCGTGATGTTGCCGACCGCGACAGGGGCGGAGGCGGTGCTGAGCTGGAAACAGGTGCTGGGCGACGACGCGACGGCGCGGCTGCGCGCCGAGCTGCTGCGCGAGCTTCGCCCGCGGGCACCCCGCGCGGCGCTGGTCAACGTTTTTGGCTGAGTCTCGCGTCTGCCTTGCCGCGGCAACAATGCGGACGCATAAGCCCGGCTCGCGAGTGAGGCGGAGCAGTATCATGGCGAGCATCAGGGCGACGGCGGGGGCCGAACGCGGGGATGCGCCCGGGGACGCCATCGACGCGGCGCTGGCATCGGCGCTGTTCGACGCGGCGCTGCCCGGCGAGGCCGATGCCATCGACCCCGCCAGCCGCGCCGCCATCGTCGCGTTCGTTCGCTTGGCCATTGCGCAGCGCCAGCCCGGGGAGCCGTCGCTGATCCTCGACGCTACGCCTGGCGCGACCGGCGCGCGCCGTCGCCTGGCGCTTGCCATCGTCAACGACGACATGCCGTTCCTGGTTGATTCAGTCGCCCCGGCGATCACCGCTGCGGGCCTCGACATCGACCGGCTGCTGCACCCGATCGTCGATGCGCGTCGTGCCGCTGACGGCATGCTGACCGGCATCGCGGGCACACCCGGTCCCGCCACTGTGCGCGAGTCGATCATCTACATCGAGTTCGAGCGCGTCTCGGCAAAGGCGCGCAACGAGTTGCAGGCCGCGTTGCTCGGCGTCCTCGCCGATGTCCGCGCGGCGGTCGGCGACTGGCCGGCGATGCTGGCCATGCTGCGCGCCGCGACCCGCGACATGGTCGAAAACCCGCCGCCCGTTGCCCCGCACCTGGCGTCGGAATCGGTCGCCTTTCTCGATTGGCTGGCGGCCGACAATTTCACCCTGCTGGGATGCCGCCGCTCGGCGCTGAGCGGCGATCCGGCCGCGCCCGATGTCGACGACAGTGCCGCCGGCCTCGGACTGCTGCGCGATCCCGCCTATCCGCTGTGGGACGGCGACGGGGCCGAGACGCCGGCGCAGCTGCACCGCCTGCTGGCCAGCCCGGAGCCGCTGCTGATCACCAAGGCCGGCGCGGCATCGACCGTCCACCGGCGCGTCAACTGCGACCTGATCGCGGTCAAGGGGTTCGATCATGCCGGGCGGGTGGTCAGCGAGACGCGCTTCGTCGGCCTGTTCACCTCCGCCGCGCTGGCGACGAGCCCACGCCAGGTGCCGCTGCTGCGCCGCAAGGTCGGCGAAGTCATCGACAGCCTCGGTTTTGCCAAGGGCGGCCATACCGGCAAGGCATTGATCCACGTGCTGGAAGGCTTCCCGCGCGAGGAGCTGTTCGAGACGACACCGGAGCGTTTGAAGGCGATGGCGCTCGGGCTGCTGTCGTTGCTCGACCGGCCGCGGCCAAAGCTGTTCGTGCGCCCCGATCCGTTCGGGCGCTTCGTCTCGGTGCTCTGCTATGTGCCGCGCGACGACTATACCAGCCGCGTGCGCGAGAGCGTCGGCAAGATGCTGGTCGCGGCGGTGGGCGGCACCATCGCGCGTTTCGAAGTCGAGTTGCGCGCCGAGGGGCTGGCGCGCGTCCACTACACCATCGACACCGGAGGCCGCGCCATCGGCTTCGACGAGGCCGAACTCGACCGCAAGTTGAATGCACTGGTGCGCGGTTGGGACGAGGCGCTGGAGACGGCGCTGGTCGAGGCGGCGGGCGGCACCCGGGCGGCGCGGCTGACGCTGACCTATGGCAAGACCTTCTCGGCGAGCTACCGCGCCCAGTATACGGCCGCGGAGGCCGCCAACGACATCCTGCTGCTGGCGACGCTGGAAACCGAGGCGGGCCGCGCCGTCGACCTGTACCGCCGGGACGGTGACGCACCGAATCAGCTGCGGCTGAAAATCTACCGGCTCGGCCAGATCATTCCGCTGTCGGACGCGGTGCCAGTGCTCGAGAATTTCGGGCTTCGCGTCATCGAGGAGTTCCCGTTCGACCTCGCCGGTGGCCGGCTCGGCTGGATCCACGATTTCCTGCTCGAGGCCCCCGACGGCGCCTGTCTCGATGCCGATTGTATCGACCGGGTCGAACCGGCCCTTCAGGCGGTGCTGCTCGGAACCCAGGAGAGCGACGGCTTCAACGCGCTGGTGTTCGCATCGGGGCTGGATGCCGAGGCGGCGAACTGGCTGCGTGCCTATTTCCGCTACATGCGCCAGACCGGCGTCGCCTACGGCCTGCAGACCGTCGTCGATGCGCTGCGGCGCTATCCGGCGTTGACGCGGGACATGGTCCACTTGTTCCGCGTCCGCTTCGCGAACGAACGGGACGGCAACGACCGCGGCGATACGGAGGCCCGCATCGAGGCCGCGCTGGCCGACGTCACCGCGATCGACGACGATCGCATCCTGCGCCTCTATCGCAGCGTCATCATGGCGACGCTGCGCACCAACGCCTTCGTGCCGGGCGGGCCGGAGGCGCTGGCCTTCAAGCTCGACTCGTCGATGGTGCCTGATCTGCCGCCGCCGGTTCCTTACCGCGAGATCTGGGTGTTCAGCCCGCGGCTGGAGGGCATCCACCTGCGCGCCGGCCCGATCGCCCGCGGAGGCTTGCGCTGGTCCGACCGACGCGACGATTTCCGCACCGAGGTGCTGGGCCTGGTCAAAGCGCAGAAGGTCAAGAACACCGTCATCGTGCCGACCGGATCGAAGGGCGGCTTCTACCCCAAGCTGCTGCCGCCGGCGTCGAACCGGGATGCCTGGCTGGCGGAAGGGACGGAGGCCTACCGCATCTATATCCGCGCGCTGCTGTCGTTAACCGACAACCTCGCTCCCGACGGCACCGTCATCCCGCCCAAGGACGTCGTCTGCCACGACGCGCCCGACCCCTATCTCGTCGTCGCCGCCGACAAGGGCACCGCCACCTTCTCCGACATTGCCAATGCGATCAGCCTCGAACGCGGCTTCTGGCTTGGCGATGCGTTCGCCAGCGGCGGCAGGAACGGCTATGACCACAAGGCGATGGCGATCACCGCGCGCGGTGCGTGGATCTCGGTGCAGCGCCACTTCCGCGAGTTGAACGTCGACGTCCAGAAGGACCCGGTGCGCGTCGTCGGCTGCGGCGACATGTCGGGCGACGTGTTCGGCAACGGCATGCTGCTGAGCGAGACGATCCGTTTGGTCGCGGCGTTCGATCACCGCCACATCTTCCTCGATCCCGACCCCGACGCGGGGGTCAGCTTCAAGGAGCGCCAGCGGATGTTCGCGCTGCCCCGCTCGTCGTGGGAGGACTATGACAAGGCGCTGATCTCCAAAGGCGGCGGCGTCTATCCCCGGGCCCAGAAGGCGATCCCGATCAGCGCGCCGGTCAAGGAAGCGCTGGGCATCGCCGCCGACACGCTTAGCCCCGACGAACTGATCGTCGCCATCCTGAAGAGCCCGGTCGACCTGCTGTGGTTCGGCGGCATCGGCACCTATGTGAAGGCGTCTAACGAGTCGAACGCCGACGCCGGCGACCGCGCCAACGACGGCCACCGTATCGATGGCCGCGAGATCGGCGCAAAGGTCGTCGGCGAAGGGGCCAACCTCGGCCTGACGCAGGCCGGGCGGATCGAATATGCCGGCCGCGGCGGCCGCCTCAACACCGACTTCATCGACAATTCGGCCGGGGTCGACTGCTCCGACAACGAGGTCAACATCAAGATCGCGCTCAACACCGAGCTGCAGGCCGGCCGCCTGCCCGAGGCCGACCGCGACGCACTGCTGGTCGCGATGACCGACGATGTGGCGGCGCTGGTGCTGCGCGACAACCGCCTGCAGACCCAGGCGCTGAGCATCGCCGAGCGCGGCGGCGCGGCCGCGGTGCCGGCCTGGCTGCAGCTGCTTCAGACGCTCGAGATCTCGGCCGCGCAGCTCGACCGCCAGGTCGAGGGGATCGCGTCTGATGAACAGCTGACGCAGCGCGCCCGCAACGGCCACGGGCTGGAGCGGCCCGAGCTGGCGGTGATCATGGCCTATGCAAAGATGGCGGTCTACGAGGCGCTGGTCGACTGCTCCATCGTCGACGACCCCAGTCTGGTGCCGGTGCTGCGCGCCAATTTCCCGGCCGCCATGCAGGAACGTTACGCCGCGGCCATCGACGGCCACCGCCTGCGTCGCGAGATCGTCGCCACCAAGCTTTGCAACGCGCTGATCAACCGCGGCGGCCTGGCGCTGCCGTTCGAGCTCGCCGAGGAGATGGGCGTCGGCCTCGCCGAGGTTGCGGGCGCCTTCGTCGCGGCGCGCGAGCTGTTCGAATTTCCGGCGCTGTGGGCGGGGATCGAGGCCGCGCCCGTCACCGGGCCGGCGCAGCTCGATCTTCATGTCGCCACGGTCGGCGTGCTGCGCACCCAGATGGCAGACCTGCTGCGCTCGGGCCACAACCTCGCACCGGCGCAGCTGATCGATCGGCTCCGCCCCAGCGTCGCGCAGCTCGGCCAGGGCATCTTCGACCTGCTTCGCCCCGAGCCGCGCGCCCAGATCGAGGCGATACGCACGCAGCTGAAGGCACTTGCCGCCCCCGCACCGATCGTCGACGCCATCCTACGTATCGCCGCATTGGACGGTGCGGTCGGCGTCGGGTTGCTGTCCAGCGAGCTTCGCCTCGACGCCTTGCAGACCGCGCGCGCCTACACGCGGCTGGGGGAGGAGCTCGGCCTTGACTGGGCCAAGGGCGCCGCGGCCACGCTCGACCCCGCCGACCCGTGGGAACGCCTGCTCCAGGCCCGGCTGGTCCGCGACTTCGAACACCTGCGGCTCGGCCTGATCGGCCGCATCACCGCGCCCGGCAGCGATCCCGTCGCTGCCGTCGAGGCCTGGCTCGCCAGTCATGCCGACCGCGTCGCCCGCGTCGCCGGGCTGGTGGCGCGCGCGCGCAACGGGGCCACCGTCACGACGGCGATGCTGGCGCACCTCGACAGCCAGGCGCGATCGGTGATTGGCGGATAGCGCCAGAGTTTATTTCACGGGCCGCGGCCCCGTCGCGGCCATCGGGCGTTCCACTCCGGCAATCCGGAGACTCGATCATGGCCAGCCCGACCAAAACCAAATCGGCATCGCCCCGCCGCGGCGCGGCCTCGCTGCCCGCCGCCGATTTCCTCACCGGCGACGGCGGCGAGCGGCATCAGGTCGCGGCTCCCGGTCAGCCGGTCCTGACCACCAACCATGGCTTGCCGATCAGCGATGACCACAACAGCCTGAAGGCTGGGCCACGCGGCCCCACGCTTCTCGAGGACTTCGTGCTGCGCGAGAAGATCTTCCACTTCGACCACGAGCGCATCCCGGAGCGCGTCGTTCACGCCCGCGGCCTCGCTGCGCACGGCTATTTCGAGCTGACCGACAGCCTTGAGGAATTCACCGACGCCAAGGTCCTGATCGAGGTCGGCGTGCGTACGCCGCTGTTCACCCGGTTCTCGACCGTCGCCGGCAACAAGGGCTCGGCCGACGTGGCGCGCGACGTCCGCGGCTTTGCGGTGAAATTCTATACGAAGGAGGGCAACTGGGACATCGTTGGGAACAACATCCCGGTGTTCTTCATCCAGGACGCGATCAAGTTCCCCGACCTGATCCACGCGGTCAAGGAGGAGCCCGACCGCGGCTTCCCGCAGGCGGCATCCGCCCACGACACCTTCTGGGACTGGATCGCGTGCAGCCCCGAAGCGATGCACATGGTGATGTGGATCATGTCCGACCGCGCCATCCCGCGTTCGATCCGGATGATGGAAGGCTTCGGCATCCACAGCTTCCGGCTGGTCAATGCCGAGGGCAAGTCGACGTTCGTCAAGTTCCACTGGCGCCCCGAACTTGGAACCCAGTCGGTGGTCTGGGACGAAGCGGTGAAGCTGAACGGTGCCGACCCCGACTATCACCGCCGCGACCTCTACACCTCGATCCGCGACGGCGAGTATCCGGCGTGGGAGCTCGGCGTCCAGCTATTCACCGAAGAAGAGGCGGCGGGCTTCGATTTCGACCACCTCGATTCGACCAAGCTGATTCCCGAGGAGGTCGTGCCGCTGCGCACGATCGGCCGCATGGTGCTCGACCGCAATCCGGGCAACGTCTTCGCCGAGACCGAGCAGGTCGCGTACTGCACCCAGAACCTGGTGCCCGGCATCGACTTCTCCGACGATCCGCTGCTCCACGGCCGCAACTTCTCGTATCTCGACACCCAGCTCAGCCGGCTCGGCTCGACCAACTTTAACCAGATTCCGATCAACGCGCCGAAATGCCCGTTCGCCAACATGCAGCGCGACGGGCACATGCAGACCCACCCGCAGGGCACCCGTGTCGCCTATACGCCCAGCCTGATCGACCCGTCCGGCCCGCGCGAGACGCCGGACGGCTTCCGCAGCTTCCCGGCCCCGGTCGAAGGCCAGAAGGTTCGCGTCCGCTCCGCCACCTTCGCCGATCACTACAGCCAGGCGCGGCAGTTCTTCATCAGCCAGACCGAGCCCGAGCAGGACCATATCGTTGCCGCGCTGACCTTCGAGCTGTCGAAGGTCGAGCTGCCGATCATCCGCGCCACCATGCTCGGCCATCTCGTGCAAATCGACGAGGCGCTGGGCGAGCGCGTCGCCGCCGGCCTCGGCCACAAGCCGGCGATCGTGCCTGCCACCCCCGCGGTGCCGACCCGCACCGACCTGCCGCCGAGTCCGAAGCTCAGTATTCTGGCGCAGGGCGCGCCGACTTTGGTCGGCCGGCTGGTCGGCGTGCTGGTCACCGACGGCGCCGACAGCGCCATCATCGGTGCGCTGATCAAGGCCGGCAAGGCGGCGGGCGCGTCGGTCAAGTTCGTCTGCCCGCGCCTTGGCGGTGTCACGCTCGACGACGGCAGCACGCTGGCGGCCGACTTCCAGCTGGCGGGCGGCCCGTCGGTGCTGTTCGACACAGTCGCGGTCGTCGCCAGCGCCGACGGCGTCACCGCGCTGCTCGGCGAGGCGGTGGCCGTCGGCTGGGTCCACGACGCCTTCGCCCACTTGAAGGTCATCGCCGCCACCGCCGAGGCGCAGCCCCTGCTCGACGCCGCGGGCGTCGTCCCCGATGCCGGCGTGACGGCGCTCGCCAAACCCAAGGACGCGGCCGCGTTCGCCGCGCTCGCCGGCGAAGGCCGCATCTGGGCGCGGGAGGCGAGCGTGCGGACGGTGTATTGAGGGGGGCTAAATCCCCCGGCTAACAATCTCCCGCATGATCTCGCTCGTCCCGCCGTAAATGCGGGCGACGCGGGCGTCGCGCCATAGGCGGGCGATCGGGTATTCGTTCATGTAGCCGGCGCCACCGTGGAGCTGCAGCGCGACGTCGACCGCTTCCCATTGCAGCTCGGTGTGCCACAGCTTCGCGGCCGCGCCCTCGGTGGCGGTCAGTTCGCCGGCGAGGTGGCGGCGCAGCGCCCAGTCGAGGTGGGCCCAGCCGACCTGCAGTTTGGTCTTCAGCGTGGCGAGTTCGAAGCGGGTGTTCTGGAAGTCGAACACCGTCTTGCCGAAGGCGGCGCGGCCCTTGGTGAAGGCGACCGCCTCGTCGAAGGCGCGCTGCGCCCCGGCCTGGGCGGACACGGCGATCGACAGGCGCTCCTGGGGCAGCTGGCTCATCAGATAGACGAAGCCCTTGCCCTCCTCGCCCAGGCAGTTGGTGATCGGCACGCGGACGTCGTTGAAGAACAGCTCCGAAGTGTCGGCGCTGTGTTGCCCGATCTTGTCGAGGTTCCGCCCCCTCGCGAAACCCTCCCGGTCGCCCTCGACGAGGATCAGGCTCATGCCCTTGGCGCCGAGGCTCGGGTCCGTCTTGGCGACGACGATGATGAGATCGGCGGACTGCCCGTTGGTGATGTAGGTCTTGCTGCCGTTGACGACATAGTGGTTGCCGTCGCGCCTGGCCGTGGTCTTGATGCCCTGGAGGTCGGAGCCGGTGCCGGGCTCGGTCATGGCGATTGCGGTGATTGCCTCGCCCGAGATCATCAGCGGCAGCCATTTCGCCTGCTGCTCGGGCGAGCCGTAGTTGACGATATAGTCGGCGACGATGTCGGACTGCAGCGTGATGCCGGCGCTGGAGCCCGCGTACGCCAGCTCCTCGTCGATGACCGCGTTGTAGCCGAAATCGAGGCCCAGCCCGCCGTGTTCGGTCGGGATGGTCGGGCACAGCAGCCCGGCCTCGCCGCACGCCCGCCAGAAGGCGCGGTCGATGATGCCTTCCTGCTCATAGCGCTCGAGGTTGGGGACCAACGCGCGCTCGAACAGCTTGCGGACGGTGCCGCGGAACTGCTCGTGGTCGGCATCGTAGGCGACGCGGGCGGCGGTATTGAGCATGGCAGGTCTCCTCCAGGCGGGATGCCGGAGGTTGACGTTCGCGTCAACCGAGCGCCATGAAGCCCCCGTTTGGACCGAGAAGTCATGCCCTTTGCCCGGGACGACTTGTGATTGTCACTGGCGCATCGGGCGATGAGCGGCGATACAGTCACGGTTAGTTTGCGGTCGCGTTTCGGTGCCCGGGACTGGAGACCAACGCGATGCCGACCATCTGCCGCCTGCTTTGCGCCTGCGCCGCGCTCACTGCCGCGATGCCTGCCTACGCCGCTTCGGTGCTGCTGCCGTTCGCCAGCTTCACCACGCAGCCGGGCGGCACCTTCTACTGGCAGAACAACGTCGCCTATGGCGGCAACGGTTCGGGCGGTCAGATTTTCACCACGACGACGCCGTCGACCCCGACACCCGGCTTCATCCCGATCCTGTTCACCTGGGCCGCGAACGGGATCGTCAACGCGCCCGGGACGCTGATCTTCCGTGGCATCGCGATCAACAGCCCAGCAGTCGTCAGCGGACCGACCTTCCAGGTCGTCCAGAGCAATATCGGCGCGGGGTCGTTCAACATCCTGCTCGGGGGGGTGACGCCGATCTTGAACGGCACTTATAACAGCGCCTTCATTGTTTCGAACCTGAACGCCACCAACGCGACGCTGATCACCAACAGCTTTCCCGGCGGCCTGGTCATCACCTCGCCGATCTTCCCGGTGGCGCCCGGCTTCTTCCTGTCGCTGAACAAGACCGGCGTTGCGCCGCCGATCAGCATCGCCCCCGGCGGCGCGCTCGCCGACTTCGACCCGGCGGTCGAGGGCGTGTTCTCGAACGTCGTCGCGGTGCCGGAGCCCGGCACCTGGGCACTGCTGATCGCCGGCTTCGGCCTGACCGGCGCGGCGCTGCGCCGTCGCCGCGCCGCCGCTCTCGCCTGAGGCTGTTCGCCGCCCGCCACCCTGCTATAGCCGGGCAATGCGGGACGCCGGCCAGTGACGAGGACGAAGCGCGTACTGGCGTGGGGCAGCGGCGGGCTGCTGCTCATCCTGCTGGCACTGGGCTTTCTGGCCTGGTCGACGCTGAAGGACCTGCCCGACACCGCGACGCTGGCCAAATACACCCCGCCGCTGCCGTCCACGGTGCGCGCCGCCGATGGCACGGTGCTGACCAGCTTCACCCGCGAGCGGCGCATCTACCTCGCCTACAAGGACATCCCGCCGCGCCTCGTGCAGGCCTATCTGTCGGCGGAGGACAAGACCTTCTTCCAGCACCACGGGCTCGACTATGCCGGCATCCTCGGCGCGGTGTGGACCAACGTGAAGTCGCTGGGCACCGACAAGCGCCCGGTCGGTGCCTCGACGATCACCCAGCAGGTGGCGAAGAACCTGTTGCTGACCAACGAAGTGTCGCTGACCCGCAAGCTGAAGGAAGCGGTGCTGGCGTGGCGGCTGGAGGAGGCGTTCACCAAGCCGCAGATCCTGGAGCTGTACCTCAATCAGATCTTCCTCGGGCGGAACAGCTACGGCATCGAGGCGGCGGCGCAGGCCTATTTCGGCAAGGGCGTGGATCAGCTCGACCTTGCCCAGATGGCCTATCTGGCAATCCTGCCCAAGGCACCGTCGACCTATAGCCCGGCGACCGAGCGGGGCCGCGAACGCGCGCTGACGCGACGCAATTACGTGCTGCAGCGGATGGTCGCGAACGCCTATATTTCGGCCAGCGTAGCACAGGCCGCGCAGGCCGAGCCGATCGAGGCGGTCCGGGGCTTCGCACCGCGGGTCACCAACGTCGGCGACTATTTCCTGGAGGATGTGCGGCGGTCGCTGATCGCGCGGTTCGGGGAGTCGCAGGAAAACGGGCCCAACAGCGTTTATGGCGGCGGGCTGTGGGTGCGGACCTCGATCGACCCGTTCATTCAGGCGGCGGCGGAGAAAGCGCTGCGGGATGGGCTGGTGCGCTATGAGGCGGCGCGGCCGTGGCGCGGGCCGCCGGCGCGTATCGAATTGGGCGACGGCTGGCCGGCGCGGCTGCGGCAGACCCGGATCGCGACCGGCTATGCCGACTGGTATCCGGCGGTGGTGCTGGCCAAGGACGGCGACACGGCGCGGCTCGGCTTTGCCGACGGCAGCACCGGGCGGATGCCGCCGTGGGCGGCGCAGAGGCTGCTGACCGGAACCAACGTGCCGGCATCACGGGCGCTGAAGCCCGGCGACGTCATCCCGGTGGCGAAGTCGGCGAACGGCTATGCGCTGCGCCAGGTGCCGCTGGTATCGGGCGGCATGGTGGTCGAGGATCCGCGCACCGGCCGCGTGCTGGCGATGGTCGGCGGCTTCGATGCCCGCGCCCAGTCGTTCAACCGCGCCAGCCAGGCGCTGCGCCAGCCCGGCAGCGCGTTCAAGCCAATCGTCTATGCGACCGCGCTCGACAACGGCTTCACGCCCAGCTCGATCGTCGTCGATGCGCCCTATTGCGTCTTCCAGACCAAGCGGCTGGGGCAGAAATGCTTCCGCAACTTCAGCGGCGGCTATGCCGGCGCCCAGACGATGCGCTGGGGGCTGGAACAGAGCCGCAATCTGATGACGGTAAGGATCGGCTTCAACACCGGTATGGACAAGGTCGTTCGCACCGCGGAGGGGCTCGGCATCGGCAAGTATCCGGCCGTGCTGGCAATCTCGCTCGGGGCGGGCGAGACGACCGTGCTGAAGCTGGTCAATGCCTATGCCCAGCTGTTCGACCAGGGGCGCAAGCGCGTACCGACGCTGGTCGACTGGGTGCAGGACCGCAACGGCAAGACGCTGTACCGCGCCGACACGCGGAGCTGCGAGGGCTGCGAAGCGCAGGACTGGAACGGCGCACCGATGCCGCGGCCGGGCGGCGCGCCCAAGCAGGTCATCGACGCCCGCACCGCGACCCAGATCGTCCACCTGATGGAGGGCGTCGTGACCCGCGGCACGGCGATGGGACTCAGCTCCATGAACCGGCCGCTGGCCGGCAAGACCGGCACCACCAGCGGCCCCAACGACGTCTGGTTTGTCGGCGGCACGCCGCAGCTTGTGGCGGGCCTTTACATTGGCTACGATCAGCCGCGCAGCCTTGGCGGCTATGCTCAGGGTGGCACCATCGCGGTCCCGATCTGGCGGGCGTTCGCGGAGACGGTGCTGAAGGACGCGCCCAAATTGCCGTTCGAGATCGCGCCCGGCATCCGCATGGTCACCATCGACCGCCGCAGCGGCAAGCGGGTCTACGGCGCGACGCCTACCGACGAGCGCAAGGCAGTGGTGATCTGGGAGGCGTTCAAGCCGGCCAGCGAGCCGCGCCGCACCGGCACCGTCAAACGTGACGACCTGCTGCCCGGTGCGGCGGGGCAGCGGGTCCGCTCGGATGCCGATTTCCTGCGCAACAGCGGCGGCATCTATTGAACGTGTGGGCACGGCTGGGACTGGCCACCGCGGCTGGCGGTCTGGCGGCGCTCGGTTTCGCCCCCTTCGACCTGTGGCCGCTGACGATCGCCGCTATCGCCGCACTGCTGGCGCTGCTCGACGCGGCCCGCACCCGGCGCGGCGCGTTCGCGACCGGCTGGTGGTTCGGGGTCGGGCATTTCTTCGTCGGCCTGACCTGGATCGCCCACGCCTTTACCTATCAGGACGCCATGCCGGCTTCGCTGGGCTGGGTCGCGGTCGGCGGACTGTCGATGTTCCTGGCGCTCTATCCGGGCCTTGCCGCGCTGCTGGCCTGGAGCGCCGCACGGACCCCGCTGGCGCGCGCGCTGATGCTGGTCCCGGCGTGGATGCTCGGCGAGTGGCTGCGCGGCTGGGTGCTGTCGGGCTTCGCCTGGAACCCGCTCGGCGGAGCGTGGCTGACGGTCCCCCTGATGCCCGATGCGGCGGCGTGGATCGGCGCGCTCGGGCTGTCGGCACTGATCGTGCTGGCGGGCGGGGCGCTGCGGCTGGCAACGCTGCGCCGCTGGCGCGCGGCCAGTGCCGGCACGGTGGCGGTTGTTGCCATCGGCCTCGCCACCCTGACGCGGGGCGAGCCAGCGCCGACGGCTGCCGCGCCGATGGTCTATATCGTCCAGCCCGACATCGGACAGGAGGAGCGCTGGGACCCGAGCGCCGAGGAGCGTCACCTGGCGCGGCAGCTCGCCCTGACACGCGCCGCGCTCGGGACCCCCGCCGGGCGTGCGCCGGCGCTCGTCATCTGGTCCGAATCGTCGATCCAGGGTCTGGTCGAGGACGATCCGGCCCTGCGCTCGCGGCTGGCGTCGGTGCTGGCGCCCGGCGACCTGCTGCTGTTCGGCGGCGTCGCGGTGCAGCGCCGGGACGGCGCTATGGTTTCGGCGACCAACAGCGTCTTCATCCTCGATGCCCGGGCGCGCCTGCTCGGACGCTATGACAAGTCGCATCTCGTGCCGCTCGGTGAATATGTCCCGGCGCGCGGCCTGATGACCGCGCTGGGCCTGGCCCGGCTGGCACCGGGCGACCTCGACTTCCTGGGCGGTCGCGGGCCGACGACCTTTCCGCTGCCCGACCTGCCCGATGTCGGGATTGTCATCTGCTACGAGATCATCTTTCCCCATGCCGTTGTCGATCCGGAACATCGTCCGGCGTGGCTGCTGCAGCCGTCGAACGACAGCTGGTACGGCCTGTCGATGCAGCCTCAGCACCTGGCTCAGGCCCGGCTCCGCGCCATCGAGGAGGGGCTGCCGGTGGCGCGCGCAACGCCGACCGGGATCAGCGCGCTGATCGACGCCCGCGGGCGGGTGGTGCGCGCGCTCGGGCCGCACGCCGCCGGGGTGATTACCGCGCCCCTGCCGCCGCCGCTGCCGCCGACGCCATTCGCGCGGTTCGGGCACTGGACCAGTTTCCCGCTCGGCCTGATCCTCGCCGCGCTCGGCCTGTGGGCAAGCCGCAGGCGCATATAACGATAGCTTTATATCCTTGCCGGAGGGCCGCGGCTTGCCTAGACGCGCTCGTTCAGATGCATCGGAGCCCCGGATGGCGCGCGAATCTTTCCTTTTTACCAGCGAATCGGTGTCCGAAGGTCACCCGGACAAGGTCGCCGACCAGATCAGCGATGCCGTCGTCGACCTGTTCCTGAGCAGTGATCCCGAGGCGCGGGTTGCCTGCGAGACGATGGTCACGACGCAGAAGATCATCCTGTCGGGCGAGGTCCGCTCGTCCGACCGCAGCCTGATCGACGAGAACGGCGTGCTGACCGCGGACGGCCGCGCCCGCATCGAGGCAGCAGCGCGGGCTACCGTCCGTCGCATCGGCTATGAACAGGAGGGGTTTCACTGGGAAACCGCGGCATTCGAGAACAACCTGCACGCCCAGTCCGTCGAAATCGCCCGCGGCGTCGATGCCAGCGGCAACAAGGACGAAGGCGCCGGCGACCAGGGCATCATGTTCGGCTACGCCACCGATGAGACTCCGGAGCTGATGCCCGCGACTTTGTATTATTCGCATCGTATCCTCGAGCGGCTCGCCGCCGATCGCCACGCCGGCATCGCGCCGTTCCTCGAGCCCGATGCCAAGAGTCAGGTGACGCTCCAGTACGAGAACGAAGTGCCGGTGCGCGCCACCGCGCTGGTCGTCTCGACGCAGCACAAGCCCGGCTATTTCTATCACGACAATGCCGGCGACCCGGCGCTCTACAAGCAGCTGCGCGATTATGTCGTCGGCGTGCTCCACGACGTGCTCCCCGCCGGCTTCATCACCGACACGACGGCGATCTACGTCAACCCGACAGGCAGCTTCGAGATCGGCGGCCCCGACGGCGACGCCGGACTGACCGGGCGCAAGATCATCGTCGACACCTATGGCGGCGCATCCCCGCACGGCGGCGGCGCGTTCAGTGGCAAGGATCCGACCAAGGTCGACCGCTCGGCCGCCTACATCACCCGCTACATGGCCAAGAACATCGTCGCCGCCGGCCTCGCTCGCCGCGTCACCATCCAGTTGAGCTATGCCATCGGCATCGCCGAGCCGCTGTCGCTCTACGTCGACACTCACGGCACCGGGACCGTGCCGGAAGCGACGATTGAGGCGGTGCTGCCGACCCTGGTGAGGCTGACCCCGCGCGGCATCCGCGAGCATCTCGGCCTCAACAAGCCGATCTACGAACGCAGCGCCGCCTATGGCCATTTCGGCCGGACGCCCGACAACGACGGCGGCTTTTCCTGGGAGCGGCTCGACCTCGTCGACAAGCTGCGGGCGGCGGTCTGACCGATCCCGCGACCACGCGCCGCCTCTACGGGCGGCGGCAGGGGCATAAGCTGCGGCAGGGCCAGGCGGCACTGGTCGAGGATTTGCTGCCGCACGTCGCCGTGCCAGAGGACGGTCCGCTCGATGCGCGCGGGCTGTTCGGCGACGATCGTCCGCTGTGGCTAGAGATAGGCTTCGGCGCGGGCGAACATCTCGCAAGCCAGGCGTCAGCGCATCCGGAGACCGGGCTGATCGGCTGCGAGCCGTTCCTGAACGGCGTCGTCGGGGCTTTGGGCCATATTCGCGACGGCGGGCTCGCCAACGTCAGGCTGCACATGGGCGACGCCCTCGACGTGCTCGACCGGCTGCCGCCGGCCAGTCTCGCCCGTGCTTTCCTGCTCCACCCCGACCCGTGGCCGAAGCAACGTCACGCACGGCGGCGTTTCGTCAATTCGGGTCCGCTCGACCTGCTGGCAGAGCGGCTGCAACCGGGCGCGGAACTCCGCATCGGCACCGATCACCCGATCTACCTGCGCTGGGCCCTGATGCAGATGGCGCGGTGCCGCGATTTCGTCTGGCAGGCCGCCACGCCCGGCGACTGGCAGCAGCGCCCTGCCGACTGGCCGCAGACGCGGTATGAAGCCAAGGCGCGTCGCCTCGGCCATGAGGTCTGGTATTTGCGCTACCGGCGCGTTTGAGCGAGCAGTTCGCCGAGGCGCGCGACAAGTCTGTCGGCGGCTGTGGGTTTGTTTACCGAGCGAGATCGGGATGACCGCGGCAACTGGGGGGGGCGGTCCGGTCCTCGAGTGAACCACCACCGCGACCCTGCGAGATACCAGCGCCAGCGGGCGGCCAGCATGGCGTCGCAGATCGCGCCGTCGATCCGGGTCACGTCGGCGGCGCCAGCGCTTGGGCGATAGTCGCGAACGACCCTATGACGGGATCGCCAGCAGCTTCGACCGTATCGCTCAGATCGAGCGCGTTGAGCGTCTCGTCCTCAACGATCAGGATAGCGCGGTCGACGATTGTCATGCGCTCCCCCAAGCGAGCAGGCGTCGATCCAGCGGCGCGTGATCAGCTGATACTTTCAAACGCCAAGGCGGAGGAAAAGTACGCAGCCCGACTAGACTAAAGTTGCGCGTGAGGAGTTGTCGCACTCGGTGCCCCGGTCGCCGACCGGGCCGGCCTCGACGACGATGCCGACGACAGCTACGGCACGCCGGAGGGTGAATATGCGCGGCGGATCGGCCGGCCGATCCGCTGAGCTTGCGCCGCCGCGCACAGCCCGCAACTATGACGGCGTGACCACCGTCCTCGCCACCTGGGAGCTGGGCCGCGCGCTCGGTCACGTCGCGCATCTCGCGCCGCTCGCCCGCGGGCTGGCGCGGCGCGGCATCGCCACGGCACTGGCGGCGCGCGACCTGATCACGGCGGCCCGCGTTGCCGACCGGCCGTTTGCGCGCATCCTGCAGGCACCGCTGTATCAACGCCCCGAGCCGCGAACCCCAACGCTGACTTATGCCGGCGCGATCGCCGATGCCGGCATGGCTGACGTCGATGCCGCAACGGTGCTGGTCGCGGCGTGGTTGCAGCTGTTCGACGGGGTGCGGCCGGACGGCATCGTCGCCGAGTTCGCGCCGGCCTCGCTGCTGGCCGCGCATGTCGCCGGCTTGCGGGCGGCGCGCGTCGCACCGTCCTGGGCCGCACCCCCGGCGACGACACCGCTGCCCAGCGCGATGCCGTGGCGTCCCGACGACCCGGCCGGGCGCGCCGCCGCTGATGCCCCGGTCGATGCGGTCGTCGCCGCCGTCTGCCGCCGCTTCGGCGCGCCGGTGCTGGGTGGACTGGCGGCGCTGCTCGCGGGCGCGCCGCGCTTCCTGTGTACCTGGCCCGAGTCGGACCATTATGGCGCTTCGGTGGACGCCCGATACTATGGACCGATGACCGGGCTCGGCGCGCGCTCGCGCCCGGCATGGCCTGCCGGTGACGGCCCGCGTGTGTTCGTCTACCTGCCCGGCGACCATGCCGGTGCGGCACCGCTGGCGGTGGCGCTGACGGCGCTCGGCTGGCCGGCGATCTGGCACGGCAGCCCTTTGCCGGCGGTCAATGCGCCCAACATCCACGTCGCGGCAGTGGCCGTGGATACCGTCCACGTCCTTGGCGAGGCAGCGGTCTGCGCCGGGCGGGGTGGCCATGCCACCGGGTGCGAGGCGATGCGGCAGGGCTGCCCGCAGCTGATCATCCCCGACACGCTGGAGGTCGGGCTGCTCGGCTGGCGGCTCGAAGGGCAGCGGCTGGCGCGGCTGTTGCCCGGTGCGCCGACGGTGGCCGAGGTCCGCGCCGGCCTCGAGTTCGTCGCCGGCGACCCGGGCGTGGCCGCCGCGGTACGGGCTGCAGCGACGCGCTACGCCAGCTACGACGCCGCCGCCGCCGAGGACGCGCTGGCCCGCGACGTGGCCACCGCGCTGGACCTCCGATGAGCGACGATTGCCCCGGCCCCGATGTCCGCACCGGCGTGACGGTGCTGCACGCAGTCGCCGTAGCGCTGGTCGATGCCGATGGCCGGGTGCTGGTCGCGACACGCCCGCCGGGCAAGGTGGGGGCGGGCCGATGGGAGTTCCCGGGCGGCAAGGTCGAGGCCGGCGAGACGCCGGAGGCGGCGCTGGTCCGCGAGCTGGCCGAGGAGCTGGGCATCGACACCAGCGCGTCGTGCCTGGCGCCGGCCGGCTTCGCCAGCCATGACACCGGCACAGTGCATCTTGTCCTGCTGCTGTTTGTCTGCCGGCGCTGGCAGGGCATGGCGGCGGCGCGCGAGGGCCAGGCGCTGCGCTGGCTGCGCGTGCCGGAACTGTTCGGTCTCGACCTGCTGCCCGCCGATCGGGCGCTGATTGGCCTGCTCGATGCGCTGCTATGAGCCCGGAAGTAGAGAAACTAGGCGCCCGGGAGGACTTTTGGTTTTAGCTGTACTCCCCACAAGTAATTGTTTAATATCAAGAATAAGATTTGGGCGGTTTTAGCACCGCGGCCAGGCTGACCTGGCCGCTGCCGCGCGGCAGGGGCCGGGGCTGCGACGGTGCCGGAGCCCAGCCGGTGAGGGTGATGACGTCGATGCCCACCGCGATCCGCCCGTCCGGCCCGGCACGCGTCGCAAACCGCGCCGCCGCGTCCGCCAGCACGTCGCGGCGCAGCGGCATGCGCTCGACCAAGATATTGCCGCCGCCCGCGCCGTGCAGGTCGGCCAGGCCTGAGAACAGGCTGTCGTAGCGCACCGTCAGCCGGTCCACATCGACCACCGGCAGCGCGAAGCCGGCGCGGTTTAGCAGCGCCCCCGCCTCCGCCGCGTCGACCATCGGCGACACCCGCGCCGCCGCGCGGCCGGTCAGCGCGCTCTCCGCCGCCAGCAGGTCGGCGCGCAGTTCGGACAGGCTCGCGCCGCCGAAGAAGCTGGCGATCAACAGCCCGTCCGGCACCAGCACCCGCCGCGCCAGCAGCAGCGCCCCGGGCAGGTCGGCGACATCCTGCAGCGTACCCGCCGAAACGATCAGGTCGAAGCTGGCATCGGCGAACGGCAGCCGGTCCTCCTCACCGATGACCTGCGCGCGCGCCAGCCCCAGCGTCGTCGCGCCGCCCGCCAGCACCGGCGCGACCCAGCCGCCGAGGTCGAGCACGCGGGCAAAGTCGCGCCGCACCCCCGCCAGCCGGTCGGCGATGCCCTCGGCGAGCGCGCGTTGGAGGAAGCCGTGCGCGGCGCGCCCCGCCGCCGCTCGCCGCGCGCGCCGTGCTCGCGCGCGTCGGTCGAAAACCGCCATCATGACCCGGTCGCCAGTCGAGCCGGCCGCGTGACGAGCTTCGGTCTCGCAAAATCCATGCGGCAATCCCCAGCCGGTGACGCCGTTCCCGTTCAGGCGGCCGACCGGGAATAGCCCATGTCGAGCTAAGCCGCGACGGCGGACGCCGCGAGGAACGGCCGGCGGCGCATCGTCGCGCCGGTAAGGCCGAACCCGACGATCATGAAAGCCCAGGTGGCAGGCTCCGGCACCAAGCTGAAGCCGACTTCGAATTCGTCGTCGCCGATACCGTAACCGTGGCCGGCGAAATAGGTCGGCTTGGTGTAGCTCAGCTGGGTGGTGTCGAGATTCGCATAGATGCCCGCCAGCGCGGCAAAGTCGACGCTGTTGGGCTGCGTATTGGCGAGCGTGCCGTTGGTCCCCCTCGTGCCCGTCGGGTCATTTGTATAGTCCAGACAGCTGCCGGTGTTGACGTTTGTGCGCACCGTGTTGGTATGCGCGAGCCCGAGAGTATGGCCGATTTCCTGGCAGGTGACCATCGCGCGCCAGGCCACCGTGTCATACTTTGGTTGCGCGAAATAATAGTCGTTCAGCTTGACCGTCGCCTGGACGACGAAGCCGCCCGAGGTCCATACCGAGGCGTAGCCAAGCCAGCCCGTCGCGCCGTAATTGCCGTTGCAGACCTGGACGCCGCCATAGAACGGCGTGCAGGCCGAGGTCGTCGAGCGCCCCGCCACTTGGGCGAAGTCGATGTTGTCGGCGGCGTTCCACTGGGTCACCGCAGTCGCGACATAGGGATCCCAGGCGGCATTGACGTTGTCGCCGAGCCCGATCACCAGTGGGCCCGTCCGCGCCCAGTGATAACCGTTCCAGCTTTGCGGCAGCAGCGCCGACGCGGCGGTCGACCCCAGGACCGTCGCCGCCAATGCCGCGCTGACCACGATGCGCGACCGCAATGTCGCGCGATTCCCCCGCTGCTGCAGCAATGCTGCGGCACCCACGATGATACGCATTGCAAACAACTCCCACCCCGCCAGGCCGCCGACACCGCGTCGCGATCCCCCCCGGGGAGCGGTCCTGCCCGCCGAGGCTTAGGCCCGCTAGTGTTAGCAAACGATTAGAATAATGGGGTTTCACCGCCGTCATTCGGCGATAGGCGAAAAAAACCGCTCGAGCACGGAACCAATACAGATTGCTGCATCAATAGACAACAGTCGCAAAATTATATTGGCCAATCAACTGCCAGCAAGTCAGAGTCGTTATGAAGACGTATCCGCAATGCTCGACAAAAGTGTCGGTCCAGTTTACATTACATAAATATTATAAAAATCGTAAGCTATTGATACGAATATATTCGAGATATTGACCAGTCCGTTCGCATGAGGGCGCGGGGCATCGGCCTCGCGCCGTTTTTCATGCCTGCTATTCGGCGGGTGCCATATGGTCCGCGATCGCGTCGAAGACTTCCAGCCCGGGCGGCTTGACGAGCGACCTCTCGCGGTCAAGGCGGGCGAGCAGGTATCGGACCGCCGCGACCATCTCGACCGCACTGTAGGGTTTGGGCATCGAGCCGATCGCGACCGTCCGGGCGGAGCGGGCCCGACTGACCTGACCGCTGATCAACAGCACGGGAATATCCATGGTCTTGAGCTGCCTAGCCAACTCGATGCCATCGTCGCTCCCGGCAAGCCGGATATTGACGAGAGCGAGATCGGGCATGCTTTCACGGGCCGAGGCCACCGCTTCCTGCTGCCGGTCGGTCAGGTCCAGCACATCGAAGCCGGCGGTTTCCAGCTCATCACGAAGGACCATCGCCACGAGTGCCTCGTCCTCGACGATCAGCAGCGTTTTGCCGCGCTGGGCGGGGTTCGGCGCGTGCATTGTGTCCAGATCCTCCTGAACCGGTCGCTCGTCGCATGCCCCCGGTTGGCGGGCAGAAGCGCTGGCTTTGCCGACCCGCTCACCGGGACGACCTGACCGCGCCGAGGGCATCAACGGTCCAGCGACCCGAATGTGCCATGATCTGCCGCGTCTGGCGCGTCGCCGCCGGGATCGCTAGCGTCGGTGCCGGGGGGCGGGAATGATCGGAGCCGTGCGGGACTCGGAACGGCTGCGCCCGCTGCGCCGGGCCGGCATGGCCGTCGTCGATCTCGTGCTGCCCCCGCGCTGCCCCGGGTGCCGCGAGATCGTGCGCGACGACGGGCGGTTCTGCGAGACGTGCTGGGCGACCTTGCGCTTCATCACCGCGCCGCAGTGCGCCTGCTGCGGCACGCCGTTCGACCACGACCGGGGGGCGGGGACGCAGTGCGGGGCGTGCCTGCTGAAGCCGCCGCGCTTTGCTACGGCGCGGGCGGTGCTGGCCTATGAGGGTGCGGCGCAGCGTGTGCTGCTGGCGTTCAAGCACGGCGACCGGCAGCATCTGGTGCGGCTGATGGTGCCGCAGCTGGCGCGGGCGGGGGCGGGCGTGCTTGGCGACGGCGCGCTGCTGGTGCCGGTGCCGCTGCACCGGACGCGGCTGTGGGCGCGCGGCTTCAACCAGGCGGCGCTGCTGGCCCGTGCGCTGGCGCGGCGGACGGCCACGCCGCTGGCGGTCGATGCGCTGGTCCGGGTGCGGCGCACCGCGCTCAGCCGCGGGCTGGGGCGCCGCGCGCGGGCGGCCAACGTGCGATCGGCGTTTAAGGTGGTGCGGCCGGAACAGGTGCGGGGACGGCGCATCGTCCTTGTCGACGACGTGCTGACCACCGGCGCGACCGCCGACGCCTGCGCCCGGACGCTGCTGCGTGCCGGTGCCGCGAGGGTCGATGTCTTGACCTGGGCCCGGGTTGTGCGCGACGGTTGAGGCTGGAGTTGAGACGATGCCGCGGATCGAGGTCTATACCAAGTTCTTCTGCCCTTATTGTACGCGGGCCAAGGCGCTGCTGAAATCCCGGGGCCTGGCGTTCGAGGAGATCGACATCAGCATGGGCGGACCGCCACGCGCCGAAATGCTGGCGCGCGCCAACGGTGGCATGACGGTGCCGCAAATCTTCATCGGCGGCACGCATGTCGGCGGCAGCGACGACCTTGCCGCCGCCGACCGCGACGGCCGGCTGGACGCGTTGCTGACCGCGTGACCTTGCGCATAGGGCTCGTCCAGACGACCACCGGCATCGACTCGGCGGCGAATGCGCGCGACCTCGTCGCGGCGATCGCGGACCTGGCGGGGCGTGGCGCGCAGATCGTCTTCACCCCGGAAATGAGCGGGCTGCTCGACCGTGACCGGACGCGGCTGGCGCGGAGCCTGCGCACGGAAGGCGACGATTCGGTGCTGGAGGCGGTGCGCGAAGCGGCCCGCGAACACGGCGTCTGGGTCGAGCTCGGCTCGCTGGCGCTGCTGCCCGAGCCGGGCGCGGCATTGCCGGTCAACCGCTCACTGCTGATCGACGCGGCAGGCGAGATCGTGGCGCGCTATGACAAGATCCACCTGTTCGATGTCGACCTGCCGAACGGCGAGCGCTACCGCGAGTCCGCAGGCTATGCGCCGGGCGGCAGTGCGGCGGTGGCGGCGACGCCGTGGGGGCGGCTCGGCCTGTCGGTGTGTTACGACGTGCGCTTCCCGGTGCTGTACCGGGCGCTGGCGGCAGCGGGCGCGGACATCCTCAGCATCCCCGCCGCGTTCACCGTGCCGACCGGGCAGGCGCACTGGCACGTGCTGCTGCGGGCCCGTGCCATCGAGACCGGCTGCTTCGTCGTCGCGGCGGCGCAATCGGGAACGCACGCGGACGGGCGCGCGACCTATGGGCACTCGCTGGTCGTCGACCCGTGGGGCGAGGTGCTGCTCGACATGGGCGGGGGCGCGGGCACGGCGATGGTCGATCTCGATTTGGGTGCGGTCGCGGTGGCGCGGGGCAAGGTTCCGGCGCTGGCCAATGCGCGAGCGTTTACCGGCCCGTGATCGTCTTCGACCTCAAGTGCGGCTCGGCCCATGTCTTCGAGGCCTGGTTCGGCTCGTCGGGTGACTATGATGCGCAGGTGGCGCGCGGCCTGGTGGCGTGCCCGATCTGCGGCTCGGGCGACATCGCAAAGGCGGTGATGGCGCCCGCGGTGCCCGCCAAGTCGAATCGCGGTCCGTCGCCCGCACAGGTCAAGCAACGGCTTGCGGCGATGGCGGCGGCGCAGGCCGAAGCGCTGAAGGCTTGCGACTATGTCGGCCCGAATTTCGCCGCCGAAGCGCGCGCCATCGATGCCGGCGAGGCGGCCAGCCGCGGTATCTGGGGCGAGGCGACCCGCGCCGAAGCGGCCGGGCTCGCCGCCGACGGCATCGCCGCCCACCCCCTGCCGTTTCCGGTTCCAGCCAAGGCGGACGCCTGACCCATGAAATTGCTCGCCGCCCTGCTGCTCGCCGCCGCGCCGCTCCACGCCGAGGAAGCGAAACCCGACGCCGCGATCCCGCCGCCGGTGGTGTCGGTGACCCATCACAAGGGCGTCTTCGGCGGCGTTCCCGTGGCCTATACTGCGGTCGCCGGCGAGACCTACCTCAAGGACAAGGAGGACAAGCCCGCCGCGGCGATCTTCTCGACCAGTTACATCAAGGAGGGGCCGGTCGACCCGCGCCGCCCGGTGACCTTCCTGTTCAACGGCGGGCCGGGGTCGGGCTCGTTGTGGCTGCACATGGGCGCGTTCGGACCGAAGCGGGTGCGCATCCCGGACGCCAAGGACGACGGTGCCGCGCCCTATGCGATCATCGCCAACCCGGACTCGCTGCTCGATGCCACCGACCTGGTGTTCATCGATCCCGTCGGCACGGGCTTTTCCCGCGCGCTCGGCAAGACCGAGGCCAAGAGCTATTGGGGCGTCACCGCCGACGCCAAGTCGGTGGCGGCGTTCATCCGGCTGTGGCTGAACCAGCATGGCCGCTGGAACGCGCCGAAGTTCCTCGGCGGCGAAAGCTACGGCACCACCCGCTCGGCCGCAGTCATCAACGAGCTGGAGGGCAGCTACAACGACGTCGCGCTGAACGGCGTCATCCTGATCTCGACGATCCTCGATTTCGGCGCAGCGTCGGAGACGGAGGGCAACGAGATGCGCTATGCGCTCAACCTGCCGTCGATGGCGGCGACCGCCTGGTACCACAAGCGCCTCAACCCCCAGCCGCCCGCGCTCGAGCCGTTCCTGCAGGCGGCGCGGGACTGGGCGACCGGGCCGTATCTGGCGGCGCTCGCCAAGGGCAATTCGCTGCCGCAGGCCGAGCACGACGCCATGCGCCGCAGCCTCGCGCAATTCACCGGCCTCAGCGAAACCTTCCTTGAGAACGCCAATTTGCGCGTCGACCCGGACCGATTCTACAAGGAGCTGCTGCGCGACCGCGGGCTGACGGTCGGCCGCCTCGACACCCGCTATACCGGCGTCGACTATGACCGCGCGGGCGAGTCGCCGGACAACGACCCCAGCTTCTACGGCATCGACGCGGCCTATACCGGGGCGATCAACACCTATGTCCGCGACGACCTGGGGTTCAGGCCGGAGCGCAGCTATGTCACCATCGGCGGCGTCGGCGAGTGGGACTGGAAATTGAGCGACGGTCGCAGCGGCGGGCGCAGCGTCTACGTCAACGTCGCGCCCTACCTCGGCCGGGCGCTGCGCGAGAACGCGGGCCTGAAGATCTTCGTCGGCCAGGGCTATTACGACTTCGCGACGCCGTTCTACGGGGCGGAATATTCGCTCAACCGCCCGGGCTTTCCGGCGGGGCGGGTCGAGTTCCATTACTACCAGGCCGGGCACATGATGTACGTCCACGCCAGCGACCTGACCAAGCTGTCGGCCGACATCCGCGACTTTATCGCCAGGCAGAGATAGTCTAATCGGACGGACAAGCGCCCGTAGCTCAGCCGGATAGAGCAGCGGTTTCCTAAACCGGAGGTCGGGGGTTCGATTCCCTCCGGGCGCACCAGGACAGGGGGCGGACATGAAGTGGATGATGGCGGGCGTAGTGGCACTGGGTCTCGGCGGGGCGGCATCGGCGGAAACCCTGCCCGACTTCTTCACCGCCTGGCGCGGCTACGTCCAGACCGCGGACTACAGCCCGGCGGCGGTGGCCAAGCAGGCCGCCACCTTCCCGGCGTGGCAGGCGCGCTATGCCAAGCTGAAGGACGGCTCGGTCGACTACCGGATCGTCGGGGCCGAGCTCGCGGGCTTCGACTTCGACCTCCGCGTGCTCAAGCCCTGGGCGCGCGACCCGAGCTTCTACGCCAATGTTTTCGCCGACTGGAGCGACGTGCCGGCGCACGAAGGCCCGTCGGCGTTCCCGAACATCGACCTGTACGACTATAAATTCCCGCTGAGCGCCGCCGACGATGCCCGGCTGACCAAGGCGATGGCGGCAATCCCGGCCCAGCTTGCCGCCGCCAAGCGCAACCTCGCGACGAGCACCGCGCAGGACTTGTGGGTCTATGGCGACCGCGCCTTCAAGGAGCAGAGCGCGGCGCTGGCCGCCTTGCGAGCCGGCACGCTGCTGCTGCGGACGCTCGACGGGCGCGTGCCCGCGACGATGACTGGCGCATCGCCGGCGCTGCTGAGCGCCATCGACGCGGCCAAGGCGGCGACCGACGAGTTCGCAGCGTGGGTCGTCGCCGAGGCCCCGAAGCACCAGGGCCCGACCGGCGTCGGCAAGGATAATTACAACTGGTACGCCAAGCACGTCATGCTCATCCCCTACGACTGGGATGCGCAGGTGCTGCTGCTGCGCCGCGAGCTCGACCGGTCGCTGGCGTCGCTACGGCTGGAGGAGGTGCGCAACCGCGGCCTGCCGCCGGTGACACCGCTGACCGACCCGGCCGCCTATGCCGCGCTGGTCAAGGCCAAGGCGGCGCGGTTCAGCCGATTCCTCGCCGAGACCGGGCTGGGGCCGGATGCACCGTGGGCGACGGCGGCGATCGCGCATCAGGACGTCGACTTTGCGACGCCCGACAAGCGCGATTTCTTCAGCCATATCACGGCGCAGGATCCGTTGCCGCTGATCTCCCACTTCACGCACTGGATCGACCTGGCGCGCTACCGCGAGGCACCGAACGCCTCGCCGATCCGGCAGCGTCCGCCACTATTCAACATCTATTCGAACCGCTCGGAGGGCTTCGCCACCGCGTTCGAGGAACTGGTCATGCAGGCCGGGCTGTACGACGACGTGCCGCACGGCCGCGAGCTGGTGTGGGTCATGCTCGCCAACCGCGCCGCTCGGGGTCTCGCGTCGCTGTACGTCCAGTCGAACGAGATGGGGCTGGCCGAGGCCGGCAAGTTCCACGCGGGGTGGACGCCGCGGGGCTGGTCCGACCCGAACAGCCGCCTCGTCGGCTTCGAACAGCTGCTCTATGCCCGCCAGCCCGGCTATGGCCCGAGCTACATCATCGGCAAGCTGCAGCTCGACCGGCTGATCGCCGACCAGAGCCACGCCGACGATGTCGCGGGGCGGCCGTTCGACCTGAAGGCGACGATGGCGCGCATCCAGGCGGCGGGCATCGTACCGGTGGCGCTGATTGGCGAGGAGGCCGTCCGGCCCTAGGACGTCAACGGGGGATTCACACGCCGCCGCCGATCGCCTACCCTGCGCCGCCTATGCAATCGGTGTTCAATATCACGCGGTCGGCGCTGGGCAACGACTGGCAATGGCGGGGCGGCGTCGCCCCCGATGCAGGGGGGGACGGCGACGGCACCGAGGCACTGATGCGGCAGCTGTTCCGCGCCCGCGGCGCACCCCACGCCGATTTCGACCGGCTGCGCGCCCCGACGATCCGCGAGTGGCTGCCCGACCCATCGATCTTCCGCGACATGGACGTGGCGGCCGCGCGGCTGGCCGCCGCCGTGCGGGCGGGCGAGAGCATCGTCGTCTTCGGTGACTATGACGTCGACGGCGCGACCAGCGCGGCGCTGCTGGTCCGCGTCATCCGCGACCTCGGCGGCACGGTCGCGACCTATATCCCCGACCGGCTGCTCGAAGGCTATGGCCCCAGCGCCGACGCGATGCGCGCACTGGCGCTGTCCGGCGCCAAACTCGTCGTCACGGTCGATTGCGGTACGCAGGGGTTCGAGGCGCTCGACGCGGCGGCGGCGGCGGGGCTGGAGGTCATCGTCGTCGACCATCACCGCGCCTCGACACAGCTGCCGGCCTGCGTCGCGGTGGTCAATCCGAACCGGCTCGACGAGGCCGAGGGCGCGGCGTTCGGACATCTCGCGGCGGTGGGCGTCGCCTTCCTGCTGGCGGTGGCGCTGGTCCGGCAGCTGCGTGGGCAGGGCTGGTTCGCGGACCGCCCCGAGCCGAAGCTGACCCAGTTGCTCGACATCGTTGCGCTCGGCACCGTCGCCGACGTGGTGCCGCTGACCGGGCTCAACCGCGCTTTCGTCAGCCAGGGCCTGAAAGTGATGGCGGCGCGACGCAACCTCGGCCTGAATGCGTTGATCGCCGCCGCTGGTCTCGAGCGCGCCCCGACCTGCCATGATCTCGGCTTTGCGCTCGGGCCGCGGATCAATGCCGGCGGGCGCGTCGGCCAGGCCGATCTCGGCGTCCGGCTGCTGACCACCGATGACCCGGAGGAGGCGCGAACGCTCGCCGCCGAACTCGACCGGCTCAACCAGGAACGCCGCTTCATCGAGGGCGAGGTCACCGACGCCGCGATCGCCGCCGCCGGGTTCTGCGCCAACGAGGCGGTCGCGGTGGTGTCCGGCGCGGGCTGGCACCTCGGTGTCGTCGGCATCGTCGCCAGCCGCCTGAAGGACCGGCTGCACCGGCCGGTGATTGTGCTCAGCCTGCAGCCCGACGGCAGCGCCAAGGGCTCGGGGCGCTCGGTGCCCGGCGTCGATCTCGGCGGCGCGGTGCTGGCGGCGAAGGAACAAGGCCTGCTGCTGGCCGGCGGCGGCCACGCCATGGCGGCGGGCGTTACGGTCGCGGCGGGCGGCATCGACGCGTTCGCGGCGTTCCTGAACGAGCGCTGCGCCGCCGACGTCGACAAGGCCCAGGCTGCGACGTCGCTGGCCTGCGACGCGGCGGTCGCCCCGCGCGGCATCTGCGTCGAGCTGGCCGAGGCGCTGGACGGGGCCGGGCCCTACGGCCAGGGGTGGCCGCATCCGCGCGTCGCCAGCGGGCCTTGGGTGGTGGTCAAGTGCGAGGTCGTCGGCGAGGCGCATGTCCGCGTCATCCTCGCAGGCGCCGACGGCGCGCGGTTGAAGGCGATGGCATTCCGCGCCGCCGACGGGCCGCTCGGCGTCGCGCTCGCGGCGGCCGGGCGGCGGCCGCTGTACCTGGCGGGCCGGGTCAAGCGCGACGACTGGGGGCGGACACCCGCGGCCGAGCTGCACCTCGACGATATTGCCTTCGCCGACTAGGCGACGGCACGGCTCCGGGCGCGCATGGCAAGACGGTTCACGGGTAGGCCTTAAGCAACAAGAGGTGGCCTCAACGCGGCCACATAGGCTTGGTTAAGAAAGTGTTGATAAAAGAGTTGCGACCGTGCTGCCGCTTGACCCGGCGGCGGCGCTGGATTAGCCCGCCCTGCCGCAACGGCCCCTTCGTCTAGCGGTTAGGACGCGGCCCTTTCACGGCTGAAGCACGGGTTCGATTCCCGTAGGGGTCACCATTACTGCTCCCACACTGCAGCGAACCGCAGCCCGCCGCCGGTATTGTAGCCGTTGACCAGGACGGGGTGGAAGCCCTGGCCGGGCAGGTCGCTGAACAGCTGTTGGTAGTGGTTGCCGTCGAGGCCGTGGCGGGCGGTCCAACTCGCCGGGCCCGGCTTGTCGAAGATCGCGGCATAGCGGTCCCCGTAGCCACTGACGCAGCGCGGGTGAAAGCCCTGCCCTGCCATCTGGTCGAAGAACGTCTGGTAGTCAGCGCTCGACAGCCCGTGGCGCGCCTGTGTTACCGGCTGGCCTGCGAACTTGTGCCAGATCGCGGCGAAGCGCGCGTTGCTGCTGTCGCCAAAGCCGCTGACCCACACCGGGGCAAAGCCCTGGCCGGTGAACTCATCGAAGGCGTGCTGATAATCCGCCGCCGACAGGCCGTGGCGTGCTGCCCAACCGGGCGCATCCGGCCGCTTGTGCCAGATCGAGGCATAGCGGTCGTGCCCGTTCACCGTGTAGCCGTTGACCAGCACCGGGAAGAAGCCCTGCGCTGGCAGGTCGGTGAACAGCTGCTGATGCTGTGCCGCGTCGAGACCGTGGCGAGCGAGCCACGCCGGCGCTCCCGCGTTCTTGCGCCAGATCGCGGCATAATGGTCCTGGCCGTTCTCCTGATAGCCGCTGACGCAGATCAGCTGCATGCCCTGGTTACCGACCATGTCGTTGAACGCCGCCTGGTAGTGCGCGTTGTCGAGACCGTGCCGCGCCTCCCAGGCTCCGGTGCCGTGCTCGTCGCGGTACCAGATGTCGACCTCGCCGCCGTTGGCGGCGTTGCTGACGATGGTGCAATGCGCGCCGCATTCGGTCTTGGCGTCGTTGTCGCTCCAGCTGAGCGCCGGCGTCGCGGTGCCGGTCTGCAGGACGATATTGGTCATCCGGGTGCGACTGGTATCGGGATAGTCGCCGCAGCCGGTAACCCCATAGGCCTCCAGCGTCTCGTTGGCCCAGGTCAGCTCCTCGACCTGGGCGATCGGCAGCGAGGTGCCGGCGATGCCCTGGAACACGCAGTCATAGTCGAACTTGCCGTTCGAACGGCCGGTTAGCGTCATCACACCGGTCAGGCTCTGGCCGACCACGACCTCGACCAGATCGGTGTGGAAGGATACGCCGGTCTGGCCGTCGGCATACCAGCTGGCGATCGACCAGCGCTTGCCGCCGCCCGCCGCCGACGACCCCCATTGCAGCACCGGCTGATAGATCATCGTCGAGTTCTGGATGCCGTTGAACAGGAAGATCGTCTGGCCGCCCTTGTTGACCGGCTCCGGCGGCACCACCCAGGTCGTCGCCAGCCGGCTGATCGGCTGGCCGCTGTCGTTGGTCCAGCCGCCAAAGGCGACCCAGCCGTCGATCGAGGCGAAGGGTATGATGCGGCCAGGCGTGAGCACCTCCTGTGCGGGTTCCAGCGTGTCGGTCAGGCCGCCGTGGCGCGGTTTCAGCCTCGCGGTGTCGCCGATGGGCCGGTGCGCGACCAAGCCGCCCGCATCGGTCTGCAACGTCGTGCCGGACCGCAGCCGCTGGGACAGGTTCACCGCCTGCTGTACGCGCCGATGCTCGAGCGACGAGCCGCCAAAGCGGCGCTTCAGTTCGCCAAGGCCGGGCCGCGTGCGATCGGGCAGCAGCCGCGACACATTGCCGGGCATCAGCGGCACGTGCGCAATCTTGCGGGCGATCGGCCCGATGGTCTGGGACAACCGCCCATCGCGATGGGCAAGCTCGGCGATGTCGCCGTTCATGCGGATCAGTTGGTCGGCAGGGACGCGGTGGACGAGATTGGCGGGTTTATAGCCGCCGGGGGTCAGGACGAGATCGCTCATGGGGGTCGCGCTCCTTGGCATCGGATGGAAGCGAACCCGCGGTCTTGTCGATCACCGTATAGGTGCCGTCGTCGTTGCGGCGGACCGTCTGGCCGGGGTGCAGGTGCCGGACCTGGTCCGCGGGTACGCGACCGGCCGGCGTCAGCACGGTCGGCGGCGTATCGGGCGGCAGGGGCACGGGCGTCTCTCCCAGGCGATGCGACAGCATAGCCGAGTCGGATTAAGAAAGTTTAGGCCGCCGCCTGCATCGTCCCGTCGAGCGCCTCGCTCGCCGCCAGCCACTCCGCCTCCTCATGCTCGAGCCGGCGCTCGACCTCGCCGCGTTCGCGCATCAGCTCGGCGGCGGTGCGCTTGGCGTCGCCGGGCAGCGCCGTGGCGGGATCGAACAGCGCGCGGTCGATGGCGGAGCGGCGCTGCGTCAGCTTCTGGGTCTCGGCCTCGTGGGTCTGCACGGTCTTCCTGAGCGCCGCGTTCGCCTCGCGGGCCTGGGCCGCGGCGCGCCGTTCCGCCTTCTTGTCGCCCTTGGAAACGCCTTCCGGCCGCGCGTCGCCCTTGCCCAGCACCTGCGCGGTATAGTCGTCGAGGCTGCCGGCGAAATCGGTCGCCCGGCCGCCATCGACGACGATCAGCCGGTCGGCCGACGCCTCGATCATGTGGCGGTCGTGGCTGACCACCACCACCGCGCCGCCAAAGCCGCTGAGCGCCTGGACCAGCGCCTCGCGCGCATCGACGTCGAGGTGATTGGTCGGCTCGTCGAGGATCAGCAGGTGCGGCGCGTCACGGGTGATCAGCGCCAGCGCCAGCCGCGCCCGCTCGCCACCCGACATCTTGCCGACCTGCTGTTCCGCCATCGCGCCCGAGAAGCCGAAACGGCCAAGCTGCGCCCGCACCGCGCCGGGCGTCGCGCCCTTCATCAGGCGCGACATGTGCTGCAGCGGCGTCGCGTCGCTCTCCAGCTCCTCGACCTGGTACTGGGTGAAATAGCCGACCTTGAGCTTCGGCGGGTGCGCCATCTCGCCCTCCATCGCGGGCAATTGCCCACTCAGCAGCCGTGCCAGTGTCGTCTTGCCGTTGCCGTTGCGCCCCAGCAACGCCAGCCGCTCGTCGGGGTCGAGGCGCAGGTCGAGGTGGCGCAGGATCGCCTTGCCGTCATAGCCGACCGCGGCATGGTCGAGCTGGATCAGCGGCGGTTTCAAGGCCTGCGGGGACGGGAAGTCGAAGACCAGCGAAGGGTCGTTCGCGGCCTCGGCGATCGGCTGCATCCGGGCCAGCGCCTTCTGGCGGCTCTGCGCCTGCTTGGCGGTGGAGGCGCGGGCGGAGTTGCGGGCGATATAATCCTGCAACTTGGCGCGCTGCTCGGCCTGCGCTTCGCGCGCCGCCGCCATCTGCGCCAGCCGTTCGCTGCGCTGGCGCTCGAAACTGTCGTAGCCGCCGGCGTACAGCGTCACCTTCCCGCCCTCGAGATGCAGGATATAATCGACGACGTTATTGAGCAGGTCGCGCTCGTGGCTGATCACCAGGATGGTGCCGCGATAGGATTTGAGGAAGTCCTCCAGCCACAAGGTCGCCTCGAGGTCCAGGTGGTTCGACGGCTCGTCGAGCAGCAGCATGTCGGGCTGCGAGAACAGCAGCGCCGCCAGCGCGACGCGCATCTTCCAGCCGCCCGAGAAACTGTCCAGCGGCCGGTGCTGCGCCGCTTCGTCGAAGCCCAGCCCGACGAGGATGCGGCTGGCCCGCGCCGGGGCGGTGTGTGCATCGATGGCGGACAGCCGCTCGTGGATCTCGGCGATCCTGTGGACATTGGCCTCGTCATGGTGATCGAGCCCGTCCTCCTCGGTCAGCAGTGCGGCGCGTTCGAGGTCGGCCTCCAGCACCGTCTCGAACGGCGTGCGCGTGCCGGCCGGGGCCTCCTGCGCGATATAGCCGAGCCGAGCCGCCTTGGGCATCGACACTGAACCCTCGTCCGGGTCGAGCATCCCGGCGACGACCTTCATCAGCGTCGACTTGCCCGCGCCGTTGCGCCCGATCAGCCCGACCCGCGCCCGCGTCGGCAGCGCCGCGGTGGCACGGTCGAGGATCACCCGCCCGCCAAGGCGAACGGTCACGGCGTCGATGGTCAGCATGGGACAGGCTGTAGCACAGGTTGATGCTGCAGTGCACCCTGTCTTGCCAAGCGTCCCGCGCCGCGCCGATACTGGCGGCACCACTCTTGGGAGGACCGCACATGGCCAAAGGCGCATCGAAACCCGGCAAGGAAGCGCGCAAGCCGAAGAAGGAAAAGGTCAAGACCATCGCCGCCAACCCGTCGACTAAGGGGACGGCGAAGCCCGATTGATGCACCCGCACAGCATCGTCGCCGAGGGGTTGGCCTTTCCCGAAGGGCCAGTGTGGATGGAAGACGGCTCGGTCATCGTCGTCGAGATCATGGCCGGGCGGATCACCCGCGTCCGGCCCGACGGCCGCACCGAGGTCGTCGCAACGCCGGGCGGCGGGCCGAACGGGGCCGCCATCGGGCCGGACGGCGCGCTGTACGTCTGCAACAACGGCGGCTTCGAATGGGACACGAGCGGCGGGCTGCTTTTGCCCGGCGGCGCGGCGGCGGACTATGACACCGGGCGGATCGAGCGCATCGACCTGGCGACCGGCGCGGTCGAGCGGCTGTACGATGCCTGCGACGGCATCCCGCTGGCGGGGCCCAACGACATCATGTTCGATGCGCGCGGCGGCTTCTGGTTCACCGACCTCGGCAAGCATTTTCCCACGTCGACCAGCCACGGCGGGCTGTTTTACGCCCATGCCGACGGATCGCGGATCGTCTGCCCGGTGCGCGGGCCCAATCTGAACGGTGTCGGCCTGTCGCCCGACGGCCGTACCGTCTATGCCGCGCACACGCAGGAACGCCTGCTGCTGGCCTTCGACATCACCGGGCCGGGCGAGGTCGCGCCGTCGCCGCTCGCCGCGCTGCCGGGCCGCGTCGTCACCAGCTGGCCGGGCCGCGTCCTGCTCGACAGTCTGGCCATGGAGGCGAACGGCAACATCGCCCAGGCAACCTTGGTCGAGCACCCCGGCATCTGCTCGGTCGACCCGGCGACGGGGGCCCAGGAATTTTTAGACTTCCCCGATCTGCTGACGACGAATATCGGGTTTGGCGGCGCGGACATGATGGACGCGTGGGTGTGCCTGTCGACGACCGGCAAGCTCGCCAAATGCCGCTGGCCGCGGCCGGGATTGAGGTTGGCTTATTATGCGTAGGATATTGGCGGCAGTGTTGATCGGCCTGGCGGCGCCCGTACTTGCCCAGGCCCCCGCGCTTGGGGTGGTCGAGGTCAAGACCGGCACCGGCGCGGTGGCGACGCCGGGCAAGATTGTCAGCGTGCGCTACACCGGCTGGCTGTCCGACGGCGGCAAGCGCGGCGCGATGTTCGACAGTTCGGAAGGTCACGGCGGCGGCGCGCTAAACTTCCCGCTCGGCGCGGGCCAGGTCATCCCGGGCTGGGACCAGGGCATTGCCGACATGAAGGTCGGCGGCAAGCGCACGCTGACCATCCCGCCCGAGCTTGCCTACGGGGCGGAGGGCGCGGGCGACGCGATCCCGCCCGGCGCGACGCTGATCTTCGATGTCGAGCTGGTCGGGGTTAGCGACGCCCCCTGAAGAAGTCGCGGAGCAACGCCGCCGAGGCCGCCTCGCCGATGCCGCCATAGACGTGCGGCGCATGGTGGCAGGTGGGGTGCGTAAAGACGCGCGGACCGTGATCGACGCCGCCGCCCTTCGGATCGGGTGCGCCGTAGTAGAGCCGCTCGATCCGCGCGAAGCCGATCGCGGTGGCGCACATCGGGCAGGGTTCGAGCGTGACGTGGAGGTCGTGCCCAGTCAGCCGTTCGGAGCCGAGCGCGGCGCAGGCGGCGCGGATGGTGAGCAGCTCGGCATGCGCGGTCGGGTCGCTCAGCTCGCGCGTGCGGTTGCCGGCGCTGGCGACCACTCTGCCGTCGGGAGCAACGACCGCCGCGCCGACCGGCACCTCGTGACGCGCCGCCGCCGCTTGCGCCTCGGCGAAAGCGGCGGCCATGCCGGGCGATGCTGGGAACGCGGACATCGCCGCGCGTTAGCCGGTCCGGCTGCCCAGCACCACCCACAGCGCAAACAAGACGCCTGGCACCCAGGCTAGGATGGTCAGCACCAGCCCGATCCAGAAACGCGTGCTGATCCCCTCGACGAGGTAGACCGCCAGTGGTGGCAGCAACACTGCCGCCACCACCAGTAAAACGGTGTTCGTCTCGCTGCTCGTCGTCGCCATTACTTGTTGGCGTCGCGGGCCGGGGTCACGTCGACCGTGGGCACCTGGATGCTGGTGTCCTTGGTGCCGACGTCGACGGTCGGAACCTGGATCGTCTCATCCTTCGTGCCGACATCGACGTTGGCCGTGTTCGCATCGAAGGTCGGCACCGAACCGCCCTCGGCCGAAACGTTGACGTCGGGCAGCGAACCCTTGCTGGTCTGGTTGATGTCGATCAGGCCGAAGGCGAAGGCCGCGATGACCAGCGCCACGAGAACGAGCAGCGCGATCAGCCAGCCCATGTTGTTGTTGGTACTGCGGCGCTCGACCACGACCGGGTTGCCGGCGGCGTCGCGGGTGGTGTCATATTCAGCCATGTTGCGTATCCCTGGTTTAGGTCGTTGCCGGTCCAACACCCAGGGCGGGCGAAAGTTGCGCTAAGGTTACGCGGCGTTCTTCGCCCGTGATGCGCGCTTGCGCTCGTTCGGGTCGAGGTGGATCTTGCGCAGCCGGATGAAGTTCGGCGTCACCTCGACCAGTTCGTCACTGTCGATGTAGGCGATAGCCTGCTCCAGCGTCAGCCGCTTGGGCGGGCTCAGCTGGATCGCGTCGTCCTTGCCGCTGGCGCGGAAGTTGGTCAGCGCCTTCGACTTCAACGGGTTGACCTCGAGGTCCTCGTCGCGGGCGTTCTCGCCGATCACCATGCCCTGGTAGACCGCCTCGCCGGGCTCGATCATCAGCGTGCCGCGCGGCTGGAGGTAGCCGAGCGCATAGCCGACCGCCTCGCCGGTCTCGGTCGAGATCAGCACGCCGTTGCCGCGGCCCGAGACGCTGCCCTTGTAGGGGCCGTACTTCTCGAACAGGCGGTTCATGATGCCGGTGCCGCGGGTATCGGACAGGAACTCGCCATGATAGCCGATCAGGCCGCGGGCGGGGGCGCTGAACGTCAGGCGCGTCTTGCCGCCGCCGCTGGGCCGCATGTCGGTCATCTCGGCCTTGCGGCCGGCCATCTTCTCGACGACCGTGCCCGAATACTGCTCGTCGACGTCGATGACGACGGTCTCATAGGGCTCGGTGCGCTTGCCGTGCTCGTCCTCGCCGAAGATCACGCGCGGGCGGCTGATCGACAGCTCGAAGCCCTCGCGGCGCATCGTCTCGATCAGCACGCCGAGCTGGAGCTCGCCGCGGCCGGCGACCTCGAAGGCGTCCTTGGACGCGCTCTCGGTGACCTTGACCGCGACATTGCCCTCGGCCTCGCGGTTGAGGCGGTCGATGATCATCCGGCTGGTGACCTTGGAGCCGTCGCGGCCCGCATAGGGGCTGTCGTTGACCGCGAACGTCATGCTCAGCGTCGGCGGGTCGATCGGCTGGGCGTGCAGCGGCTCGGTGACACTGATGTCGGCGATGGTGTCAGCGACGGTGGCCTTGGAGAAGCCGGCCAGCGCGATGATGTCGCCGGCGCGGGCCTCGTCGACCGGCACCCGCTCCAGCCCGCGGAACGCGAAGATCTTCGAGGCGCGGCCTTCCTCGGCGATGGTGCCGTCGGGGCGCAGCGCGCGGATCTGGGTATTGAGCTTCAGCGTGCCCGACAGGATGCGCCCGGTCAGGATGCGGCCGACGAAATTGTCGCGGTCGAGCAGCGACACCAGCATCTTGAACTCGCCGTCGACGTCGGCGGCGGGCGGCGGTACATGCGCGACGATGGTTTCGAACAGCGGCGTCAGGTCGCCCGAGCGGACCTCCGAATCGCGGCCCGCATAGCCGTTGCGGCCCGACGCGAAGATCACCGGGAAGTCGAGCTGGGCGTCCGAAGCCTCGAGCGTCACGAACAGGTCGAAGACCTCGTCCAGCACTTCCTGCGCACGGGCGTCCTGCCGGTCGATCTTGTTGACCACGACGATCGGACGGAGACCGAGCGCCAGCGCCTTGCCGGTGACGAACTTGGTCTGCGGCATCGGGCCTTCGGCGGCATCGACCAGCAGCACGACGCCGTCGACCATCGACAGGATGCGCTCCACCTCGCCGCCGAAGTCGGCGTGGCCGGGGGTGTCGACGATGTTGATGTGCGTGGTCTCGTCGGTCGTCTTGTCGGTCCATTCGATCGACGTGCACTTGGCCAGGATGGTGATGCCGCGCTCTTTTTCCAGGTCGTTCGAATCCATCGCCCGCTCGGCGACGCGCTGGTTGTCGCGGAAGGTGCCGGACTGGCGGAACAGCTGATCGACGAGCGTCGTCTTGCCGTGATCGACGTGCGCGATGATCGCGATGTTGCGGAGACGCATCGTGGGCTTTCAGCGGTGGGATCGGAAGCGGGTGGCCTTAGCGGAGATTGTGCGGCGCAACAAGGTCGCCCGGGCCGATACACGGCGACACTTGAGGCATATGGGATGGTACGCCAATGTAATGATCGCCATGATCGCGCGATAACGGCTCTGTTGAAAGGCCCGTAGGATGACGTTGAGCTTGGAGGTGGTGGCCGACGGCCTCGGGTTTCCCGAAGGACCGGTGGCGATGGCGGACGGTTCGCTGCTGTTCGTCGACATCAAGAGCCAGACGCTGTCGCGGGTCCGCACGGGTGGGCAGCTTGACGTCGTCGCCGCGCTGCCGGGCGGACCGAACGGTCTGGCGATCGGCCCCGACGGCGCGGCCTATGTCTGCAACAATGGCGGCGTCTACAGCTTCGTGCCGTTCGGCGACCAGGGCGGGGTGACGGTGCCCGGTCCGCGGCCGGCCAGCTATCAGGGTGGTTCGGTCCAGCGCGTCGACCTGGCGACCGGAGCCGTCACGACGCTGTATGAAAGCTACAACGGCGCGCGGCTGCTGGCTCCCGACGACATCGTCTTCGATGCCGCGGGCGGGTTCTGGTTCACCGACTCCGGACTGCAGGAACCCGACGGCACCAGGCACGGGGCGCTCTACTACGCCACCATCGACGGGACGTGCCTCGTCCACGCCGCGACGATCCCGATGCCGAACGGGGCCGGTCTCTCGCCCGACGGCAAGACCATCTACGTCTCCGACACGATCTTCGGACGGCTGTGGGCTCTGGACATCGTCGGTCCGGGCAAGGTTGCGCCGGGCGCGCTGCCGGTCATGCCGGGCCGGGTGGTGCAAACGCTGCCGGGCTTTCAATGGCTCGACAGCCTGAAGGTCGAAGCCGGCGGACGCATCTGCGTCGGCACCATCTTCAATGGCGGCATCAGCGTATTCGGCACCGACGGCTCCGTCGAACATGTCGCCGTCCCCGACCTGTTCACCACCAACCTGTGCTTCGGCGGCCCCGACATGCAGGACGTGTGGATCACGGCCTCCAGTACCGGTAAAATCTACCAGGCGCGCTGGCCGCGGCCTGGCCTCAAGCTGGCATTCAATGCCTGATCGTGAAAGATTTGCTAATGTCCGGGGGTGGGCACGCCAGCGCGGATGACGGTGGAGTAGGGGACGGGCTTTGAGTGACGACAACATCGCCGCACAGCTGGTGGATGCCCTCGGCCGTCCCGACGGCAGCCGCGACTTGCGCCCCGTGCATGCGATGGGAAACGGGGCCACGGGCTTCTTCGTCGCGTCGGGGGCCGCAAACGAATATTGCGTCGCCGCGCATTTCCGGCCCGGCTTCGTGCGCGTCCCGGTCACGGTCAGGTTCTCGAACGGGTCCGGCAGCGCGACCCGGCGCGACGGCTGGTCGGACGTGCGGGGCATGGCGACACGCTTCCACCTCGCCGACGGCAGCGCCACCGACCTGGTGGCGATGACCTTGCGTGAGTTCTTCGCGCCCGACCCGGAAGCGTTCCTGGCCTTTGCCGTGGCCGCCCGGCCCGAGCCCTTCGCGCGCGAATCGCCGTGGCGGAAGATCCTCGACTATCTGCAGCTCAAGCTGCCGGTACGCGATCCCTATCCGGGCGAGACGATCCGCCCCGACGAGGGCGCGATCCGGTTCGCGGACCAGAACCGGTTCGCCCAGCTCGCCGTCTTCGAGGCGGCCGCGATCGGTGCCCCCAGAAGCTATGCGCGGGCCGCCTATCACGCCGTGCACAGTTTCATCGTCACGGGATCGGACGGCACGCGCCGCTGGGTCCGGTTCAGCTGGCAACCGACGGTCGGGGTGCTGAACACCGATCCCGGCGACGAACTGGTCGACGTGTATCTGGAGCAGGAACTGCGTAATCGCATCGCCGCGCAGCCCGTGCATTTCACCCTGATGATGGTGCTGGGCGAAATCGGCGACGATTTCGATGATCCGACGCGGCCGTGGCCACCGCATCGCCGGCGCATCTTCATGGGCACGCTGACCCTCGACACGATCCTGGACAACGAGGCGTGCGAACGCCTGAACTTCAATCCCTGGCTGCTGACCGACGGCATCGAGCCATCGAACGATCCCGTCCTGCGGGTGCGGCGCGACGCCTACGAGATATCGGGCCGCCGGCGCGACGCGGCACCCTGCCCTTTCGTGCGGAGCCAAGACCATGGCGAATGAGGGCGGCTGGTTCGATAAGGTCGTCAATGACCTGCCGAACCAGGGGTGGTTCCGGTTCCTGTCGAGATATGTGGTCGTGCCGTACTGGGCCTGGCGGACCCCGGCGCCGAGGCTGCCCGGCGGCCCGCGGGCCTCTGTCCAGCCGAGCGAGAACCTGCAGCGGATGATGAACCTGGTGATGCCGTTGAAAGACCCGTCGCCGGTCGGGCGGGCCAAGGCGGCCTTTGCCATCGCTCAGAACGTCGACGAGATTTTTGCGGGGCTCGACAACGTCGGCACCGTCCATTTCGCCCGATTTGTCCTGATCGAGGACAATATCTGCATGATCTCGGTCTATGACGGCGACTTCAGCAATTACATCCGCGATTTCATCGCCACGGTGGGCAGCGTGTTCGACGCCGTGATTGCCCTGGTGAAGGGCGGCGACGCGATGATCCCGACAGCGCACCATGTCGAGACGTTCATCGACTGGGTCCACGCCCACGACCTGTTCCAGGCGTCCGACTTCCCGACCGATCTGTTTGCCCTGCAGGATGCCGCGATGGGGGTGCCGCCGAACAGCCCGCCCCGCCCGCTCCGGACGCTGCCGCGTGCGCTGATCCTGCAATTGCACGCCAATCCGAACATCTCGCTCGGCGGCGGCTACCGGGCCTATCCGGGCGTCTCCGCGGCGCAGGTCCGCCGCAAATTCGGAGTCGGCTGGTGATCCCCGAACTCCATTCGGACGACATCCAGGGCAACGTGCTGCGCGGCTACCGCAGCAATCTCGGGTTCGTTCGCCATCTGATGCTCGAGGTTGCCGATCGTGCTGCGGCCCGGCGCTTCCTTGCCGACTCGGCCGCCGGCAACGTCCCCGTTGTGCCTGCGATTACGCGGGACACAACGTGGACCGAGAAACAGACCATGTGTTTCAACATCGGCCTGACCTTCGAGGGGCTGCGCGCGCTGGGAACGCCGGCCGCGTCGCTGGCGACCTTCCCGACCGAGTTCGTCGCCGGCATGACCTCACGGGCGCCGCGATTGGCGGACGTCGGTGCGAGCGCGCCGGCGAACTGGCCCGCACCGTTCGACCAGCCGGCGCGCGTCCACATCGTCGCCAGCGTCTATGCCAGCAGCGACCCCGGCGACGACGGCGAGGCAATCCTGGACCAGGTGCAGGCCCAGGCGGCGCAGGCCTTCAACGTGATCGGCGTCCGCGATGGCCGCGGCTTTCCGGAAGACAAGGTGCATTTCGGCTATGTCGACAGCATCTCGCAGCCACGGTTCCACCCGAAAGCGGGCGCTGTCGAGCCGATGGATCCGCTCGGCACCGTGTTGCTCGGCTATCCGACGCGCCTCGAAGGCCTGCTGTTCCGCGTCCCGGAACCACGGCAACTCGGGTTCAACGGGACGTTCAACGCCTTCCGCATCCTGGCGCAGGACGTGGCGGGATTCGAAGGCTACCTCGACCGTGCCGCCGCCGAACTGGAGGAACGGCTTCCCGGCAACAAGATGGACGCCCTGCTGAAACCGGGTGACGAGCACCGGATCGTCGAAGTGCTGTTCGGCAAGCGCGACGGGCAGCCTGGCAACCGGGACCGCTTCCTGGCCTTGCGCGAGATCGTGGCGGCCCAGATGTGCGGCCGCTGGCGCAACGGCGTGCCGCTGACGACCTGCCCCGACGTGCCCGATCCGTCGGTGTCGCTCACCGAGTTCGACTATGGTTATAATTCGCGGTGCCCGGTCGGCGCGCACACCCGGCGGGTCAATCCCCGCGGTGGCCCGATGGTACAGCGGATCGCCAACTTCACGCGGCGCCTGGTCCGCCGGGGCATGCCCTATGGCCCGCCCTACGACCCGGCCCGGCCGGATAGCGAGGAGCGCGGGCTGCTCGGCAACTTCATCGGCGCGAACCTCGGTGCGCAGTTCGAAGCGATCATGAACGACTGGCTGAACCTCGGCCTGCAGGACCCCGACATCACCCGCATCAACGACCCGTTGCTCGGCGCGAACGAGCCGGAAACGAGCCTGTTCGACATGGTGCTCAAGGATGGCACGCCGCTGCGCCTGCGCGGCTTCCCGCGGTTCGTGACAACCCGTGGCGGCGCTTATCTGTTCATCCCCAGCCTGGCGGCGATCGACTATCTGTCGAACCTGCGGGATTGAGCGGCGTCAGCGGCCGGCCAGAGCCGTTTCGATCCGGGTGAGCAGCGGCGATGAGCCCGACGCGCCGATGATCCGCCGTGCTTCCGACAGGTGGCGCTCGGCCAGCGGCTGGTTCTTCTTGGCCTTGTAGAGCAGGCCGAGAACCATCTCGGCGCGGCCGATGTTATGACCGTTCGGATCGAGCTGCGGGCTCGATCGGACCTGGTCGATCAATGCGATGATCCGGCGCGGGCCTTGCAGGAAGACCTTGGTCAACGCGCCGCCATTGCGTAGCAGCACACCAAGCGAAGCGCCGCCCTCGCCGGACAGGACGGCGAGGTACAGCTCGCACAGGTACAGGCGACCCCAATCGGCCGACGCGCGAAAGCCTTCCTGATCGTTCCGGGCGATCCCGGCTTCGATGCGCGCCAGGCCCGCGCCGATGCGGCCGTCCATCACCAGCGCCACGCCCAGCATGAGTTCGGGGCCGGCCTGGAACATCGTCCAGCCGTTCCTGGCACAAGTGTCGAGGTGACTTTCAACCTGTTCGACAGCGCCCGGCTGCTTGAGCAGCACGATTGCGCCGCAGCGCGCGGCGGCGGCGATGGCCTGTTCAAACTTGGCGCGCGACACGTCGAGCGCGCGCTCCGACATCGCGAGCGCCTGCTCGTAATCGTCGGTGACGCTGGCGATAAGCGCGCGCATGGCCGTCCCGTAGCCGAGCGCCCGCGGGTCGTTCATGGCGGTGCCAACCGCGATCAAACGCTCCGCCGTCGCATGCGCCCGGTCGACCCGGCCGCGGCAGACCTCGTCCCAGCCGACCGAGGCCAGATAGAAGTTCTGCAGATAGGCATCGTCGACGTTGGCGAGCGACGTTTCGGCCTCAGACCGCTTCGCCTCGAAGGCGGCGACCGACATCGGTGCACAATAGGTTGAAACCGAAAGCTCGCTGACCAGGGCGTAAGCCATGGCTTCCCGGTCGCCCAGGCGGGCGGCCATCGCCGACAGCTCCTTCTGCACCGCAAGCGCGTCCAGGTAGCGCGCGTTGCAGACCAGGCACGACGCATAATGGTGCAGGAACAGCGCGTGGTGGCGGCTGTCCCCCATGCGGTTCAGGATCGGCAGGACCTTTGCCGCCAGCGCGATCATCGTCTTCACGGCAAGGGAGATGTTCAGGCAGAGGGCATAGTCCGCGAGCAGGGCGGCGAATTGCGCGTCGCTGGCGCAACGGGGATCGGCCTCGTACAGCGCGGCAGCCGACCCGAAATACTGCTCGGCCTCGTCGTGCGAGAACACGCCGAGACTCTTGGCTCCGGCCATGGCCAGGTAAGTGAATGCAGGGTCCTTGCGATCGGTCTGCGAGTAATGATGCGCGAGCGATTCCGCGGCTTCGGCGAGGCGGCCCTCGCTGCGCTGTTCCAGGGCCTGCGCGATGATCAGATGCAACTGTGATCGGCGTTCCGGCAGGAGGCTATGGTAGACACAGTCCCGCATCAGGACGTGCTTGAAGACATAGTTGAAGCCGTCGGCATCCAGGTAGACGATGTCCTGCTCCTGCAGCCGCCGCAACGCGCCGCCGATATCGCTGTTCGCGGTGGCGGCGAGCAACAGCAAAGCCGAGTCGAACCGTCGGCCGATCACCGCCGCGACCTGCAACAGCGCCCGGTCGGCCTGTGGCAACCGATCAAGCCTGGCGCCGAGCAGCCCGAGCAGGCTCGCCGGCAGGACGCTGGCCCCGGACGCGGCGTCGAAACTCGCCTCGCCGGACTCGACGCGCACCACGCCCTGCTCGACCAGGAAGCCCAGGATTTCCTCGCTGAACAGCGGGTTGCCCCCGGCGCGCTCGATCACCTGGCGAAGCAGCGCGTCCGGCAGGTGATCCACGCTTAGCCGCGTCCGCACGACGCGAGCGACATCGTCGGCGACCAGAGGCGCAAGGTGCTGCGTGGTCACCACGCGCGCACCCTGCCAACGGGGCACATACTCCGGTCGGCGGGAGTGGATGATGAGGAGGTTCGAGATCGTGTCGCTCGCGATCACCTTGGCGAGGACATCCTCGGAGGCGCGGTCGATCCAGTGAAGATCCTCCAGCAACAGGATTACCGTGGCGGCGTGGCCTTGCGCCTCCAGCAGGGCCGGCAGCAGGTCACGCGTGCGCAGGCCGATGAGGACGCCGTCCAGTCCCGACAGCGCGCCTTCCGGCGGGCTGAGACCGAGCAGGTTCATCAGCAGGCCGAGGTTTTCCGCCGTATGGTGTTGCAGGCGCTGGAGACCGGTCTCGAGCTTGTGTGCAATGGCCGCCGGGTCGTCCTCCGGCCTGATCCGGAAAATGCCGCGCGTCACCTCGAGAAACGGCAGGAAAGGGGTCTGCTGTCCGTCCGCCGCGCAATGGCCCTGCACGACCAGGGCATCGTCGGGCTGCAGCGTCTCCAGGAACTCGAAGATCAGGCGGGTCTTGCCCAGGCCCGGCTCGGCGACCACGTCGATCGCAACCAGGCCGTCCCGCGCCCGCTGCAGCGCCTCGCGCAGCCCTGCCAGATTGGCGTCGCGGCCGACGAGCGGGCTTAGGCCCCGGCCACGTGACGTCTCGAACCGGCTCGCGTTCTCGTGGACGGCAAGCAGTCGCCACAGCTTTTGCGACTTGGCGACGCCCTTGACCTCGCTCTCGGCATGGAACTCCACATCGACCTGCCATTCGATGAGGCGGTGGGTTGCTTCGCAGATCAGGCAGCCTCCCGGCGGCGCCAGGGCCTCGATGCGCGATGCCAGATTGACGGTGTTGCCGATCGTGGTCAGCGCGGCGCTTTCGCTGTCGACGGCGGCGACCACGGCAATGCCGGAGCTCACGCCGACGCGCATGCTCGGCCGGACGTGGAAGCGCGCCTCGATGTCGCTGACCGAGGATTCGAAGGCCGACTGGATCGACATCGCCGCACGGCACGCCTTGAGGGCCGCGTCCTCGGTCGCCTCCGAGATGCCGAAGACCGCCATGATGCTGTCGCCGCCGAAGGCATGGACCGAGCCGTTATGCTCGCGGACGCAACTGACGAGCTTGTCGTAGACCATCTGGACGAACGGAAACGACTGCTCTTCGCCGAGGCTTTCCAGGGTAGCCGTGTAGCCGACCATGTCCGCGAACAGCACCGAAACCTGACGCCGCTCTCCCGAGCTGACGGGGGCGCTTGCGGCAAGTGATCCAGGATCTGCCATTATCAACCGTCATTAGCGCCCCCGACGGGTGAGCGCCAGCAGAGCCGGTTCCGCGCCGATAGGCGTCCACTCGCCCTGTGTCGGACGAGGTTACCCCGTCATTCCGCTGCCACCACCTTCGTGATCGGCACTACATCCCCGCCGACGGGCAAAGCTTCCTGAATGCGCCGGAACGTCGCCAGTGCCTGGCCGGTCACTTGGTCCATGTTGTAATAGCGGTAGGTTGCCAGCCGCCCGACAAACCAGACGTTGGGCGTCGCCATCGCGAGGCGTTCGTACTTCTTGTACAGTTCGGCGTTCTCGGGCCGCGGGATGGGGTAATAGGGGTCGCCCTCGGCGCTGGGGTATTCGTAGGTGATGGCGGTCTTGGGATGCACCTGCCCGGTCATGTGCTTGTATTCGCTGATCCGCGTGTACGCCTCGGTCTGCGGGTAGTTGACCGTGCCGGTCGGCAGCGCCTGCTCCGTGTCCAGCGTCTCGTGGCGGAACTTCAGGCTGCGGTAGGGCAGCTTGCCGTGGCGGAAACCGAAATACTCGTCGACCGGGCCCGTCCAGATCAGGCGCTTGAACGTCACCTCGTTGCGGATGTCGGCATAGTCGGTCTGCGTCATTACCTTGATGTTCGGGTGGTCGAGCATCTTCTCGAACATGCGGGTGTAGCCATGCAGCGGCATGTACTGGAACTCGTCGGTGAAATAGCGGTCGTCGCGGTTGGTGCGGGTGGGCACGCGGGCGGTCACCGACTTGTCGAGCTCGCACGGATCCATGCCCCACTGCTTGCGCGTATAGCCTTGGAAGAACTTCTCGTAGAGCTCGCGGCCGACGACCGAGACGACGACGTCCTCGCTGGTCTTGATCTCCGCCGGGTGCTCGGCCTTGGAGGCGAACCACGCCGGCAGCTCCTCGCTGGTCAGGTTGAGGCCGTACAGCTTGTTGACGGTGTCGAGGTTGATCGGGATCGGCACCTCCATGCCGTCGACGACGCCAAGCACCCTGTGCTCGTATTTACGCCACTCGGTGAACTGCGACAGGTGATCGAAGATCATCTGGCTGTTGGTGTGGAAGATGTGCGGGCCGTATTGGTGAACCAGCAGGCCGTCGTCGTTGTGGCGGTCGTAGGCGTTGCCGCCGATGTGGGGGCGGCGGTCGATGACCAGCACCTTCTCGTCGCGCTCGCGGGCGATCCGCTCGGCGAGGGTGGCACCGGCGAAGCCGGCACCGACGATGAGCCAATCGAACATTATGCAGCCTCCCGTTCGGGCGTGGCCGGCGCGGCCTCGCCCATGATCTTGTCCATCTCGGCCTTCATCCCGGCCCAGGTCCGGTCCCAGCTGCCGGTTGCCAGCAGCGCGTCGACGCGCGCCAGCCAGTCCCCGCGCGGCCGGCCGAGCACGCGAACGAAGGCGGCCAGCGTGTCTTCCGGCGTCGCGGCGATCTCGACCAGCCCGGCCTCGCCGTAAGGGCGGACGACGTCGCGGATCGCGGTCGACACCACCGGCAGGCCGGCGGCTAGAAATTCGGGCGTCTTGGTCGGCGAGATGAAGCGTGTCGCGTCGTTGATCGCGAACGGCATCCAGCCGGCCTTCCAGCCCGCCAGATAGGCAGGCAGCTCGGCATACGACTTCCCGCCGAGCCAGTGGATGTTGGCCGCCTGCGGCAGCGTCGCGGTGTCGATCTTCACGACCGGGCCGATCATCACATACTGGATGTCGGGATCGAGCGCGGCGGTATCGCGCAGCAGATCGATGTCGAAGCGCTCGTCGATGACGCCGAAGAAGCCGATGCGCGGCTGCGGGATTTTGGCCTGGTCCGCGGGCTCGGGGAGACCGCCCTCGCGCGCCGCGGCGAAATGCGGGGCATCGATCGACGACGGGAAGCAGTGGATGTTGGCGTGGCGGTCGGCCGCCGCCTCGTGCATTGCGGGACCGCCGGTGAAGACCACATCGGCAAGCTCGAGCAGTTCCTGCTCCAGCGCCAGCAACTCAGGCGGCGGGTTCCGGAAGGCCGAGAGTTCGTCCATCTTGTCAAACACTATAAGGTCGGCGGCGACATGGCGCGCGAACGGCAGCGCCATCGGCGTGTAGAACCACAGGATCACCGGCCCAGCGGCGGCGGCGGCGAGGCTGTCGATGAGGTCGCGCTGATGCTCGTTGCGAGCCGCTGCATCCATTGAGGCGGTAACAACCGGGCGGACGACGCAAATATCCCCGCGCCGAAGCGTCTCGACGCTGCACTCCGGACCATCGATCGGCTCCTCGACGAACCGGACGTCGTAGTCCCGTGCCGCGCGGGTCATCAGGTGCTGCGGACGCTGGGTGACAAAGTCCCAGCGCAGATGCGACAGCACGATCAGCGTCGGGCGTACGGCGGCAGGCGCGGCGAGGTCCTTCATCGGGGCTCCCGGTTGCAAACGACAATGTGAATGGCCCGAACGACGGGCCGGTGCCGGACGGGCACGGAATCACAACCACCAGCGCGGGCATTCGTTCCGAGTCCGGAAGCTTCATGCTGCAGTGCGGCGCATTTGCCGCACGGGCCGGCGCTGGCGTTAACGCGCTGCTATTGCTTCGGCGACCGCGAGCCGGTGGCGGGCGGCGGCGACGTGCAGCACTTCGACCAGCTTGCCACCGTAGGTGGTGACACCCAGACCCAGCGCCAGTCCCGCCTCGTGCGCCGCGATCAGCCCGCGCGCTTCGTCGAGTTCTGCGTCGGCGGGCGCAAAGACAGCGTTGACGATATAGACCTGATCGGGGTGGATCAGCGTCTTGCCGTCGAAGCCGAAGGCACGGGCCTGGGCTGCCTCGGCGCGCAGCCCGTCGAGATCCTGGATGTCGGTGAACACCCCGTCGAAGGCGAGAACGTCCGCCGCCCGCGCCGCCACGACGATCGCCCCCATCGCATAATGGAGCGGCATCCGCGCCGGGCCGGGATCGAGGCGCAGGGTGGCAGCGAGATCGGCGAACCCCGCCACCAGCCCGGTGATGCCCCGGGTCGCGGCGATGGCGGGCGCCTCGATGACCGCGCGCGGCGTCTCGATCATCGCCCAGACCGGCGTGCCCTCCGCCAACTCTACGGCGCGCGCGGCATCGGCGGCGCTGTCGACCTTGGGGACGACCAGCGCCGCGGCGTGCGCACGGACCGCGGCGAAATCGGCCTCGGCCCAGGGCGTGGTGACGCCGTTGACGCGGACGAGACGCTCGCGGTGGCCCCAATCGCCGGTAATCAGTGCTGTCGCGGCGGCGGCGCGAGCGTCGTCCTTTCGATCCGGCGCGACGGCATCTTCGAGGTCGAAAATAATGCAATCGGCATCGACGGTGCGCGCCTTTGCCACCGCTGACTCGCGGATCGCGGGGAGGTAAAGGACCGAGCGGCGCGGGCGGAGGTCGGGCATGGACCCGTCATGTTCGATTTTGCACGCGCCGCACAAGCGCCGCGCGTATGATCGCCGCCATCATCAAGAGGAGTTTCGGGTGACCGAAGGTATTTTCGCGATCGTCCTGCTGATTGTTGCGGTGTTCGCGGTCAGCCAGGCGGTCGTCGTCGTCCGCCAGGGTTTCGAATACACGCTGGAGCGCTTCGGCCGCTTCACCATGACGCTGCGCCCCGGATTCAGCCTGATCATGCCGTTCGTCGACCGGGTCGGCCGCAAGATCAACATGATGGAGCAGGTGCTCGACATTCCGGGGCAGGAGATCATCACCAAGGACAATGCCATCGTCTCGGTCGACGGGGTGGTGTTCTACCAGGTCCTCGACGCGGCCAAGGCGGCCTATGAGGTCAGCGACCTGTTCATGGCCCTGGTCAACCTGACGACGACCAACCTGCGCACCGTGATGGGCGGCATGGACCTGGACGAGACGCTGTCGAAGCGCGACGCGATCAACGCCAAGCTGCTGACCGTCGTCGATGCGGCGACCGAGCCGTGGGGTATCAAGATCACCCGTGTCGAACTGAAGGACATCCGCCCGCCCGCCGACATCGTCAACGCGATGGGCCGCCAGATGAAGGCCGAGCGCGAGAAGCGCGCCAACATCCTGGAAGCCGAAGGCAGCCGGGCCAGCGAAATCCTGCGCGCCGAGGGCGCGAAGCAGGGCCAGATCCTGCAGGCCGAGGGCCGGCGCGAGGCCGCCTTCCGCGACGCCGAAGCACGCGAGCGCTCGGCCGAGGCCGAGGCCAAGGCGACCGAGATGGTCTCCAACGCCATCGCCGGCGGCAACCCGCAGGCGCTGAACTATTTCGTCGCGCAGAAATACGTGGAAGCCATGCAGGCGTTCGCGACCTCGCCCAACGCCAAGACGATCTTCATGCCGATCGAAGCGTCGGCGCTGGTCGGTTCGCTCGGCGGCATCGGCGAGCTGGTCAAGGCGATACGCCCGGATGGACCCGATGCCCCGCGCACGCCGCCGGTCCCGGCGACAAGCCCGTGGAAAGCGCCGTGATGAACGAGCTGATCGCCGGCTGGACGCTGTTCTCGCCGTGGAGCTGGCTGGCCGCGGCAGCGGTGCTGGCGGGGCTGGAAATCCTGACACCGGGCGCCTTCATGATCTGGCTGGCCGGGGCGGCGGTCGTCAATGCCGCGATCGTCGCGGTGGTCGCGCCGGGCTGGGAGGCGCAGCTGTTGCTGTTCGTCGCGCTGGCGGTGAACGCGGTCCTGGTCGCGCGGATGTTGGCGCGCCGGCAGGGGACCGGCCGCGACCCGGGGCTCAACCGCCGTACCGACCGGCTGATCGGCTGCCTCGTTCAGGTCGTCGATCCGATCGTCGGCGGCCGTGGCCGGGTCCAGGTCGGCGATTCGCCGTGGATGGCGACGGGCCCCGACCTCGCTGCCGGTGCCAGCGCCCGAGTCATCGGGATCGAAGGTACGACTCTGGTGGTCGAGGGGGCGTAGGCGGGGGCGCGCCGCGCGGCGCGGCAAAGCCGCGCTGGCGCGAGTCGGAGCGCAGCGCGGCCGGGCTCTCGCCGCGCTGCACGCCAGAGGATCTGTAAGCCGGGTTTTGTCCAAGGCCGAAGCCTCTGGACGGCCATTCCTCTAGGACGGCCGTTACCGACCGCCTCAAGCAACCAACCCGGGCGACTGGGCCGCTTCCTGCCCTGCGGACCCCTGCCGAAACAGGTGCTCCGCGCGCCGCCCCTATGCGGTCTTGCTCCCGGTGGGGTTTACCTTGCCGCTCGGGTTACCCGTCGCGCGGTGGGCTCTTACCCCACCCTTTCAGCCTTGCCTGTGCCTTGCGGCCATCGGCGGTCTGCTCTCTGTGGCACTGTCCCTGGGGTCGCCCCCGCCGGGAATTACCCGGCACCGTCGTTGCGTGGAGCCCGGACTTTCCTCCCCCATCACTGGCGGCGGCCGCCCGATCCTCTGGCGCGCATCGCTCCACTAGGCGCGCGCGCGCCGCTTGCCAAGCGCCGCACCCGCGCTCTAGTGGAACGATGCGCAACGCCCTTCTGATCCTGACACTCGCCGCAGCACTCGCCGGCTGTGCGAGCATCCGCAAGGGGCTGGGCGAATATCAGCGGGCCGCCGACAAGGGCGTCACCATCGGCGGCGGTCCCGATGCGGGCGACCGCGCCGCACCGCCGCAGCCGGGCCAGCGCGCCGACCTGCCGGGCGGGCTGGGCGGCGACAAGGCGCACGCCGACTATACCGCGCCACGGTCCTGACGCAGCAGCGCGTAGAGCAAAGCGCGGCACTCGGCATCGACCGCGCCTGACCAGTCACGCGGGCGAAACCGGCGCTGGAAGGCGACCGTCGCTGCCATCGGATCGGTGGTGTCATAACCGAAGCGGCCCAGTGCCATGTGGAACCCCGCATCGGTCCAGCGCGGATCGTCGCCCATGGGCGGGATGGGCAGCGCCAGCCCGGCGCGCGCCAGCCGCGGCCAGTCGAACAGCTCGCCCGGATCGTCCTTGCGCGCCGGCGCGATGTCGCTGTGGCCGACGACCAGCGCCGGCGCGACGGCGTGGCGGCGGACGATACCCGCCAGCAGCGCCTCGACCGCATCCATCTGCGGCGCCGGGAACGGGCGGTAGCCGAATTCGTGGCCGGGATTGACGATCTCGATGCCGATGCTGGCCGAGTTGATGTCGGTAACGCCGCGCCACCACGCGCGCCCGGCGTGCCAGGCGCGGTTCGCCTCGTCGACGAGCGCGAACACCTGCCCGTCCTCGGCGACGACATAATGCGCCGACACCCTCGCCGCCGGGTCGGTCAGCCGGTCGAGCGCGGCGGCCGCGTCGATCATGCCCGTGTAGTGGAGCACCGCCATGCTGACGGGCAGGGCGCGGGCATCGAAGTTCGGGCTGGGGCAGGCGATCACGGTACGGCTACCGCGTCGCGCGCCTGCGCGGTCCGCAGCGTGATGATCGCGATGCCGGCCAGCGTCACCAGCCCGCCCGCGACCATGATGCCGGTCACCGGCGTGCCGAACACCAGAGTCGCGATGATCACCGACAGCAGCGGCGTCGGCAGTGTCAGCGGCGCCACGGTCGAGACCGGGTAGCGCTGGAACAGCCAGGTCATGCCGCCATGGCCGATCAGCGACGCGCCGATTGCCGAGTACGCCAGCCAGCCCCAGACGTGCGTCGGCACCTCGGCCGTCTTGGCCAGCGCGCCGGGCTCGAACACCAGGCTGGCGGCGGCGAGCAGTGGCACCGACACCGCCGCCAGCCAGAAGTGGATGGTCAGCACGAACACCCCCTGCAGCCGCCGGAACAGCAGGTTGCCCGCCGCCCAGCAGAACGCCGCCGCCAGCGTCAGCAGCAGGCCGACGCGCTCGTCGACGATATGCGGGTCGAAGGCCAGTGTCGCCACTCCGGCGAAGGCCAGCACGATGCCGCTGATCCGCACCCAGCGGATGCGCTCGTGGTAAAAGATGACCGCCAGGATCAGGCTGAACGGTACCCCGGCCTGCCCCGCGATGGCGAGTGCGGAGACATTGTCGGCGAGGTGGAAGCTGAGCGAGCCCAGCCCCATGAACAACGCGCCCGCGACGACGCCGGTGCCCAGCACCGCCAGCATCCGCCCGGGCAGCCAGCGCGCCCAAGGCAGGCAGCACAGCAGCACGATGACATAGCGCAGCGTCACCGTCATCAGCGGCGGGATCGCCTCGACCGCGACCTTGATGGCGACGATGTTGCCGGCCCAGATCAGGTCGATGATCAGGATGGCGAGCAGGTGCCGCGGCTTCATGCCCTGACGGCCGCATAGGCCGCGTTGATCGCCGCCATCCGCTCCTCCGACACCCGGATGAACTCGGGCGGCGTGCCGTCGGCGATGTGGCGGTCTGGGTGATGACGCTTGGCCAGCGCCCGGTAGGCAGCGGCAACCGTCGCTGCGTCCGCCCCCGGCTCGACACCGAGCACCAGCCACGGGTCGTCGGCCGTCGTCGCCAGGTGCCGGGCGCGGATGCGGTCATAGCTGCCCGCGTCGATGCCGAGGCGCGGGGCGACGGCGTCGAGATAGGCCAGTTCGGCCGGGTGGATGCCGTCGATCTTGGCGATCAGCAGCAGCGCCTCGAGCAGATCCTCGAGCAGCGGCGAACCCTCGCCGAGCATCCGTGCCGCCTGGTCGGCATAGGCCTCGAACCCCGCCACCGAGCCCTGCGCCAGTCGATAAAAGCGTGCAGCGTTGACGCGCTCGGCTTCGGGGACCCGGAACAGCCGCTCGAATTTGGCGAACTCGGCCGGTGTCGCGATACCGTCGGCGGCGGCCATCTTGGCGGCCAGCGCGATCGCCGCGATGGTGAACGCCACCTGGCGGCGGTCGGGACGATCCAGCCGCTGCACGACAACGGCACGTCCCCGCGAGATCGCACCGCCCAACGCCCGGCCGCCAGACAGCAGCCCGGCGGCGGCGGCGATCACCGAGTCCCAAACGCCCAAGCCCGCCTCCGCTGCGTGAGTTGCCTTCTAGGCGAGGAAGCGCGGCGGAGTCACGTTCAGCCCGGCGCGGCGCCTCAGGCTTCTTCCTCGAACGTCACGGCGACGTCGCCGTTAGCCGACAGGCGGACCTTGTCGCCTTCGATGGTGGCGATGAGGCCACCACTGATATAATGATGGTGGCCCTTGTGGCTGCCCTCGCCGCTGTCCTTCTTGGTCAGCTTGATGCGGTCGCCCTCAACCTTGTCGACGGTGCCGACGTGGACGCCGTCGGCGCCGATAACTTCCATCTGTTCGCGAACCTGATCGAGCATGTCGAACTCCTTGGTTGGGGGACGGCGGCGTAACGCGGGGCTCCGTCGAAGGGTCCGCTACGCCACCGTCGCCTTCAGAATCTTGCCCGGGCTGCGCGGCGGCTCGCCCTTGGGCAGCGCGTCGACATGCTCCATGCCCGACGTCACTTCGCCCCACACGGTATACTGGCCGTCGAGGAAGCTCGCGTCGCCGAAGCAGATGAAGAACTGGCTGTTGGCGCTGTTCGGCGCCGAGGTGCGGGCCATCGAGCAGGTGCCGCGGACGTGCTTGGCGCTGTTGAACTCGGCCTTCAGGTCGGGCTTGGAGCTGCCGCCGCTGCCGGTGCCCTTGGGGTCGCCGCCCTGCGCCATGAAGCCGGGGATGACGCGGTGGAAGACGACACCGTCATAGAAGCCCTCGCCCGCCAGCTCGGCGATGCGCGCGACATGGCCGGGCGCGAGATCGGGGCGGAGCTTGATGACGACGTCGCCGGTGTCGAGGGTCAGGGTCAGGGTGTCGGCCAATTTCGCTCTCCTGGAATTGTCCGCGGCATCTAGGGCCTGAGCGCCCATTCGCCAAGCACGGCGCGCAAGGCGTCGGGGACCGGGGCCGGCCCGGCCTCGCCGCGATGGACCATCACCGTATCGCACAGGCCGATGCAGGCCCCGCGCTGGAACAGCGCCATGGCGACGCGGAAACTCGAGGTGCCAACGCTCGCGACACCGTAGGCGGCGGTGACCGGCAGCGGGTACAGCCCCTCGCCGAGATAATCGATCTCGACCCGGCCGACGAGGTAGCGCGGCTTCAGCTCCGGGCAGCGCCCGCGCAGCTCCCAGTTGAAGCGCACCCGCGTCTCTTCGTACAGCTGCGCCACCGCGACGTTATTGAGGTGGCGGTTGATGTCCATGTCACTGAACCGCGTCGCGACCTCATGGCTCCAGGGATAGGCCGCCAGCTCGCGGCGGCGCGGATCGTTGCGCATCGCCGCCTCGTGCCGGAAGGTCAGCCTAAAGTCACGCCCCGTGGGCGCTCAGTGCATCCGGTAGCGGACCGGTAGCGTCTTCAGACCCGAGACGAAGTTGGAGATCGAGTTCTTCGGCGCGCCCGCCAGTTCGATGCTGTCGAGGCGGGGCAGCAGTTCCTCGAACAGGATGCGGAGTTCCAGCCGCGCCAGGTGGAGCCCGAGGCAGAGGTGGACGCCGTTACCGAACGCAGTGTGCGGGTTCGGGCTGCGGTCCGCGACGAAGCGGTCGGGTTCGGCGAACACCGCGTCGTCGCGGTTGCCCGACGCGTAGAACAGGCACAGCGCATCGCCCGCCTTGATGCTCTGCCCGCCGAGCGTGCAGTCCTCGGTCGCGGTGCGCATGAAGTGCTTCACCGGCGTCACCCACCGGATCATCTCGTCGACCGCCAGCCCGATCAGCGACGGGTCGGCGCGCAGCTTCGCCAGCTCGGCGGGCGCGCGGATCAGCGCCAGCAGGCCGCCGGCGGCAGTCGAGCTGGTGGTGTCGTGACCCGCGGTGGCGACGATGACGTAATAGCTCATCGCCTCGCGCTCGCCGATCGGTTCGCCGTCGACCAGGCCGTTGGCGATCAGGCTGGAGGCATCGTCGCGGGGATGCGCGCGCCGGTCGGCGGTGACGCGCGCGAAATAGGCGAAATACTCCTGCGCCAGCGCAAACAGGTCGACGGTCGGGTTGCCGCTGGAGGTACTGCTGAGCCCGGCCCCGGTGGTGATCAGCTTCGACCGCGCCACCACGTCGGGGTCGCCGGCACCGAAGATTTCCTGCGTCATCCGCAGCATCTGCGGCTCGTCCTCGGGCGGCAGGCCGAGGATGCGCATGATGACCCGCAGCGGGTAATAAAGCGCGATCTCGTTGACGAAGTCGCACGCGGTCATCGCCGCCATGCGGTCGACATGCTCGCGCGCGATGGCGCGGATTTCGCCTTCGAGCTTGCGCAGGCTTGGCGGCAGGAACCAGCTGTGGGTGATCTTGCGCAGCTTCATGTGCAGCGGGTCATCGATGTCGACGAGGCTGCGGAACAGGTGGCTGTCGCCGGTCATCGCCAGCGTCTGGGCCTCGATCGCCTCGGGCGCGAGATAGGTGCGGAAGCGGTTGACGAAGCGGTCGTTGGCCTTGCTGACCTGCGTTATCGCGGCGTGGCTGGTCACCGCCCAGAACGGCCGGAACCCGGCGGGGGCGCACCACGTCACGCCGCCCGCCGCGCGCCGCCGGGCATAGACGTCGTGCACGCTCTCGTCGGCGGTGGCGGCGGGATCGACGAGCCAGTCGTCGTCGGTGGCACGGCCGAAGCCGGGAAAGACTGCGGTCACTGGCTGCGCCCACGTTCCTGCACCGCGGCGCGGCGGGCTTCGATGGCCCCGGCCGCGACGCCGTCGGCGCTTTCGATCAGCAATTCGTCCATGCGCGGACTGTGCCGCGCCGCCCCCGCCGCGTCAAAGCGGCAGCGGTTGCCAAGCCCGTGCCGCGACCATATTGACGTGGGCGATGAACGGGTCAGAAACGACCGCGACAGAGCTGTCGGCGCGGCCTGCCTTGTGGCGGACGCGCGGCCTGTGGCTGCTCGCCATCGCCACCGGGGCCGGATTCGCGGTGTTGGGCGCCTCGCTGATCCAGTCCAGCATCCGCGCCAGCGAGGCCCGCGACACCGCCGCAGGGTGGCAGATCCATACCTACCAGGTAATGCTGACGGCGGAGCGGCTGCAATCGGCGATGTTCGATGCCCAGCGCGGCCGGCGCGGCTATGTGCTCAACCGGGCGCACGACCGGACGCTGCTGATCCCGTACCGGGCTGCGGTGGCACGCGTCCCGGGCGAACTCGCCCGCCTGAAGTCGCTGACCATGGACAGCGCAGCCCAGCAGCGCCGCGTCGCGGAAATCGCGGCATTGATCGCGACCCAGCTCGACCGCATGGCGCAAGACCCCGATACGACGCCGTCGACCGTCGTGACGCAGGGGTCGGGTGCCGCTGGCGAGGTCAATGTCGCGCAGATCCGCGCGGCCATCGGGGATCTCGTCGCCGAGGAGCAGCGGCTGCTCGGCGAGCGCGACGCCCGCGTCGCGGCCGCGGATGATATGGTCCGGTCCGCCGCGCAGACGCTGTCGATCTCGGGACTGCTGCTGCTCGCCGTCGCGCTGGTCACCGGCTATCTCGCGCTCGGTGCCGTGCTGCGTGCGCGGCGTGCCGCCAGCGAGGCGGCGGAGGCGTCCCGTGCCCGCACCGTGCTCGAGGCCGCGGTCGCGGCGCGGACCACCGAGATTGTCGCGTCCAATGCCGCCTTGCAGGAACAGATCGCCCGCAGCGACGCGGCCGAGGATCAGGTCCGGCAGATGCAGAAGCTCGAGTCGATCGGGCAGCTGACCGGGGGTATCGCGCACGATTTCAACAACATGCTGGCGATCGTCATTGGCAGCCTCGATCTCGCGCGGCGGCGGCTCGACGATGCCGAGGGCAAGGTCGGCAAATATCTCGACAATGCGATGGACGGGGCGAAGCGCGCCGCGGCGCTGACCGCGCGGCTGCTCGCTTTTTCACGCCAGCAGGCGCTGGCCCCCGAGCCGATCGACGCGAATGTCTTCGTCGGCAATGTCTCCGAGCTGCTGCGCCGCACGCTGGGCGAAGCGGTGCAGATCGAGACCGTGCTCGCCGGCGGCCTGTGGCGGGCCTATTCGGACGCGAGCGAACTGGAAAACGCCATCGTCAACCTGGCGGTCAACGCCCGCGACGCGATGGACGGTGCGGGCAAGCTGACCATCGAGACCGCCAATACCCACCTCGACGACACCTATGCCGCCGACCATGCCGACGTCGGCCCGGGCCAGTACGTGGTGATCTGCGTCACCGATACCGGCGGCGGCATGACCAAGGCGGTGATCGACAAGGCCTTCGATCCGTTCTTCACCACCAAGGGCGTCGGCAAGGGCACCGGGCTGGGACTCAGCCAGGTGTTCGGCTTCGTCAAGCAGTCGGGCGGCCACGTGAAGATCTATTCGGAGGAAGGCAAGGGTACGACGGTCAAGCTGTACATGCCGCGCTGGACCGGCGGCGACGCCCCGGCACGCGGCATGGCGGCGGTCGAAGCGATCGCGCGCGCACGCGACGGCGAGACCGTGCTGGTGGTGGAGGACGAGGAGCGGGTTCGCCTGGTCACCGTCGATACGCTCCGCGAGTTCGGTTATACGGTAATTCATGCCGGCGAAGCGGAGGCGGCGATGGCCGCGGTGCAGACCGACCAGCGCATCGACCTGCTGTTCACCGATATCGTCATGCCCGGCCGCAACGGCCGCGAGCTGGCCGAAGCCGCCAAGGCGCTGCGGCCGGAGCTGAAAGTCCTCTACACCACCGGCTACACGCGCAACGCCGTCGTCCACAACGGCATGCTCGATGCCCAGGTGGCGTTCCTCGCGAAGCCGTTCACCGTCGCCGCGCTTGCCACCAAGGTCCGCCAGGTGCTCGACGGCGGCGGCATCAACCGGGCGGTCTAATCCTCCCCCCCCCGCAAGGGTAGGTCATTGCCCGCGCCCGCGCCCGCGGGTCATCGGGTCGGGCTTCTTGGGCCGCACCCAGTCCTTGGGCGGCGTCATCCGCTGCTGGCTGGTGCCCAGCCCCATGCCGCCCGGTTGCTGGCGGTACAGGTCGCCCGCCTCGCGCGCCGCATCGGCGTCGCGCAGCGCGGCCAGTTCGTCGCGCCGCCGCGCCGCGAGTTCGAAGTCGAACGCCGCCGCGGCGGCGCGCATCTGCGCTTCGAGCGTGTCACGGGTCGTCGCCATGACGTCCCAACGCGTCAGGCGAGATCGGGTGGCACCGCCTCGCGCGCCAGCTTCGCGACCGCATCCGCCAGCGGCAGCACGACCTGCTCGCCGCCGCCGAGCGGCCTGACCGCGACGGTGCGCTCCTCCGCCTCGCGCCGGCCGACGACGAGCAGGTAGGGCACCTTGGCGAGGCTGTGCTCGCGGACCTTGTAGTTGATCTTCTCGTTGCGCAGGTCGCCGTCGGTGCGGATGCCGGCGCTGGCCAGTGCCGCCTGGACTTCGCCCGCATAGTCGTCGGCGTCGCTGACGATGGTGGCGACCACCGCCTGCACCGGGGCGAGCCACAGCGGGAACTTGCCGGCGTGGTGCTCGATCAGGATGCCGATGAAGCGCTCGAAGGTACCCAGGATGGCGCGGTGGAGCATCACCGGGCGGTGGCGCTCGCCGTCCTCGCCGACATAGCTCGCGTCGAGCCGCTCGGGCAGCACGGTGTCGGTCTGGATGGTGCCGACCTGCCATGTCCGGCCGATCGCGTCGGTCAGGTGGAACTCCAGCTTCGGCGCATAGAAAGCCCCCTCGCCGGGCAGCTCCTCCCAGCCGAATTCGGGCGTGTCGCGGCCCGTGGCGCGGACGGCGTCGCGCAACGACTGTTCCGACCAGTCCCACATCGCCTCGCTGCCGAAGCGCTTCTCCGGCCGCAGCGCCAGCTTGATAGCGTAGTTGTCGAAACCGAGGTCGTGGTACACCGAATCGAGCAGCTCGCAGAACAGCCGCACCTCCTCGATCAGCTGGTCCTCGCGGCAGAAGATGTGCGCGTCGTCCTGGGTGAACTGGCGGACGCGCATGATGCCGTGCAGCGCGCCGTGCGGCTCGTTGCGGTGGCAGCAGCCGAACTCGGCCATCCGGACGGGCAGGTCACGGTATGATTTGATGCCCTGCTTGAAGATCAGGATATGCGCCGGGCAGTTCATCGGCTTGAGCGCCATCAGGTCCGATTTGCCCGACAGGATCGGCGCATCGTCGTCGACGTTGGGCACCTCGTCGGGCACCACGAACATGTTCTCGCGGTATTTGCCCCAGTGGCCGGACTGCTCCCACTGGCGCGCGTCCATCAGCTGCGGCGTCTTGACCTCGGCATAGCCGGCCGCGTCGAGGCGGCGGCGCATATAGGCCTCCAGCGTCCGCCACAGGAGAAAGCCCTTCGGGTGCCAGAACACGCTGCCCTGCGCTTCGCTCTGCAGGTGGAACAGGTCCATGTCCTGGCCGATGCGGCGATGATCGCGCTTGGCTGCCTCCTCGAGCCGCACCAGATGCGCGTCGAGCTGCTTCTTGTTGAGCCAGCCGGTGCCGTAGATACGGCTGAGCATCGCGTTGGCCTGGTCGCCGCGCCAATAGGCCCCCGACACCCGCGTCAGCTTGAAGGCGTGCGGGTCGAGCTTCCCCGTCGAGGGCAGATGCGGACCCCGGCACAGGTCGAGGAAACTGTCGTCGCCGGCGCCCGCCCGGTACACCGTCAGCGCCTCGCCCTCGGGCAGTTCGGCCGCCCACTCCGCCTTGAAGCTCTCGCCGTGCTGCTGGAAGTGATGGACCAGCCGGTCGCGCGTCCACTCCTCGCGCACCAGCGGCGCGTCGCGGGCGATGACGCTGCGCATCTCCGCTTCGATCAGCGGCAGGTCGTCGTCGGTGAACGGGCGGTCCCTGGGCGCGAAGTCGTAGTAGAACCCGTCGTCGGTCGACGGCCCGAAGGTGATCTGCGTGCCCGGGAACAGCCGCTGCACGGCTTCCGCCAGCACGTGCGCGAAATCGTGGCGCGCCAGGTCGAGCGCGACGGCCTCGTCACGGTTGGTGACCAGCGCCAGCGTCGCGTCGCTGTCGATGGCGCGCGACAGGTCGACCAGCGCGCCGTTGACGCGCGCCGCCAGCGCCGCCTTGGCAAGACCCGGACCGATGTCGGCCGCCACCTGCGCCGCGGTCGTGCCACGCGCCACCTGGCGAACGGAACCGTCGGGAAGCGTAAGGGCGATCAGGTCTGACATGGCGCGCGCACCTGCCGGAGCGGCGCGCGGCAAGTCAAGTTATCTGGCAACCGCCCGCGTATACAAATGCCACGTCGCGTACCCCAGCACCGGCAGCGCCACGACCAGCCCGATGAACAGCGGGATCGCGCCGGCCAGCAGGATCAGCGCCACGGTGATGCCCCAGCGGATCATCGTGCCGGGCGCGGCGCGGAAGGCGGCGACCGAGGTCATGACGGCCTTCAGCGGATCGACCGGCCGGTCGACGACCATCGGAAAGCTGAACGCCGCGACCGCCAGCGTCAGCAACGCGAACGCCGCGCCGACGATATTGCCCAGCACGATCATGGTCAGGCCCGGCCCGGTGCCGAACATCGCACTGGCGAACAGCGCCGGCGTCGCCGGGGCTTCGAGGCCCAGCGTGCTGGTGTAGATCACCCAGGCCGCGCCCATCCAGGTCACGAAGATGACGGCCAGCATCGCGGTCAGCACCGCCAGCGGGAAGCGTGAGCGGCCGGTCAGCGGATCGAGGAAATGCCACCAGCTGGCGTCGATCTTCGCCTCGCGGCGGCGGGCGAGCTCGTAAAATCCGGCCGCCGCGATCGGCCCGACCAGCGCGAAGCCGGCGGCCAGCGGGAAGATCAGCGGAAACAGCTGGCGGTTGAAGGCGAACACCGACGCCAGGACGCCGACGACCGGATAGAGGAACGGGATCAGCACGAGGTCGCCGCGCTTGTCCTTGAAGTCGTTCCAGCCTTGCTTCAGCGCCCAGTCGAGATCGGCGGCAGTCAGCGCACGGACCGGGGCCGGGGTGGTGTCGGCGAGCGTATCGTCCATCGTCGTGGTCCCCCGCGGTTGCTGCCTCAGGCCGTCTGTTCGCGTCGCCCGAAGGGGGCGTTACGCGCGACGATAGCGCGGTTCAGGATTCCGGCAAAGCTGACCCACGCCAGATAGGGCAGCACGAACAGGGCACCGGTCGGCGACTGGCTGAACACCACCCATGTCACCGCCGCGACCGAGCCCCACAGGAACGGCCACTCGATCATCGCCCAGTCGGGGCGCTTGGCCATGAAGAACAACGGGCTCCACATCACGAAGAACACCGCGTTCACAGCGTAGGCGATGATCAGGTCGGTGCGGCCCTCGGCATCGGCGGCGTTCCAGGCGAACACCGCCGCCGTCGCGGCACCGGCGAGGATCAGCGACCAGGCCGGACCGAACAGCCAGTTCGGCGGCTGCCACGGTGGCTTTTTCAGCGCGTGATACCACGGCGTCAGCGGCGTCGTCGCGCCGCCGATGCCGCCAAGGGCGAGCGCGATACCCCCTGCGACATAAATGGCGGTCTGCATGTCTCGGTTGTCCCACGTCTGTCGTCTGTTACACAACCGGCAAGATGAGCACACCGTTCCCGTTTTCCGCAATCGTTGCCCAGGACGAGATGAAGGCGGCGCTGCTGATCGCCGCGGTCGATGCCCGCATCGGCGGCGTCATGGTGTTCGGCGACCGGGGCACCGGCAAGTCGACCGCGGTGCGCGCGCTGGCGGCGCTGCTGCCACCGATCCAGGTGGTCGAGGGCAGCCGCTTCAACGCCGACCCCGGCGACCGTGGGCGCTACGGCGCGTGCCCGGTCGCGGCGGACGGCAAGGCGGTCAAGGGCCACGTCCCCTTCGTCGACCTGCCGCTCGGCGCGACCGAGGACCGGGTCGTCGGCGCGCTTGACCTCGAGGCGGCGCTGACGCGCGGCGAGAAGCGCTTCGAGCCCGGGCTGCTGGCGCGCGCGCACCGCGGCTTCCTCTATATCGACGAGGTCAATCTGCTCGAGGATCATCTCGTCGACCTGCTGCTCGACGTTGCGGCATCCGGCGAGAACGTTGTCGAGCGCGAGGGGCTGAGCGTCCGCCACCCGGCGCGCTTCGTGCTGGTCGGCAGCGGCAACCCGGAGGAGGGCGAGCTGCGCCCGCAGCTGCTCGACCGCTTCGGCCTTTCCGTGGAGGTGCGGACGCCGGACAATCTGGCGGACCGCATCGAGATCCTGAAGCGCTGCGATGCCTTCGAACGGACCCCGGAGGCGTTCGCCGCCGCCTGGGCCAAGCACGAGGCGAAGACCCTGAAGCGCATTGCGCGGGCCAAGGATCACTTGTCCGGTGTCGCGGTGCCCGACGACGTGCTGGCGCTGGCCTCGAAGCTGTGCATGGCGGTGGGCGCGGACGGGCTGCGCGGCGAGCTGACCCTGATGCGGGCGGCGCGCGCGGCGGCGGCGCTGGACCGCGCGGACACCGCCACCGCGGCCCATATCGCCCATGTCGCGCCGATGGCGCTGCGCCACCGGCTGCGGCGCGGCGTGCTCGACGAGACCGGCAGCAGCGTGCGGATCGAGCGCGCGCTGGCCGAGGTGATGGCGGCGTGAACGACGCCGGGCCGGGCGCGCTGGACCTGTTCCGCGTCGATCCGGCCGGCTTTGGCGGCGTCGTCCTGCGCGGACCGCCGTCCGAGGCGCGCGATGCCTGGCTGGCGGCACTCGGGCCGGCGCGACGCCTGCCGCCGGGCATCGACGACGCGCGCCTGCTCGGTGGGCTCGACGTTGCCGCGACGCTCGCCGCCGGCCGCCCGGTGACCGCGGCGGGGCTGCTCGCCGAGGCCGATGGCGGCGTCGTGATCGTGCCGATGGCGGAGCGTATCGGCGACGGCTTGGCGGGGCGGCTGGCGGCGGTGCTCGACACGCACGAGGTCGTCGTCGAGCGCGACGGCGCGGGCGGGCGGTCACGCGCGCGGGTGGCGCTGGTGCTGCTCGACGAGGGGGTCGAGGACGAGCGCGTGCCCGAGGCGCTGGCCGAGCGGCTGGCGTTCCACGTGGAGCAGCCGAGCACGCCTGAACTGTTCCACGTGGCACAGATTGCCGCCGCCAGGGCGCGGCTGGCGGGCGTGGCGGTGCCCGCCGAAGCGCTGGCGGCGCTGTGCGCGACGGCGGCGGCGGTCGGGGTCGCAACGGCGCGCGCGGTGATCTTCGCGCTGCGAGCGGCGCGGGCGGCGGCGGCGCTGGCCGGGCGCGACACGGTAACCGAGGCCGATGTCGCGCTGGCGGCGCGGCTGGTGCTGGCCCCGCGCGCGACGCGGCTGCCACCCGTCGAGGCACAGCCCGAGGACACGCCGCCGCCGCCGCCCGACAATCCCGGCGACCGCGACACCGACGAGGACCGTGCGCCGTCGCCCGATGCGATGACCGAAATGGTCCTTGCCGCGGTGCAGGCGGCGCTGCCCGACAAGCTGCTTGCCGGCGGACGGGCGCGCAAGTCGCGGCGGCGCGGCGACGCCGGCTCGGGGCGCGGCGCGGGCGAGCGCCGCCTGTCGTGGCGGCGCGGCCGGCCGACGGGGACGCGCGCCGGTCAGCCCGGCGGCGGCAAGCGGCTGGCGCTGGCCGCGACACTCACCGCCGCGGCGGTGTGGCAGAAGGCGCGCGGGGCGAGCGGCGGCAAGGTGGCGATCCGCGCGTCCGACCTGCGCATCCGCCGCTTCGAGACCCGCGCCGAGGCAACCGTCATCGTCGCGGTCGATGCCAGCGGCTCGGCGGCGCTGGCCCGGCTGGCGGAGGCCAAGGGCGCGGTCGAGCTGCTGCTCGCCCAGGCCTATGTGCTGCGCACGCAAGTCGCGCTGATCGCCTTCCGGGGCGTGGCGGCGGAGCTGGTGCTGCCGCCGACGCGGTCGCTGACCCGGGCGCGTCGGGTGCTCGGCGAAATGGCGGGCGGTGGCGGCACGCCGCTGGCGGCGGGGCTGGACGCGGCGTGTGCCCTGGCGCTCGGCGTGCGCGGCAAGGGCCGGACGCCGCGCCTCGTGCTGCTCACCGACGGACGCGGCAATGTCGCGCGGGTGCCCGACGCGGGGCGGGCGCAGGCCGAGGCGGACGCGCTGAACGCCGCGATGCTGCTGCGCGGCATCGGCATCGACACGGTCCTGATCGACACCGCGCCGCGCCCCCGCCCCGCCACGGCGGAACTGGCGGCCGCGATGGGCGCACGTTACCTGGCGCTGCCCCGGCTCGATGCGGAAGCGGTGGCCCGCGCCGCCGCGGCATGAGCAAGCCTGACTGGCAGCGCGACGGCCGCGACTGGCCGAACCGCGAGGCCAGCCGCTTCGTCGACGCCGCCGGCCTGCGCTGGCACGTCCAGGTCGCGGGCGCGGGGCCGGTCGTGCTGCTGCTCCACGGCGCGGGCGCGGCGACGCACAGCTGGCGCGACATGCTCCCGCTGCTGGCGCGCGACTTCACCGTCGTCGCGCCCGACCTGCCGGGTCACGGCTTTACCGCGACGCCGCAGCGCGCCGGCCTGACCATGCCGGGCATGGCGCGCGCCGCCTCCGGCCTGCTGCGGACGCTCGACCTGACGCCGGCGCTGGTGGTCGGGCACTCGGCAGGCGCGGGCATCGCGCTGCGGCTGGCGCTCGACGGGCTGGCCGCGCCGGTGATCGCGCTGAACGGCGCGCTGCTGCCGTTTCCGGGGCTCGCGGCGAAGCTGTTCCCGGCGATCGCGCGCGTGCTGTTCGTCAACCCGCTGATGCCGTCGATCCTCAGCTTCCAGGCGCAGCGGCCCGGTGCGGTGGCGCGGGTCATCGCCGGTACCGGCAGCCATATCGAGGCGCGCGGCCTCGACCTCTATGGGCGGCTGTTCCGGCGGTCCGGCCATGTCGCGGGGACGCTCGGCATGATGGCGAACTGGGATCTCGACGCGCTGCGCCGTGACCTGCCGCGGCTGGCGGTGCCGCTCACCCTCTACGCCGGCGACCGCGACGCCGCGGTGCCGCCGCGGGTGTCGCGCGAGGTGGCGGGGCTGGTGCCGGGCGCGCGCTTCGAGGCCGTGCGCGGCGGCCATCTGATGCACGAGGAAGACCCGGCGCGCTTTGCCGCGCTCATTGCCAGCGCGGCATCCGGAACGGCAGCATCGCCTTGACCAGCGGATGCCGGAAGCGGTCGAGCGACAGGCTTTCGTGGACGCTGAGCACCGGTTCGCCGAACAGCGTCGCCGCCACCGTCGAGCGGGCATAGAAAGGCGAATCCTCCCAGGTCCGGATGACCGCCGCCTGCGTGCCTGCGTCGGCCCGGGTGCGGCGCTCGACGCGCCAGCCGGTGCGCGGCAGCGGGCATTCGGGCGGGGCCGCGACCGGCTCGGGCCGCCCCTGCGCGTCGAAGCGCAAGGCCAGCGCGAACTCGGTCCCGTCGCGCCGCAGCCCCTCGTAGAACACCGCGGTGTCGGTGCGGGTATGGGCGCGCGACCACTGCCAGTCGGCAAAGCCGCGCTCCAGCGGCTCGCGGCCGCGGTTCGAATCGATATAGCCGGTGCCGGTCCAGCTGAGCGCCGGCTCGGTCAGCGTCACCTCGACCCGGGCGCGCGGCGCGACGGGTTGCCAGACATGCCGCCCTGCGGGGTCGAGCGGGAAAGCCTCCGCGTTCAAATTCTCGGGCACGATCCGCGCGCGCCCACGCAGGCGGCGCGGGATCGGTGCGCCGATCTCGGCGAAGTCGACGATCAGCGCGCCGCCCTCCCAGCGCATCGCGCTCGGCCCGATGGCAAGCGTGTCGCGGGTGCGGACCAGGCTGTCACGCCCGCGCTCGGTCATCGCCCAGCGGCCCTGCGGACCGTAGAGCGCGACGTTCAGCGCGACATGATCGAGCGGGTCGCCGCGCCCCGACGCCCAGTAATAAGGCGAAAAGACGCTGCCGATGAAGGCAATGATGGTCAGGCCGTGGACACGGTCGTCGCTGAGCGCGTCGATGTACCACCAGGCATAGCCCTGCGGGCCGACGGCGGCGTCGAAAGGCGGGATCAGCGTCGCAGCACCGCCGGGTTCCCGTGGTCGGCGAGCACCGCCGGGTTCCCGTGGTCGGCGAGCACCGCCGGGTTCCCGTGGTCGGCGAGCACCGCCGGGTTCCCGTGGTCGGCGAGTACCGCCTCCGCCGCGCGGATCCCCGACAGCGCCGCCATCGGCACCCCCGCGCCGGGGTGTGTCGCCCCGCCCGCCAGGAACAGCCACGGCAGTTTGGTCGTCGCCCCCGGCCGCCGGAACGCCGCGAACGGCCCGTGCGTCGCCCGCCCGTACAGCGCCCCCGCGCTCGCCGGGAACAGCTGCGCAAAGTCCTCCGGCGTGGTCAGCACCGAGGCGCGCGGCGTCAGCGTCAGCCCGCAGGCCCGCAGCCGTTCGAAGGTGGCCGCCGCGCATGAGTCCAGTCCGTCCCTTCCGCCGCTACCGTCGCCGACCGCGGGCGCGTTGACAATAAGCTGCAGGCGTTCCGGTCCCGCCGGTGGCGTCGCATCCGCGGCGGGCCGGTCCTGCGCGCACAGGTAGACGCTGGGATCGTGGGGCAGCCGCCCGGCGGCGAGGTCGGCGAATTCGCGCGCATAGTTGCCGCCGAAAAACACATTGTGCCGCACCAGCGGAAAGCCGGACGTCTCCGCATCGATCGTCCAGACCAGCGCCGACAGCGAGCGATCGCGGGGGCGCAGCGGCGGCACGACGCGGCGCAGCGCGGGGCCGAGCAGGCCTGTGGCCAGCGCCTGCGGGTCGCCGTTGAAGACCACCCGGTCGGCCGCGATGCGCTCGCCGCTCGCCAGCGTCGCGCCGCCGCGGTCGAGGCCGGTGACCTCCGCGTCGTAACGCAACCGCGCGCCGTGCCGCGTCGCCAGCGCTGCCAGCGCCCGCGCCAGCGCCGACATGCCGCCCTCGACCAGCCACACGCCGTCCGCCTCGACCGCGGCGATCAGCATCAGCGTCGCGGGTGCGTCGAACGGCGAGGAGCCGGAATAGGTGGCATAGCGGCCGAACAGCTGCCGCAGCCGCGGATCGGCGAAGTGCTTCGCGGTACGGTCCCACAGCCGCGCGAACGGGTGAATGCCGGCGAGGCCGGGCAGGCCGCGCGGCCCGATCCGCGCCGTCAGGCCGAGCGGCGAGGTCGCGGTGCCTTGCAGGAACGGCACGGTCAGCGTCGCCAGGATGGCGCGCGCCTCCGCCATGAAGGCGCGGAACCCCGCCGCATCGCGCGCGCCGGCGAATGTCCCGATGGCGTCGGCGCTGGCCGCGTCGTCGGCGAACAGGTCGAGCCGGTCGGCCCCCCAGGCATGGCGCGCAAGGACGTGCGCCGCGGTCAGGGTCACCGCGCTGTCGAGGCTGGCCCCGCAGGCGTCGAAGATCGCGTCGAACACCCAGCGCATGGTGAACACCGTCGGGCCGCCATCGACCGCGACGCCGCCGGTATCGACCTGGCGGAGCTTGCCGCCCGGGGCCGCCTGCCGCTCGACCACGGTGACGTCGCCGCCCCGCGCCGCCAGCAGCGCCGCCGCCGCCAGCCCGCCGATGCCCGCTCCGACGACGACGATGCGCTTGCCGTTCACGAGGCCCCGTGTCGCAGAGCCGGCGGGCGGGAGCAAGCCGCGGTCCCTTGCCCGCGCCGGTGCCCCGCGGTAACGCTCCGCCGCGATGGTCCGCCGCTTCCTGCTTGCCGCACTGGCCCTGTTCGCCGGCGCCGCAGCCCCGGCCGAACCCACCTTCGATGCCCGCGCCGCCTGGGGTGAGTTCGCCGCGCTGCTGCGCACGGATTACGGCTATTTCCAGCGGCCGGGCGTCGACGGCGAGGTCGTGCTGGCGGCGTTCCGGGGCCGTGCCGAGGCGGCTGCGAACCGCGCCGATTTCGTCGATGTGCTGCAATTGGTGGCGGCCAATTTCGCCGATCCGCACTTCGTCGTCGGGCCGTTCGATGCGCGCGACTATGCGGTCATTCCGACCGGCTCCGATCTCCATGCCAAGCGGATCGACGGGGCGGCGCTGGTCATCGCGGCGCGCGACGGCGGCGACGCGGCGACGCGCGGGCTGGGGCCGGGCAAGCGCATCGTCGCCATCGACGGCGCGCCAGTCGATGCCGCGATCGCGCGCGCCTGCGGGCGGCCGGTGGCAGAGCTGTCGCCGCGCCAGGCCGATCATTGCCTCGACATGGCGCTGGCCGGTGCCTGGAAACAGCCGCGCCACCTGGCGCTTGCCGGACCGGGCGGCCCCATTCAGCTGGACCTGGCACCGACGGCGGCGCTGGCCCGGCAAGTCGAGGCGCTGCCGCCACTGACCGTCGAACGACGGGGCCGCGTGGTGATCGTCCGCGTCAACAATTCGCTCGGCAACAACGCCACCATCGCCGCGTTCCGCGAGGTGCTCGTAGAACTCCTCGATGCGCCGGTGCTGGTCATCGACCTGCGCGACACGCCAAGCGGCGGCAACACCACGGTCGCGCGCGCCATCATGGGGCATTTCGTCGATGGGCCCCGCCCCTACCAGATGCACGTCGTGCCGTCGGAGGAGCGCCGCTTCGGGGTGCCGCGCCGTTTCGTCGAATATGTCCTGCCCGTCGCGCCGCGTTACCGGGGCCGCGTCGTGGTGCTCGGCGGCCACTGGACCGGCAGCATGGGCGAAGGGCTGATGATCGGCTTCGACGCGCTGGGCGTGCCGACCGCGGGGTCGGGGCTGGGCGACCTGCTCGGCGCGCTGTCGAATGAGGTGCTGCCGCTGTCGGGCGCGAAGGTCGATCTCGGCGAGGAGCAGCTGTTCCACGTCGACGGCCGGCCGCGCGAGGACTTCGTGCCGCGCCTCTACCGCGCCGACGCGGAACGCCACGGCGATGCCGACCCGCTGCTCGACGCTGCGGTCCGCGCGGCGCGATGAGCCTGCGCATCCTCGTCGACGGCGACGCCTGCCCGGTGAAGGAGGAGATCTACCGCGTCGCCTATCGCCGCGAGGTGCCCGTGGCAGTGGTCAGCAACAGCTGGTTCCGGGTGCCGCAGCATCCGCTGGTCGAGCAGGTCGTGGTCAGCGACCGATTCGACGCCGCCGACGACTGGATCGCCGAGGCGGCGGGGGCGAGCACGGTGGTGGTCACCGCCGACATCCTGCTCGCCGACCGCGCCGTGAAGGCCGGGGCCACCGTCCTGTCGCCGACGGGCAAGCCGTTCACCGCCAACTCGATCGGCGGTGCCGTGGCGACCCGGGCGATCATGGCCGACCTGCGCGCCGGCGGCGACATCGTCGGCGGCCCGGCGCCGTTCAGCAAGGCCGACCGCTCGCGCTTTCTGTCCGCCCTCGACGCGGCGCTGGTGCGGTTGCGGCGGGGATGAGCCTGCGCGCGCGCTGGGTCGGCTGGCGCAACCGGCGGCTGATGTCGCCGGCGTTCCAGGCGCGGGCGGCCGCCTTTCCGCTGACCCGCTGGCAGGCGCGGCGCGAGGCGGCGGGGCTGTTCGATCTGGTCGCCGGGTTCGTCTATGCGCAGACGCTGGCGGCCGTCGTGGCGCTGAAGCTCTGCGAGCGACTGGCCGAGGCACCACTGCCGGCGGACGCACTGGCGAGCGCCTGCGACCTCTCGCCGCAAGCGATGGAGCGGCTGTTGCGCGCCGCCGCCGCGCTCGGGCTGGTCGAGCGGCTCGACGGCGCATGGGCGCTTGGCCCGCGCGGCGCGGCACTGCTCGGCAACCCCGGGGTCGCCGCGATGATCACCCATCACCGGACGCTCTATGCCGACCTTGCCGATCCGGTGGCGCTGCTGCGGCGCGGCGCTGGCACCCTGGCGGACTACTGGGCCTATGCCCGCGACGCCGCGCCGGACGACATCGCACCCTATTCGGCGCTGATGGCGGCGTCGCAGGCGCCGGTCGCCGCCGAGGTCATCGCGGCCGCGGGCCTGCACCGCTACCGCCGCCTGCTCGATATCGGCGGCGGCGAGGGGTCGTTCGTGCGGGCCGTCGCGGCGGCGGTCCCGGGACTCGAACTGGCGCTGTTTGACCTGCCGGCGGTCGCGGTCCGGGCGCGCGGCGCGCTCGACACGGCGGGGCTGCACCGGGTCGCCGCCAATGGCGGCAGCTTCCTGGACGATGCGCTGCCGCAGGGCTTCGACCTGATGACACTGATCCGCATCCTGCACGATCACGATGACGGCCCGGCGCTGACGCTGCTCCGCAACATCCGTGTCGCCTTGCCGCCGGGCGGTACGCTGCTGATCGCCGAGCCGATGGCACCGGGCCGCGTCGGCGACGCCTATTTCGGTTTCTACCTGCTGGCGATGGGGTCGGGACGGGCGCGAACGCCGGCGGAGATCGCCGCGATGCTGCGCGAGGCCGGCTTCACCGCAAGCCGTCGCCTGCCCACCCGGATGCCGCTGATTGCCAGCGTGATGACCGCCAACGTGTAGCGTCAAACCCCGTTGACAAGCCGGACCGTCAACCTAGACTGACACTTCAAAGCGTCCAGATGGTCTGACACAGGCTACGGGGCGCTCGGGGGTCAACGCGGCACCAAGCCGTGAGGGAAGGGTCGGTGATGGATACCATCGCGGTCGTCATGGAAGGTCCGGGGCAGTTGGCGCTGCGCCGCCTCGCCTTGACCCCGATGGCGGCCGATGCGGTGACCGTTGATATCGACTGGTCGGGCATTTCGACCGGTACCGAGCGGCTGCTCTACTCGGGCACGATGCCGAGTTTTCCGGGTATGGGTTATCCGCTGGTGCCGGGCTACGAGTCGGTCGGAAGGATCGTCGATGCCGGGGCGGACGCGCGGGCGCGGATCGGCGAGACCGTGTTTGTCCCCGGTGCCAACTGCTATGACGGCGCGCGCGGCCTGTTCGGCGGCGCGGCCCGCCGCCTGATCGTGCCCGCCCGGCGCGCCCACAGGGTCGATGCGTCGCTGCAGGAGCGCGGCGTGCTGCTCGCGCTGGCGGCGACCGCCTATCACGCACTGGTCATCGGCCGGACGCCCGAACTGATCGTCGGGCACGGCGTCCTCGGCCGCCTGCTCGCCCGTGTCGTCGTCGCTGCCGGCCATCCCGCGCCGACCGTCTGGGAAACCAACGGCGAGCGTCGCGCCGGAGAGCATGGCTATCCGGTCGTCGACCCATCCGCCGATGACCGCCGCGACTATGCCTGTATCTGCGATATGAGCGGCGACAGCCGGTTGATCGACACGCTGATCGGCAAGCTCGCCAAGGGCGGGGAGCTGGTTCTCGGCGGCTTTTACGAGGGCAATGTCGGCTTCGCCTTCGCCCCCGCCTTCATGCGCGAGACCTGCATCCGCATCGCCGCCGAATGGCAGCCATCGGACCTTGCCGCGGTGAATGCGCTGGTCGCCTGCGGGCGGCTGTCGCTGGACGGGCTGATCACGCACCGTTCCGACGCGGCCGATGCCGCCGAAGCCTACCCCGTGGCCTTCGGCGAGCCCGCCTGCCTCAAGATGATTCTCGACTGGAGGGCCCACGCATGAGTTTGGACGAGAAAGTGCCGGGCCTGAGCCTCGACGATTTCCTGCGCATGGAAGCGGCGATCGAGCCTGATCCCGTCCATACCGGGCCGGTCACGAAGGAAACCCAGATCATCGCGATCTATGGCAAGGGCGGTAGCGGCAAGTCGTTCGCCCTGTCGAACCTCAGTTACATGATGGCGCAGCAGGGCAAGCGCGTGCTGCTGATCGGCTGCGACCCGAAGAGCGACACGACCAGCCTGTTGTTCGGCGGCAAGTCCTGCCCGACGATCATCGAGACCAGCTCCAAGAAGAAGCTGGCGGGCGAGGAGGTCCGCATCGAGGACGTCTGCTTCCAGCGCGACGGGGTGTTCGCGATGGAGCTCGGCGGGCCGGAGGTCGGCCGCGGCTGCGGCGGGCGCGGCATCATCCACGGCTTCGAACTGCTCGAGAAGCTCGGTTTCCACGAGTGGGGCTTCGATTATGTCCTGCTCGATTTCCTCGGCGACGTCGTCTGCGGCGGCTTCGGCCTGCCGATCGCCCGCGACATGTGCCAGAAGGTCATTGTCGTCGGCTCGAACGACCTGCAGTCGCTCTATGTCGCCAACAACGTCTGCAAGGCGGTCGAGTATTTCCGCAAGATGGGCGGCAATGTCGGCGTCGCCGGCATCCTGATCAACAAGGACGACGGTAGCGGCGAAGCGCAGGCGTTCGCCGACGCGGTCGGCATCCCGGTGCTGATCTCGATCCCCGCCAACGAGGACATCCGCAAGAAGTCCGCCAATTATCAGATCATCGGGACGCCCGACGGCCCGTGGGGCAGCCTGTTCGAGACGCTGGCGGAAAACGTCGCCAGCGCGCCTCCGGTGCGGCCGACGCCGTTGTCGGCGGACGGATTGCTCGGCCTGTTCTCGCCCGAGGATACCGGTGCCAACGTCACGTTGCGTCCCGCGACCCAGGCCGACATGCGCGGTGCCGAGTACGTCACCAAGCCGAGCCTCGAAGTGATCTACGACTCCGTATGACCGACCTCGGCGTCTCGACACCGACGAACGACGACGCAAACGTCACCGAGGGCGGTTGCGCCAGCGGTTCGACGATGCACGACGCCGCCAGCAAGGCGGGCAAGTCGGAAGTTCTCGCGCGCTACGCCGCCGACTATCCGGTCGGACCGCACGATCAGCCGCAGTCGATGTGCCCAGCCTTCGGCAGCCTGCGGGTGGGCCTGCGGATGCGCCGCACGGCGACGATCCTTAGCGGCTCCGCCTGCTGCGTCTACGGCCTGACCTTCACCTCACATTTCTACGGCGCGCGCCGCTCGGTCGGCTATGTGCCTTTCAATTCGGAAAGCCTCGTCACCGGCAAGTTGTTCGAGGACATCCGCGACGCGGTCCACGAGATGGCTGACCCGGCGCTCTACGACACCATCGTCGTCACCAACCTGTGTGTACCGACCGCGAGCGGCGTGCCGCTGCAGTTGCTGCCCGACCAGATCGACGGCGTCCGTATCATCGGCATCGACGTGCCGGGCTTCGGCATCCCGACCCACGCCGAGGCGAAGGATGTGCTGGCGGGCGCGATGCTCGCCTACGCGCGCAAGGAGGTCGAGGCCGGCCCGGTGCCCGCACCCAAGACCCGCGCCGACCGCCCGACGATCACCTTGCTCGGCGAGATGTTCCCGGTCGATCCGATCGGCATCGGCCAGATGCTCGAGCCGCTCGGCCTGGCGGTCGGGCCGAACGTCCCGACGCGCGAATGGCGCGAATTGTACAGCGCGCTCGACTGCGCCGCGGTCGCTGCCATCCATCCGTTCTATACGGCTTCCGTCCGCGAGTTCGAGGCGGCGGGCCGCACCGTGCTGCCGTCCGCGCCGGTAGGCCGCGACGGCACCGCCGCCTGGCTCGACGCGGTCGGCATGGCGTGCGGAATAGCCCAGGCTCAGGTCGACGCCGCCAAGAACCGGTTCCTGCCCGCCATCGGCGCGGCACTCGCCAACGCCCCGATCAAGGGCCGCATCACGGTCTCGGGCTATGAAGGCTCGGAGCTGCTGGTGGCGCGCCTGCTGATCGAGAGCGGCGCGGAAGTGCCCTACGTCGGCACCGCCTGCCCGCGCACGAAATGGTCGAATCCCGACCGTGAATGGCTCGAGGCCCGCGGGTGTACGGTCCAATATCGCGCGAGCCTCGAGAACGATCTCGCCGCCGTCGACTGCTACCAGCCCGACCTCGCTATCGGCACGACGCCGGTTGTCCAGCACGCCAAGTCGCGCGCGATCCCGGCGCTGTATTTCACCAACCTGATCTCGGCGCGTCCGCTGATGGGCGTCGCTGGCGCGGGCAGCCTCGCCACCGTCGTCAACGCCGCACTCGGCAACCAGCACCGCTTCGACCGGATGAAGGCGTTCTTCGAGGGCGTCGGCACCGGCGACAGCGCCGGCATCTGGGAAAAGACGCCCGTCGCGCGCCCCGAGTTCAAGGCCAAGATCGCCGGCAAGCGCATCGCTGCCGCCAAGGCCGAGGAGTCGATCGGGGTATGACGCTGGTCCTCGATCATGACCGCGCCGGCGGCTATTGGGGGGCGGTCTACGCCTTCACCGCGATCAAGGGCCTGCAGGTCATCATCGACGGTCCCGTCGGCTGCGAGAATCTGCCGGTGACCAGCGTGCTCCATTACACCGACGGCCTGCCGCCGCACGAGCTGCCGATCGTTGTCACCGGCCTCGGCGAGGACGAGCTCGGCCGCCACGGCACCGAGGGCGCGATGAAGCGCGCCTGGGCGACGCTCGATCGTGACCTGCCCGCCGTCGTCGTGACGGGGAGCATCGCCGAGATGATCGGCGGCGGCGTCACGCCCGAGGGCACCAACATCCAGCGCTTCCTGCCGCGCACCATCGACGAGGACCAATGGCAGTCGGCCGACCGCGCGCTGACCTGGCTGTGGACCCAGTACGGCACCAAGAAGGTCCCGGCGCTCCGCCCCCGCAAGGACAACGCCAAGCCCAAGGTCAATATCATCGGGCCGCAGTACGGCTGCTTCAACATGGCGTCCGACCTCCACGAGATCCGGCGCCTGATCGAAGGCATCGGCGCGGAAGTCGGCATGGTGTTCCCGCTCGGATCGCACCTCGCCGACGTCAAGCGGCTCGCCGATGCCGAGGTCAATGTCTGCATGTACCGCGAGTTCGGCCGCGGGCTCTGCGAGACGCTGGAGCGCCCTTATCTCCAGGCGCCGATGGGCCTCACTTCGACGACGTTGTTTCTCGAGAAGCTCGGCGAGCTTCTCGGACTCGACCCCTCGCCGTTCATCGAACAGGAGAAGCACACCACGATCAAGCCGCTGTGGGATCTGTGGCGGTCGGTGACGCAGGACTTCTTCGGCACCGCGAGCTTCGCCGTCGTGGCGACCGAAACCTATGCCCGCGGCATGAAGGCGTTCCTCGAGGACGATCTCGGCCTGCCCTGCACCTTCGCATTCAGCCGCACCGCCGGGATCAAGCCCGACAACGCCGCGGTCAAGGCGGCGATCAAGGCGACGCCGCCACTGGTGATGTTCGGTTCGTACAACGAGCGCATGTACATGGCCGAGCTCGGCAGCCGCGCCGTGTTCGTCCCCGCCAGCTTCCCCGGCGCCGCCATCCGCCGCGCCACCGGCACCCCCTATATGGGATACGCCGGCGCAACCTGGCTGGTTCAGGAAGTCTGCAACGCGCTGTTCGACGCGCTGTTCAACATCCTGCCGCTGTCGACCGCGATGGACGCCGCCGACGCGACGCCGGCGCGCATCCTCGCCCAGGTGACGTGGGAAGACGAGGCCAAGGCCGAATTCGATGCGCTGGTCGAGGCGCAGCCGGTGTTGGTCCGCATCTCCGCCGCCAAGCGATTGAGGGATGCCGCCGAACGCGCCGCACGCAATGCCGGGCTGCCTGCCGTTACCGCGCGCGAGCTGGCGGCCGCCGCCCGCGCCATCGAGAGCATGGCCGCATGACGCGGTCGGGCAGTCTTCGGCCCAACCAGGGCGAAGTCCGTTTGAAGCTTCGGGCCGGAATGGCCCTCAACCTATCGTCGCGGCGGTGGTCGCTGCGTCGATGCCGCCAGGAGTCGCCGCAAGCGGCCTCCATGTTCCGGCGGACAACCTGGAGATGGAGCAATGAGCGATATCAGACCGACAGACGATCGCATCGGACCGAGCACGTACCTGACTGAAGCGGAGGCGAAGGAGTTCCACGGACTCTTCATCACCAGCTTCATCGTGTTCACGGTGATCGCGATCATCGCGCACTTCCTCGTCTGGCAATGGCGACCGTGGCTCGGTGAAGCCAGGGCACTGGCGGACGCAACCCCGGTGATGGCGCCTGCCAGCACCGCCGGCCTGGCATAAGGAGCCCTGACCATGTGGAGAGTCTGGCAAATGTTCGACCCGCGCCGTGCGCTGGTCGCTCTGTTCGTATTCCTGTTCATCCTGGCGCTGCTGATTCACTTCATCCTGCTCAGCACAGAGCGCTTCAACTGGCTCGACACCGCCGGAACCTCGGCCGTCGCTGCCGCACCGGCCGCAACGTCCTGACTGACGCTCCGGCGGGATGGGCAACCATCCCGCCGGACGTCGCGGATCTGAATTCGTGAAAGGACGGCGGCCCGCTTGGGGGTTCGCGGTCGGAGGGCCTGGCAATGGCGCTGTTGAGCTTCGAGCGGAAGTATCGCGTACGCGGGGGCACGCTGCTCGGCGGCGACCTGTTCGATTTCTGGGTGGGGCCATTTTACGTCGGCTTCTTCGGGATCACGACGCTGTTCTTCAGCATCCTGGGCACCAGCCTGATCTTCTACGCGGCCTCGATCGGGCCGACGTGGAACCCGTGGCTGATCTCGATTGCGCCGCCCGACCTGAAATACGGCCTGGCCCTCGCCCCGTTACGCGAGGGCGGGTTCTGGCAAATCATCACCGTCTGCGCGATCGGGGCGTTCAGCTCGTGGGCACTGCGCGAGGTCGAAATCTGCCGCAAGCTGGGGATCGGCTATCACGTGCCGTTCGCCTTCGGAGTGGCGATCTTCGCCTATGTCAGCCTGGTGGTGATCCGCCCGCTGCTGCTCGGCGCCTGGGGCTTCGGTTTCCCCTACGGAATTTTCAGCCACCTCGATTGGGTGTCGAACACCGGCTACCAGTATCTCCACTTCCATTATAACCCGGCGCACATGCTGGCGGTGAGCTTCTTCTTCACCACGACGCTGGCGCTGGCGCTGCACGGCGGCCTGATCCTGTCGGCGGTCAATCCGAAGAAGGGCAGCGAGGTCAAGACGCCGGAGTACGAGGACACGTTCTTCCGCGACCTCATCGGCTATTCGATCGGCACGCTCGGCATCCACCGGCTCGGTCTGTTCCTGGCGCTGAACGCCGGCTTCTGGAGCGCGGTATGCATCATCATCTCAGGACCGTTCTGGACCCGTGGCTGGCCCGAATGGTGGACGTGGTGGCTCAACCTGCCGATCTGGTCGTGAGGGGTAATCAGTCATGGCGCGCTATCAGAATTTCATCACCCAGGTCCAGGTTCGCTCGGCCCCTGAACTCGGCGTTCCTCTGCCCAAGGGGGATTTCCCCCGCGACGGCAACCCCGGTTATTCCTACTGGGCCGGCAAGCTGGGCGCGGCGCAGCTTGGGCCGATCTACCTCGGCCGGCTCGGCCTCGCCTCGCTGATGTTCGGTTTCCTGGCCTTCGAGATCATCGGGCTCAACATGTGGGCGTCGGTCAATTGGGACCCGGTACAGTTCGCCCGGCAGCTGTTCTGGCTGGCGCTCGAGCCGCCGGCACCGAAATACGGCTTCCAGATCCTGCCCCCGCTGGCGCAGGGCGGCTGGTGGGTGATCGCCGGCTTCTGCATGAGCGTCTCGGTGCTGTTGTGGTGGGCGCGTACCTATATCCGGGCTCGGCGCCTGGGCATGGGCACGCATGTCAGCTGGGCCTTCCTGTCGGCGATCTGGCTGATGCTGGTGCTCGGCTTCATCCGGCCGCTGGCGATGGGTTCGTGGTCGGAGGCGGTGCCCTTCGGCATCTTCCCGCACCTCGACTGGACCGCGGCGTTTTCGATCCGCTACGGCAACCTGTTCTATAACCCGTTCCACTGCCTCTCGATCGTCTTCCTCTACGGCTCGACGCTGCTGTTCGCGATGCACGGTGCGACGATTCTCGCGGTTGGCAGATACGGCGGCGAGCGCGAACTGGAGCATATCACTGACCGCGGCACCGCCGCCGAGCGGGCGGGACTGTTCTGGCGCTGGACGATGGGCTTCAATGCTTCATACGAATCGATCCACCGCTGGGCGTGGTGGTTCGCGGTGCTGACCACGTTCACCGGCGGTATCGGCATCCTGCTGACCGGCACGGTCGTCGACAACTGGTACCTGTGGGCGCAGCAACATGGCTATGCGCCGATCTATCCGTCCACCGGCACGATCGACCCCGCCACGCTTCCGGGAGCGCCGAAATGAACGTGAACCTGTGGAATCTGCCGTTGATTCTGACCCTCGGCGTCGGTCTCGCAGGGTGCGACGTCGGCATGAAGGAGTGGAAGCAGACCGGGTATCGCGGCACCGGCGGCGACCAGATTTATGACAGCAGCTCGGTGATCAAGGCCGCGGCCAAGGTCGCGCCGGTGCCGCCGCCGCCCTATCCGCTCGAACCCGCGATGCTCGAAGGCGAGCGCGCCGGCGCGGCCTATCAGAACGTCAAGGTGCTCAACAACATCAGCACCGAGCAGTTCAACTATTTAATGGCGGCGATGACGGCGTGGATCGCGCCCGGCGACGGCGAGGCCCAAGGCTGCAATTACTGCCATAACCCCGAGAACATGGCGTCGGACGAAAAATACACCAAGATCGTCTCGCGCCGGATGATCCAGATGACCCAGTCGATCAACGGTGAGTGGGGCAAGCATGTCGCGCCCGCCGGGGTGACGTGCTGGACCTGCCACCGGGGCAACGCGGTGCCGGTGAACAAATGGGCGATCGATCCATCGGGCGGTGACGATTCGCGCGTGCTGAAGGGCAACAAGCGTGGCCAGAACACGCCGCTCAAGACCGTCGCCTATGCGTCGCTGCCGTCGGATCCGTTCAGCGCCTACCTCCGCGACAACCAGGAAATCCGGCTGGCCGGGGCGACCCCCTATCCGGCCAATGCCGGCGGCGGCGTCAAGCATGCCGAGAAGACCTATGGGCTGATGATGCACATGTCGTCGGCTCTGGGGGTCAACTGCACCTACTGTCACAATACCGGTAACTTCCAGGCGTGGAACCTGAGCATGCCGCAGCGCGGCAACGCCTGGTACGGCATCCGCATGGTCCGCAACATCAACAACGCCTATATCGAGCCGCTGGCGAGCGTCTTCCCGGCGAACCGCAAGGGCCATCTTGGCGACCCTTACAAGGTCAACTGCACAACCTGCCACCAGGGCGTCGCCAAGCCGATGAACGGTTATCCGATGCTCAAGGACTATCCGGGGTTGAAGGGTGCCTATGGTCCGATGATCGTGGCACGGGCATCGCCGGAGTGGCGGGCACCGCTGGGCCCGGACAGCGGGCGCGGCGTCATGCTGAACCCGCAGCCGCTGCCGCCCGCCGGGGCCGTCGCCGCGGCGATGGAAATCCCCGCCGGGGCCGGGGTTACCGCGACCACCGACCAGCTGAACGTCTTCTTTGATACCGGCAAGTCGGACGTGTCGGCCGATCTCAGGGCCAAGGGCGCGCAGGTCATCGCCGCGCTGAAGGCGTCGCCGACGGCGCAGGCGGTGGTGTCGGGTTACAACGACCCTACCGGTAACGCCGCCGCCAACAAGCAGCTCGCCAAGCAACGCGCCTTCGCGGTCGCGGCGGCGCTGAAAGAGGCGGGCGTCGACGAGAGTCGCATCGTGCTCGAGAAGCCGGTCGAGACCACGCAGGGCGCGGGCGACGACAGCGCGGCCCGCCGCGTCGAGGTCAACGTCCGGTAGCAGCCACGCCGAAGGTGTTCCACGTGGAACACCTTCGGGCCGCGGCGCGGCGCGGGGTTGACCCGCGCCGCCGCCGCGCCCACTCCCGCCGCCGTGACCATCGCCAGTTTCGAGGATGTCGAGGCCGAGTTCGAGGCGCTCGACGATTGGGACGACCGCTACCGCCTGCTGATCGACCTCGGCCGCGCGCTGCCGCCGATGGCAGCGGCGCTGCAGACCGACGCCACCAAGGTCCGGGGCTGCGCCAGCCAGGTCTGGCTGTATCCGACCCGTGGCCCCGACGGCAGGCTGCATTTCGCCGCCGACAGCGATGCCGCCATCGTCAAGGGGCTGGTCGCGCTGGTGCTGCTGCTGGTCCAGGACCGCCTGCCCGCCGCGATCGACCCGGCCGCGATCCGCGCCCGCCTCGACGGCCTGGGCCTGGCGAAGCACCTGTCGTCGAACCGCACCCAGGGGCTGGCCTCGATGATCGCGCGGATCGGCGAGCTGGCGGCGTGATCGCCGAACCGATGATCCAGCGCTTCATGGGCGGCGTGCCGCATGTCGTGGCCCTCGGCATTGTCTACACCGGCCACGGCACCGACTGGGCCGAGCTGGCGCTGCCGCCCGACCCACGCCTTGTCGGCTACCCCGATAATGGTTTCGTTTCCAACGGTGCCATCTTCAGCCTGATCGATTCCGCCGCCGGTTTCGCGGTATCGGTCCGGCGCGGCATCATCGGCCATGCGACGCTCGACCTGCGCCTCGACTATCTCGGGCCGCCGCCGCCGGGCGCGACCATCACGGCGCGGATGACCTGCTACCGGGTGACGCGCAAGGTCGCCTTCGTGCGTGGGCAAGCCCATGCCGGCGACCCGGACCGGCCGATCGCGGCGGCGACCGGCACCTTCATGTTCGCCGAGCCGCGCCATTGAGCATCGCCGACGCGACCGCCGCGCTCCGCACCGGGGGCCGCGGCATTGTCCTCGACATGCTGCCCTATGCGGCGCTGCTCGACGTCCGCGCCGACCGCGACGGGGCCGATGTGGCGCTGTTCATGCCGTTCCATGAGCGACTGGTCGGCGCACCAGGTCGCCTGCACGGCGGCGCGGTGGCGGGGTTGCTCGAGCTCGCCGGCATCGCCCGGCTGCTGGTCGCGCTCGATGGCGACGGCGACGACGGGGGCGCGCTGCCGCAGCTCAAGCTGATCACCTGCACAGTCGACTATCTGCGCGAGGGCGGCAGCCGGGGCACCCATGCGACCGCGACGCTGACGCGGCAGGGAAGGCGCATCGCAAACCTGCAGGCCGTCGCCTGGCAATATGACCACAGCCGCCCGATCGCGACGGCGAACCTCAACTACCTGCTCGACCGGGGACCTGAACAGGGTTCGACACGTCGCCATCGCTCGAGGTGAGTGGCTCAGCGGTGACCCAGAGCCGCGACCGCGCTCGCCGGGTCGTCGGCGAACAGGCCGTCGATGCCGGTGGCCAGGAAGGCGCGATATTCGGCGGCGATGTCGCCGCGGGTGGCCGGGTCGGTGCCGGTGCGGAAATCGGCGGGCAGGAAATAATTCTCCGGCCTGAAGGTCCAGGGGTGGACCTTGAGGCCGGCGGCATGGGCGTCGGCGACCAGGCTGGACGGTGCGAGCAGCTTCGCGGCCCCGTCGCGCGGGATGACGCGATCCTTGTTCGGGCCGATCCCGTCGGCGTACGTGGCGATCGCGCTCAGGCCGGCGGGCGTGACCATCGCGTCATAGGCCGCGCCGTCGGCGCTGTTGCCGTCGCCGATCAGCTGGATCAGACGGACCTTGGTCTGGCCGCGGAGCGCAATCAGGTTCGCGACCTCGAACGACTGGATGAACACCGGGCTGTCAGCTCGCGCCCACCCCGCCGCGTCGAGTTCGGCGAGCAGCGGGGGCTCGAGCGGCAGGCCGAGCTGGCGGAAATAGGACGGGTGTTTGGTCTCGGGATAGAGCCCGACCGGGCGGGCCGCGGCCCTGGCAAGTGCGACGATCTCGGCGAAGGTCGGGATGCGCTCATCCTTGAACGCGAGGTTGGCGGGGCGGAGCCGCGGCAACCGCTCGCGGGCGCGCAGCGTCTTCAGCTCGGCCAGCGTGAAATCCTCGGTGAACCAGCCGGTCGCGGTGACGCCGTCGATAACCCTGGTCGTCTTGCGGGCTGCGAACTCGGGGTGGTCAGCGACGTCGGTGGTGCCCGAAATCTCGTTCTCGTGGCGAGCGACGAGGACATGGTCCCTGGTCGACACGAGGTCAGGCTCGATGAAGTCCGCCCCGGCGCGGATCGCTTCGGCATAAGCGGCGAGCGTGTGTTCGGGCCGCACCGCGCTGGCACCGCGATGGGCGATAACGATCGGCGCGGCCGCGACCGCCGCCGCCGAGCCCACCAGCAATACCGCCGCCATCGCGCCTGCCCTCCACATAAAGCTGCCCTTTCAGACGCCTGCCGTTGCCGGGACTTGTTTCGCCGCCGCGTCCGGGCTAGGCTTAACCAGTTCGCAAGGGAAGAGGCGACGATGGCCGCGGCGGGGTGCCCGCGAGCCGGAGCCCGACGGCAACGACCGTCCCCGCGTGAAGGAGTTGCTTAGGGGGTTTCTCGAATGGCGCTTCTTTTGGCGCAGGTTGGCAAAGCGAGGGCGATCGCAGCCGCGCTGGCGGTCTGCTTCGCCGTGCCGGCGCTGGCCCAGAATGCCACGAGCCTGCCGACGCGGAACGAACTGAATCCGGCCGAGCGTACGCCCGACACGACGCAGCAGCCCGATCTGTTCAGCCTGCCCGCGCCCGGCCCGTGCCCGCTCGCCAGTTCGACGCTGAGCGTCGAGTTCAAGGGCGCGCAATTCTCGCACCTGACCGGCGTTCCAGCCGAGACGCTGAGCCCGGCGTGGAAGCCCTATGTCGGCCGGACTGTGCCGCTCAGCGATTTCTGCGCGATGCGCGACCGGATTGCGGAGCTGCTGTTCAAGTCGGGCATTCTGGCACGCGTCGAGATTCCGGAGCAGCGCATCGATGCCGGCATCGTCACGTTCGAGGTCATCGAGGCGCGGGTGATGAGCGTCCGGGTCAGCGGCGAGGCCGGGCCGGTCAAGGCGCGGATCGACGATTATGCGCGCCGCCTGCGCGGCATGAATCCGTTCAACCTGGCGGTGGCGCAGCGTTACCTGCTGCTCGCCTCCGACCTGCCCGGCATCACGCTGCGGACCATCGTGCGCCCGGCCAGGGCCGGGGGGCGCGGCGCGGTCGATGTCGAGCTGAACGTCACCAGGCGGCCGGTCGCGGTGGTGTTCAACACCCAGAACTACAACAGCCGCGCCACCGGGCGCTTCGGGGCGCTGGCGCGCGTCGATTTCAACAGCCTGACCGAGGCGGCCGAGCGCACCAGCTTCATTTTCTACCACACCGTGCCGGACAATGAGCAGTTCGTCGGCCAGCTGCTGGAGGAGGTCCGCATCGGCGGCGACGGGCTGCTGGCGCGCGCCAGCATCGCCTATGGCGAAACCCGGCCCGGGGCCGAACTGAGGCCGCTCAACCTACGCTCGATCTCGACGGTCGGCAGCCTGGAACTTGCCTATCCGCTGATCCGGCTGCGGCGCGAGACGCTCAATATCGCCGGCGGCTTCGAGGCGGTGAGCCAGAAGAGCGCGATCCGTGACGGCGGGGTGCGCTTCCTCCAGGACGACCTGCGTATCTTCTATGTGCGCGGCGACTATGAGGTGCGGCCATTCCTCGGCAGCCGCCAGGCGGTGTTCGGGGCCGACCTGACGCTGCGCAAGGGCATCAAGGGGCTGGGTGCCAGTGACAACGGCTCGTTCCTGGCGTCACGCTCGGACGGCGAGGCCGATGCCTTCGTCGTACGCGCCTCGGCGCGCGCGCTGGTGCCGCTCGCCGACATCTTCACCGTGTTCGGCCGGCTCGAGGCCCAGGTCGCGAGTGCGCCGCTGCTCAGCTACGAGGAGCTGCCGATCGGCACGCTGACCATCGGCCGGGGCTATGACCCTGCCGCCGCGTCGGGCGACTCAGGTATCGCCGGGGCCTTCGAGGCGCGGCTCGGGCCATTCGACCTCGGCTCGAAGTTCATCCTCAGCCCCTACGGCTTCTTCGATGTCGCCAACGTCCACAACAAGAACAACCTCGGCTTCGATGGCACGTTGACCTCGGCCGGCGGCGGCGCACAGTTGCGCTATGGCCGCGGCGTGCTGCTCGATCTCGCCTATGCCAAGCCGTTCGACCGGCCGTTCACGGGCGTCAAGCGCCCCGGCGGCCGGGTGCTGGTCAACCTGACCGTCGCGTTCGATTGAATTGAGGGACCGAGCCATGGCCCGAACCGCCGCTGGAACGACAGGCCGCCGGTTGCACGCCGCGCTGCTGGTCCGCACCGCGCTCGGCGGACTGATGCTGACGGCGGTGCCGGCGCTCGCCCTGCCGGGTGCGCCCGCGGTCGTTGCGACGAATACCGGCGGCGGCGCGCCGGTGCTGACCAATCCGGTCGCCGGAACGCTGAACATCCAGCTTAATGCGCCGCGCACCGTCCTGCAGTACAGCGGCTTCACCGTCGGTGCGGCGGAGACGGTCAACCTGCGGTTCGACAACCGCAGCGACCTTGCCGTCATCCATGCGACCAGCAGCGCGATCCAGATCGATGGCACGCTGGCGAGCTATGTCGGCGCCGCGTACGGCGGCAATGTCTGGCTGCTATCGGCGGCGGGCGTGTTCATCGGCGGGACCGCGCGGATCGATGTCGGCGGCCTGCTCGCCAGCACGTCGATCCCGTCGAACCTGCTCAGCTCGACCGGCGCGGTCCTGACGCCGACGGCGCTCAGCTTCGATTTCGGCGACGGGGCCGGGATGGTGACGGTCGCGGCCGGCGCACAGGTTACCGGCCACGGCGGCACGCTGGCGCTCCTCGCGCCCAGCGTCCGCACCGCCGGCACCGCCCAGATCGGCGGCGGCGGCGACACCTCGGTGCTGTACGGCGCGGCACAGCGCTATACGGTGCGCTTCGTGCAGCAGGCCGGCAACGACCTCGACCTGCTCGATTTCGAAGTTCCCGGCCTGACCGCGGGTTCGACGGCGGCGATGCCGCTGATGCTGGCGGGCACCACCAACGCGGGCAATGTCTATGTCGCCAGCGTGTCGCGCGCCGACGCGGTGCGCGCCGTGCTCGACGCGCAAGGATCGATCGGCGCGACCGTCGCGGGGCTGGAGGGCGGCACCGTCGTGCTGACCGCCGGCGGCGGCATCGCGGGCCGCGCCGCCGCGCCGCTGCTCGCCGGGGGTGCGTTCCTGCACGATCTCAACACCGGAACGGTGACCGCCGATACCGATATCATTGTCCAGGCGACCGGCACGCTCGACATCGGGCTTACCACCGCCGGACGCGACTTGAGCCTGTTGTCGACCGGCGATGCGATCGGCGTGTACGATGTCATCTCGGCCGGGCGTGACCTGCGGGCCGATGCCCAGACCGCACTGGTCGCCGACAGCGCCGTCGCGGGCCGCGACGCGACGTTCATCGTGCACACCGGTGGCCTCAGCTTCACCGACGTCACCGCCGGCGATGACCTGCGCGCCAGCGCCGCGACCGCCGATTTCGGCAGCGCGACGACCACCGGCCTCGGTCCGGACAGCGAAGGCGATGGATCCAATATCGTCGTCACCGGCGACTCCGTGACGCTGGCCGAGGCGAGCGCGGCGACCGACCTGATCGTCACCGCGACCGACACGATTGCCATCGGGTTTGCCGGCAGTGGCGCGAACGCCGGGCGCGATCTGCGGCTTACCGGCACCGCCATCGAGTTCGGCACGCTGGTCGCCGGGCGCGACCTGGCGCTGACCGCCACCGACGACGGCCTGGACGCGGACGGGCTCGGCGATCCGACGCCGCTGACCGCCGGCCGCGACCTGCTGTTGACCGCCAGCGGTCCGATCGTTGCCGTTGGTCTGACGGCCCCGCGCGACATCGTTCTCGATGGTGCCTCCATCGATATCCTGACCGCCGACGCCGGGCGCGATCTGCGGATCGATGTCGACGGGGAGCTGATAGCCGGCACCGTGACCGCGGGACGTGACGCGACCTTCGCTTCGCAAAGTGGCGGCATCACCTTCACCGACGTCACCGCCGGCGACGACATCCGCGCCAGCGCCGCGACCGCCGATTTCGGCCGTGCGACGACGACGGGCCTGGGCCCGGATAGCGAGGGCGACGGCTCCAACATCGTCATCACCGGCGATTCGGTAACGCTGGCCGAGGGGGGCGCTGCGACCGACATCCGCATCACCGCCACCGACACGATCGCCATCGGCTTCAACGGTGCCGGGGCGAGCGCCGGGCGCGACATCGTGCTCAGCGGCGCGGCATTGCAGTTCGGCATGCTGGACGCCGGACGCGACCTCTCGCTGACCGCGACCGATGCCGGCCTGGACGTCGACGAACTCGGAGCTCCGACGCCGCTGACCGCCGGGCGCGACCTGCTGCTGACCGCCGCCGGGCCGATCACCGCGAGCAATCTCACGGCACCGCGCGACATCGTCCTCAGTGGCACTGCGCTCGACATCGGCCATGCCGATGCCGGCCGGGACATGACCGCGACCGCGACGACGGGCGACGCGGTCATCGGCAGCGCCCGGGTCAGGAACGACCTGCGCATCATCGCCGAGAACGGACTCGCCCATCTTGGCTCGGGCGAGGTTGGCAACGACCTGATCATGCGCGGCCACAGCGTCGAACTCGGCAGCCTCGATGGCTATACCGATGGTTCCGGCAACGGCGGCTATGGCTACGGCTATGGCTATGGCGACTTCACGCTGACCCGCGACGTCATCCTGACCGCGACGGCCGGCGGAATCCTGGGCCCGTCCCTGACGGTGTCGCGCGATGTTCTCGCCAGCGCGACCGCGGGCATCGTGCTCGGCGATATCGACGCCGGCCGCGACGCGCTGATCGATGCCGCCGGCAACGTGACGCTGGGCAGTGTCGTCGCGGCGAACGACGTGCGGCTGACCGGTGCCGTGATCGGTGCCGATGCGGTCCGTGCCGGCCGCGACCTGACCGCGACGGCGACGACGAGCCTGACCCTGGTGGTGGCCGAGGCCGGCGACGATGTCCGATTGGGCGGGCCGGCAATCGACATCGATCAGGCGCGCGCCACCGGGCTCGGCGCAGATACCGAGGGCGACGCCTCGAACATCGTCGCCACCGGCGGCACGATCACGATCGAGCAGGCGATCGCCGCCAACGACCTGCTGGTGACCGGAACCGGCGTCGTCACCATCGGCATCGGCTCGGGCGGGATGGCCATTGGCATCATCAACGGCGGCATGCAGGATTATTTTGCCGAGGCCGGCAATGACATCGTGCTGACCGGCGCGTCGCTGCTGACCGGGCCGCTGACTGCGGGCCGCGACGTGCGGTTGACCGCGACGGCGGGGCCGATCGACGGGTTTGATGCGATCGAGGCGGGCCGCGACGTGCTGGCGACCGCGACCGGCGCGATCGACGTGGCGGCGGTGACGGCCGGGCGTGACCTCGCGCTGACCGGAACCACCCTGGCCAACGGCCCGCTGTCGTCGGGCCGCGACCTGCTGCTGACCGCGACGGTCGGCGGGATCGCGGCGGGTGATATCAGCGCGGTGCGCGACCTGACGCTCGACGCGGCCGGCGCACTCACCGCCGGCACCACCACCGCGGGACGCAACCTCGTGTTGGCCGGGGCGAGTATCGCCGGCGGTGACGCGACCGGTGGCGCCGACGTCACCGCGACCGCCGACGCCGGTTCGCTGACGCTCGGCGCGGTCACCGCGGGCGACGACATCCGGCTGACGGCGAACGGACTGGTCAACACCGGCAACCTGCGGGCTGATGCGGCGACCAGCGACGGGGACGTGGATGGCGCGAACATCGTCGTGAGCGGCACTGGCGTGACGGTGGGGACGCTCGCCGCCGGCACCGATATCCGGATCACTGCGACCGGCCTGCTGACCGCCGGTGCGGCGACCGCGGGGCGTGACATCGTGCTGGTCGGCGGCATGCTGGCAGTCTCGACGCTCGACGCCGGCCGCGACCTCGACCTGACCGCGACGGCGGGCAGCTTCACGGGGCCTGCCACGCTGACAGCGGTGCGCGACCTCCGCATCGACGCGATCGGCGTGACGCTGGACACCGCCAGTGCCGGGCGCGACCTGACGGTCGATGGCCATGCCGGCACGATCACCTTCGCCAGCCTGACCGCGGGGCAGGACATCGCCCTGACCGCCGCGACCGTCGCGGGTGGTTCGGCGGTGGCGACGCGCGATCTCAGCGTGATCGCCAGCCTCGGCATCTCGGGCACGCTGTTCCAGGCGGGCCGCAACCTGATTCTCGATCCCGACGAACCGATCATAGTGACCACCGTCCGCGCCGGCGGCAACGCTACACTGGTCGGTTCGTCGATCAATGTCGGAACGCTCGAGGTCGGCGGAACGACAGCGGCGGTCGCGACCGGCGGCGGCCTGGCGGTCGACACGTTTAGCGGCCATGCCGCGACCTTCATCGCCACCGGGAAGGTCGATTTCGGCGATGCAACGGGCACCGATATCCGCATCGTCGGCGGCGATCTCGACGTGCGGCGCAGCCTGGTCGCCAGCAACCTGTCGGTCGAGACGCCAGGGCGAATGGTGCTTGGCGGCGTCGCCGCGCCGGGCGAAACCGGCTTCCGCCTCGCTGCTGCCGACATTGGCCGGCTACGTGTCTCCGGGATAGCCAGCTTCTACGCCGGCCTGACCACGCAGGTCGGCAACACCGCCCCTCCCGCCGGCGACCTGATCGTCCAGGATTTCGCCTACGACCCGGCCAACCTGCCACGACTGGCGCTGTTCGCCGATCGCGGCCACGTCGTTGATATCCAGGGTATCGTCGCGCCGAGCGACGTCGGCGGCGCGCTGCAGATCGGTGATGCCAACCCCGACGGCCGCTTCCGCCCGGCCAATATCTATGTGTCGGGCAGCCTCGGTACCGCCGAACTGATCGCCAATTGCTTCGGCCGTGTCGTTCCGGCCAACACCCTGTCGCTCTACACGGTCGGCGACGTGATCTTCGGCGATGCCTCGTTCCGCAGCGCGGTGCAGGGAACGGCAGCGGGCGATATCGACATCTTCGCCGGGATACCCGCGACGTCGCCGCGCACCGACGACCATCTGTTCGCGGTGACCACCCGCCTGACCATCCAGGCGAGCGGCAAGATCGTGTCGCAGAACAGCGCCAGCCTGACCGGTGCCTATGTCGGCATCGTGCTGATCGGCACCGGCGCGACCGGGCCGATCATCGACGTCGGTACCGCCGCTGCCGCCGACCTGTCGGGCAGCATCATCGACACCCAGGGCTTCCTGCGTTCGGGGCCGCTGGTGGCGCGCGCCGCCGAACTCGGGCCGGGCGGCGTCAACGGCGCGATCTTCCGCTTCAACGGCTGCATCGTCGGCGGCGGCATCTGCACGGCCGGCGGCAGCGATCTCGACACGCCGTCCGAGGCGCTGCGGATCGAGGATTATCAGCCGCCACGGCCGATCGACATCACCGACAGCCCGCTGACCACCGTGCTTATCGCCGACAACATCGTCGGCCAGGGCGACCGGCTGACCGTCGTCAACGATGCCGACGCAATCGTCATCCGGCGGAGCGATGCACCTGGCGATGGCGACACGACGAAGCCGCAATCGGCACCGGACAACTGCACCGTGGAGCCGGGCGGTAACGGCAGCCAGCCGCGCTGCCCGGCGCCCGGAGGTGGGCGCTAGCCACCGCTGGCGTCCGCGGCTATCGCTCTGGCGATGCCCGTGCCCGGACCGCTCGACGACCTGCTGATCGTCGACCTGTCGCGGGTGCTCGCCGAGCCGTACGCGACCATGGTGCTGGGTGATCTCGGGGCCCGCATCCTCAAGGTCGAGCGGCCGGGCCTCGTCGACGACAGCCGCCCTATCGGGCCGTTCAAGGGTGACCAGTCCGCCTATTTCGCCAGCAATCGCGGCAAGCAGTCGATCGCGCGCGATCTGAAGGATGCCGCCGAAGCCGCGGTGTTCGAGCCCCTGGTGGCGCGCGCCGACGTGCTGGTCGAGAACTACCGGCCCGGTGTCATGGACCGGCTCGGCTTCGGGTGGGCGGCGCTCCACGCGCGCCATCCGCGGCTGATCTACGGCACGTCGCTGCCGGCAGCGGGCAATCCGGTCAAGCTGAGCGCCCACGCCGACCCGGCGGTGCGGCCCGGCGCGCCCGGCCTCGACGCCGACCGCGCGGCGATCCTGGTGGAGCTCGGACCGTGAACGACCTCGAACTCGCCCACGCGCTCGCCGAGGCCGCGGGGGATGCGATCCGTCCGTATTTCCGCAGCGCGGCACCGGTCGAAGCCAAGGCCGACGCCTCACCGGTGACCGCCGCCGACCGCGCCGCCGAGGCCGCGATGCGCGCCCTGATCGCCGCGCACCGTCCGGACGACGGGGTGATCGGCGAGGAATACGGCGAGGACCGCGCCGATGCCGCGCGGGTCTGGGTGCTCGACCCGATCGACGGCACCCGCGCCTTCATCGCCGGGCGGCCGCTGTTCGGCACGCTGATCGCGCTGATGGAGGGCGGTGTGCCGGCGCTCGGCATTATCGACCAGTGCATCGCCCGCGACCGCTGGGTGGGCACGGCGGCGGGCACGACGTTGAACGGGCACCCCGCGCGGACGCGGGCTTGCGCGGCGCTGGCCAACGCGCACCTTGCGACGACCAGCCCCCACGCGTTCGGTGCCGCCGACTTCGCCGCCTTTGAGCACCTCCGCGCCCGCGTCGGCGACACGCTCTACGGCGGCGACTGCCACAACTATGCATTGCTCGCCTCGGGTCATCTGGATCTCGTCGTCGAGGCCGGGCTCAAGGTCTATGATTGGGCCGCACTGGTCCCGGTCGTCGTTGGCGCAGGCGGCAGCATCACCGACTGGGCGGGCGCGCCGTTGCGGCTAGGTAGCGACGGGCGGGTCGTCGCCACTGGCACCTTGGCGCTGGCGACGGCGGCGCTTGCGGCGTTCTGATCCGGCCAGCGGCTATTTGGGCTCTGGAACTGTCTTGCTTACACCCTCGTGGCCCTTCTGGGTGACGCTACCCTTGATGTCGCCGCTCTTGTCGGCCGCCGCCTCCACCTTCTGTTTGATGCTCAGAGCTTCGATCTTGGTGGCCCGCCCGACCGCGGTGGTGTCGGGGTCGTTGACCTTCAAGTGGTGGCTGGCGGCGGGGGTTGGCGTCGCGGGCACCGCCGGGCTCGCCGCGACCGCATCGAAGGTTACGCCCAGCGACAGTCCGAGCGCCGAGACCGTCGCCAGCAGGCGGGTCATGTCTTTGGGCATGGCGTTGCTCCCTCGTTGATATGGCTATTTTGGCGGCGTGTCGTTGACGGTTTCGGTCTTGGCCCCGCCGATGGTGTCTGGTTTGCTGTTGCCCATCGACGAGGATTGGACCTCGATCCAGCCCTTGTGATGCCTGCTCGTCTCGGCGCCGCTCTTGCGGACATCGAGCGTCGCTTTCTTGATGTGCGTACCCTTGGAAACGGCCTCGGGAGCGACGACGACGCCGGGCTCGGGGGCCGCATGCGTGGCGTCGAAAGCGACGCCGAGCGACAGGCCGAGTGCAGAAACCGTCGCGAGTAGGCGTGTCATCTCGTTGGGCATGATCGTCGCTCCCCTCAGGCCGGGACCAGGTGCCGGTGCAGGATAGCGAGGTGCAGGTCCCTGCGCACCTCGATGTCGTCGGAAACTTCACCGTGCGCGGCGAGCGCCGCGTCCATGTCGAGCAGCTCGCTGTCGTCGAGCGGCGCCGCGGCGACGGCGGTATCGCCGGCCCCCGCCGCGCGCAGCCGCGCCATCGCCGCGTTGAGCCAGGCCAGATAGGCGTCGGCGGCAGCGATATACGGCTCGGCGGCCTGCTCGCCGAGGAAATCGGCGATGGTGCCGCGGGTGTGGCGCTCGCCCGCCGAGCGCGGGTGCGGCTCGACATGCTCGAAGCTTTCGCCGCGATCGGGGTTGAACAACCGACCGAGCGGGTAGATGCGGCAGACCAGCGGCCGGTCGGCGTGGACCGTGCAGCCCTCGCTACCCAGGAACACGCAGGCATTGTCCGCGGTTCGCGCCAGTTCGACGCCACGCCCGCCGACCGTCGCGGTGCGCCGGAACTCCGTGGTGGTGATGCCGCGATGGCGGGCGAGGCGCGCGACCTCGTACGGGTTCAACTGGATGCGTTTGTCGCGACAGCAGCGCAGGCATCGATGGCATTGATAGCCGAAGCGCTCGTCGCGCCGCATCAACACAGTGTCATCGACAGCTGTCACCGAGCTGCGGTCCCTTGCCGAGTCGTTGCGCAAATATCACAATGCACTCCGACCCGCGGATTGTAAATGTTTCGGGTGCAGATAGACTGACGGCGGCACCCGGGGGGAAATGGCATGACCATGGCGCAGCGACTGACGGCGGAATTCATCGGCACGCTGTGGCTGGTGCTGGGCGGCTGCGGCTCCGCAGTTCTGGCGGCGGCATTTCCGGCGCTGGGCATCGGTTTTGTCGGCGTCAGCCTGGCCTTCGGGCTGACCGTGCTAACCATGGCCTATGCGGTCGGCCATGTCTCGGGCGCGCACTTCAATCCGGCGGTGTCGGTCGGCCTGTGGGCGGGCGGGCGCTTCCCGGCGAAGGACCTGCTGCCCTATATCGTCGCACAGGTGGCGGGCGGCATCGCCGGCGCGGGTATTCTCTACGTCATCGCCAGCGGTCATGCGGGTTTCGACCTCGGCGGCGGTTTCGCTTCGAACGGCTTCGGCGAGCATTCGCCGGGCGGCTACACGCTTGCCGCCTGCGCGGTGACCGAGGTGGTGATGACCTTCGGGTTTCTGTTCGTCATCCTGGGTTCCACCCATGGCAGCGCGCCCAAGGGCTTCGCCCCGATCGCCATCGGCCTGTGCCTGACGCTGATCCACCTGATCTCGATTCCGGTCACCAACACGAGCGTCAATCCGGCGCGCAGCCTCGGGCCCGCGATCTTCGTCGGCGGCTGGGCAATCGAGCAGGTCTGGCTGTTCTGGGTCGCGCCGCTGATCGGCGCGGTGCTGGCGGGCGTGGTTTATAGATTCGTCGGTGGCGCGTCGAACCCGGCCCCGGTAGATGTCGTCGGCGGCGGCTGAAAATCATATAAAGATATCTTTATACTTGCCCGCGGGGGTCGCGCCGCCTATGTGCGCCGCGCACCCTGGACAGGATTTTTACGATGGCCACCGCCGCGCAGCCGAACTTTACCGATCACGTCGTCGCCGACCTGGGCCTCGCTGCCTTCGGCCGCCGCGAGATCGCCATCGCCGAAACCGAGATGCCCGGCCTGATGGCGCTGCGCCACGAGTTCGGCACGTCGAAGCCGCTGACCGGCGCGCGCATCACCGGCTCGCTGCACATGACCATCCAGACCGCGGTGCTGATCGAGACGCTGACCGCGCTGGGTGCCGACGTGCGCTGGGCGACCTGCAATATCTTCTCGACCCAGGACCATGCGGCGGCGGCGATCGCCGTGACCGGGGTGCCGGTGTTCGCGATCAAGGGCGAAAGCCTGGCGGATTATTGGGACTATGTCGGCCGCATCTTCGACTGGGGCCAGGATACCGCCAACATCATCCTCGACGACGGTGGCGACGCGACAATGTTCGCGCTGTGGGGCGCGAAGCTCGAGGCGGGCGAGACCTTCGGCGAGCCCGAGAACGAGGAAGAGGTCGAGTTCCAGCGCGCGCTCAAGGCGTTCATCAAGGGGCGCCCCGGCTACCTGACCGAGACGGTCAAAAACCTGAAGGGCGTCAGCGAGGAAACCACCACCGGCGTCCACCGCCTGTACGAGATCGCCAAGAAGGGCGAGCTGCCGTTCCCCGCGATCAACGTCAACGACAGCGTCACCAAGTCGAAGTTCGACAACCTTTACGGCTGCAAGGAGTCGCTGGTCGACGCCATCCGCCGTGCCACCGACGTCATGCTGGCCGGCAAGGTCGCGGTCGTCGCCGGTTTCGGCGATGTCGGCAAGGGCAGCGCCCAGTCGCTGCGTAACGGCGGTGCCCGCGTCATGGTCACCGAGATCGACCCGATCTGCGCGCTGCAGGCGGCGATGGAGGGCTTCGAGGTCGTGACGATGGAGGAAGCGGTCACCCGCGCCGACATCTTCGTGACGGCCACCGGCAACGCCGACGTCATCACCGCAGACCACATCAAGGCGATGAAGCCGATGTCGATCGTCTGCAACATCGGTCACTTCGACAGCGAGATACAGATCGCCGCGCTGTCCAACTACAAGTGGACCGAGGTCAAGCCGGGCACCGATCTGGTCGAGTTTCCCGACGGCAAGCAGGTCATCGTGCTGGCCAAGGGCCGGCTGGTGAACCTGGGCTGCGCCACCGGCCACCCGAGCTTCGTGATGTCCGCCAGTTTCACCAACCAGGTGCTGGCGCAGATCGAGCTGTGGACCCATGCCAGCAAGTACCAGAACCAAGTGTATGTTCTGCCTAAGCACCTCGACGAGAAGGTCGCAACGCTCCATCTCGAAAAGCTCGGGGTCAAGCTGACCAAGCTGACCGAGAAGCAGGCCGGTTATATCGGCGTGTCGACCGAGGGACCTTTCAAGCCGGACCATTACCGCTACTAGGCGTTGCGGCCATGCCGCGGAGGTGTAACATCGCCGCGACATGGCCATGTTTTCCGCGAACCAGACCAGTGCCAGCATGCTGCTCGACTATGGGCGCAAGCGGTGGCAGGACGAGGCCGGCGCGGACCATCTGGCGCTGCTCAGCGACCTCTACATCAAGGCGCGCAGCTACGCGCTGTTCAACAAGATTGCCTTCGTCTTCGCGCTGGTCACCGGTATCGCGGTGCTGGTCTGGCCATCGGTCGCGGTGATCACCACCGACTTCGGCTACAAGCGCGCCCTGTTCGAGTCCGCTGTCGTGCAGACGACGATCACCGCCGTCGCCGCGCTCGCCTTCGCCATCTACGGCCATTACAAGCGCCAGCAGGTCTCCGCCGAGAACCTGATGCGCTACGTGCTGTTCTCGGGCGATCCGCTGCCCGTGCTGTTCGAGCGCATCTCCCGCCAGATGAGTCGCATCGACACCGGCTTCAACTTCGGCGACGAGCTGACGAAGCGACCGGCGGTGGCCGACGAAGAGAAGTGAACACGGTCGTCGACCTCGACTCGCTCGGGGCGACCGTGGCCGACCTCGCCGCCGCGCTCCGCCCCGGCGACATCGTCGCGCTGTCGGGCGACCTCGGGGCGGGCAAGACCACCTTTGCACGCGCCGTCCTGCACACGCTCGGCTGGACGGGCGAGGTGCCGTCGCCGACCTTCACGCTGGTCCAGCCCTATCCGACGACGCCCGAGGTCTGGCATGTCGATCTCTACCGGCTGGCGACGCCCGCAGACGCCGATGCGCTCGGGCTGTTCGAGACCGACGCGGCGCTGCTGATCGAATGGCCTGACCGGCTGGGGGCGCGGCTGCCCGCCGAGGCGCTGCGCCTTCACCTCGACGGAGCGGGAACCGCGACGCGGCGCTTGACTTGGAGCGTGCCTCCGTCATGGGAAGGTCGATGGCCGCCCCCGTTCCGCCGATGACGCCGCACCCGGATGCGCCGGAGTTCCTGGCCAGGCATGGCTGGGAGGGTGCCGATATCCGGCCGCTCGCCGGCGACGCCTCGTTCCGCCGCTATTTCCGCGTCCACGACGGCGACCGTACCGCCGTGCTGATGGACGCGCCGCCACATCAGGAGGACAGTCGCCCGTTCCTGGAGATCGGCAAGCACCTGCGCGAGCTCGGCTTTGCTGCCCCCGTGCCGCTCGGCATCGATCTGTCGGCGGGGCTGGTGCTGCTCGAGGATTTCGGCGACGCCAAGGTGACGCCGACGCTGGCGAGCGAGGCCGAGCGCGAGGCCGAAATCTACACGCGGGCGGTCGACCTGCTCGCCGAGCTCCACCGCCACGCCGCGCCCAACATCGAGGACTACGACGAGCCCGAGCTGCGGCGCGAGGCACGGCTGTTCGCCGAATGGTATCTGCCCGCCGCGGGGCTCGCCGAGGGCGCGGGCTATGACGAGGCGTGGAACGCGGTCTGGCATCACGCCGTTCCGGCCCGTCCGGTGCTGACGCTGCGCGATTACCATGCCGACAATCTGATGCTGCTCGATGGCGGCCGGCTCGGCCTGCTCGATTTCCAGGACGCGCTGGCGGGGCACCCGGCCTATGATCTGGTCTCCTTGCTGCAGGATGCGCGGCGCGACGTGAGCCCTTCCATCGAGACGGCGATGCTGGAGCGTTACTGCGACGCGGCGCGGGTCGAGGATCATGTCGCGTTCCGCGCCAGCTACGAAGTGCTCGGGGCGCAGCGTAACACCAAGATTCTCGGCGTCTTCACCCGGCTGCGCGAGCGCGACCACAAGCCCGCCTATATCGCGCTGATGCCGCGAGTCTGGGCGCATCTCGAACGCAACCTCGCGCATCATGCGCTCGCCCCGGTGCGGGCGTGGTTCGACGAGCATGTTCCGGCGGCGAAGCGCCACTTGTGAGCAAGCGCTTCGCGGCTCCGCTGGCGCTACGCCCGGCGATCGACGTGCGCGTACCGACCACCGCGATGGTGCTGGCGGCGGGGCTGGGCAAGCGCATGCGGCCGCTGACCGCGACCCGGCCCAAGCCGCTGGTCGAGGTGGCGGGGCGCACCCTGCTGGACCGCGCACTCGACCATCTGCGCACCGCGGGCGTGCCGCGCGCCGTCGTCAACGCGCATTATTTCGCCGACCAGATCGTCGCGCATTTGAAGGGTGCCGGTGCGGGCCTCGACCTGCAATTATCGGACGAGCGCGACGTGCTGCTCGAAACCGGCGGCGGGGTGACCAAGGCGCTGCCGCTGATTGATTGCGACCCGTTCTACGTCGTCAACAGCGACAATCTGTGGATCGACGGCTCGCTCGACACGCTGCGGCTGCTGGCGCAGCGCTGGAACCCCGCGCAGATGGATGCGCTGCTGCTGCTCGTGCCGCTGGCGCGGGCCACAGGCTATGAGGGCCGCGGCGATTTCCACATGGACCCGGCCGGCCTGATCCGGAAGCGCGGCGAGCATCGCATCGCGCCCTATGTCAATTCGGGCGTGCAGCTGCTGTCGAAGCGGCTGTTCGAGGGTGAGCCGGTCGAACCCTTCTCGATGTGGCGGGTTTGGGACCGCGCGCTCGCGGTGGACCGCATGTATGGACTGGTCCACCAGGGCCTATGGTTTCATGTCGGCACGCCGCAGGCGGTGACCGAGACCGAGGCGATGCTTGCCGACAGCTGAGCGGCCCCGGGTCTTCACGGTTCCGCCGCACGTCGCGTTCGTCGATGCGCTGGCGGCGGGGCTGCTGGACCGTGCCGGCGGCGACCGGCTGGCACTCGCTCGCACCCGCGTCTTCCTGCCCAACCGCCGCGCCGTCCGCGCGCTGACCGACGCCTTCGTCCGCCGCTCCGACGGTGGGCTGTTGCTGCCGCGGATGACGCCGGTCGGCGATCTCGGCGACGACGCGCTCGACATCGAAGCCGCCCCCGACCTGCCGCAACCCTTCGACCCGTGCGAACGCCGGTTGCGGCTGGCGCAGCTGGTGCGTCGCGGCAGTGTCGCCCGCAGCGACGCGGTGACCGCGGTCGAGGCGCTGCGCCTCGCCGACGCGCTGGCCAGCGCTCTCGATGCGCTGACCGCCGAGGAGGTGCCGGCGGACGCGCTGGCGGCGCTCGAACTCGACGGCCTGTCGGCACATTTCCGCGTCACGCTCGACCATTTCACGGCGGTGCGCGAGCATTGGCCGGCGGTGCTGGCGGCGACCGGCACGATCGACGGTATCGCGCGCCGTAACGCCGTGCTCGACGGGCTGGTCGAGGCGTGGCGCGCGGTGCCGCCCGCCACTCCGGTGGTGGCCGCAGGCCTGACCGTCGCGCCGCCACCGCTGGCGCGGCTGCTGGGCGCGGTGGCGCGGCTGCCGCAGGGGCTGGTCGTGCTGCCCGGCCTCGACACCGCCATGGCCGAGGCGGAGTGGGAGGCAATCGGCGAAGCGCATCCGCAGTTCGCGCTCAAGCGCCTGCTCGACCGGATGAGCGTCGGACGGGGAGAGGTCGCCGATTGGCCGGACGTAACCGCCGCCGACGGCCCGGCGGCGCGGACGCGGTCGGTGGCGCGCGCGATGAGCGTCGCGGCGTTCACCGGCGACTGGGGCAACGGTGTGAATCCGGCGGCTTTCGCCGGGGTGACGACGCTGGAGGCCGCGACCGCCGAGGAAGAGGCACAGGCGATCGCGCTGGCGTTGCGCCGCGTCCTCGAAACGCCGGGTCGGACGGGGGCGCTGGTGACGCCGGACCGCGGGCTCGCCCGGCGCGTCGCGGCGCATCTGGCGCGCTGGGATATCGCCATCGACGACTCCGCCGGGCAGCCGCTGGCGGCGGCCCCGCCGGGCGCGCTGCTGCTAGCGCTGGCGGAGGCCGCGGTCGCGCATTTCGCACCGGTCGCGCTGCTCGCCGTGCTGAAGCATCCGCTGGTGCGGCGCGGGGCAGAGCGGCTGGCTTGGTTGGACGAGGTGCGGCGAATCGACAAGGCGCTGCGCGGCATCCGCCCCGCACCCGGACTGGCGGGCCTCCGCGAGCGGCTGGGTGAGGATGCGTGGTGGGCCGGGGTCGAGGCGCTACTCGAACCGCTGGCGGCGGCGTTTTCCGGGCCGGCGTGCGATCTTGCGGCGGTCGTCAGCGTGCTGCGCGACACGGCGCAAGCGCTCGCCGCCGACGAATTGTGGCGCGGTCCGGCAGGACGTGCGCTGGCCACGGTCGTCGCGCAACTCGGCGAGCATGGCCGCCATCTCGAACCCTTCGATCCGGCCGATGCGCCGCCGTTGCTGGCGGCCTTCCTGAAGGACGTACCGGTGCGCCCGGCGTACCCCAGACATCCGCGGCTGAGCCTCTACGGCACGCTCGAGGCGCGGCTGCAGCGTGCCAACCTGACCATCCTTGGCGGGCTCAACGAGGGCGTCTGGCCGGGCATCCTCGCCCCCGATCCGTGGCTGCCGCCGAAGGTCCGCGCGGCGCTCGGGCTGGGTGGTGCGCAGCGCGCGGTGGGGCTGGCGGCGCATGATTTCGTCGAGGGGCTGGGTGGCCCGGAGGTGTTGCTGACCCGCGCCCGCCGCGACGACAGCGCGCCGACGGTGGCGTCGCGACTGTGGTTGCGGCTGCAGGCGCTGGCCGGCCCGGCGCTGGCCCGCGACGAAGCGTTGCTTGGCTGGGCACGCGGCCTCGACCGGGCCGATACGATCGAGCCTGCGGCGCGCCCCGAACCCGCACCGCCCGCCGCCCTGCGGCCCCGCCGCATCTCGGTCACTGCTGCCGAGCGGCTGCGCGCCGACCCGTTCAGCTTCTATGCCGGCGCGATGCTGCGCCTCGATCCGCTCGACGGCCTCGACGAGGACCCCGGTGCTGCCGAGAAGGGCATCGACCTGCACGGCGCGCTGCAGAAATGGACTGAAGCCGGCGGCGACCTGCAAGCGATTGCTGCGGCTATGCTGCGCAACAAATGGACGGAGCACCCGCTGATGCAGGCGCTCTGGGCACCGCGTGTTCGCCGGGCACTCGACTGGGTGATGGAAGAGGGCTACCGCTGGGAGGGCGAGGGCTGGACGCCGCTGAAAGCCGAAGCGAAGGCCGTCCGTGAACTACCGAACGGCATCACCCTCCACGGCCGCGCCGACCGCGTCGACCATGACCGCGAGGGCGCGCTGGCCATCATCGACTACAAGACCGGCACGATCCCCTCGCATGATCAGATCACCGGCGGCTTCGCGCTGCAGATGGGCCTGCTCGCCTGGCTCGCCGAAGCACAGGGCTTCGAGGGGGTCACGCCCGCTGCCGTCACCGCGCTGCGCTACTGGAAACTGAGCGGTGGCAAAACCCCGGGCACGGCGAAGAACCCGTTGCTGCATTACAAGGACGAGACGCCGGTCGCCGACCATGTCGACGCTACTCGCCGGGTGTTCGACGAACTCTGCGCCGCCTACCTGCTCGGCGATACGCCGTTCACTGCCAAGCTCCACCCCGACCATGCCGCGCGCTACAGCGACTACGACCATCTCGCCCGCGTCGCCGAGTGGCAGGCGCGGCCGCGATGAAACCGCTGTTCCCGCTGCGCGACGATCAGGCGATGGGCGCCCACCCGGGCGACAACGCCTGGGTGTCGGCGAGCGCCGGCACCGGCAAGACCCAGGTGCTGAGCGCCCGCGTGCTGCGGCTGTTGCTGCGCGGCGAGGATCCCGACAAGATCCTGTGCCTGACCTTCACCAAGGCCGGTGCCGCCGTGATGCAGGCGCGCGTCTTCGACCGGCTGGCGCACTGGGTGAGTTGCCCCGAAACCGAGCTACGCCGCGACCTCGAGGCGATCCGTGCCGACAGCGGCGACGCGGCGCGGGCGCAGGCGCGAACGCTGTTCGCCCATACCCTCGACGCGCGCGGCGGGCTAAAGGTCCAGACCATCCACGCCTACGCCCAGTCGCTTCTGGCGGCGTTCCCGGTCGAGGCGGGGATCGCGCCCGGCTTCGAGCCGCTCGCCGACCGCGACGCGAGCGTGCTGCGCGCCCGCATCCTGACCGAATGCATCGAGACGGCGGCCGCCACCGACGACCGCGGCTTTCTCGACGATGTCGGGCAGGTCAGCATCGCGCGCGGCGAAAGCTCGCTCGACAAGATCGCCGGCGTACTGATCCGCCACGCCAAGGCGATCGCCGAACTGGGCCCGCCCACCGGCATCGAGCCGCGCCTGCGCCGCCTGTTCGGCCTGCCCGGCGAGGGGACACGCGACGAGGTGCTGGCGGATGCGGTGGCGGGGCTCGATCATGCCGGGCTGCGCGCGCTGGCGACACGCTACATGGCGAGCGGCGCCGTGAAGTATGAGAAGCGCGGCGACGAGCTGTTGTGCTGGCTCGGCTATACGCGTTTGGATCAGGTCGCCCAAATCGATTTGCTCTGCCGCGTCTTCCACACGGCCAAGGGCGAACCCTTCAAGGATGTCGCGCCCGGCGGCAAAAAAGCCGACCCCGCCATGGTTGCCCTCGCCGACGAACTCGGCGCCGCCATCGACGCGCTGGTCGACACCCGCCGCCATCTCGACATGGTCGACAATGCCGCCCGCCACCTGCGTGTTGGCGCGCGCATCTGTGCCGCTTATGCCGCGCACAAGCGCCGCGCCGGGCGGATCGACTATGACGACATGATCGCACTGGCGGCCGAATTGCTGCAGCGGCCCGGCATGGGCGAATGGGTGCGCTACAAGCTCGACAGCCGCATCGACCACCTCCTCGTCGACGAGGCGCAGGATACCAACGCCGCGCAGTGGGAGATCGTCCGCGCGCTCAGCGACGAGTTCTTCGCCGGCGAGGGGGCGCGCGAATTGCAACGGACATTGTTTGTCGTCGGCGACTTCAAGCAGGCGATCTTTAGCTTCCAGGGCTCCGACCCGCGGCTGTTCACGGCCGCGCAGGAGGATTATCGCGACAGGGTCCGCGATGCGCTGCTCGGCTGGCGGGACGTTGCCTTGGCCGAATCCTTCCGCTCGGTGCCCGCGGTGCTCGACGTCGTCGCCAAGGTCATCGAGCAGCTCGGGCCAGAGGCGCTCGGCCTGCCCGGCCCGCCGCCGCCGCCGCGTGCCGCGCGCGGCGACCTGCCCGGTGCGGTGACCCTATGGCCGCCGCTCGCCGGCGACGAGGCGGCGGACGAGCGCGAGTGGTTGCCGCCGGGGCAGATCCAGATGGCGCACGACCTGGCCAGGCGCATCGCCGCGTGGACGGACTCCGCCACCGGGCTGTGGCTCCCGGCGCGCGGCCGGATCGCGCGAGCCGAGGACATCCTGGTGCTGGTGCGCGCGCGCGGCGAGTTCGTCCAGCCGCTGGTCGGTGCGCTGCACCGCTGGGGCGTCCCGGTGGCCGGGGCCGATCGGCTGCGCCTGACCGAGCCGCTGGCGGTGCAGGACTGCCTGGCGCTGGTCCGCTTCGTGCTGCAGCCGGGCGATGATCTGACCTGCGCGGCGCTGCTTATGTCGCCGTTCATAGGCCTCGATCACGACGCGCTGTTCGCGCTCGCGCACCGGCGACACGGATCGCTGTGGGCCGAAGTGCAGGCGGCGGGCGGGGCGGCGGCGGACTGGCTTGGGCAGGTGCTCGGCCTCGCCGATTTCATCGCGCCCTACGAGTTTCTGGAAACCGTGCTGTCGGGGCCGCTGGGCGGGCGTGCGCGGCTGCTGCGCCGGCTCGGCGAGGAAGCGCGCGAGGCGGTGCAGGCGGTGCTGGCGCAAGCGCTGGCGTTCGAGGCGGCGAACGCACCGACGCTGCAGGGTTTCCTAGCGTGGATGGAGGGCCAGGACACCGACATCAAGCGCGACCCCGATGCGCCGCTCGACGCGGTCCGGATCATGACCGTGCACGGGGCGAAGGGACTGCAGGCACCGATCGTCGTGCTGGCGGACGCCACCCGCGACACGGCGCGGCCGGGCGACCATGTGCTGCTCGAGCTCGGCGACGCGCGGCTGCCGGTGTTCCACGGCGGTGCGGCGGGCAAGGTCGGGCGCGTCGCCGAGGCCGATGCAGACGCCGCGGCGCGGGCACTCGAAGAGCATTGGCGGCTGCTGTACGTCGCGCTGACCCGTGCCGAGGATCTACTGTTCGTCGGCGGCGCATTGCCCCGCCAGCGCGCCGACAAGCCCTCCGAAGTGCCCGCGAACAGCTGGTACGTGGCGGTTCAGGCGGCCCTCACGGCGCTGGGCGCGACCACGGAGGCCGACGGTTCGCTGGTCTATCGCAGCCATGCCGACGCGCCGCCGCACCTCGAGCTGCGACCCGACTCGATCCGGCTCGAACCCGAAATCCCCGGCTGGGCGCGGGCGCCCGCGCCGCCCGAAGCCCGGCCGCCGCGGCCGCTCAGCCCGTCGGCGATCGCCGCCGACGATGTCGCCTACCCGCCGCCGACCCCGGCGATGGTCGCGGCGGCGCGGCGCGGCACGCTGCTGCACGCGCTGTTCGAGCGGCTGCCGCAGGCTGCCCCGGCGGCGCGCGCGGCGCTGGCGGCGCGCTGGCTGGCTACCCACGCCGCCGATCTCGACGCCGCCGCTCGGGATGCGCTCGCCGCGACCGCGCTCGGTATCGTCGGGGACGCTCGCTTCGCCGACCTGTTTGGCCCGGATGCGCTCGCCGAGGCCCCGATCGCCGCGGTTGTCGACGGGGCGGTGGTGGCGGGCACCGTCGACCGGTTGCTGGTCGACGGCGACCGCGTCCAGCTGATCGACTTCAAGACCGGCAGCCGGGTGCCCGCCGGGCCGGACTCGGTCGAGCCCTATCACCTGAAGCAGATGGCGGCGTACGTGGCGGCGCTGCGTGTCGTCTTCCCGGTGGCCAGCGTCGAGGCGGCGCTGCTCTACACCCATGATGCGACGCTGATCGCGCTGTCGCCGGCGCTGCTCGAACGCCACGCGCCGCGGCTTGGGGTTACCCAAGAAACGCTTGGGGTCGCCGACCGTTGATTGCGCGTCACGCCCGGCCTATCTCGGACGGGTATCAATCAGGAGCCGCATCATGGCCGCCAAGCATGTCACCGACGCCTCGTTTCACGCCGACGTCATCAGCAGCACCAAACCGGTGCTGGTCGATTTCTGGGCGGAGTGGTGCGGCCCGTGCCGCCAGATCGGCCCGGCGCTCGAGGAGCTGAACGACGAGCTGGCCGGCGTTGACATCGTCAAGGTCAACATCGACGAGAATCCTGACGCGCCGACCAGATACGGCGTCCGCGGGATCCCGACGATGATCCTGTTCAAGAACGGCGAGATCGCCGCCACCGCCGTGGGCGCGCGGCCCAAGTCGGCGATCAAGGCCTGGCTGGAGGGCGAACTCGGCTAAGCTTGACGCGGCGCGCGCTTCCCGGGACATTGTTTCGGGGAGCGAGCACATGGAGCCGAAGGCCTATTTCTGGACGACGCTGCCGGGCATATTGGCCGGCCTCGCGGCAGTTCTGAGTGCCGCCGGCGGGTTGTTCCTGGCGGTGCGTGGCGGGACGGCAGCCCCAGTTACGTTGGTCACGCCGCCCCCGGCTACGACCGCGGTCGCGCCGCCAGTGTCCGCCGCGCCGCTCCCCGCCACTGCCGCTGAAGGATATCCCCGGACCGGCGAGATCGACGACCCCGACGGCTTCGTCAACGTCCGCGCCGGGCCGGGCGTCAAGCAGGCGACCGTCGCCACCATCCACACCGGCGAACGCTTCGGCGTCGCCCCGGACGACGGTTCATGGTGGCGAGTTCGCACCGGGGGCGGTGTCGAAGGCTATGTGCACCGGTCGCGGATTAGGCTGGGCAGCCGCTAGACTGTTCCACGTGGAACAGGCTCAGCTCCGGTAGTCGGCGTTGATGCTGATGTAGCCGTGGGTCAGGTCGCAGGTCCACACGCGCCCCCGGCCGTCGCCGAGGCCGAGGTCGACGCCGATCTCGACCTCGTCGCCCGTAAGGTGCGCGGCGACCGGGGCTTCGTCGTAGCCCGGCACGACCGCCCCGTTGCGTGCCACCGTCGTCGCGCCGAAGCGGATGCTCAAGCGGTCGCGCTCGGCGCGCTCGCCGGCCTTGCCCACCGCCATGACGACGCGGCCCCAGTTGGCGTCGCCGCCGGCGATGGCGGTCTTGACCAGCGGCGAATTGGCGATGCTGAGCGCGACGCGCTTCGCCGCCGCGTCGCTGTCGGCACCCTCGACCTCGACGGTGATCAACTTGGTCGCCCCTTCGCCGTCGCGCACGACCAGCTGCGCCAGGTCACGGCAGACCTGCGTCAGCGCGGCGGCGAAGGCGTCGGCCCCCGGTGACGCGGCATCGGTCAGCACCGCGTTCCCCGCCGCGCCGGTGGCGAAGGCCAGTACCGTGTCCGACGTAGAGGTGTCGCTGTCGACGGTGATGCAGTTGAAGCTCGCATCGCTGGCGGCGGTCAGCATCGCCTGCAGCAGCGGTGCCGCGACAGCCGCGTCGGTGAAGATGAAGCCCAGCATCGTCGCCATGTCGGGCGCGATCATGCCGGAGCCCTTGACGATGCCGGCGACAGTAATGCGCCGGCCGTCGACCATAGCCTCGGCGACCGCGCCCTTGGCGAAGGTGTCGGTGGTGCCGATGGCGTGCGTCGCATCCTCGAGACTGGCCGTGCCCAGCGCGGCGTGGGCGACGGCAACCACACCCGTTGCCTTGTCCTGTGGCAGCGGCACGCCGATGACGCCGGTCGAGGCGACAAACACCTGGTCGGCCGCGCAGCCGAGCGTCGCCGCGACCATCTCGACCTGCGCGCGGCTGGCATCCCGCCCGGCCGAGCCGGTGAAGGCGTTGCTGTTGCCGGCGTTGACCATCAGCGCCCGCGCGACACCGCCGGGCAGTGTGGCGCGGCACCAGTCGACCTCGGGCGAAGGGCAGAGCGAGCGGGTCAGCACGCCCGCCACCGTCGTCCCCGAGGCAAAGGCGACCAGCGTCACGTCGGCGCGCGTCCACGCCTTGTAGCCTGCGGTCGCGGTGCCGATGCGGACGCCTGCGACCGGCGGCATGGCGGGAAATGGGCGGGCGAGCGGGGAGACGGCCATGAGCGCGTCATGCCAAGCAGCGATGCCCAAGTCGAGGCGGTTGACCGCGCCCGCCTGCCCGCGCGACACCGTGGAATGGCCAAGCTGTATTTCTACTACGCCTCGATGAACGCCGGGAAGTCGACACTGCTGCTCCAGGCCGACTTCAACTACCGCGAGCGCGGCATGGCGACGATGCTGTTCACCGCGGCGCTCGACGGGCGCGCCGGGTTCGGGGTGATCGCTTCGCGCATCGGGCTGACGATGCCGGCCAACACTTTCACCGCGACCACCGACCTCGGCCAGGCGATCGCCGCGGCGGACGGCCCGCTCGCCTGCGTGCTGATCGACGAGGCGCAGTTCCTGACCCGCGCCCAGGTCTGGCAACTGGCCGCCGTCGCCGACGGGCTCGATGTGCCGGTGCTGTGCTACGGACTGCGCACCGACTTCCGCGCCGCGCCGTTCGAAGGCTCGACCTGGCTGCTGGCGCTGGCCGACGTGCTGACCGAGATCAAGGCCGTGTGCACCTGCGGCCGCAAGGCGACGATGAACCTCAGGATCGACGCCGCCGGGCGCGCGGTCAGCGATGGCGCACAGACCGAGATCGGCGGCAACGACCGCTATGTCGCGCTGTGCCGCCGCCACTATCTGGCGGCGCTTGCGGACGCGGCCGGGTAGCCGCTGCTGCGACCCGGCGGGCGGGGTCGCGGCGGCGGGGCGGCATGGCGCGCGGCAGATCGCTGCCGGCTTCGTTCCTGGACGCCGGCCAGACGGCGATCGGCATTCTTGCGGCCCGCTTCGCGGTCACGCGCCTTTAGGTAACGGCGGCGGCTGCGGCTGGTCCACGCCATCGATGCCAAGGCGTTCATCGTCTCGGATCCGGTCAAGGAAGCTGCCGGGGATGTGCTCAAGCGGCGCCCGCGCCATTGCCGCCGGCCGGCGGCAACACCGCGACCCGCCGTTCCCCTGCCCAGATTTCGACCCGGTCGCCGCCGGCGATACTTCGGCCATGGGCGATCGCAGCCGCATCCTCGGCCAGCTTCACCCGGTCGACGCCGTCGATGACGCCGGCGCGGTTGAACCGGAAGATGCGGTACTCGACCAACATGGCGACCCTTTACGCCAACACCAGGCCGGTAACGACCGAGCAAGCGCATACGGATGCCTAACAGAATTTTAACAGGGCGTCGCTGCGCACCTGCCGCCGCCGGCCCTGCGCGATAATTGACTAAGCCGGTTGCCGCACCTACATCGCCGGGGTTCGAAACCGGGTGCGTGCGCGCCCCGTTTGTCAGCGCGTCAGGATTTTCATGCTCGGATTCGGCGGCATCGCCAAACGTCTGTTCGGCTCGTCAAACGACCGATACGTCAAGTCGCTGAACCCGCTGATCGCGCAGATCAATGCGCTCGAAGCCGGCATCGTGCCCTTGTCCGATGCCGATCTTGCCGCGCAGACCGTCAAGCTGAAGGCGCGCCATGACGCCGGCGAGACGCTCGACGCCCTGCTGCCTGAAGCTTTTGCCACCGTCCGCGAGGCCGCCAAGCGGGCGCTCGGGCAGCGCCACTACGATGTCCAGCTGGTCGGTGGCATCGTCCTCCATCGCGGCGAGATCGCCGAGATGCGGACCGGGGAGGGCAAAACCCTGGTTGCGACTTTAGCAGTATATTTGAACGCGCTAACGGGGAGGGGTGTCCACGTCGTCACCGTCAACGACTATCTGGCACGCCGTGACGCCGAGTGGATGGGCCAGGTCTATGAGTTCCTCGGCCTGTCGGTCGGCGTCATCGTGCCCAACATCGACGACGATACCCGCCGCGCCGCCTATGCCTGCGACATCACCTACGGCACCAACAACGAATACGGCTTCGACTATCTGCGCGACAACATGAAATATTCGCGCGAGCAGATGGTGCAGCGGCCGTTCGCCTACGCCGTCGTCGACGAGGTCGATTCGGTGCTGGTCGACGAGGCGCGGACGCCGCTGATCATCTCCGGGCCGACCGACGACAAGTCCGAGCTGTACATGCAGGTCGACGCGGTGGTGAAGCAGCTGGTCGCCGCCGACTACGAAGTCGACGAGAAGCAGAAGTCGGTGATCCTGACCGAGGACGGCACCGAGAAATGCGAGCGGGCCTTCGAGGCGGCGGGCATGCTGGAGGGCGAGAACCTCTACGACTTCGAGAACACGCAGGTCGTCCACCACCTCAACCAGGCGATGCGCGCCAACGTCATCTTCCGCCGGGACACCGACTACATCGTCCGCGCCGGCAAGGTCATCATCATCGACGAGTTCACCGGCCGGATGATGGACGGCCGGCGCTGGTCGGACGGCCTGCACCAGGCGGTCGAGGCCAAGGAAGGCGTGGCGATCCAGCCCGAGAACCAGACGCTCGCCTCGATCACCTTCCAGAATTATTTCCGCATGTACCCCAAGCTCGGCGGCATGACCGGCACCGCGGCGACCGAAGCGGCCGAATTCTTCGACATCTACAAACTGAACGTCGTCCAGATCCCGACCAACCTGCCGGTGCTGCGCGAGGACGTCGACGACGAGTTCTACAAGAACAGCGACGAGAAGTTCAAAGCCATCGTCAAGACGATCCGCGAGACCTCCGCCAAGGGCCAGCCGATCCTCGTCGGCACGGTGTCGATCGAGAAGTCGGAGATGCTCAGCGAATATCTCAAGAAGGAGCAGGTCGAGCACGTCGTCCTGAACGCCCGCTACCACGAGCAGGAAGCGCATATCGTCGAGCAGGCGGGGCGCATCAACGCCGTTACCATTGCCACCAACATGGCCGGGCGCGGCACCGACATTCAGTTGGGGGGCAACTTCGACGCGCGCGTCAGCCGCGAGCTCGAGGGTGTCGAAGGCGACGAGCGCGCCGCCGGTATCGCCCGGATCAAGGCCGAGGTGGTCGCCGAGCGCGAGGCGGTGCGCGCCGCGGGCGGGCTGTTCGTGCTCGGCACCGAGCGTCACGAGAGCCGCCGCATCGACAACCAGCTGCGCGGCCGTTCGGGCCGGCAGGGCGACCCCGGCCTCAGCCGCTTCTACCTCAGCCTCGACGACGACCTGCTACGCATCTTCGGCCAGCAGTCGATGCTCAGCCGGATGATGAACAACGGGCTGGAGGAGGGCGAAGCGATTGTCCACCCGTGGATCTCGAAGGCGATCGAGACCGCGCAGAAGAAGGTCGAGGCGCGCAACTACGACGTCCGCAAACAGCTGCTGCAGTACGACGACGTGATGAACGACCAGCGCAAGGTCGTCTACGACCAGCGCCAGGACATCATGGATTCCGACACCGTCGGCGATGTCGTCGTCGACATGCGTCACGAGGCGGTGAACTTCATCGTCGCCGCTGCCTGCCCGCCGGGCAGCTACCCCGAGCAATGGGATGTCGCGGCGCTGTCGGAAGGCGCGGCCGAGACGCTGGGTGTCGACGTGCCCGTCGCCGACTGGGTCGCCGAGGAGAAGATCGACCAGGAAATCCTCGTCGACCGGCTGATCGAGGCGGCCGACGCGGCGATGACGGCGAAGGCCGCCGATCTGCCGACCGAGACCTGGGTGCAGATCGAGAAGAACTTCCTGCTGCAGGCGCTCGACCACCATTGGAAGGAGCATCTGGCGACCTTGGACGCGCTGCGCCAAGTCATCCACCTGCGCGCTTACGCCCAGAAGACGCCGCTCAACGAGTATAAGTCGGAAGCCTTCGCGCTGTTCGAGCGGATGCTGGGCGTCGTCCGCGAGGACGTCACCAAGATGCTCGCCAACGCGCAGTTCGGCCAGCAGACGCCGGAAGCCGAATTCGCGCAGCCGTCGTTCGTGACCACCCATATCGACCCGCTGACTGGGCGCAACGACGCCTTTGGCCCGATGGGTGGGCTGCCGCCGGGCGCGCTGGCGTTCGCCGGCTCGGCCACCGCGGCGCTGACCGATGTGTCGCCGGAAGAACTCGAGGACTGGAACCGCAGCGTCTCGCGCAACGCGATGTGCCCGTGCGGCTCAGGCAACAAGTTCAAGCACTGCCACGGAGCGATCGCGGCGGCGGCGTGATGCTGATCGTTACCACCGAAGCCGTCGCCGGCCACCGCACCGTCCGGTCGCTCGGCCAGTGTTTCGGTGTCGTCGTCCGCAGCCGCGGCATCGGCGGCAATTTCCTGGCGGCCCTGCGCACCATCCTGGGCGGCGAGATCAAGGAATATACCGCGTTGCTCGAGGAGGCGCGCCGCCACGCGATCGACCGCATGGTCGCCAATGCCGCCGCGATGGGTGCGAACGCGATCGTCATGATGCGTTTCGATTCGAACGAGATCGGCCAGTCGATGAGCGAGATCGTCGCCTACGGTACGGCTGCGGTGATCGAGCCGGTCTAGTGTTGCGGACCACCGTCCTCGGCATCGTCGGCTGTATGCTGGCGGCGACGCTGGCACTTGTGGCATTGGCGGCGACGGGCGTGCTGACAATCTGCTGGGGTGTCGGCCTGTGGATCGCGATCCAGCTTGCCGTTCTTTACGCGGCGCTGCGCTTCGAGCGCATTCGCTACAAGGCCATCGATCTGGACGCGCCTGCGGGTTTTGTGGCAACCGCCGAGCGCTTCGTCGATCCCGCCACTGGCGTTTCCGTGCAGGTATGGTTCAATGCCGCAACCGGCGAACGCCGCTATCTGAAGGTGTAACCGCCACACGCGCCGCCGCGAACCACGCTGCGACACGTTCGGAGAGACTGAGATGTTGCGCGCTACCCTGTTTGCCGCCGTCGCGCTGATCGCCGCGCCTGCCTTCGCCCAGTCGACGCCGGTCACCGTCGTCGAGCTGTTCCAGAGCCAGGGCTGTTCGTCGTGCCCGCCCGCCAACGCCAACGTCAACGCGCTGATCGCCAGCCGCCCCGACGTGCTCGCGCTCAGCTATGCGGTGACCTACTGGGACAATCTCGGCTGGAAGGACCGCTTCGCAACGCCGGCCTATACCCAGCGCCAGTGGGACTATGCCAAGGGCCTGCGCCATGACAATGTCTGGACGCCCCAGGTCATCGTCAACGGCCGCGCCGACACCACGGGCACGCACGACGGCCAGATTGCGCAACTGATCGCCACGACCGCGAAGCCGGCCGGCCCGGCAGTGACGATCAGTGCCGGCAGCGTCACCGTCGGCAAGGCTGCTGCCGCCGCGCCCGCCGATGTCTGGCTGGTGCGCTACGACCCGCGCACCGTCGCGGTGTCGATCAAGGCGGGCGAAAACGACGGTCGCACATTGCCCCACCGCAACATCGTCCACGAACTGACGCGGCTGGGCGACTGGAACGGGGCGTCGAGCGTCTACAAGTTGCCCCCCGCCGGAGCCGGGCTGGCCACCGCCGTTCTGGTGCAGGCGCGCCGGGGCGGCCCGATCCTCGCCGCCGCGCGCGGCTGAGCATTGTCGCCACGACGCCCCTGTAGCGCCGTTTTTCGACCGGAACGCGATGCCGGAGGTCACATGGCTCCCGGCATCGCACCGTTCGATTTTTGCTGATACGTAGCGTCGCATAAGCAGGGAGAGTGAGTTGGCAACTCTGGCCGCCAATGCCGACGCGACCGGCCCTGCGCCGTCGCCGCCCTACCTGTTCAAGCGCCATGCCGCCGTGACCCGGGTCACCCACTGGATCAACGTCGTCGCGATCAGCTTCCTGCTCGGCTCGGGACTCAACATCTTCAACGCCCATCCGGCGCTGTACTGGGGCGCGTACGGCGCCGACCACGACGATGGCAAGCGCTGGCTCGAGATCGGCGCCGTCGACAACGCGCAGGGGCAGGCGCGCGGCATCACCCGGGTCGGGCCGCTCGCGGTCGATACTACCGGCGTGCTCGGCGTCGCCACGGGATCGAATGGCCAGCCGCTGGCCCAGGGCTTTCCCGGCTGGGCGACGTTTCCGACCGTCCGCGATCTGGCGACGGCACGCAACTGGCATTTCCTGTTCGCCTGGGTGCTGATCCTGAACGGGCTTGTCTATCTGGTCTATGGCGCGGTGACGCGGCACCTGAGCCGCGATCTGGTGCCGACGCGGCGCGAGCTCAGCCTCGCCAACATCTGGCACGACATCGTCCTCCACGCGCGGCTGCGCTTCCCCAAGGGAGAGGACGCCAAGCGCTATCACATCCTTCAGAAGCTGGCGTACGGCGGCACGGTGTTCGTGCTGCTGCCGCTGATGGTGGCGACCGGCCTCGCGATGTCGCCGGGCATCGGCGCGACCTGGAGCTGGCTGATCGATCTGCTCGGCGGTCGGCAGTCGGCCCGCTCGATCCACTTCATCACCGCCGCCGCCGTCGTCGGGTTCATCGTCTTACACGTGCTGATGGTGCTGCTGGCGGGTCCGTACAACGAGCTCCGCTCGATGATCACGGGCAAGTTCCGGATCGACCCCGAGGTGACGCGGTGAGCATCCTGAACCGGCGCAACCTGCTGCGCGGCGGCGCGCTCGGCGGCGGCGTGCTGCTCGCCGGCTGCGACAAGCTTGCCCAGTCCGAAAGCATCACAAAGGCGGTACAGTCGGCAGAGGTCGCAACCTACCGCTGGCAGCGGCTGATCGGCCGCGACGCGCTGGCCCGCGAGTTCACCAAGGCCGACCTCAGCCCGGTGTTCAAGGCCAATGGCTCGAAGGACCCCGACGGCGAGGATTACCGCCGCCACGTCGCGAGCGGCTTCGCCAATTGGCGGCTCAGGATCGACGGGCTGGTCGAGCGGCCAGCAGAATTGAGCCTTGCCGATCTGCGCCGCCTGCCGCTGCGCACCCAGATCACCCGCCACGACTGCGTCGAGGGCTGGAGCGCGATCGGCGAGTGGCGGGGCCCGCAACTCGGCACGATCCTGAAGACCGTCGGGCTGAAGCCGAACGCGCGCTTCGTCGTCTTCCACTGCGCCGACAATTATGGCGGCGAGATCAGCAAGGGCGGGGCGCAGTCGACCGGACTTTATTATGAGAGCATCGACCTGATCGACGCTTTTCACCCGCAGACGATCGTCGCGCTCGACATGAACGGTGCGCCGCTGAGCGTCGCCCATGGTGCACCCTGCCGGATGCGGATCGAGCGCCAGCTCGGCTACAAGCATGCGAAATACGTCATGCGCGCCGAGGCCGTCGAAAGCTTCGCCAACATGGAGCTGGGCCAGGGCGGTTATTGGGAAGACCGCGGCTACGAGTGGTACGCCGGCATTTGAGTTCCGGAGGTTCCGACGTCTGGGCACGGCTGATGATTGCGGCGCAAGCCGGCGATAAATCCGCCTATCGCCTGCTGCTCGACGAACTGCAGGTCTGGCTGGTGCGTTATTATCGCCGGCGCCTGCCGCCCGATGCGGTCGACGATGCGGTTCAGGAGGCACTTGTCGCGGTCCATACCAAGCGCCACACGTGGGATCCGTCGCGGCCGTTCGCGCCGTGGCTGGCGGGCATTGCACGCTACAAATGGATCGACCGCCTGCGTAACCTGAGTGCCACCCGCACCGAAGAGCTGCCTGAGACATTGAGTGTCGGCGATCACGGCGACGGCGTGTTGAGCGCGACCGTTCTGGCGGGCCTGCTGGCGACGCTGAAACCGGCGCAGGCGGCGGCGATTCGGCTGGTCAAGCTCGACGGGTTGTCGATCGAGGAAGCGGCAGCGCGGACCGGACAGAGTCGGTCGCTGGTCAAGGTCAATATCCACCGCGGTCTGGCGCGCCTGTCGCGGACCGTCGAAGGGTACAGTGATGGCGAGTAGGCGCCTCATCAACGGGCTGGTCGACGGGTTGACCCCGGTTCGCCCCCGCACGCGCTGGCGCGATGCCCTGCTGCTGGCGCTCGTCGGTGCTGCCGAATTGGCGCTGGTGATGATGCTGCAGCCGATGCGCGACGACATGGTGTCGGCGATGCACGATCCGATGTTCTGGTGGAAGGTCGGCGGCTCGCTGTGCGTCACGGTCGCCGGCATGGCGGCGCTGGTGGTGCTGCTCACCCCCGACGCGCGGGTCGGCGCCGGGCGACGCTTCGTGCTGGGCGCCGCGGCGGCGGTGCTGATTGCGGGCCTGGCGCTGATCGGCGGCGGCGCGATGCCGACGCCGCGCTCGATGCCCGACTGGCGCGAGGGGTTGAGCTGCGCCCGGCTCTGCTTCCTGTACGGCTTGCCGATGCTGGCGGCGACGGTATTCGTCGCGAGGCGGGCCGCCCCCGCGCGACCGCGTGCCGCGGCCACTGCCGCGGGCCTGGCCGCCACCGGCTGGGGTTCGGTGGTGTTCTGCTGGACCTGCCCTTACGACGATCCGATCTACATCACTTTGTGGTTCGGCCTGGCGCTGACGGCGGGCGCGCTGGCGGGCCGGCTGTTGTTGCCAAGGCTGCTGCGCTGGTAGGGTTGGCGATGGCCAGCCGCCCCGCCCCGACGCCGCGCATCGACCTCGACGCCCAGCTCGATGCCGCGACGCGTGATCCGGACATGCTGGCGGCGGCGCGGGCGCTGGCCGCCAACGACGTGCCCGTCGCGGAGGCGCTGCTGCGCGCCCGGCTCAAGGCGCGGCCCTTCGAGGTCGCGGCGATCCGCATGCTCGCCGAGGTGGCGGGCCGCATCGGCCGTTATGGCGATGCCGAGACGCTGCTGCGCCGGGCGCTCGATCTCGCGCCGGACTTCGACACCGCGCGGCACAATCTCGCGATCGTGCTGCACCGGCAGTCGAAGTCCGCCGAAGCGCTTGCCGAGATCGACCGGCTGATCGCCGCCGATCCGGAGGCGCCCGGCTACCGCATCCTGCGCGGCGCGATCCTGGTGCGGCTCGGCGAATACGACGCGGCGATCGCGCTTTATGCCAGGCTGCTCGCCGACCATCCGGCGCAGGCGGCGACGTGGATGAGCTATGGCCATGCGCTCAAGACCGTCGGGCGGCAGGCCGACAGCATCGCCGCGTATCGACGTGCCATCGCTCTCGACCCGGCGCTGGGCGAGGCGTGGTGGAGCCTCGCCAATTTGAAAACGGTCCGTTTTGACGCCGGCGATCTGGCGGCGATGCGGGCCGCGCTCGCCCGCGACGACCTTGACGACGAGGCGCGCTTCCATCTCGACTTTGCGCTCGGCAAGGCGCTCGAAGACGCCGCCGACTATGCCGCGTCGTTCGCGCATTACGCCCGCGGCAATGCACTGCGGCGGCAAAACCTCGACTATGACTCCGCCGCCACGACCGCCAATGTCGCGCGGACCAAGGCGGTCTACACGCCCGAGTTCCTGAGCGCGCGCGCTGGCCAGGGCTGCCCCGATCCCGATCCGATCTTCGTCGTCGGCCTGCCGCGATCGGGCTCGACGCTGATCGAGCAGATCCTCAGCTCACACAGCGCGATCGAAGGCACTTCGGAACTGCCCGACATCCTCGCCATCGCCCGCAAGCTCGGCGCCCGCGACCATGACGAGGCGGGCGCGCGCTTCGCCGCCAAGCTGGCCGCGGCCGACCTCGCCGCGCTCGGCCGCCAGTATCTCGACCAGACGCGGGTACAGCGGAAGACCGGGCGGCCGCTGTTCATCGACAAGATGCCGAACAATTTCGTCCACACCGGCCTGATCCACCTGATCCTGCCGAACGCGAAGATCATCGACGCGCGGCGGCATCCGCTCGGTTGCTGCTTCTCGGGCTTCAAGCAGCATTTCGCCCGCGGCCAGGCGTTCAGCTACGACCTCGGCGACCTCGGCCGCTACTGGCGGGATTATGCCGCGCTGATGGACCATTTCGACACCGTCTTGCCCGGCCGCGTCCACCGCGTCTTCTACGAGCGGCTGGTCGCCGACCCGGAGGCCGAAATCCGCGCCCTGCTCACCTATGTTGGCGTCGAATTTCAATCCGCGTGCCTCAATTTCCATGAAACCGACCGGGCGGTCCGCACCGCCAGTTCCGAGCAGGTCCGCACGCCGCTCTACGTTTCGGGTGTGGATCATTGGCAACACTATGCCGAATGGTTGAGGCCACTGCGCGATTCGCTCGGCTCGGCGCTGGACAGTTACCCCTCGCAGCCGCAACATTAGGTTCACGAACCGGCGCAGACCGGTCGGGTGGGAACGTCTCGAGCGGGTTCAGGGGGAACATCATGCGATCCACGGCCTATGGTGCGATGCGACGGGCGTTGCTTCTCGGGACCGCGCTGGCGGGGCCGCTGTCCGCCGCTCAGGCGCAAAGCGCCGCACCACCTGCGGCGACCGCCGCTGCCGCGACCAACGAAGGCCTCGACGAAATCGTCGTCACCGCCAGCAAGCGGTCCGAATCGCTGCAGAACGTGCCGATCTCGATCCAGGCGCTGGGCACCGAGAAGCTCGATCAGCTGCAGGTCAAGTCGTTCGACGACTATGTCCGCTTCCTGCCGTCGGTGACTTATCAGACCGGCGGGCCGGGCAACGCACGGGTCTATTTCCGCGGCGTTTCGTCGGGCGAGAACGGCAACCACTCGTCGTCGCAGCCAACCGTCGGCATCTATCTCGACGAGCAGCCGATAACCACCATCCAGGGCGCGCTCGACATCCACCTCTACGACATCGCGCGGGTCGAGGCGCTCGCGGGGCCGCAGGGAACGCTCTACGGCAGCTCGAGCGAGGCCGGCACCATCCGCATCATCACCAACAAGCCCGATCCTTCGAAGTTCTCCGGGGCCGCCGATTTCGAGATCAACAATGTCACCGACGGCGGCTGGGGTTATGTCGGCGAGGCCTACGTCAACGTGCCGCTCTCCGACAAGATCGCGGTGCGCGCCGTCGGCTGGTACGACAAGGACGCCGGCTACATCGACAACATCCTGCAGACGCGGACCTTCCCGGTGTCGGGCATCACCCAGACCACCGCGCCGTTCGTCGAGAAGGACTACAACCAGGTCGAGACCTACGGCGGCCGTATCGCGCTGGGCATCGAGCTCGACGACAACTGGACGATCACGCCAACCCTGATGGGGCAGAAGCAGACGTCGGACGGCTTCTACGGCCAGGAATCGGGTCTCAGGAAGCGCCAGGTGGCGCAGTACAACCCCGAGACCAATACCGATGACTGGTGGCAGGCGGCGCTGACCATCGAGGGCAAGATCGGCGACTGGTCGCTGACCTATTCAGGCGCCTATCTGAAGCGCAACATCAACGCCCAGTCGGACTATTCGGACTACAGCTATTTCTACGACGCGCTGAACGGTTCGGGTGCCTACATCTACGACAACGCCGGAAATCTGGTCAGCCCGAACCAGCGCATCATCTCCAAGCCGCGCTTCACCAAGCAGAGCCACGAAATCCGCATCACCTCGCCCGCCGACCGCTCGCTACGTCTGATCGCCGGCGCCTTTTACCAGCGCCAGAAGAACGGCATCGAGGAAAATTACATCATCGACAATATCGCCGACAGCATCACCGTCGCCGGCACCGAGAGCAATCTCTGGCTGACCAAGCAGACCCGCGTCGACCGCGACTATGCGATCTTCGGCGAACTGGCGTACGATATCCTCGACAACCTGACGCTGACCGGCGGCGCACGCGTCTATAAATACGACAACTCGCTGGTCGGTTTCTTCGGTTATGCGGCGGGCTACAGCAGCCGGACGGGCGAGGCGGCATGCTTCGCTGGACCGATCGTCAGCGGCACCACCTGCACCAACCTGGACCGCCGAGTGAAGAAGACCGACTGGCTGCCCAAGGTTAACCTGACCTGGAAGGTGACCGACGACAAGCTGGTTTACTTCACCTATTCCAAGGGCTTCCGCCCCGGCGGCATCAACCGGCGCGGCACGCTTGCGCCCTATCAGTCCGACACGCTCGACAATTTCGAGCTCGGCTTCAAGACGCAGTGGCTCGACAACAAGCTGCGCGTCAACGGGGCGATCTACCAGGAGAACTGGAACAAGGTGCAGTTCTCGTCGCTGGGCGAGAACGGCCTGACCGTCATCCGCAACGCCGGCGACGCCCGCATCCGCGGCGTCGAGTTCGACATCAACATCGCACCGGTCACCGGCCTGACACTGGGCATCGGCGGCAGCTACAACGATGCGAAGCTGGTCACCGATTTCTGCAACTTCGCCAATTCGGCGAACGACTGCACCATCCCCGGCCCCGGCGGTGACCCAAACTCGGTGCAGGCCCGCAGCGGCACGCGCCTGCCCGACACGGCGCGGTTCAAGGGCAATGCCATCGCCCGCTACGACTGGGCGCTGCGCGACGGCCTGAACGCGCATGTGCAGGTGGCGGCGGTGCAGGAAGGCAAGCGGCGCGGCGACCTGCGGCCCAACGTGCGGCAGATCGTCGGTGACTTCCCGGCCTACACCACGCTCGACCTCAGCGCCGGCATCAAGACCGACCGCTATTCGATCGAGCTGTATGCGACCAACCTGACCGACTCGAACGGCATCACCTCGCGCAGCGTCCAGTGCGGTGAGTCGATCTGCGGCGATCCCGGCGGCGTGACAGCGTCGGGTGGCAAATTCTACTCGTTCCTGATCCGGCCGCGTACCGTCGGCCTCAAGCTGGGGACTAAGTTCTAGAGCGGACGAACAAGGAACGGAGGAGGGCGCCGGCGTTGTTCCGGTGCGCTTTTTCCGGGCACGACGCCGGACCGGCATTGCCACCCGCAGCGCACCCGCCGATGCTGGCGGCATGAAGATCACGGCGGCCGTCCTCGACGCGAGCCCATCGACGCCGCCCTATGCGGCGTCGATGCCGCTGACTTTGCGGACGCTCGAACTCGCCGCCCCGCGCCCCGGCGAATTGCTGGTCCGCATCGACGCCGCCGGTCTGTGCCATTCCGACCTGTCGGTGATCAACGGCGATCGGCCGCGGCCGCTGCCGATGGCGCTCGGCCACGAGGCGGTGGCGACCGTGGAGGCGCTGGGCACTCCCGACGACGCGCTGTTCGCGGTCGGCGACCGGGTCGTGCTGTCGTTCCTGCCGCCCTGCGGCGAGTGTGTGCGCTGCCAGAGCGGCGAGGGCTATCTCTGCCCGCGCGGCGCTGCCGCCAACGGCGCGGGCGAGCTGCTGCGCGGCGGGTCGCGGCTGGGCAGTGTCCACCACCATCTCGGCGTCTCGGCGTTCGCCACCCACGCCGTCGTCGACCGGCGTTCGGCGGTGAAGATCGACGCCGACATTCCCGTCGAGATCGCCGCGCTGTTCGGTTGCGCGGTGCTGACCGGGGTCGGCGCGGTGCTCAATTCGGGCGGGCTGCGGGCGGGCGAGAGCGTGCTGATCTATGGCCTCGGCGGGGTCGGGCTGGCAGCGCTGCTCGGTGCGCTGGCGGGCGGTGCGAACCCGGTCAAGGTCGTCGACCCGGTGGCGGCCAAACGCGCGCTGGCGCTCGAACTCGGCGCGGCGGCGGCATTCGCGCCGGGCGAGGAGGACGGCGGCGCGGACCTGGTCGTCGAAACCGTCGGCAAGTCCCGCGTCCTGGAAACCGCCTATGCCCGCGCCCGGCGTGGCGGGCGGATCGTTACCGTCGGGCTGCCGAACCCGGCCGAGCAATTCTCGATCCCTGCCGTCAGCCTCGTCGCCGACGCCAAGACGGTCATCGGCTCCTATCTCGGCAGTTCGATCCCGGCGCGCGATATCCCAAGCTACATCGGCCTGTGGCGGGCCGGGCGGCTGCCGGTCGAGCGGCTGCTGACCTCGGTGTCACCGCTCGTTGACATCAATGCGCTGTTCGACCGGCTGGCCAGCGGCGAGGCGATCCGCCAGGTCGTGATTCCCGTTTGACCGCGCCCGGACTGTATACAATATTCGGTCTCGGATGACCGGGGACCTCGCCGACAGCTACGCGCCAGCCTTCGACGGCCGCCTCGCCGCGGGCGTGCGCCCGGCACTGCTGATCGTCGATGTCGTCATGGCGTATTTAGCCCCGGACTCGCCGCTCTACGCCGGCGTCGAGGTGGCGCTGGCCTCTAACATACGGCTCGCCACAGCGGCCCGGTCGGCGGCGGTGCCGGTCGTCTTCACCAATGTTGTATACAGACCGGACGGTCGTGACGGCGGGCTGTTCTACCGCAAAGTGCCCGCGCTCCGGGCTTTCGAGGCCGGCTCGCCGCTCGGCGCCTTCCCGCCCGGCCTGCAGCCGGAGTCCGGCGATCTCGTCGTCACCAAGCAGTACCCGTCGGCGTTCTTCGGCACGCCGCTCGCCGCGACGCTCAACGCGCTGCGGGTCGACACGCTGCTTATCGGCGGCTTTTCGACCTCGGGCTGCGTCCGCGCCTCGGCGCTCGATGCGCTCTGCCACGGCTTCGTGCCGTTCGTCGTGCGCGATGCCTGCGGCGACCGTCATGCCAGCCCGCACGAAGCGAACCTGTTCGACCTGCAGGCGAAATACGCCGAGGTCATCGACGAAGCCGCGGCCACCCGGCTGCTGAGGGCAAGCGCATGAGTTACCGGCTGGGCGTCGACGTCGGGGGCACGTTCACCGACCTGCTGTTGTTCGACGATGCCAGCGGCGATTTCTGGCGACACAAGACGCCGTCGACGCCGCACGATTCGAGCGAAGGCATCTTGACCGGGGTCGAGGCGGTGTGCGCCGCCGCCGGCGTCGACCCGGACAAAATTGGCACCTTCCTGCACGGCACCACGGTGGCGACAAATGCGGTGCTGGAAGGCAAGGGCGCGCGCGTTGGGCTGGTCACCTCCGAGGGCTACCGGCAGATCATGCAGATCGCGCGCAGCTTCGTGCCCGGCGGGCTGGCCGGCTGGATCGTCTGGCCCAAGCCGGTGCCGATGGCGCGGCTGCAAGACACGGTCGAGATCGCCGGCCGCATGGATGCCTTCGGGGCCGAGGTCCGCCCGGTCGACGATGCGGATATCCGCGCCGCGCTCGAACGGCTGAACCGCCAGGGCATCGAGGCGCTGACCGTCAGCCTGATCAACGCGTATTTGAACGGCGCGCACGAACGCCGCGTCGCCGAACTGGCGGCCGAAATCCTGCCCGGCGTGCCGGTGTCGCTGAGCCATGTCGTGCTGCCCGAGATGCAGGAATACGAACGCACCCTGACCACCGTCGCCAACGCCGCCGTCCGCCCGATCGTCGGCCGCTACGTCGGCGCGCTGCGGGATCGGCTGGGCAAGGTCGGCATGACCGGGCGGCTGTCGCTGCTGCGCTCCGACGGCGGGCTGATGTCGAGCCAGAAGGCCGAGGAACATCCCGTCGCACTACTGATGTCCGGCCCGGCGGGCGGCGTCACCGGCGCGCTGTGGGTCGCGAAACATGCGGGTCTGAAGAACATCCTGACGCTCGATGTCGGCGGCACCTCGACCGATGTCGCACTGATCGAGAACGGCGAGCCGCGCCGGGTGCGGACCACCGAGGTCGGGCATCTGTCGGTCCGTGCCTCGTCGCTCGACGTCAAGACCATCGGCGCGGGCGGCGGTTCGATCGCCAGCGTCCCCGAACTGACCGGCGCACTGCGCGTCGGCCCGCAGTCGGCGGGCGCGGTGCCGGGGCCGGCGGCGTACGGCAAGGGCGGTCTGGCTCCGACCGTCACCGACGCCAATGTCGTGCTCGGCTATCTGCCCGAGAACCTCCTCGGCGGCACCTTCAAGCTCGACCGCAACGCCGCCATCGCTGCGGTGCAGACCATCGCCGACGCGCTCGGCATCGAGCTGATGGCGGCGGCGCGCGGTATCATCGACATCGCCAACGAGACGATATTCGGGGCGCTCCGGATGATCTCGGTGCAGCAGGGCTATGACCCGCGCGACTTCGCGCTGATGGGCTTCGGCGGGGCCGGACCGCTGCACGTCAACGCGGTGGCGCGGCTGATGGGCAGCTATCCGGCGGTGTCGCCGGTCAGTCCCGGCGTGCTGTGCGCGCTCGGCGACGCCACCACGCGCACCCGGACCGAGGCAGCGCGGTCGCTGTCGAAGCGCGCGTCGGAGACCAGCACGGACGAAGTCGCCGCGCTGCTCGCCGAGATGGACGGCCAGGTCCGCGCCGAACTGCAGGCCGACGGGATCGCCGCTGCCGACATCGAGACCAGTTTTGAAGTCGACGTGCGCTATTCGGGCCAGGCGTTCGAGGTGCCGATGACGGTGACCGTGGCCGATCTGACCGGCGGCGGCGGCCTGACTGCGCTCGCGGCGCGCTTCGACGACGAGCACCGCCGCCTGTTCACCTTCAACATGGAAGCCGAGCATGAGTTCGTGAACCTCCGCGCCGCCGCGGTCGGCAAGGCGCTGGCGCTGCCCGCGCACGAACTGCCGCAGGGCGACGGCAACCCGCACGCCGCCAAGCTGCGCGATCACCAGTTGTGGATGGACGGGGCCCTACAAGCGGGCGCGATCTACGACCGCGCGCTGCTCCGCGCCCGCGATATCATCCCCGGCCCGGCGATCGTCACCGAGATGGACTCGACGACGCTGATCGAGACGCGCCACATCGGCACCGTCGACCGCCACGGTAATATCCTGATCACTCCGGCCTGAGGCGAACGCACATGCCCGCCACCATCGTCCAGACCAACGCCGCGCCGTTCGCGGCCGTGCCGATCGATCCGGTGACCCTCGACATCATCGAGAACGCGCTCAGGAATGCCCGCGTGGAGATGGACACGACGCTGGTCCGCACCGCGATGTCGCCCGGCATCCGCGAACAGGGCGACGCCTTCCCGCTGATCGCCGACCATCAGGGGCGCATGATCGTCGGTCAGTTCGGCAGCTACATCGGCCCGTTTCTCGACCAGTTTTCGGGCACGCTCGAGGACGGCGACATGATCTTTCTCAGCGACCCCTATTCGGTCGAGGGGGCGATCAGCCACTCCAACGACTGGCTGGTGCTGCTGCCGGTGTTCAAGGACGGGCGGCTGATCGCCTATACCTCGATGTTCGGGCACCAGAGCGATATCGGCGGCATGGTCGCCGGCTCGATGCCGATCGTCGCGACCTCGATCTTCCAGGAAGGGGTGCGCATTCCGCCGGTCAAGATCTGGAAGGCCGGCGTCTACAACGAGGACCTGATCAAGCTGATCATGCACCAGGTCCGCACGCCGGAATGGTGCAAGGCCGATCTGAACGCGCTGATCGCCGCCTGCCGGGTGGCGGCGCGGCGGGTTGTCGAGATGGCGGCGCGCTTTGGCGACGATGTCTTCGTCTCGGCCTGCGAGGCGCTGCTGGCGCGCAACCACCGCGCCATGAAGACGCTGATCGAGACCGCGATCGGTGAGGCCCCCGTCAGCTTCGAGGATTATATCTGCGACGACGGACTGGGCTATGGCCCCTACAAGATCAAGTGCACGATGTGGCGCGAGAATGGGCGCGTCGTCTTGGATTTCGACGGCACTGATCCGCAAAGCCAGGGTTCGATCAATTTCTACCTGAACGAGAACATGTTCCGGATGTTCTTCGGCATCTACATGATCATGGTGTTCGACCCCGCCATCCTGTTCAACGACGGCTATTACGACCTCATCGACGTGCGCATTCCGGAGGGCTCGCTACTCAAGCCGAAGTTCCCGGCGGCGCTCAGCGGGCGGACCCACGCGCTGGGCCGCATCTTCGACATCCTCGGCGGGCTGCTCGGGCAGAAGACGCCGGAGTTCCTCAACGCCGCCGGCTTCTCGTCATCGCCACACCTGTTCTATTCGGGCCGCAAGCCGGACGGCGAATGGTTCCAGCTGTTCCAGATCGGCTTTGGCGGCATTCCCGGGCGCCCGCTGGGCGACGGACCCGACGGGCACTCGCTGTGGCCCAACTTCACCAACGTGCCCAACGAGTTCCTGGAGCGCTATTTCCCGCTGCGCATCGAGCGCTACGAAACGGTGCCCGACAGCGGCGGCGCAGGGCTGCACCGCGGTGGCAATGGCATCCTGATGACCTACCGGTTCCTGGAACCCGGCCTGATCGCCATCCACGACGACCGCTGGTTCGTGCCGCCATGGGGCGTCAACGGCGGGTCGCCCGGAGCCCGCGCCCGGAAAGTGCTGCGCCGCGCCGGCGGGACGGAAACCATCGTCGGCAACAAGGTCGAGGACGTGGCGGTGGCGGCGGGCGACGAGCTCGACTTCATCACCTGGGGCGGCGGCGGCTGGGGCGATCCCTATGACCGCGATCCAGCGCTGGTGGCGAAGGAGATCGCGCAGGGGCTGGTGACCGTCGCGGGCGCGCGAAACTACGGGGTCGTCATCGCCGATGGGGCGGTTGACGCCGCGGCGACCGAGGCGCTGCGGCGCAGGCTGCGCGCCGAGCGCGGCCCGGTATCGCTGTTCGACAAGGGACCGGATATCGAGACGCTGCGCGCCACCTGTCGGGCCGACACCGGCCTGCCCGCCCCCCATGCTCCTGAGTGGCACCACCTCGCCGTCGCCGCCGGCTAGTGTTCCACGTGGAACACTAGCCGAGGCAGGCGTCGATCGCGCCCTGACGGACGACGCGGATGCGTTTCTCGATGGCGCGGGCGTGGCGGCGGTTCTTGCCGGTCAGTTTCGACGCATCGCGCTCGATCGGCTGCGGCAGGATGGTCACCAGCCGGGCCGCCTGCTGCGGCGTCAGCTTCGCCGCGGTCGTTCCGAAATAGTGTTTCGCCGCCGCGTTGACGCCGTAGATGCCCGGCCCCATCTCGGCGATGTTGAGATAGACCTCCATGATCCGCGGCTTGCCCCAGATCGCCTCGATCAGGACGGTGAAATAGGCCTCCATGCCCTTCCGCAACCAAGATCTCTCGGGCCACAGGAAGGCGTTCTTGGCGGTCTGCTGCGAGATCGTCGAGCCGCCGCGCAGCTTGTTCGACGCCGCGTTCTTCACCAGCGCCGCTTCGATGGCGTCGACATCGAAGCCCTTGTGGCGGCAGAAATTGGCATCCTCCGCCCCGATCGCGGCGCGCGGCACCGCCTTGGCGATATCGCTGAGCGGCACCCATTCGCGCGCGACATGAATGCCGTGGATGGCGTCGCGGGCCATCGGCCAGGTCATTGGCGCGTTCAGCCACTTATAGGACAGCGCCCACAACAGGCTGCCGCCGAACACCACGATGGCGAGCGTCACCAGCGTCCGCAGCAGCCAGCCGATCAGGCTCCCGAGTCCGGACACGCTGCACTCAACTCCCCCGACGCCGACCGGCGCATTGTGCGGGTGCGAAGGCCGGCGTCAAGGGCGCGGCCGCCGGCTTACGCCAGTTCGAGCAGCCGCCGCTCGCCGGCCAGCGTGCGGATACCCTTTTGCAACTTCTCGAAGGCGCGCACCTCGATCTGGCGAACGCGCTCGCGGCTGATGCCGTATTGCTGCGACAGTTCCTCCAGCGTCTCGGGCTCGTCGACCAGGCGGCGCTGGGTCAGGATGTGCTTCTCGCGGTCGTTGAGGCCGTCCATCGCATCGACCAGCATGGCGTGACGCTGTTCGCGCTCCTGCTCGTTGGCGACGATCGTGTCCTGCAGCGGACCGTCATCGGTCAGCCAGTCCTGCCACTCGCCCTCGCCCTCCTCGCGCAGCGGGGCGTTGAGCGACGTGTCGCCGCCCATCGCCATGCGGCGGTTCATCGAGATGACCTCCTCGTGAGTCACCCCGAGTGTGGTCGCGATCTTCTCGACGTCGGCCGGCTTCATGTCGCCGTCCTCCATCGCGTCGATCTTGCCCTTGAGGCGGCGCAGGTTGAAGAACAGCTTCTTCTGGGCCGCGGTGGTGCCGATCTTCACGAGGCTCCACGAGCGCAGGATATATTCCTGGATCGAGGCGCGGATCCACCACATCGCATAGGTCGCAAGGCGGAAACCGCGCTCCGCATCGAACTTCTTGACGCCCTGCATCAGCCCGATATTGCCTTCGGAGATAAGCTCCGCGACCGGCAGGCCATAGCCGCGGTAGCCCATCGCGATCTTGGCGACGAGGCGGAGGTGGCTGGTCACCATCTTGGCGGCTGCGTCGGGATCCTGATGCTCGGCCCAGCGCTTGGCGAGCATATACTCCTCCTCCGGCGCGAGCAGCGGGAACTTGCGGATCTCGCTGAGGTACCGGTTGAGACCGGCTTCGCCACCCAGCGCGGGGATCGACGTGATTCTCGCGGGAACATTGGCCATGGGGCTTCCCCTTTCTCTACTTGGAGTCGTCAACGGAAAGACGACCGATTAGGTCCACTATATCGACGGGCAGGGCGCTCGCGAAAGAAAGTTTTGCTTGGGTGATCGGATGAATAAACCCCAGGGTCGCGGCGTGGAGGGCTTGCCGCCTGAAATTAAGTTCGTCGAGAACGGCGCGCTGGTTACCTTTCGCGCCGCCGTAAAACGGGTCTCCGAGCAGCGGATGGCCGATCGACGCCATGTGCACACGGATCTGGTGCGTCCGCCCGGTTTCGAGACGGCACTCGATTTGTGCAGCCTTTAACAATGGCTTGACGGTGCGGAAGTGGGTGACGGCATGTTTACCGCGGCCGTCCGCGACGATCGCCATCTTCTGCCGATTGGCGCTGGAGCGGGCGAGTGCGCCCTCGATCCGCCCGGCGGACGGGGCGGGCACGCCGGCGACTATCGCCGTATAGACCCGCTCGACACTATGTGCGGCGAACTGCCGCGACAGGCCCTCATGCGCCGGATCGGTCTTGGCGACGACCAGCAGCCCCGAGGTGTCCTTATCGATGCGGTGGACGATGCCGGGCCGGGCGACACCGCCGATCCCCGACAATTTCCCGGCGCAATGGTGCAGCAGCGCGTTGACCAGAGTGCCGTCGAGATTTCCGGCCGCCGGATGGACGACCAGCCCCGCCGGCTTGTCGACGATCAGCAGGTGATCGTCCTCGAACACCACGACCAGCGGAATGTCTTGCGCCTGGCTGTGCGACGGCCGGGCGGGCGGGATGGTGACGGTGAACGCCTCGCCGGGCGCGACTTTCTTCGCCGGATCGCGCGACAGGCCCGCCGGGCCGGCCACGTCGCCGTTCGAGATCAGGCCCTTCAGCCGTTCGCGAGACAGGGTCGGCACCAGCGCGGCAAGCGCGCGGTCGAGCCGCCAGCCGGCCATGCCGCCATCGACATCCACGCACACAATCGACTTTTCGTCCCCCATCCCGTAGCCGATGTGGTCATGGGGTGGGCGATTGCAAGCGAGGCGGCGGCGGCGGTGCTCGCCGATGCGCGCGACCGGCATCCGCACGAGGCGTGCGGGCTGCTGCTGGGGCAGCTCGGCACGGTGACGCGCGCGGTTTCTGCCGCTAACGTCGCGGTGCATCCCGAACGAACGTTCGAGATCGATCCCGCGACGCTGCTCCGCGTCCACCGCGAGGCGCGGGGCGGCGGCGAGGCAGTGGTCGGCCATTACCACTCTCATCCGAACGGCGTCGCCTGCCTGTCGCGGACCGATGCGGCGCGCGCCGCGGTCGACGGCCAGTTGTGGCTGCTCGCCAGCAACGACGCGCTGACCGGCTGGGTCCGCACCGCCGACGGCTTCGCGCCCGTGGATCTCGGCTGATGGCGATCGGCGAAGTCCGCTGGTTCAACCGCAAGAAGGGCTTCGGCTTCATCCGTCCCGATCTCGGGCCGCGCGACGTGTTCGTGCATGTCTCGGCGGTGCAGCGCGCCGGGCTCGAGGCGCTGGAGGACGGCCAGCGCGTCGAGTTCGAGCTGACCCAGCTCGGCGACGGGCGGCTGCTCGCTACCGGCCTGCGGATCTCGCCGCAATGATCGACCTCGCCCACGCCTATCTGCTTGCCGGTATCGGCATCGGGTTGGCTGGCGCGGCGCCGGTCGGGCCGGTCAACCTGCTGGTCATGCAGCGCACGTTGACCAAGGGCCAGCCATCGGCGCTGCTGGCCGGTTCGGCAGGCGCGCTGGGCGATGCGATCTTCGCCGCCGTCGCGGCGTTCGGGCTCGGCGCGGTGCGGCTGCTGATCGACGAGCACAACACCACGGTGCGTATCGCCGGCGGGCTGATCATGCTGGCCTTCGCCTGGCTGGTGTGGCGCTCGTCGCCGCATCTCGACCGGCCGCGCACGGAGTTGCCCGATGGGCGGCTTGGCGCGATGATCCTCGGGATGACGCTCACCAACCCGGCGACCCTGTTCTTCTTCCTCGGCAGTTTCGGGGCGATCGGCTTTGTCGAGATCGGGCATGGATCGCCCGAGCGGCTGATCAATTCGGCGCTGGTGGTGGCGGGCGCGTTCGCCGGATCGATGCTGTGGTGGCTGGTCATCAGCAGCGGCACGCTGGCCCTGCGCGACCGCGTCACCGACCGGCATCTGCGCTGGCTTAACCGCGGCACCGCCGCCGCGCTGGCGGTATTCGGCGCGGTCGCCGTCGGCCTCGGGCTGGCGTCATGAGCCTCGCTGCGCTGCTGGCCCGCAAATTGTGCCATGATTTCGCCGGGCCGGCGGGGGCGATCGGCACCGCGGTCGAGATGCTCGCCGATGGCAGCGACCCCGAACTCCTTGCGCTGACCGCCGACAGCAGCGCCGCGCTGACCGCCGCGCTCGAACTCTACCGCTACATCCTGACCCCGTCGGCGGAGCCGATCGAGGGCGGCCGGGCGCGAGCGCTGGTCGCGGGCTGGCTGGTGGCGCGCGGCGACCTCGCGCTCGACTGGCCCGACGACGGCGAGTTGTGGCCGCCCGGCGTCGCGGCCCTGACGGCCGGGCTGGCGATGGTCGCGGCCGAAGCGGCGCGCAGTGGTACGCTGATCGTCATGCGCGGATCGGCAGGGGTCGCGGGCGCGCCGTTGCCGTCCGACGTCGAAGCGGCGCTCGCCGGGACGCCACCGGTGACGACCCGCGCCGCGCTGGCCGCAGTCCTCGCCGAGGAAGCGGCGCGGCTCGGCGGCACCATCAGCGTGAACGGCGACCGCCTTACCTACAAGTCACGCCGCCGGAGCGACGGTTAAAAGCAGCGACCTACCAGCTGCGCTGGCGCACCGGATTGACGACAACTCGCGGGTCGCGCGCCGGGCCGCCGCTGCGGCCGCCACCGCCGCCCGGACCACGGCCGCCGCCACCACCGCCGCTACGCCCGCGACCACCGCCGCCTGCACCGGCACGGCGGCCGGCCATCGATTGCGGATGACGCTCCTCGCGCACCGGCTGCGGCGAGGCCCGCTCGACCTTGGCCGCGGCCGACACCAGCGCCCTGAAGTCGGCCGGCAGCGGCAGGCGGATGATGTCCTGCCGCGTCAGCTTCTCGATGTCCTTCAGATAGGGCTTCTCGTCGTCGGCGCAGAATGCCACCGCCTGGCCGGCGGCCCCGGCGCGCGCGGTGCGGCCGATGCGATGAACATAGCTCTCGGGCACGTTCGGCAGCTCGTAGTTGAAGACGTGGCTGACCGCGTCGATGTCGATACCGCGCGCTGCGATGTCGGTGGCGACCAGGACATGGACCTTGCCGGCCTTGAAGTCGGCCAGCGCCCGCTCGCGCTGGCCCTGGCTCTTGTTGCCGTGGATGGCGGCGGCCTGGATGCCGGCGTTGCCGAGCTGGCGCACGACGCGGTCGGCACCGTGCTTGGTGCGCGTGAACACCAGGCTTCGCTCGACGCCATCCTTGCGGAGCTCGATCTGCAGCAGCGCCGGCTTCTCCGACTGGTTGACGAGATAGACCGCCTGCTCGACCCGCTCGGCGGTGGTCGCGGCCGGCTTGACCGACACCTTGGCGGGATTGGTCAGGAACTTGGCGGCAAGCTCTTCGATGGCGCGCGGCATGGTGGCCGAGAAGAACAGGGTCTGGCGCTGCTTCGGCACCATCATTACAAGACGCTTAAGCGCATGGATGAAGCCGAGGTCGAGCATCTGGTCGGCCTCGTCGAGGATCAGCACCTCGACCATGCGCAGCGTGATCGCGCCGCGGTCGATCAGGTCGATCAGGCGGCCCGGCGTGGCGACGAGCACGTCGACACCCTGTGCCATGGCGCGCTCCTGCCGGTTGATCGGCACGCCGCCGAACACCGTCTCGACGCGCAGGCGCATGAACTTGCCGTACTGGCTGAAGCTCTCGGCGATCTGGCTGGCGAGCTCGCGGGTCGGCGCGAGGACGAGGCAGCGGACATGGCCGCGCGACAGGCTTTTCGGCGCGGCGGCAAGGCGGTGCAACGTCGGCAGCGCGAACGCCGCGGTCTTGCCGGTGCCGGTCTGGGCGATCCCGCAGAGGTCGCGGCCCTGCAGGGCGATCGGAATCGCCTGGGTCTGGATCGGGGTGGGGTCGGTATAGCCCTTGGCTTCGAGCGCGCGGGCGATGGGTTCGGCGAGGCCGAAGTCGGTGAAACGGGTCATTGGACAAGTCTTTCGAGAGCGCGCGCAAACACGGGTGTTCACGCGAACGCCTTGGTTCGCTGAACGACCCGCGTGATGGGGGCGGCTCTGGGATACTTGCGTCCGAGGAGGAGTCTGGACCTTACGGTCCGATCACGCACCCGCCCTGGCGGCACTCGGCCGCTGACGCAAAGCGGATATGGTGCAGTGCGGCGGAGAAGTCAACGCGCGGCGATGTAGATCTGAACAATCAGCAGCGCGTCGGTGAGCAGCAGCCAGATCACGACGCCAGCGATGATCGACCAGAATCGGCGGGGCTCGCTGTAACGCGTCACGCGGAAGACCTTGACCACTGCCAGTTCGCCGTTGCGGATGACACGGATGATCGCGAACGGCTGCACCAGGATCAGCAGGACCAAGCCGATGGTGGCAACGACCAGCATCGCGTCAGAGGGCTGCGGTGATCAGCATAAGCAGCCCCGCGAAGCTGACCAGCCATACGAGCGAGCGCAGCCACGGCACCCCGAAGGCATAAAGCGGCACATAGGCGACCCGGCCCCAGAAATAGAGCTGGCAGCCCAGCAGCGTGCTGGGCGTATGCAGGTCGGCGGCGTGGAGGATCAGCACCGCCGCGATGAACAGCGGCAGGGTTTCGAACAGGTTGAACTGGGCGCGCCGCAACCGCTCGGCGACCGGCGACAGCGGCGGCATGTCGGCATCGCGGGCCCCGGTGTTCCACTTGATGCCGTATTGCCCGGTGCGGGCGATATCGAAAGCAAAGATCTGGACGACGGCGAGGACCAGCGTCCAGGCGAGCAGATGGAGTTCGGATGTCACGCTGGCGGGCCCCCAACTAAGTCTTAAGACATCACCCTGCCTCGCCTCGGCCGGGGAGGCAACCGCGACATGCGGGGCATCATCACCTGGGCCGCGACGACAAAGGGCCGGGCCACCTGTGGTGGCCCGGCCCCGAACGTGCCGTCGTCAACCGTTAGTCGCGGCGGCCGCTGACCAGCCAGCCGAGCAGGAAGCCGAGCGCGATGCCGCCGGCGAGAACAGCGACAGGCTGGTCCTGCACAACGGCCTTGGCCTTCTCGGCACCCTGTTCGGCATAGCGGCTGGCGGCTTCGCGGGCACGCTGCACTGACTCGGGCGCGTTGTCGGCCCACTCCTCGACCTTGTCGCGCGCCTTGCCATAGGCATCCTGGGCCTTGCCTTTCAGCTCGTCGATCTTGCCCGACATCTGGGTCTTGATATCGCCGGTCGCGTCGCCGAACGCGCCCTCAACCTTGCCGCCGAATTCGTTGAGGGTGCCCTCGACGGTATCCTTGTTGATCGCCATTCTGAAATCCTTTCGCGCATGGAACGGTGCAGCCGATATAGACCGGCGTTGCGGAAGCACAACGAGCGACCGTGGATTTGGTTCAGCCGGCGGCCTATGTTTGTCGCGATGAATGCACCGCCCAACCTGCCTCCTGTCGAACCCGAGACGCCGCCACGACCGAGCGCGCTGCGCGCCATGCTTGACGGCGGCGGCATGGATCTCGACGTCACTGGCGCCAAGCGGTTGGTGTTCGGCGACACTTACTACCGGCTGCTGCACGAAAGCTGGCCGCGACTGCTCGGCCAGTTCGTCGTAGCCTTCATGGCGTTCAACATGTTCTTCGCGACGCTCTACTATCTCGACCCGGACGGCTTGGTGGTCGTCAGTGGGCTCGACGACGTGCCGCGCTTCTGGCGGGGTTTCTTCTTCAGCGTCCACACGCTGGTCACCATCGGCTACGGCAACATCGTCCCCAGCAGCCTGTATGTGAACATCATCGTGGTGGTCGAGGCGATCAGCGGAGTGCTCGGCTTCGCGTTGATCACCGGCCTGGCGTTTGCGCGCTTTGCCCGGCCGACGGCGCGGGTGAAGTTCAGCAACGTCGCCGTCGTCGCGCCGTTCGACGGCGTGCCGACGATCATGCTGCGCGCCGTCAACCGCCGGCATAATCTGATTCTCGAGGCGACCGCCAAGGCCTCGCTGCTGCGCCTGACCACCGATGATCAGGGCCGCACGATGCGCCGCTTCCTCGATCTCGAACTGGTCCGCAGCGCTAACCCGGTGTTCGCGCTCAGCTGGACGATTATGCACCCGATCACGCCCGCCAGCCCGTTCTTCGGCATGGACCAGGCGGAGATCGTGGCGTCGGGCGACGAGATCATCGTCGTCATCTCGGGCACCGACGAGAGCATGGCGCAGACCATCCACGCTCGCACCGCCTATACCGCCGCCGACCTGCGCTGGAACATGCGCTTCGTCGACATCCTCGGCGCGCTCGAGAGCGGCAAGCGCACGATCGACTATACCCGCTTCCACGACGTCGAGCCGATCACTCCGGCCTGACCCGGCCGCGCCCCGCCTTGACGGTGCCGCGCGCCACCTTGCCGTCGACCCGCCTCGCTTTGGCCGCCTTGGGAACTTTCGTCGCCTTGCGCGGCACCGGCGGCTGCGCGGCGCGGGCGACCAGCGCGACCAGCCGCTCTCGCGCATCGACGCGGTTGCGCCCCTGGTCGCGGAAACGGTCGGCGGTCAGCACGATGACCCCGTCGCGGGTCAGCTTCGACCCCGCCAGCCGCATCAGCCGCACCGCCACCGCGTCGGGCAGCGACCGCGAGCGGCGCGCATCGAAGCGCAGCTGCACCGCGCTCGACACCTTGTTGACGTTCTGGCCGCCGGGCCCCGAGGCGCGGATGAAGCTCTCAATCAGCTCCGCCTCGTCGAGCGTGATTTCGGGGGTGACGGCGATCATCGCGCCACCCTACAAGCGGCGGACAGGAGCCGCCACATGATCACCGTCCACCACCTAAACAACTCGCGCTCGCAGCGCATCCTGTGGCTCTGCGAGGAGCTGGGTGCGGGGTACGATATCAAGTTCTACCAGCGCGACGGACTGACCAACCTCGCGCCGCCGGAACTGAAGGCGGTCCACCCGCTGGGCAAGTCGCCGGTGATCGAGGACGGTGACCTTAAGCTGGCGGAATCGGGCGCGATCGTCGACTATCTGATCCGTGTCCACGGCAACGGCGCGTTGCAACCCGCGCCCGGGACGGCGCTCCACGAAACCTACCTCGAATGGCTGCACTTCGCCGAAGGCTCGGCGATGCTGCCGTTCATGCTGCGTCTCTACACTTCGCGGCTGGGCGATGCGGCCGCACCGCTGAAGCCGCGCATCGATGAGCAGGTCGAAAGCTACCTGAAGTTCTTCTCGGACGAGCTGGGCGACAATGACTGGCTGGTCGGCAACGCGCTGTCGGGGGCCGACATAATGATAAGCTTCATCGCCGAGTTCGCGACGCTGCAGGGCGCGGCCGCGCCCAACGTCGCCGCCTATGCCCGCCGCATCCAGGACCGGCCGGCGTGGCGGGCGGCGCTCACGCGGGGTGGCCCTTACAGCTTCACCCTTCCGGCACCGCCGCCCAGCGCCTGAACAACGCCGGGCCGAGAAGATTGCCCGCCAGCCCGCCGATGATCAGCGCGGCGGCGGCCAGCTCCCAGGCGTAGAGCGGCTCACCCAGCCACAGCGCTGCCACGCCGATGCCGAACACCGGCACCAACAGCGACATCGATGCCACCGCCGACGCCGGGTAGCGTGCCAGCAGCCAGCCCCAGACGCCGTAGCCAAAGATGGTGTTGCCGATCGCCTGATACGCCACCGCACCCCAGGCGGCTGGGCCGGCCTGGGCAAGCGCCGTGCCGATCCGCGCTGGACCTTCCAAAGCGAAGGTCAAAGCGAACAGCGGCGGCACGGCGAAGAGGCTCGACCACACGACGAAGCCGAGCATGTCGACTCGACCGGCGCGACGCTGCACGACGTTGCCGGCCGCCCAGCACAGCGCCGCGACGAGGCACAGCGCAACGCCGGCGACACTGGTCGCGCCGCCGGTGTGCGCGACGATGACGCCGAGGCCCGCGGCCGTCAGTGCCAGTGCCAGCCACTGAACCGGCACCAGCCGCTCATCGGTCCCGCGCATCACCAGCGCCAGCGTGAAGAACACCTGTGCCTGCATCAGCAACGACGCGAGGCCGGGCGCGATCAGCCCGTCGATGGCGACGAACAACAGCCCGAACTGGCCGACGCCGATCAGCAGCCCGTAGCGCGCCAGCACGGCCCACGACACCGGCGGCCGCCGCACGAAGAACACCAGCGGCAACACGACAGCGGTGAACCGCAGCGCCGCGAACAGCAACGGCGGAAACTGCCCGACCGCCAGCTTGATGACGGTGAAATTGACCCCCCAGACGGCGACCACGGCCAACGCGAGGCACGCCGGGCGCCAGCCGAAGCGGTCGGTCACGACAATTCGCCCTCGCCGCGGCGGGGCAAGGCCAGCGTGTAGAGCGCGAGCGTGCCGAGGCACAGGCCGCCCGCCATGACCGCCGCCAGCGGCCGCGCGGTGCCGTCGTGGAACAGCCCCGCCAGTGTCGCTGCCCCCGCGCCGACCATGAAGCTCGACGACCCGAACAGCCCCGACGCCGATCCCGAACGCAGCGGATCGACCGCCAGCGCACCGGCCAGCGCGTTGGCACCGATGAAGCCGTTCGAAGTCAGCGTCACGAAGAACAGCGCCAGCATCGGCCACGTCCCCAGGTCTGCCAGCGCGCCGCCGAGCAGCGCTAGACCGCACAGCGCGGACACTGGCGCGGCAACCGCGAGAATGCGATCGGCGGCATGGCGCGCCAAAAGCCAGCGGTTGACCTGGCTCGATCCGATCACCCCGAAGGCGATGAACGCGAACACCAGCCCGAACTGCTGCGGCGTGAACCGCCAGATGGTGATGACCAGGTCGGACGACCCCGCGATATAGGAGAACAGGGTCGCGCCGTTCAGCGCGCTGACCGCCAGATAGCCAAGCAGCCGGCGCTGCTGCAGCAGGTCGGCATAGGCCGCTAGCGGCGTCTCGGCGCGCGCCTTGGCCTCGGTCGCGACCGAGCGTGACTCGTCGAGGCGGAAGAACACCGCCAGCCCGACCGCGACGCCGAAGCCGGCAAGGATGCCGAACAGCCAGCGCCACGACGCGAAGCCGACCAGCCAGCCGCCGATGGTCGGTGCGATCATCGGCGCGGCACCGAGCACCAGCGTCAGCAGCGAGAAGATGCGCGCCGAATCCTGATGGTCGAAGCGGTCGCGAACCACCGAGCGCGCCACCACCATGCCGGCGCAGCAGCCCAGCCCCTGCGCGAACCGCCCGAGCACCAGCCAGTCGATCGTCGGCGCGACGACGCACCCCAGCGACGCGATGATATAGACGCCGACCCCGAACAGCAGCGGCGGGCGGCGGCCGATGCGGTCGGAGATCGGACCGTAGACCAACTGCCCCAGCGCGATGCCGATGAAGAAAGCGACCAGCGTGTGCTGCGCCGCCGCCGCGTCGACGCCGAAGTCACGAGCGATGGCAGGCAGCGCGGGCAGGTACAGGTCGATGGTCAGCGCGCCGAACGCAGTCAGGGAGCCGAGCAGCAGGATGGTGCCCCGCGACGGATGCGGGCGCTCGGTCGGCGCGTGCATGGAGTTGGGCCTTGTGCGGTGCAGCACCGGGTTAACCGCTTGGCCTCGCCCTGTCATCCGCTATGGTCCGCCCAAACACGCCTTGGGAGAGTTCGCATGACGGCAATGAGCGCGGTGGTCGACCTGACCATCGACGGCGACCTCGGCATCCTGACCATCGACTCGCCGCCGGTGAACGCGCTGTCGGCGGACGTGCGCGACGGGCTGGCCGCCGGCATTGCCGCCGCCACCGCCGACCCGTCGGTCAAGGCGATCGTGCTGGCGTGCGCGGGCCGCACCTTCATCGCGGGGGCCGACATCAGCGAGTTCGGCAAGGCCCCGCGCGGTGCGTCGCTGCATCAAGTTCAGCGCGACATGGAGGATTGCCCGAAGCCGATCGTCGCCGCCATCCACGGCACCGCGCTGGGCGGCGGGCTGGAGGTCGCGCTGGTCTGCCACTACCGCGTCGCGGTGCCGTCGGCGAAGTTCGGGCTGCCCGAGGTCAAGCTCGGCCTGCTGCCGGGTGCGGGCGGTACGCAGCGGCTGCCGCGCCTCGTCGGGCCGGAGCAGGCGCTGAAGATGGTGACCAGCGGCGCGCCGATCTCCGCCAAGGCGGCGCTGGCCAGCGGCCTGATCGACGAACTCGCCCCCGAGGACGGTCTGTTGGCGGCGGCGAAAGCGTTCGCGCGGCGGCCCGGCCTGGCGCTGGTCAAGGTCCGCGACCGGAACGACAAGGTCGAGGCCGCGCGTGCCACCGCGCCCGCGATGTTCGCCAGGTTCCGCGCCGACAATGCCCGCAGTTTCCGCGGCTTCGAGGCCCCGGAGGCGAACATCAAGACCATCGAGGCGGCGGTGAACCTGCCCTTCGAGGAAGGCCTGAAGGTCGAGCGCGACCTGTTCATCCCCCTGATGACCGGCCTGCAGTCGAAGGCGCAGCGCTATGTCTTCTTCGCCGAGCGCCAGGCCGGCAAGATCGAGGGGCTGGACCCCGCCATCAAGCCGCTGCCGGTCCAGTCGGTCGGCATCATCGGTGCGGGCACGATGGGCGGCGGCATCGCCATGAATTTCCTCAACGCCGGGGTGCCGGTGACGCTGGTCGAGATGAAGCAGGAGGCGCTCGATCGCGGCGTCGCGACGATCCGCAAGAACTACGAGAACACCGCTGCCAAGGGCCGCATGACGGCCGACGATGTCGAAAAGCGCATGGGCCTGCTGACCCCCAGCCTGTCGATGGACGACCTCGGCCACGCCGACCTGATCGTCGAGGCGGTGTTCGAGCAGATGGACATCAAGAAGCAGGTATTCGGCAAACTGGACGCGATCGCCAAGCGCGGCGCGATCCTCGCCACCAACACCAGTTACCTGAACGTCGATGAGATCGCCGCCTCAACCTCGCGTCCCGAGAGCGTCGTCGGCCTGCACTTCTTCTCGCCCGCCAACGTCATGCGGCTGCTGGAAGTCGTGCGCGGCGCCAAGACCGACCCCGCCGTGCTCGCCACCGCGATGGCGTCGGCCAAGGCGATCGGCAAGATCGCGGTGGTGGCCGGCGTCTGCCACGGCTTCATCGGCAACCGCATGCTGTCCCCGCGCCAGGCGGAGGCGATGAAGCTGGTCGTCGAGGGCGCGACGCCGGAGCAAGTCGACCGCGTCCTCTATGACTTCGGCTGGCCGATGGGACCGTTCCAGATGTCGGACCTTGCCGGGCTCGACATCGGGTGGTCGGCCGAAAACTCGAAGGGCGAAACCATCCGCGACCGGCTGTGCGCGGCGGGGCTGCGCGGCCAGAAAAACGGCAAGGGTTTCTACGACTATGACGCCCAGCGGAACCGCGTGCCCAGCCCAGTAGCGAACCAGATTATCCTCGACTATGCAGCCGAGCGCGGCGTCAACCGCCGCGAGATCGGCGACGACGAGATCTTGGAGCGCTGCCTGTACCCGATGGTCAACGAGGGCGCCCTGATCCTCGAGGAGGGCATGGCCCAGCGCGCCAGCGATATCGATATCGTCTGGATCAACGGCTACGGCTGGCCGGTCTACCGGGGCGGCCCGATGTTCTGGGCCGACAGCGTCGGGCTGGCCATGGTCGCCGAGCGGCTGACGCACTACGGCTATGAGGTCGCGCCGCTGCTGGCCAAGCTCGCCGCCGCGGGCAAGAGCTTCACGGGCCAGTTCTGAGCGCCGCCGGCAAGCCGCTCGGCCTCGGCCTCGCCACCGCGCTGGTGGCGGGCAACATGATCGGCTCGGGCATCTATCTGCTGCCGCTGACCACCGCGAGCATCGGCTCGATGACGATCATCTCGTGGGTGGTGGTGGCGGCGGGCGCGCTGCTGCTGGCGCTGGTGTTCGCCCGCGTCGCGGTGCTGCGCCTGACCCGCGAGTTCACCCTTGCCGACACGGTGCGGGCGGAGTTCGGGCCGTTCGCGGCGTACGTCTGGAGCATGGTGTACTGGCTGTCGGCGACGGTCGGCTGCATCGCGGTGGCGCTGGCGGCGGTCGGTTACCTGGCGTGGTTTGTGCCCGGCCTGGCCGAGCCCGGCTGGACATTGGTCGGCACGGTCGCGGCGCTGTGGCTGATGACCGGTGCGAACCTGCTCGGCGCGCGCGCGGTCGGGCACATCGAGGCGGTGACGCTGCTGATCGGGCTGGTGCCGGTGCTGCTCGTCGCGGTGGTCGGCTGGTGGTGGTTCTCCGGCGCGACCTTCAGCGCCTCGTGGAACGTCAGCGGCCAGCCGATGTCGAGCGCGCTGCCGGCGTCACTGGTGCTGGTGTTCTGGGCCTTCACCGGCTTCGAAAGCGCGGCGATGGCGAGCGCGGTCGTCGCCGATCCCAAGCGCAACGTGCCGATCGCCACCGTCGGCGGCGTCGCCATCGCCGCGGTCATCTACATCGCAGCGTGCACTGCGCTGAGCGGTATCACGCCGGCGCTCGAGATGGCGAAGCAGACCGCGCCGTTCGCCGCCGCGGTGGCACGCGCGGTGGGCGGCATTGCGGGCGGGCTGGTCGCGGCGTGCGCGCTGATCAAGGCGACCGGAACGCTGGGCGGCTGGCTGCTCGTTGCCGCCGAGACCGGTCGTGCGGGCGCGCACGCCGGTCTGTTCCCGCGCGTCCTCTACGAGGATTTCGGCCGCCCGCCGAAGCGCGCCCTGCTGATCGTCGCGGTCGCCTTGAGCGTGCTCACCGCCGCCACGGCGTCGCCGACCATCGGCGGGCAGTTCGCGACCATCATCAACGTCTCGACGCTGTTCTGCCTGTTCGCCTATCTCGGCATCTGCTGCGTGCTGGCGAAGATCGGGACCCGCCGCGACCGCTGGCTGGCGGTGGCGATGTTCGTGTTCACCGCCGGCGTCTGCGCGGCGAGCGACCCGAAGCTGCTCGGGGTCAGTTTGCTGGCGGTGGCGGTCGGGGCGTTGCCGTGGGTGGGGCTGCGGCGGCAGAAGCCAGTAGCGGTGTGATTCTTTCCTCTCCAGACCTCAGCAAGGAGCGAGAGGGAAGTCTTGCGGAACTACAAACAGCCCTCCTCGCGGTACCTGCCCCAGATCGAAGCCAGAGTCCCAGCTGGCGACAAGCGATAGTAAGCTCTTGCGACAATGATGCAGACAAGTGTGTCTTCGTGACGCGCGGCCTGATACTCGCCGTCAGCTTGCTCCCACTCGGGCGTGAAGCCTTGGCTCGATAACTCAGAGGCGAGGTCGTACAATTTGGTGCCGGGCGGAAACCTCTTTTGCAACCGTGCCATCAGTTGCGCGGTCTGTTCATTCCAATCCCCGGTCAGGCCCTGCGTCAACAACGAGGTCGGACGCGAAACCAGTGAAGACGCGATCAGTGTGGCGCCGGTTGATAGTCAGGAGGTTAGCGCGATGACGGCAATAAAACGCCCGCGGTTCATTTAACCCGCTTCCCTCTGAAATCCTTCACGATCTCGCGCGCCGCATTGTGCCCCGGCGCGCCCGTCACGCCGCCGCCCGGGTGGGTGCCGCTGCCGCACATATAGAGGCCCTTCAGCGGCCCGCGGTAGTCGCCGTGGCCCAGCATCGGGCGGGCGCTGAACAATTGGTCGAGCGTCAGGCGGCCGTGGAAGATGTCGCCCGCGATCAGCCCGAACTTGCGCTCCAGATCGAGCGGCGAGTGGATCTGGCGGTGGAGGACGCTCGCCTTGAAACCCGGGGCCCATTTGTCGAGGCACGCGATCATGTGGTCGGCGACGGCCTCGCGCTCGTCGTCCCAGCTGCGGCCGCCCGGCAGCACCGGTGCGACCTGCTGGCAGAACAGGCTGGCGACGTGCTGGCCCGGCGGCGCGAGGCTGTCGTCGTAGAGGCTCTGGATCAGCATCTCGACGATCGGCTCGCGCGCCACGCCGAGCGTCTTCGCGTCGAGCCAGGCGCGCTCCATATAGTCGAGCGTCGGCCCGATGATGATGCCGGCGCGCAGGTGATCGCCGCCGTCGTCCGGCGCGCAGGTGAACTTCGGCAGCTCCGACAGCGCGACGTTCATGCGGAACACGCCCGAGCCGGAGCGGTAGCCGGCGATGCGGCGCACGAACGGTTCGGGCAATACGGCGGGGTCGATCAGCTGCTGGTAGAGCAGCTGCGGGTGGACATTGGAGACGACTGCCTTGGCCCGGATGACCGCGCCCGACGTGGTGACGACCCCGACCGCGCGGCCCTTCTCGACGATCACCTCCGCGACACCGTCGCCGGTGCGGACGTCGACGCCCGCCGCGACCGCCGAGCGGCAGATCGCGTCGCTAATTGCACCCATGCCGCCCATCGCGACGCCCCACACGCCCTTGACGCCGTTGACCTCCCCGAAGACGTGATGGAGCAGGACGTAGGCGCTGCCCGGCTGGTAGGGCGAGGCATAGTTGCCGACGATGCCGTCGAAGCCGAAGATCGCCTTGATCGGCGCGCTCTCGAACCAGCCGTCGAGATAGTCGCCCGCCGACTTGGCGAACAGCTCGAGCAGGGTGCGCCGCTCCTCCATGTCGAGTTTGCGGGCGCGGTTGGCCAGCCGCGCGCCGGCCAGCAGTTCGGGCAGCGCCTCGCGCCACGACCCGTCGGTCACGTTGGGCGGGGTTTCGAGCACGAGGTCGCGCATCACCTCGGCGACGCTGGCGAGCTGCGCCTCATAGGCGTCGAGGCGATCGGCGTCCTTTTGGCTGAACTTAGCGACCTCCTTGTGGGTGCGGCCTTCGCCGGTGGTCAGCGAGCCGCCGTCCTCGGTCGGCAGGAAGTTGGCGACCGGGCGGTGCTTGATGACCAGGCCGTGCTTCGCCAAGTCGAGGTCGGCGATGACCTTTCTGTTGAGCAGCGACACGGTGTAGCTGGCGCTGGAGTTGCGGAAGCCGGGCGCGAACTCCTCGGTGACCGCCGCCCCGCCGACGATGTCGCGGCGTTCGAGCACGACGGTTTTCAGACCGGCCTTGGCCAGATAGGCGGCGCAGGTCAGGCCGTTGTGGCCGCCGCCGATGATGACGACGTCGGTGTGCGTTGCTGGCATCGGAAATCTCCCGCCCGAGAATTAGCCGTAGCTCCCGCGGCTGTCCACTCGTTGCAAAGTGTAAGGAAAACCGACAGTTTTGCGTTAACTTTTTGCGACAGCTCGGACATTCAGTGCTCGTATGCCTTTGTTTTTGGCTACAGCTATGTGCCGCAGATAGTTAACTTGGCTGGCACGATCCTTGCAGTGCGACACGTGGACGCGGCGGGCCGCCCGCGCCCGGGGGCAAGCGCATGGGGCGCGCGTTCATTTGCTTTCGTGGCTCACCAATCAGGGGTTTCGCATGCATCTTTCTCATCTCGCGATCGCGCTCGCCGCTGTCGCCGGCCTCGGCTCGGCCGCACAGGCTGCCCCGAACCTCGTCGTCAACGGCGGGTTCGAGTCCTCGAGCAACGGGCCGAACAACGAGTTTGATCGCGACACAGTCTTCACCGGCTGGACGTCGAACGGTTATAACTTCGGCTTCGCGCCGGGCACTGCAGACACCGTCGGCGCGTTCACCAGCCAGTACGGCAACCTGCAATTGTGGGGCACCAACAACGGCGGCACCGATGCGATCACGGTCAGCTCGTTCGGCGGCAACTTCGTCGCGGCCGACGGTGCCTATCAGGTCGCTCCGATCGAGCAGACGCTGAGCGGCCTCGTCATCGGCAGCCGTTACGCGGTCGAGTTCGACTGGGCGGCGGCGCAGCAGTTCGGCTTTGACGGCGCGACCACGGAGCAGTGGCTGGTCAGCCTGGGCGGCCAGACCATCGCCACGTCGGTTTATTCGAACCCGAACCACGGCTTCTCGGGATGGATGCGCGAGCGCTTTGTCTTCACCTTCGACGGTGCTAACAACGTGTTGTCGTTCCTCGCGGTCGGCACGCCCGACGGCCTGCCGCCGTTCTCGCTGCTCGATGGCGTCAGCGCCACCGCGGTGCCGGAGCCGGCGACCTGGGCGATGATGCTCGCCGGTTTCGGCCTGGTCGGCTTCGCCGCCCGCCGCCGCGCCCGCACCAGTGTCGCTGCGTAAATCCTGCACCAGACATGACGGGCGGGCGACCGCCCGTCATGAAACTGCGGCCGTACTCGCTTACCATCCGTTCACCAGCAGGGGAGCTCAACGTGATTCTTCGTTCGATCATCATCGCCGCGGCGCTCGCCGCCGCTCCGGCAGCGGCCGTCAATCTCGTCAGCAACGGCAGCTTCGAGAGCAGCGCCTACATCGTGTCGACGGAATTCGGTGTCGACGTGTTCAATGTCGGCGTCTTCCAAGGCGTCACCGACTGGACCGCGACGCTGCCCGGCGGCATCAGCTTCTATTACATCGGCGCTAACGCCTCGACGGTCGGTGTCGTCGACCGCTTTAACGATCCCAATGACATGCTGGCGGCGTCCTACCCCGGTGCCAGCCCCGATGGCGGCAATTTCATCGGCTTCGATGCCGATTTCGTCGGCGATGCGCCGCCGACCTTTGGCCCGTACAACTCGCCGTTCGTCCAGACGATCAACAACCTGACCGTCGGCGGAACCTATCAGGTCGATTTCTTCTGGGCGGCAACGCAGCTGCAGAACCGCGTCGGCGCGACTACCAACCGGCTGGAAGTCAGCTTTGGTGGCACCAGCCAGTCGACCGCGACGGTCAACGTCGCGAGCCAGGGCTTCGTCGGCTGGACCGCCGAGAGCTTCCGCTTCACCGCCGCGAACACGTCCGAGACGCTGCAGTTCCTCGCCTTCGGCACGCCCGCCGGGTTGCCGCCGTTCACCCTGCTCGACGGCGTCTCGCTAACCGCCGTTCCCGAGCCGGCGACATGGGGCCTGATGATCGCGGGCTTCGGCCTAGTCGGTGCCGCAGCGCGCCGCCGCCGCGCCGTCGTTGCCGCCTAGGGCGCGTCTGGGCTAGACAGTGCCGGGCGGGGGTGACTCCGTCCGGCACCGCTGTTTTCGGGACACAGGACATGCAGGGCATCCAGGGCTTCGCCGTTGATGTCGCGCGGCTGTGCATCTGGCTGGTGCTGCTGACGGCGATCTTCGTGCCGCTCGAACGCCTGTTCGCGCTGAGTGCCGCCAAATTCCGCCGCGCGCAGATCGGCAACGACCTCGGCTATTATTTCCTCAACAGCCTGCTCCCCGCCGCACTGATGAGCGTGCCGCTGGCGGCGCTGGCGACACTGCTGCAGCGCGTGGTGCCCGCGGGCTATTACGATGCGGTACACGCGCTGCCGCTGTGGATCAGCATTCCCGCCGGGCTAATCGTCGCCGATGTCGGCAGCTACTGGGGTCATCGGCTGAGCCACGAGAACGCCTTCCTGTGGCGTTTCCATGCGGTCCACCACAGCGCCGAGCATATCGACTATATGGTCAACACCCGCGCGCATCCGGTCGATATGGTGTTTACACGGCTGAGCGGGCTAGTGCCGCTGTACATCCTCGGGCTGGGCTCGGCGGGGGCGGCGGGCAGCATGGTACCGGTGATCATCACGCTGATCGGTACCGTCGCGGGGTTCTTCGTCCACGCCAACGTGCGCTGGCGCTTCGGCCCGCTCGAATGGCTCGTGTCGACGCCGGCCTTCCACCACTGGCACCACACGCGGCGCGACCATGTCGACCGGAACTACGCTGCGACGCTGCCGGTCATCGACCGCATCTTCGGGACCTATTACCTGCCGCGCGAATGGCCCGCCGAATACGGTACCGACACGGCTGTCGGCAGCCATTTCGGCGCGCAGTTGCTGCGGCCGTTCAGCCGCCGCGATACAGCGCCGGAAACAGCGACTTCAGCGCCGCGACCTTCGGCGCATCGTTGACGACGATATAGGGATAGCCCGGGTTCTGCCGCATGAAGTTCTGGTGATAGGCTTCGGCGGGATAGAACGGCTTGCCGGTCTCGATCGTGGTTACCACCGGACGGCTGTAGAGCGGCTTCAGCTGGGCGACATAGGCCTTCGCCACGCGTGCCTGCTCGGGCGTCTGCGCGAAGATGGTGCCGCGATACTGGCTGCCGGTGTCGGGGCCCTGGCGGTTCAGCTGGGTCGGGTCAGTGGCCACCGAGACATAGACGCGCAGCAGCTGGCCATAGCTGATCTTCGACGGATCGTAGGTGATCCGCACCGCCTCCGCATGCCCGGTCAGGCCGGAGCCGACGATCTCGTAGCGCGCCGTCGCCGCGCTGCCACCGGCATAGCCCGAAACGACGTCGCGGACGCCGGCGACATGCTCGAACACGCCCTCCAGCCCCCAGAAACAGCCGCCCGCCAGCACGGCGACCGCGGTGCCGGGGCGGCGCGCCTCGTTGATCGCGGGGGCGGGCATGACGCGCACCGCCTCCGCCGACACCGCGGGCTGCAGGAAGGCCAGCGCCGCGACCCCGGCGAGGCCGAGGGTGGCGAGGGTGGTAACGATCTTGCTCATGACGATCCTCAGGCCTCGACGGGGACGAAGCGCATCGCGACGCCGTTCATGCAGTAACGCTTGCCGGTCGGCGGCGGTCCGTCGTCGAAGACATGGCCAAGATGCCCGCCGCAGCGGCGGCAATGAACCTCGACGCGCTCCATCATGAAGGCACGATCGGTCGAGGTCAGCACCGCGCCCTTGATCGGGGCCCAGAAGCTGGGCCATCCGGTGCGGCTGTCGAACTTGGCCGAACTGGCGAACAGCGGCAGGGCGCAGCCGGCGCAGATGAAATTCCCGCGCGCGTGCTCGTCGTTGAGCGGCGAGGTGAACGGCCGCTCGGTGCCGGCCTCGCGGAGCACGTTAAAAGCTTCCGGCGACAGTTTCGCGCGCCACTGGGCCGGGGTGAGGGTGACTTCGTAGCGCGCGGCGGCGGGCGCGGCGCGCCCGATCTGGGCCACGAACGGCAATGCGGCGGCGACAGTGCCGAAGCGCAGCGCCGCACGGCGGGTGATGGAGTTTATCATGTGCGAAGATACGTGGCGCCGCGCGCCGCGGTTACAAGCCTCAGCCGCCGATCAGCCGCTGCGCCATCGGCACCACCTCGTGCGCGCCTTCCCAGATCATCTTGCCCGCGACGAAGACGATCATCGCGAAACCGAGCCAGGCGATCCACTTGTAGCGCTCGATGATCCGCGCGATGCCGTTCGCGGCGAGGCCCATCAGCGCCACCGACAACACCAGCCCGATCACCATGATGCCGGGGTGTTCGCGCGCCGCACCGGCGACCGCGAGGACGTTGTCGAGGCTCATCGACAGGTCGGCAAAGGCGACCTGTATCGCCGCGGCCCGGAAGCTGCGCGGCTGTGCCAGATGCGCGGTGTTCTCGTTATGCGGCGGCTGGCGGATCTCGCGCCACATCTTGAACGCCACCCACAGCAACAGCAGGCCCCCCGCCAGCACCAGCCCGACGATGGTGAGCAGCCAGGTCGCCAGCAACGCAAACGCGATCCGCATGACGAACGCCGCGCCGATGCCGACCAGGATGACCTTGTTGCGGTCCTTGGGCGGCAGACCGGCGGCGAGCGCGCCAACGACGATGGCGTTGTCACCCGCCAGCACGATGTCGATCAGCACCACCTGCCCGAAGACGGCCAGCGCTTCCGGGGTCAGCATTGCGGCGAAATCCATGACGGGTGCGTAGCGGCAGCACCGGCGACCGGCAAGCCTTCAGGCCGCCCGCCCGACCCAGTGCAGCGCCGCGCCGTGCGCCTTCAGCCAGCGCCGCTGCGGGGCGGGGTCGCCGCCGTTGAGCGCCGCCGCCAGCGCCCAGAAATCGCGGCCGTGGTTGGGGTGGATCAGATGCGCGACCTCGTGCGCGACGACGCTGTGGCGCACCGCGGCTGGCCCGAAAATCAGCCGCCAGCTGTAGGCGATGCGCGCCGTCGAGGCGCAGCTGCCCCAGCGCGCCGCGGGATCGCCGACGCGGACCGCCGCGGTCTTGCCCAGCGTCGCCGCCAGCGCCTGCGTCGCTGGCGCGAGGTCGGCGAGCGCGCGGGCCTTCAGCCAGCGCGTCACCCGACCGGGCAGCACCGCCGGGTCGCCGCCGACCAGCAGCCGGTAGCCGTCGCGGACGACGCCCCGCCCCGGCCCCGCCGACAGCGTCAGCGTGCCGCCGTCGAACGGGATCACCGCCCCGGGCACGAACGGCAGCGGCACGGGCCACTGTGCGACCTGCGCCGCGATCCAGTTGCGGTTGGCGGCGATCAGCGCGGCCCCTTCCGCCAGCCGCGCGCGCGGTGAGAGGGTCAGCCGCAGCGTCCCCCGCACCGCGTCGGCGCGCAGCGTCAGCCGCCGCGCGCGGGCATCGCGGCGGACCTCGACCTCGACCCGCCGCCCGGCGACGTCGAGCGGTGGCAGGAACCGCGGCTCGCCGCGCACCAGTTTCGGGGTGACGCGGAACAGCATCTCAAAGCGGCGTCTCGATGATGTGGTTCTCCAACGGGCCGGCATCGTCCTCGCTGATCGTCCAGCCGCGCACCGACGCGCCGGCGCGGTGCACCGCCTCGCGGTCGCCCGACACGAGGTGATGCCAATCGGGCAAGCCCTGGCCCCGGTGGACGCGCAGATAGGCGCAGCTCGACGGCAGCCAGTCGAGCGTCTCCAGCTTCTGCGGCGTCAGGCGGACGCATTCGGGGACATGGGCGCGCCGGTTGCGATAGTCGGAACACAGGCCGGTCTGGCGGTTGAGCAGCCGGCACGCGACGTTGGTCGGCAGCAGCTCGCCGGTGTCCTCGTCCTCGAGCTTGTGGATGCAGCATTTGCCGCAGCCGTCGCACAGGCTTTCCCACTGCTCGCGGGTCATGGCGCGCAGCGGCACCCGCTCCCAGAACGGCTTATCGGACATAGGTCTCGAGTTCGCGCGTGATGTCGGCGGCGGTGGCGCCCTGGCCGGTGAAGGCGATCGGCTTGCCGTCGGGACCCATCAGATAGGTGATCGCCATATGATCCATAAGATAGTCCTTTGCCCCGGCCGGCCCGGCGCGCCGTGCGTAGATCCGGTAGGCCTTCATCGCCGCGTCGACCTGGGCGCGCGTGCCGCTCAGCGCGACGAGGCGGGGATGGAAGTTCGCCGTAAAGGCCTTCAGTTCGGCGGGCCGGTCGCGCTCGGGATCGACGGTGACGAACACCGGTACCACCTTCGCAGCCCGCGCCGGAGCGGTCTTCTCTAATGCGCTCAGCCCCTGCGAGATCGCCTGCACGTCGAGCGGACAGACATCGGGGCAATAGGTGTAGCCGAAATAGACCAGCGCATATTTGCCGGCGAGGTCGCGATCGGTGAACGCCCGGCCATTCTGGTCGACCAGCGCGAACGGGCCACCGATGGCGCTGCCCGCCAGCGGGCCGGGCGCGGCGGCGGGCTCGCAACTCGCCAGCGCCACCACGGCGAGCGCCATCAGCAGGGTGCGGCGGCTGTTCATCGGGGGTTGCTCGACCTAGACTAGGGACCGGTCATTTAGGGTGGAGCGTACATGATGTCGACCTGGGGCACCCGCTTCCTCACCCCGCTGGCGGTCGTTGCGCTGGCGACTCCGGCGGCGGCGCAGTTCTCCGACGCCTACAAGTTCCTGAAGGCAGTCAAGGAAAAGGACGGCGGCAGCGCCAAGAAGATTCTTGACGTGCCGGGCAACGCGCTGGTCAACGCTCGCGACGTTGAAACTGGCGATAGCGCCCTGCACATTGTCGTGCGGCGCTCCGATGCGGCGTGGCTGGGCTTTTTGCTGCAGGCGGATGCCAACCCCAATCTCCGTGACCGCGACGGGTCGACACCGCTGCTGGTGGCGGCGACGATCGATTTCGAGGACGGTGTCCGCATCCTGACCGCCGTCCGCGCGCAGGTCGACCTCGCCAACCGCCTGGGCGAGACGCCGCTGCTGAAGGCGGTGCAGCGCCGCAGCCCGACGGTGGCGCGGCTGCTGCTCGAGGCCGGGGCCAACCCCGACGCCACCGACAACAGCGGCAACTCGCCGCGCAGTGTTGCGTCGGCCGACCCGCGCGCCGGGCCGCTGGCCAGGCTGCTCAAGGACGCCCCGGCGCGCAAGGCTGCGCCGGCACAAGGGCCCGTTCTTTAGGATGTGGCCACCACTGCCCCGATTCGGCGCGTGGGCCGACACGGTGCGGACGGTGCAGCTGTGGACGCAGATCGTCGGCAAGGTGCGGCTGACTCTGACGCCGTGGCTTAACCACAGCTGGCATGTCGCGCTTTACCCGACCGCGCGCGGCCTCAGCACCGGACCGGTGTTCCACGTGGAACAGACGTTCGAGCTGGAGTTCGACTTCGTCGCTCACCGGCTGGTTCTGCGCCGCGCCGATGGCCCCGACACCGGCTTCGCACTGGCGCCGATTAGCGTCGCTGAATTCTATCGGCGGACGATGGCGTTGCTGGCCGATGCCGGCATCGCGGTCGTCATAGACGCGCTGCCCAACGAAGTGCCAGAACCGGTCGCCTTCCCCGACGACGAGGCGCATCGCAGCTATGACGCCGCCGCGATGCACGATTTCTGGTGGGCGGTGATGCAAGCGACGCGGGTGTTCGGCCAGTTCCGCACCAATTTCCTCGGCAAGGCGAGCCCGGTGCATTTCTTCTGGGGCAGCTTCGACCTCGCCGCGACGCGCTTCTCGGGCCACCCCGCGCCGTGCCACCCCGGCGGCTTCCCCGGGCTGCCCGACGACGTCACCGTCGAGGCCTATAGTCACCAGGAGAGCAGCGCCGGTTTCTGGCCCGGCGACGATGCCCATGAGGCGGCGTTCTACAGCTACGCCTACCCGTCTCCCGACGGATTCAAGGGCGCCGCGGTGCCCGCGCCGGCCTTTTGGGACGTAAAGCTCGGCGAATGGCTGCTCGACTATGCCGCCGTCCAGGCCGCGCCCGACCCCGACGCGATGCTGCTCGGCTTTCTCGAATCGACCTACCGCGGCGCCGCGACGCTCGGTGGCTGGGATCCGGCGCTCGACTGCGGCCTCGGCGCGCCGGGCGTGCCCCGCCCGGTCTAATCCGCCGCATCGCCATTGCGCCGTAACGAGCCTATGTACCCTCCATGAAGCCGTCGCCCTCACTGGTTGCCGCGGCGCTCGAACGCCCCGGCGTCCGGGTATGGACCTTGGTAACGCTGCGCTGGATCGCCATCGGCGGGCAGCTCGCGACGCTGGTTTATGTCGGGCTGTACCTGCGTTTCCCGCTGCACTGGCCGTCGCTGGCCGCCGCCGTGGCGGCGGCTGCCGTGCTTAACATCGGGCTGGCGACGCTGTATCCGCGGCAGGCGCGGCTGCAGGGCAATGCCGTGCTGCTCCATCTTGCCTTCGACCTCGTTCAGGCGGGGGTACTACTCTATCTGACCGGCGGCATCGGCAACCCGTTCGCGATCCTGCTGGTGGTGCCGGTCACCATTTCCGCGACGCTGCTGCCGGCGCGCGCGATGGCGGCACTCGTGGCGATGGCGATCGCCATCCTGTTCCTGCTCTGGCACTGGGCGATGCCGTTGCCGTGGCTCGGCGAGCCGCCGCGGCTGCCGCGCCTCTATGGCTTCGGCGCCGGGGTTGCGGTGGTCATCGCGATGATCTTCCTCGGCGGCTATGTCTGGCTGGTGTCGGCTGAATCGCGCGGCCGCGCGCGGGCGCTGGTGGCGACCGAGGCGGCGCTCGACCGCGAGACGCGGATGGCGGCGCTCGGCGCGCTGGCGGCGGCAGCGGCGCACGAGCTCGGCGGGCCGTTGGGCACCATCACGCTTATTGCCCGCGACCTGTGCGAGGCCCTCAAGGACGATCCCGTCCACGGCAAGGACGTCCGCCTGCTCGATGCCGAGGCGGCGCGCAGCCGCGCCATCCTGGTCGGCATCGCCCGGCGCGCCGAGGCCGAGGAGCCGATGCCGCGCCTGGCGCTCGCCGCCCTGCTCCACGAGGTGGTCGCCAGCCAGGGCCCGGCGCGTGTCCCGATCCACGTCCGCGCCAGCAACGATCTGCCCGTCGTCCGGCGCACCCCCGAACTCCTCCACGGCCTCGCCAACCTCGTCGACAATGCCGTCCGCCACGCCGGCTCGTCGGTCGATCTCAGCGCCCGGACCGACGGCAAGGCGGTGCTGGTCGAGGTCCGGGACGACGGGCCGGGCTTCCCCGAAAACCTGCTGCCCCGCCTCGGCGAGCCCGATCTCGGTCCGTCGCGCTCGACGTCGGGCGGTACGGGGCTTGGCATCTTCATCGCCACCACGCTGATCGAGCGCACCGGCGGGCGGTTGCGCTTCGCCAACCGGCCGGGCGGCGGTGCCCAGGTTGATGCGCGCTGGTCGCGTACCCAGATCGAGGACGTCGCCGTTATCCCTTCTTGAAGGAACCACGCATGGCCACCGCTGCACCTGCCGAAACCCACACCGGCGATCTGTTGATCGTCGACGATGACGGCCCGTTCCGGGCGCGCCTGGCACTCACCCTCGAACGCCGCGGCTTCGGCGTCCGCGCCGCCGCCAGCCTGGAGGAAGCCCGCGTCTTCATGCGCGAGCGTACCCCGAGCCATGCCGTGGTCGATCTGCGGCTGGGCGACGGCAACGGCCTCGACCTGGTCGAAGAACTGCGCGGGCTGGCGGCGTCGATGCGGATCGTCGTGCTCACCGGCTACGGCAACCTCGCCACTGCCGTCGCCGCAGTGAAGGCGGGCGCGGTCGATTATCTGGCCAAGCCCGCCGACCCCGAGGATATAGTTCGCGCACTGGAGGCCGAACCCGGCACGCGCCCCGCCGCGCTGGCCGAGCCGATGTCGGCCGACCGGGTGCGCTGGGAACATATCCAGCGCGTCTATGAACTTTGCGAGCGCAACGTCAGCGAGACCGCACGCCGCCTGAAGATGCACCGGCGCACGCTGCAGCGGATTCTGGCAAAGCGCAGCCCGCGCTGATGCAGAAACGCGGCGGGCAGAAACCGCCGACGTTATCTACTGCCTCGAAGCCGATGGCGCGGCTTCGCCACCACGCCACCGCCGACGGCGACCCTTACTTCGGCTGCGCCGCCGCCGCGGCAGCCTTGAACTCCGTCTCGGTCATGGCCAGGATCAAGCCGCCCGGCCCGGCGCTGAACGCCGCCCTCGGCACCGCGACATCGCCGCTAGGCGTCGTCAGCACGACGTTCGGATCGGCGATGGTCTTGACCGTCCCGATCGCGTTACCGCCGGTGCCCGTGACCGACGCACCGGCGACCAGTGCGGCGGCGAGCGCGGCAGCGGTCTGCGCCTTGGCCTGCGTAGCGGCCGCGTCGAGCTGCAGCTTGGTCACCGACACCACCGGCCCCTTCGTGCCAGCGGCAAAAGAGGTCATCGGCAGCGTCACCTTGTTGGTCCCGGTCGACACCACGACCAGCCCGTCCGCGACCGACTCGAGCGTCGCCGCCTCGGTGCCGGTGGTGTCGAAGATGGTGGCACCCGGTTTGACCTGCTCGGCGACGGACGCGGTCGCGGGGGCTGCGGTGCCGATCAGCAGCGCGGCGAGGATCGTCGTGGTTGAACGCATGGGTTTCGCTCCTTCGGTTACGGTCTCGAAGGGTCATAGCGCCACCGCGCCGCGAATCGCTCCATGCGCCGCCGGGACGTTCCGGCGGCGCGACGAGCCGTGCTACTCCCGCTCCGGTGCCGCCACGCCCGGATCGCCCGCGACCAGCACCCGCTGCGCCGCGCGCCGGGCGAAACGCAGCGTCTCGGCCTTGCGGCGCGCCGGGGCGAGCGGCACCCAGGGTGCGGGTCGCAGCTCGGCTGCATCCCAGCGATCGGCGACGATCAGCCCGCAGCGGTCGGGGCGGAACCACGGCTCCTCGAAGGGTCCGAGCGGAAAGCCCGCCGGTACCGCCCAGAAGAAGCGGTCGCAAAAATCGAGATAATCCAGCCATTTGAGATCGCCGCGCAGGTCCGCCATCGACACCTTGACCTCGACCAGCGTGATCCGGCCCTGGAGGTCGAGACCGAGCAGGTCGGCGCGCCGGCCGTTGCCGAGCGGCACTTCGGCCAGCGGCGTGACGCCGGAGCGAAACAGCAACCGCGACACGCCGCGGCAGACGTCGGTCGCACAGAGCGGCAGGGGCGCGAGACTGGCCATCACCGGGACGCTAGCCGGAACAGGACAGGAACGCCAGTCCGCTTGGCGGCGGCGGGCCGGGCGCGCTACACTCACGCCATGAAGATCACCTTCGACATCGACTGCACCCCGCAGGAGGCCCGCGCCTTCCTCGGCCTGCCGGACCTCGCGCCGCTGCATGATCTCTATCTGGAGCGGATGAAGTCGACGATTACCGACGGCCTGAGCCCGGCCGATTTCGAGAAGGTGGCGCGCGCCTGGATGCCCGGCATCACCGACAGCCTGGAGCAGTGGCGCAACGCCTTCTGGTCCACGGCGCTCAAGCCCGGCGGCAGCTAAGACCGTTGCCCGACACGATTTTCGCGCTGTCGTCGGGGGCGCTGCCGGCGGGTATCGCCGTCGTGCGGGTGTCGGGACCGGACGCCTTCGCGGCGCTGGTCACGCTGGCCGGGCGAGTGCCGGATCGGCGGGTCGCGACGCTGGCTCCGTTGCATGACGGCGACGCGCTGATCGACCGGGCGCTGGTTCTCGCCTTTCCCAGCCCCGCCAGCGCGACCGGGGAGGATGTCGCCGAGTTCCACGTGCACGGCGGCCCGGCAGTGGTCGCGGCGCTGCTCTCGTGCCTGGGGAAGCAGCCGGGACTGCGGCCGGCGCGGCCCGGCGAGTTCACCCGCCGCGCCTTCGACAACGGCCGCATCGACCTGAGCCAGGCCGAGGGGCTCGCCGATCTGGTCGCGGCAGAGACCGAAGCTCAACGCCGCACCGCACAGGCACAATTGGACGGGGCGGCGCGGACGCAGGTCGAGGCGTGGCGCAATGCGATCCTCGACCTGCGCGCCGATGCCGAGGCCGGGCTCGATTTCGCTGAAGCCGAGGACGATGTCGCGCCCGATCCGGGTTCCACCGCGACGCTGGGGCGGCTGATCGGGGAGCTGGAGGCCGCCGTCTCCGATGCACCGCGCGCGGTCGCACTGCGCGAGGGGCTCACGGTTGTGGTGAGCGGCCTTCCGAACGCAGGAAAGTCGAGCTTGGTCAATATGTTATCGCGCCGCGAGGTCGCCATTGTGTCGCCGCATCCCGGCACCACCCGCGATGCCATCGAAGTACGGCTGGATCTCGGCGGCGTGCTGGTAACGCTGGTCGATACCGCCGGTTTGCGGGAGGCTACCGACCCCGTGGAGGCCGAGGGCATCGCCCGCGCCCGCGCCCGCGCCGACACCGCCGATCTAGTCCTGTCGCTGTGGTGCGAGGGCGAGCCGCCGGTCAGTGGCGTACCGGTCCGCACGAAGATCGACTGTTCCACGTGGAACAGTGGCGGGCTAGCCGTGTCGAACGTGACCGGCGCTGGCATCGACAGGCTGACCGGGTGGTTGGCCGACTGGGCGCAAGCCACCGTTCGCCCCACCGACCCGCCGATCCTCGGGCAACAGCGCCATCGCGCCGCCTGCGCCGCCGCGCTCGCCGCGCTGAGGGAGACCGATGTCGACGATCCGGTGCTCTGCGCCGAATCGCTGCGCGCGGCCGGTGCCGCACTGGCCGCGGTGACCGGCGCTATGGGGGTCGAGGATGTTCTCGACCGGGTTTTCGCGCGCTTCTGCATCGGCAAATAGTGTTCCACGTGGAACCGTCGTGCATGTTTCACGTGAAACAGAGCCCGCTTTCGCCTATCGAGCGCCGATGACCTACGACGTCATTGTCATCGGCGCCGGCCATGCCGGGTGCGAGGCCGCCGCCGCAGCTGCGCGCGCCGGCGCGCGCGTTGCGCTGGTGACCCTGTCGCTGGATGACGTCGGGCAGATGTCGTGCAACCCGGCGATTGGCGGGCTCGGCAAGGGGCATCTCGTCCGCGAGATCGATGCACTCGACGGGCTGATGGGGCGCGCTGCCGACGCGGCCGCGCTCCAGTATCGCCTGCTTAATCGCCGCAAGGGGCCGGCGGTGCAGGGGCCGCGGGTCCAGTGCGACCGGAAGCGCTACCGTGGTGCGATGGCGGCGTTGCTGGCGGCGCAACCCGGCCTGACGGTGATCGAAGCGGTCGTGGAGGGGCTGATACTCGATGATGCACGGATCGCCGGGGTCAAGACCTCGGCCGGACGGATCGAGGCGGCAGGCACGGTCGTCACCACCGGCACGTTCCTGGCCGGGCTGATGCACGTGGGGCGCGCGACGGCAGCGGGCGGGCGCCACGGTGCGCGCGCCGTAACCGGGCTGGCGTGCGCGCTGCGCGACCTGGGCCTGCCGATGGCGCGGCTCAAGACCGGCACACCGCCGCGCCTCGACGGGCGCACCATTGACTGGGCCCGGCTCGAATGGCAGCCGGGCGATCACGAGATGTTCGCCATGTCGGCTGTTCCACGTGGAACACTCCTGCCGCAGCTGCCGTGCGCGGTCACTCGGACGACACCCGCGACGCACGACATCGTCCGCGCCAGCATCCATCTCGCCCCGATGTATGCCGGGCGGATCGAGGGGCAGGGGCCACGCTATTGCCCCGCGCTCGAAGACAAGGTGATGCGCTTCGGCGACCGCGGCGGCCATCAGGTCTTCCTCGAACCCGAAGGGCTGGATATCACGACGATCTACCCCAACGGCATCTCGACATCGCTGCCGGCGCATGTGCAGGCGGCGCTGCTCGCGACCATTCCCGGGCTCGAGCGGGCGCGGATCGTGCGGCCCGGCTATGCGGTGGAGTACGACCATGTCGACCCGCGCGCCCTGACGCCCGGCTTGCGCGCGCTCGATCATCCGGGCCTGTGGCTGGCGGGCCAGGTCAATGGCACCACCGGTTACGAGGAGGCGGCGGCGCAGGGGCTGGTCGCCGGGCTCAACGCGGCGCGGGCGGCGGCGGGGCGGCCCGAGGCGGTGTTCGACCGCGCCGACTCCTATCTCGGCGTGATGCTCGACGATCTGGTCACGCAGGGGGTCAGCGAGCCCTACCGGATGTTCACCTCGCGCGCCGAATATCGCCTGCGGCTGCGCGCCGACAACGCCGATCAGCGGCTAACACCCGCGGGCGTGGTGCTGGGGCTCGTTAGTGTTCCACGTGGAACAGCTTTTGCGGCGAAGGCCGCGGCACTGGCGGCGGCACGGGCGCGGCTCGAGCGGTTGCGCGCCACGCCGCACCGGCTTGCCGAAGCAGGAGCGGCCGTGCGGCAGGACGGTGTGGAGCGCAGCGCGTTCGAATGGCTGCGTTTTCCGGACGTCGACTGGACGGCCGCGACGCAGGTGTGGCCCGAACTTGCCGACATCGATCCCGATATCGCCGACAGCGTTGCCGTCGACGCGCGCTATGCCACATACCTCGCGCGGCAAGATGGCGACATCGACCGCTTCCGCCGTGACGAAGCGTTGACGCTACCCACATCGCTCGATTTCGCTCGCGTCGGCGGCCTGTCGACTGAGATGCGCGAGCGGCTGACCGCCGCGCGGCCGGCGACCATCGGCGCGGCGTCGCGGGTACAAGGCATAACACCGGCCGCACTGACTGCCCTGTTCGCGCACGCCCGCCGCGCCGCGTGACTGTTCCACGTGAAACTTTCGCGGCCGACTTCGCTGTTCCACGTGAGACAATGGCCAAGTTCGATCGCTACGCTGAGCTGCTGATGGCGTGGCAGGCGCGCTTCAACCTCGTCGGGCCGGCGACGCTGCCCGAGGTGTGGACCCGCCACTTCGCCGATTCGGCGCAATTAATGCGGCTGGCCGGTCCGGGCGTCTGGGTCGATTTGGGCAGCGGTGCCGGCTTTCCGGGGCTGGTCGCGGCGGTGCTGGGAGCAGGGCCGCTCCACCTCATCGAATCGACCGCCAAGAAGGCCGGATTCCTGCGCCTCGTCGCGGATGAACTGGCGCTCCCACAAGTGACCGTGCACAATGCCCGGGTGGAGTCGCTCCCCGCCTTTCCCGCCGCCACGATCAGCGCGCGGGCGTGTGCGCCGTTGGCGCGACTCTTCGACTGGGGGCTGCGCTTCGCCACGCCGGAGACTCGCTGGCTGCTGCCCAAGGGCGCTGGTTTCGCGGCCGAACTGGTCGATGCCCGCCGCGCCTTCCGCTTCGAGGCGGAGCCGGTCCCCAGCCTTACCCACCCTGATGCCCGCATCGTCAGCGCGTTCCACGTGGAACGCCGGTGAGGGTCGCCATCGCCAACCAGAAGGGCGGAGTCGGCAAGACGACAACCGCGATCAACCTCGCCACCGCGCTGGCGGCAAGCGGGGCGCGGGTGCTGCTGATCGACATCGACCCGCAGGGCAACGCCTCCACCGGCCTCGGCGTCGGGCGGGCACAGCGCAAGCGCACCACCTACGACGTGCTGTGCGAGAGCGCGAGCATCGCCGAGGCGGCCGTGGCGACGACCATCCCGGGCCTGTCGCTGGTCCCCGCCACCTCGGCGCTATCCGGGGCGGAGGTCGAACTGATCAACGTCGACCGACGGCTGCACCGGCTAGCGGCGGCGCTCGACGCGGCGGACCCCTATGACTGGGTGCTGATCGATTGCCCACCCTCACTCGGGCAATTAACGCTTAATGCCTTAACCGCAGCCGACAAGCTGTTGATTCCATTGCAGGCGGAGTTCTTCGCACTCGAGGGGCTGAGCGAATTGCTGGCCACCGTCGAGCGCGTACGATCGGGTCCGAACCCGCGTCTCGGTATTCTCGGCGTCGTGCTGACTATGGCCGACCGCCGCAACCGCCTGTCGGAAGCGGTCGCCGCCGACGTCCGCGCGGTGATGGGCGCGCAGGTCTTCAACACCGTCGTGCCGCGCAACGTCCGCCTGTCGGAAGCGCCGAGCCACGGCCTGCCGGCGATCGTCTACGACCTGCGCTGCTCGGGCAGCCAGGCCTATCTCGAACTCGCGCGCGAAGTCATTTCACGCCGGGCTCCAACGAAAGCAGCAGCTTGATGCGAAAGACCGGGCTTGGGCGGGGGCTCAGCGCACTGATGGACGAGGTTGCCGCAGCGAGCGAGGCCCCCCAGCCGCCGGGCGCACCGACAACCGTCGCGATTGCGCGCATCGCGCCGAACCCCGGGCAGCCCCGGCGGCGCTTCGAGGCGGCGGCGCTCGACGATCTGGCCAGTTCGATGCGGGAGCACGGCGTGCTGCAGCCGATCCTGGTGCGCGCCATCGCCAATGACCGGTTCGAGATCGTCGCCGGGGAGCGGCGCTGGCGGGCGGCGCAGCTGGCCGGGCTGCACGAGATGCCGGTGACGGTGCGCGAGCTCGACGACCGCACCGCCTTCGAGATCGCCATCATCGAGAACGTCCAGCGCGCCGACCTCAACGCCATCGAGGAGGCGGAAGGCTATCGCCGCCTGATCGACGAGCATGGCCACACGCTGGAGGCGGTGGCGACGGCGGTCGGCAAGTCACGGCCCTATGTCGTCAACCTGTTGCGAACGCTAGTACTTCCGCACGATATCCGCCAGATGGTCATCGACGGTCGGCTCAGCGCCAGCCACGCCCGCACGATCATCGGGCACATGGACGCCATCGAACTTGCCGAAAGGGCGGCGAAGGAAGGCTGGTCGGTGCGCCAGATGGAGGCCGCCGCACGCAAGGGCGCGCACGTCGAGGTCAAGCCCGACAGCCGCCGTGTGCGGACGACGACACCGCGCGACCCCAACCTCGCCGCGCTCGAGGCTTCGGTGGCCGACGCGCTGGGCACCGGGATCCGGGTCGTGCCGGGGGAGGAGGGGCCGTGGGCCGGCACGGTGGTCGTCGAGTACCACAGCCTCGACGTGCTCGACATGATCTGCCAGCGCCTGCTGACCAGCCCGCGCGGGTTCGAGCCCTAGCCAGCCGGACCTTCCAGAGGACGCTGTGCCGCCGCCCGGCTTCGCGCCCCGGCGATGATGCCTTCGAGGTAGATCAGCCGTTCGCGGGCGTCGAGCTGTTCGACGCGGGCGGTCAGGCGGGCAACGTCGGCTTCGAGCTGGATAACCGCCTTGAGGCCGTTCCAGATCCGGTCGACGACACTCATGCCCCGGCGGTGGCGGGCAGTTCGGAGCGCAAGTCGAGGACGGCAGGGTCGAAATCCCAGTGACGGGCCTCGGCGTCGGCACGCTCACGGATACCGGCCTCGTCGATCGGCCGGTCGATGGCGGCAACGGCGCGGCGGACATATTCGGAGGTCGGCATGCCGAGCTTGGCGGCGTTGCCCGTCCACGCCCGCCGTTCGTCGGGGGACAGGACGATGTGGAAACGTGACGGTGCGCTCGCCATGACCCCG